>WNGR01009023.1_pt1 | contig 10497 bp, 9 predicted proteins | sample 5407581 | NCBI WGS metagenome assembly WNGR01 (sample SAMN13153383, study PRJNA577476) | soil metagenome | isolation source: 80 cm soil or saprolite under Garry oak tree replicate 2 | place: USA:California | collected 2016-06-15
TTGCGCGTGCGGATCGTATGCCGGCGGATCATGTCAACAACGCACTCGGGCGTTCCGGAGACGATGTGCTGACCGTATTCGGGTTTACGTATGTCCTCGCCGATTGAAGTCCCGCCGATACACGCATGGCATTGCACGTCCATGTAACCGCCCAATGCAAGAACAACGGACTGGATTTGCGTCGCAAGTTCGTGCGCGGGTGAGAGGACGAGCGCTTGTGTCTCTCGGACGGTAACGTCGATGGACTGGAGCATGGCGATGGAGCAAGTGGCGATATTACCTGTGCCGGACTGGGCTTGGGCGATGACATCACGGCCTTGTGTTATGGGGAGAATGGCACATTGCTGTATTGCAGAGGGTTTTTCAGAGTCTGTGCAGGTCGTACATCAAAGACGAGATTACATATGGAAAGTAACAAAAGACGGACCGTATGCGTAGATGCCCCGCAAGAGGTCCTCCTTGAGGCCAAGGTCATTGAATTGGAGATGACTGAGACAGCCCCAGAAGACTCGAAAATGAGATTCTGTGTGATGAATTAAAAAACCTTTAAGCGAAAACGGAGACGAAAGACGCACCTCGTCGCTGGGATTGACTTTGGTGCGTACTCTGTGGGTTCAACAAACATGTCGAAAGGGGTTCAAGTTTCTCGTTGACCCCAGTGGCTTTTGGGATGAGTTCCTTGGGAACCAAACTAGTAGACACGAGGATCGATGTTACTGTAAAACAGGGTTTGCTTACGCTCGCTTACATAATCCAGGGATGAGCCCAAAACAAGGTTGAACGCTTTGGGCTTGTTTTACCCCTTTTACGTCTTATTGACACCTACTCTTCGTTGAACCGTTGAGAATATATTGTAGCGTCCGTCTGGAAGCGCTTCCTTGGCCGGACCTCGGGCTAGCTAGTACACCTTACGCACTTCCCTAGATTTCTACCCTCTGGTTCGTCATTGCTACAGCCCAGCTTATACAGCAGCCTCACAAGTAACCACGGTGCTAAATGTCACACACTTGCCTCCACGTTCTTATCAAACTATCCATCTGTTCGTCCCGCATAGCATCTCAAAATTTTTATCGTCGGGGCAGTTTGACAGCTTCCCTGCTCCTGTCTTCTACGTCAAGCGTCGCCTCTGCACTGAAACGACCTTGTAAACGCTCCTCGTGTTCCCGCAAGCAAGCACAAGACAAAGTCCACGGTTTTCCCCCATGTTAACATCCTCACACTCAAGATATAATTGCTGCAGCCGCCGCCGCCGGTGAACAGGCCTACCGTTTGAGCCGTAATGCTGCCATGGAGCCGTCACCGTCAACTGGAAAGAAAAAGTGAAAAGGGAAGGCCCAGGACAGAAAGCCACTGTGCCCCGTAGGAACTGGATGTGAGGATACGTATCATGTGGGCGAACAGGTGTGTCCCTCATCGCTCTCTTCTTCGCCATTCACGCCGATCGACTGGTTCGTATAGCTGATCCTGATCACGTTTGATCCGGAGTGCCCCCCATTATATGCTTGCATACTTTCTCCGTGGTCTGCCAACCTACACCACGAAGGCCTTGGTGAGGCACCGCCGTCAATGGCCGACATGCTATCTGCGCGCGGGTCGGCATGACCCAGATCATTCGCGATCACGCTCAGATTATCGCACCCAAAATATATGGATACTACGACAACGTCCCCAATTAACGTCGAGGTAGCCTTGCTTGAGCTGGTATGAGCATTTGATTCTCTCTCGCATCGTGGTTGAATCAAAGCTCGTTTGCGATGTGCTAACTTCCGGGCGAGTGCCTAGACGACATTTGGATGAACCTCGTGCCGCGACAAATCGCGACGGTGTGCGCAAGGCTCAGAGAACTGCCCGTCAAGCTCTTCAACTGCCGCAGCCCTCTGCTCTGCTCAGAGACAGACGCGCTGGACTCTCCCCCACGCACGCCCGCTGCGTCAGCTCACTACCGCCGACCGATACTCCTGGGGCCACCGTTCGATGAGGGACCACTCGTACATTTGGAACCACAAGAAGTTCCCACCTCGACGCACGACTCTCTTCGCTCTCGCACAGCCCTCGGAGCGCGTTTCCAAGGAGGCGCCCGGCGCGCGAGACACGGGATTGCCGGGCTCCGTGCCGCTAAGCGTCGCGGCGGTGGGCGCGACGCGGAAGCGCCTCAGTCACCTAATATCGTACCACTCCGGGGGGTTCTACTTACCTGGCCCGCTCTCGCCGGACGCGCGGTTCACGGCGCACGCGGTGCTGCACCGCCGGGAGTTCGGCGTGCGGCACCGGGACATGCGGACGGCACGCTTCGTCGTGCGCTGGGCGCTGTGCACAGCGACGCGACGCGGGCTGGGAGTACGCCGCGCATGCCGCCATGGCTCCAGTCGTACCTGCACCCGTTCGAGCGCATCACGTGTGAGCGCCAGTGCAGTGTCCGCCAATTCGTCCTCCGTTCCATCTTCTATGGCGACCTGATCCCGCAGGCGTACGCCTGGGAGTGGGTCGTCGCGTATGTGTATGGCTCGACGGAGCGCTGGTTCGAGGGGCTGGTCGGTGCGCACTGGGACTTCCGCGATGCTACCGAGGTTCTCTTGGTCCGTCTCCGGGACCACTGGATGCGCGAACGCCCGGAAGTGCCCTTTGAAATATATCGGAGCGAACCTTCTGGTTAAAGCATTTAGGACCACCTTTAACTCTAAGCACCTCCTGTTTTACAGATGACGATCAGCCGTGGGATTTACTGAGGTAACTAGATCCTGATGTAGTACTAGTCACGGTGAAGCAAGACTAAATATACAGTACGAACACCCCACTGAATGTGTGCGGCAAGATACGTCAAAGCAACTCATGTCAACGGCTTGTGGATAAACATATAAAACAGGAACTTCCACACCAACTTGTATAAGACTGAGCAAAAGCGCCCCCTCATGACTTTGTACCCTCGCAGAGTTGCCAAGATATCTTGTCCCCTAACAAATTCCTGATCGATGATCAGGGTTCTGTATCGCTGTGTCTTGTGATGCCGTATTTTGTGATTACTCTACTACAGGCAGTAGTTCTTCCAATATCTGCCGCAGTCGGTCTAATGTCTTCACAGTTTTGTCCTTGGGCTGGTCGGGTCTCAGCGCGTGCTCAACATCCGGATATATTTCCTGCAGCAACCGGCCCTGGTCCCTAGGCAGGCCTCCGGGTACGGACACGCCCTCAAGAAGACCCATTACGAGGATGCAGAGCGTCTCTTGGGCTATGTTCAGCACGTCCGCCGGCATTCCCGCCGCGGTGGACATGGTGGCGATCCCGGACATGCGGGAAACGACATTCAAGAAATTGATGGCGCGAAGCTGGTGAGGCAAAAGTAAAATTTCACGGTGCTCTGTGCCAAGGATGGCCAATATGCATGCCAGTTCCGCATTGAGGACACGGCCACCTAGGGAAATGGGTGACTCGAGGGTGTCCACCAGCTTACTTACGATCAAGGCCCCGAAGCAGCATCCTGTGATACGGGCGACAGGATCCTGTTCGGTCTGAAAGTGACGAGTAATCTCTGGCGTGGCAAGCACGAGGGGAAAATAGGACGGCAACGGATCAGAACTTTGAATGTACGGTTTGGTACAATGCCAGAGGGTCTTTAGACACATCCGCAGACAGCTTTTGCGCACCTCGATGACAAACCAGGCGCCCGGTATGCACATCTTGAGGAGGTCGTGGAGGCGGGATACAATGGAGCGCTCGAGCTCGTCGCTAGAAACGCCGATTAGAGCGGCCGCCTGTCCTAGCGGTAGTTCAGCGTTCCATTGAGGTCGAAGAGCTTGAGAGAGGATGTCGAGTGTCTGTTGGGGCACAAAACGTGTGTCGGGCGGCATTTGATCGGCCCGGAAAGAGTTGACATCGCCCAACGCGAGGGAGGCCAGGTTCACGAGCTCGATGGTGCCAGGTTGGCTAAGGCAATGCCACACGTCATGGCTCTCAGTGCCAAGAATAGCCGATAGGCATGCCAGATCCGCATCGCTGACTGGAACTGTGTGCAACATGGCGTCGAATGTGAGCTTGCTCACAACCAGCGCCCCAATACAACGTCCTATCACACGGACAGCAGGGTCACGGTGATTGCATATGCGACGAGTCATCTCTGGGTTGGTGAAAGCAATGCAGACATAGGACGGCAAAGGCACTGAGTTCTCGGCTTCATTGGACTCTCTTGTGAAATGCCACAAGTTCTTCATCCACACACGTAACACACTCTCGAAAAATCCAACCGTAAGAGATGAGGCCCCTGACCGTGACGCATATCTTCAGCCCATAGAGACGGGATCAGAGGACGAGTTCACACTGACCGTCAGAAACCTCCGGAGTATCTGTCTGATCAAGCCGCATCTTGGCATTCAATTCGGCTGGAAGAGCTTGAAAGAGGATGCCAAGAGTCTGTTGGAGCACATAATGTGCATAGATCGGGACTTGATCGATCACCAAGGAGCTGAGATCGCCCAACGCAAGAAAAACTACATTTGAAAATGCAATAGCGCCTGGATGGCTAAGCAAAAGTATCACATGATCGCGCTGCGTGCCAAGGATAGCCGATAGGCACGCCAGCTCGTCGTCATTGCCGATCGGAACATTGCGTGAGTAGATGTCGGCTGCAAGCTTGTTTACGACCAACGCCTCACAACAGCGTCCAATCACATGGACAACGGGGTCACGTTGCTCACGTATGCGACGAGTCATCTCTGGGTTGGTGAAAGCGATGCAGATGTAGGACGGCAAAGACACCGAGTTCCCAGGATCATTGAACTCTCTTGTGAAACGCCACAGGTTTTTCATACACGCACGGAAAACCTTCCTATACTGGCTATACGTTTCAGCCATGAGAGATGAGGCCCCTGATGTGCATCTTTAGATGATAGGCGGGATCAGAGTACGAGTTCACACGGACCGTCAGAAAAATCCATCAGAATATCTGTCAGATAAAGTTGCATCTCGGCGTTCAATTCGGGTGATAGAGCGTGAGAGAGAACACTGGACGTCTGTTGAACCACAGCTAGGACATATGGGGGCACTGGTCCAAAGGTGAAGAAGTAAAAATTGTCCATTGCGAGGAAAACCATATTCGTAAATTCGATGGCGCCTGGATGGCTAAGCAAAAGCACCACATCGTCGCTCTTGGTGCCAAGGATAGCTGATAGGCATGCCAGATCCGCATCGCTGACTGGAACTGTGTGCGACATGGCGTCGAGTGTGAGCTTGTTTACGACCAACGCCGCAATACAACGTCCTATCACACGGACAGCAGGATCACGTTGATTGCATATGCGACGAGTCATCTCTGGGTTGGTGAAAGTGATGCAGACATAGGACGGCAAAGGCACCGAGTTCCCAGGTTCATTGTACTCTCTTGCGAAATACCACAGGTTCTTCATCCACACACGTAACACACTCTCGAAAAATTTGGCCGTAAGAGATGAGGCCCCTGATGCACATCTTTAGACCATAGAGACGGGATTAGAGTACGAGTTCACACTAACCGTCAGAAACATTCGGAGTATCTGTCTGATCAAGCAGCATTTTGGCGTTCAATTCGGCTGGAAGAGCTTGAAAGAGGATGCCGAGAGTCTGTTGGAGGACATAATGTGCGTAGAGCGGGACGTCATTGATCACCGAGGAGCTGAGATCATCCAATGCGAGGAAAACTACATTCGAAAATTCGATGGCACCTGGATGGCTAAGCAAAAGCACCATATCATGGGTCCTGGTGCCAAGGATTGCCGATAAGCACGCCAGCCTCGAATCGCCGACCGGAATGGTGTGTAAGTTGATGTCGGCTACAAGCTTGTTTACGACCAACGCCTCAACACAACGTCCTATCACATGGACAGCGAGGTCACTTTGCTCACGTATGCGACGAATCATTTCTGGGTTGGTGAAGGCGATGGAGACATAGGATGGCAAAGGCACCGAGTTCCCGGGCTCACTGTACTCTCTTGTGAAGTGCCACAGGTTTTTCATCCACACACGGAAAACGCTCCTATACATTTCAGCCGTGAAAGATGAGGTCCCTGATGTACGTCTTTAGACGATAGAGACATGATAAGAGTATGAGTTCACACTGACCGTCAGAAAAATAAGTCAAAATATCTGTCTGATACAGTTGCATCTCGGCATTCAATTCAGGTGGTAGAGTCTGAGAGAGTGTGCTGGATGTCTGTTGAATCACATCCAGGACATATGGGGGTACTGCCCCAGAGGTGGAGTAGAAATCATCCATTGCGAGGAAAACCATGTTCGTAAATTCGATGGCGCCTGGATGGCTAAGCAAAAGCGTCACATCATCGCTCTTGGTGCCAAGGATGGCCGATAGGCACGCCAGCTCGTCATTGCTGACCGGGGCATTGCGTGAGTTGATGTCGGCTGCAAGCTTGTTTACGACCAACGCCTCAACACAACGTCCAATCACATGGGCAACGGGGTCACGTTGCTCACGTATGCGACGAGTCATCTCTGGGTTGGTGAAAGCGACGTAGACATAGGACGGCAAAGACACCGAGTTCCCGGGATCGTTGTACTCTCTTGTGAAATGCCACAGGTTCTTCATCCACACACGTAAAGCGCTCCTATCCATTTCAGCCGTGAGAGCTGAGGTCCCTGACGTGCACCTTTAGATGATAGATGGGATCAGAGTATGAGTTCACACTGACCGTCAGAACCATTCATCAGAGGATATGTCTGATTTGGTCGCATTTCGGTGTTCAATTCAGGTGGTAGAGTCTGAGAGAGAGAACTGGAGGTTTGTTGGACTACATCCATCACATACGGGGGCACAGTTTCAAAGGGTAAGGAGTAGAAATCGTCGAATGCGAGGAAAACCATGTTCGTAAATTCGATGGCGCCTGGATGGTGAAGCAAAGGCACCACATCGTCGCTTTTGGTGTCAAGGATAGCAGATAGGGACACCAGCTCGTCATTGCTGACCAGAACAACATTGCGTGAGTTGATGTCAGCTGCAAGCTTGTTTACGACCAAGAGCTCAACACAACGTCCTATCACACGGACAGCGAGGTCACTTTGCTCACGTAGGTGACGAGTTTCTGGGTTGGTGAAAGCGACGCGAAAATAGGACGGCAAAGGCACCGAGTTCCCAAGTTGATTGAACGCTCGTCCGAAATACCACAGACCCCTCAGACACACCAGCAGACAGCTCGTGCGTACCTCTTCTGAGGTCACTCGTGTGCACGTATTGAGGAGATCAAGGAGGCGGGATAAGAGGATGCATTCAAACATCCCGTCAGAACCGTTGATTATAGCGATTGGTTGATCTAGCTGTACTTCGGCGTTCTCTTGAGATGAAAGAGTTTGAGAGAGGATGGTGAGTGTCTGTTGGACTACATCTAGCACGCTCGGTGGAACTGTGTCGGTGACCAAGCCGCCAATCTTGTCAAACGCGAGTGAAATCATGTTCAAAAGTGCGACGGCACCGGGCTGGCTGAGCAAAAGCATCAAATCATGACTCTTGGTACCAAGGATAGCCGATAGGCACGCCAGCTCCTCATCGAGCTCATCGCTAATTCGATCGGTGCGTGACTCGAGGTCGGCTGCTAACTTGTTTACAATCAACGCCCCAAAACAGTGTCCCATTACACGGACACTTGAGTCCTCTTCGGCCTGAATACGACGAGTGATCTCTGGACTGGCGAGGGTGTCCAGGAAATAGGATGGCAACACCTGCGAAGACCCAAGTTGATTGTATGCTCTTCCGAAATACCACAGGCACCTCATGCAAACCCGCATACGGTTCTTGCGCATCTTTTCGTCGAGAATCGACGTCTCCGGTATGCACGTCTTCAGGAGATCGTATAGACGGGATCCGAAGATGGGGTCAGTGTTTGGTTGGTGAGACACAAGGGGAAGGACCGCCAATGTCGCATCTGGAACAACACGAGAGTCGAAGAATCCTGGTACTCGTGCCGCAAAGTCTTCGATCTCCTTGTCTTCATCGAGAGCTGCGAGTGTCCATACGAGAGCACTCGTGACCACCGTCGAATCGGCTCTATAGGCGCTGAGCTCAACACTCTTCCGTAGGCTTTGCGAGAACCGCTGTCGACGCATCTTGACCTGGTTTTCGACCGTCTCCCTCCAGCCTTTTAGCCCATCGGGTTCAGGCGCGTGTTGGTTGGCCAGACTCCGGAATTTTGACAAGGATTTACGGAATAGGCCCTCAATTTTGAGAATGGTCCAAAGAAATACGAACACGGAGAACTGGGATATTCGCCAGGTAAATCCAGACAGGGGTGTGCCATACGGGCAATTGAGATAAATGTTTGGTAAAACCGTCAAAATTGCGTATGCGAGAGCGAACACCATGATGCAGCCGAGGGTGGTGTACGCGACGGTCGTGTAGATCGGGAAAAGAAACTCGGCGAGACCAGCAAAAAAGAGGAAGACGGATATGTGCAGGAGCGTGGGCATTGTCGCGACAGCTCGGGCCATTCCAAATCTGTTAATGCCTTCGAATATATATGCCCGCATACGCCCGCGCCTGTGAAATGCCACGTGGCGCTGCGCAAGTTCCCGATACCGTCGGGCCCATTGTTGCATCAATGTCGCGGAAAGCGCACAGTTCAAGCTGAGGATTAAACTGAGGAACCACAATACGTTGGCCCTGACAGCGGACGCTGTTGGTTTGAATGGCTGTCCGCTCTGCGCTGCAACGCCCGCGAGAGGTGTCCCGTTAGAGATGTTGACAAGTTGTATGGATATTTGAGCAAGGAGCGCGTTGGTCGTATCGCCAGAATCGGGAGATAACTTCTTGTAGCTTTCAATAATGAAGGCAGCGACGGTGGCGGAGAACAGACCAGTCTTCAAAATGTGGTTTAGACGGTTAATATGCAGAAGAGGGACCAGACCAGGACTCACAAACACGAGGATTCCATCTGTATCTCCCTTCCAACTCTCGGTTACCTGCGTGTCCTGCTTCTCGGCCTCGGTGAGGTACATCGACCAGATCCCATCAGAAGAGTCTCCGTGGTTCTCGTCTGGTACACGAAATGAGATTAGAACTTGTGAAACGGGAAAGTCAACATACCCCGCTGGACCTCTGAATTATCAGGAGCTTGTTGTGCAGGAGAGTTCTCGTTGGGATGTTGATTGGTATTTGTGGCCTCAGGCTGAGGGTCTGCGTTAGTTGGTAGCTGGGGATTTGCGGTATTAGTAGGAGGTGGAGGATTTGGAGTGATTGCAGGCTGAGTCTCCAGAACCCTATTATTCTGAGCCTCGATATCCAGATCTGGGCTAGGTGAAGCCATTTCTAAGTGTCGAAGAATGTAACGAGGATGACCGCAGAGAGAGGAGCACTTGACAATACGACGAACCAGGGGGAAAGAGTTATACCAGGAGGTTGAACACTGCTTCTAGCGGTCGGACAATTAGGCATAATTGGCATTGGCCGGCATCCGTAAGAACTTGTCTCGGAACCTGTCAACCAAAAAACACCGCGATCAATAATGAAAGGGGCAATTTCACCCAAATGTTGTCGTTCTGTGTGCCACTGTACATAACCGTTTGCGTCTGCTACGCCGCGCCGCCTGTATCACATCTAAGTCGATCCAGTTTCCATCCGATGATTGGCAGAGTGGCCTCGGAGCGTAGCTTGAAGTCACTAGACTCTTCTGTTCTAAATTGTCGCTCGGAGATAATCGGCGCTTCGCTGGGCGACGTTTTCGCAACGTGTGCTGTTGTATCGGAGCGCGCATACTTACCAGACGCTACGCTACATGAAGTTAAAGTGAAATGCTGACCGGGAAGACCGGGCCCTCACTCTATCAGTGTAGAAAATTCGCAAGCATTTCTACGCGAAACCTGGAGAGTGAGTAAAACGAACGCATCTCCTCATCGTTGCCTGTCCAGGACTTCTACATGTTATTTCTGTAGAGTATTGTGTTGGAATTGTGTGTGTTCACGCGCGAGTCACCTCGGCGTCGGGTATAATCATATGGGAGTAGAGGTGAGACGCGGGAAGGGTCCCGCATCACGATCGTTAGTACGAGTTACCTAGGGACAATGATACTTTATATTATGATCAGGGACAATCCCTGCATTACTACGATACTACAAGCTTGTGATAGCTTCTCTAACGGAATGCGGGTGTCCGCAACTTATTTCACATGTACTTACAGTCTTTATGATGTATTTAGGGACGCGTTGTACGCACCTGGTGCTCCAGATTCTTACGAGTTCTCTGGTGTGCCAGTCGATTCACCGGCTGCAGTTCATCATATTGATCGCGTCTCAAGTTATATCACCTCCGACATTCAGCCGACCTGCTAGCGAAATCCGACATACTCACGTCATGCAGATCCTCGCTAGGTCGCTGGTCGCACCACTATGAAGCGATTTTGGGTGATTTTCATCCAAATTGGTACTGATTTTGGCAAATCAGCCTAGCGTAGTCGTGTTAATAGCTGATCCTAAATTTCCAATTAGGAGACCAGTTAGGAAACTTAGGAAACTTTTGGCCAATTTAGAATT
>WNGR01024689.1_pt1 | contig 10497 bp, 11 predicted proteins | sample 5407581 | NCBI WGS metagenome assembly WNGR01 (sample SAMN13153383, study PRJNA577476) | soil metagenome | isolation source: 80 cm soil or saprolite under Garry oak tree replicate 2 | place: USA:California | collected 2016-06-15
GGAAAAAATGTTGCTTCAATTAACGGCGTTCGAATAGAAAAGAAAGACCGCCGTGGATGGGTGACAATCGAATCAGATCGGCAAAGATGGTTATTGAAGGCATGAGCACTGCGTTTTTGTTTTGTGGACCGATCGGTAGTGGCAAAACCAGCCGTCAAAGAAGTTCGCTGCTACCACAGGCGCCGGGTGGAATAGCTTTGGAAGAGCCGTGAGAGAAATCGCGGCTGAACGAGGACTATCGCTAGAGCGCGAGGGCCTCCAAGATTTGGGTGCTACCCTTGTCCGTGACAAGCCGAAGGAGTTTTGCAATCGCGTGATTGCCGGTGCTGGAGGCGGCCCCGCGGCTCCAATAGTGGTCGACGGTGTGCGACACGTTAGTATTCTGAATGATCTTCGAACTCTACTCGCTCCGCGGTCTGCGGTTTGCATCTTTGTCGACGCGCCTCTTACTTTGCGTCTCGAACGGCTCAGGCTCCGAGACAGGATATCTCCGGAGCAGCTCGCCGGACTGGAGCAACACTCCACTGAGATCGAAGTTGAGCGGCATTTCAGAAGGATTGCCGACCTCGCATTAACAAACTGCGGGGCACTGGAAGTCTGCGAGCAACAAATACTGAGATGGGCCGCAGAGAGAAGGCTTCTTTAGGAAGGCCTCACGCCTGATAGTCGTAATCAATCGCTTTGCATCGTGTACCTTTCGGTTTTCGTAGGGATGAAGATAGCATCAGAAGCGAGAAGGAGCGCTCGCATGGAGTCTTCAACTTTAAGAGTCGAAAAGGCGTCAGGGCCAGAGTCCTGACGCATTGGGGACCGCTCCGATTACTGCGGTTCGCCAGCGATGTCTCGTTGTTCAAAAACGCCCCCTTCTCTCGCTCACGCCGTGGCAAGCTGGCGCCAACCTTCGTCACCGTCAGCGGGCGCTGCGCGCGGCCACTGTGGGCGGTTCCGAACCGCCCAATTGCAGATTGCAAATTGCAGATTGCAGATTGCGGGCGCTGCGCGCTGCCACGGGGGATTGGCCGTGCCAAAATCCCTCGCCGCAGGACCCCACGGAATTTTCAAGCAGGCTCTAAGCGCCATGCTCGGTAAACGCGCACGGGAGATATTTGATATTCTGGCCTCGCTTCAAGGTCACAAAATGTGACCTTGAACGCCGAACCTCCGCCGCTTCTTCGATGCTGAGTTGAAACATGAATTCATCGAAGTTGGTCTTTTTCATCGTTTCATTCCTCCGGTAGCAACACGGGAATGGCCTTGTTGCGGTGGCGGCGATAAATGCGGAAGTCGGCGTCGAGGGTGAACACCCGGCAGTCACGATGCAATTCACTCAAGCGCACCAGCGTCGCGTCGGCGAGGGACATCGGGACATTGCGATAACGCCGCATTAATTCGCGCCGGGCCGCCCGCTCATGGTCAAAGCGGAGGCCGATGGTGATGACACCCTCTTCGGCGAGCGCAAACAACTCGTCCGCTTCGCAGCCGTCACGGCGGAGCAGGTGCAACGCCTCCGTCAGCACCGGTTCGCTGGTGACGAGCGGTATCGGCAGCAGCCGCAGCGTGTCCAGCGCCCAAGGGTGGTTTTCGTCATTCGGGTTGAGCAGCGCAGTCAACGGCCCGGCGTCCAGGAGAATCGGCGGCATCACTCACCGAAGCCTTCCATGTATTTCGGGTTGGCGGAGAGATCGCGTGGCAGTTTCCGGTTGCGCGCCCATGCCTTTTTGAGAATCGGCAGCGCCTTGTCGTAACACGATTGGCCGGGCGGCAATTGGTCGGGCAGATGCTTTTCGAGACATTCCCGCACCAGCGAGGTCTTTGTCTTGCGGCGTGCCCGGCTTTCCTTTTCGAGCCGGGAAAGCAATTGCTCCGGTAATTTCAGCGAAATCGTTGTCATGGGCTAAAAGTATTACAGATGGCATCGCCTCGCAATGCCGGGCTGCAGTCTTCATCCACCCCCGACAACCCACGATGAAAGGATAACTTCGCGCGGCGTCCGCCGACAATTTTAAAACACGCTCTAAAAACACGCGCTAAATAATGTAGTCGAGCGGATTGGCCTGGTCTCCTTGAAGATCGCGTGACGCTTGGAAAGTCTGGCGCAACGATGTAATATTCAACCATGAGCACAGTCACCTACAAGAAAGCCAAAGAAGACCTCGACCGGCTTTGGGATGAAACGGTTTCCACCCGCGAGCCAATCGTCGTCCAGCGGCGGGGCAAGGAAGACATCGCCATCATTCCGGCCGATGAACTGGCCGGCTACATGGAAACGGCGCATCTTCTGAGTTCGCCGGCCAACGCGAAGCGCTTGCTGGCGGCCATCGAGCGATCACGGCGCGGCGAGGGGACGCGCCTGACACTCGAGGAAATCAAAAAGAAATTCCGGCCCAATGGAGTTGATTCTTGACCCGGAATTTCTCGACGGTCTTGCCTTTTGGGCAGCGTCCGATCCGAGGACATTGATTCGGGTTTTCCGTCTGATCGAGGAGATTCGACGAGACCCATTTCGGGGAACGGGCAAACCCGAACCGCTAAAGGGCCTGGGCGCGGGCATCTGGTCGCGTCGCATTACGCAGGAACACCGCCTGGTCTATCGCGTCGAAGGCGGCCGCGTCTTCCTCCTCCAATGCCGCTTTCACTATCGATAGACCATGCCTTCTGGCCCCACCCTTCTGATCGTCAACGGTCAGGGGACCGGGCCTACAATGGGGACAGAATCGCCATGTCTCTTGTAGGCCACGTGCCCTCACCCGGCGCTTTCGTGGATTTTCAAAACACGCTCTAAATAATGTAGTCGAGCGGATTGGCCTGGTCCCCTTGGAGCTCGCGGACGCGCCGGCAGAGTTCGGCCACGGTGACGCGCTCCAGAATTTTCACGATCACGTCGCGCACCTCTTTCATCACGCTGCGGATTCCGCACTTGGCTTCGTCCGGACAGGAGCAACGCTCATAAAAGCGTTCGCTCACGCAACCCACCGGCGCCAGCGCGCCTTCCAGGTGCCGGATTACCGCGGCCAGCGCGATCTGCTCGGGGGGACGGCTTAATTTGTAGCCGCCGGCAACTCCCCGCTTGCTGGCCACCATGCCGGCCGCTTTGAGGTCGTTGAGGATCTGTTCGAGGAACCGCTTCGGAACGTTCTGATGGTTCGCGATGGTTTGGATGCGTACGACGCCGCTGCCGTAGTTGAGTCCAAGCACCACCAAGGCCCGCAAGGCATATTCACCCCGCAATGAGAGTTTCACGCGAGGAGTCTAGAATGTACAGCCAGACAGTCAAGATATTGTTATGAAGCTCAAAAACATCCAATATTATCCAATAAAAATGGGTATAAAAATAATTATACAAATCTCTATTGACTTAATGTAGATTATGTCGATAATAGCACCCGTTGACGATGAATGCCGCACTATTGACCGAAGCCGCACGACCGAACACGAAAAGGCTGCGGGCGCGGACGCCCGCGGTCCGGAGCGCGGACGTCCTCGTCCGCAGCAAGCACACGGAGGAATGCTGCCCCGAAAAACCCGCAAGCGCCGCCGAACCGAGCCTGAGCGCGGGTTTTGAATATCGCCCGGTCAGGGGACCGGGCCTACAGGGCTTCAGGATCTTGGCCATTTCCCGTAGGCCGCGTGCCCTCACGCGGCGTCCGCCGACATTTTTAAGACACGCTCTCAGGGCGCATCGCAGTTTTTGTGCGCTGCCCGGCCCCTTCACATTAACCCCCTGCTTTAGCTTGGGGTTGGGCGACGTGCTCGCTCGCCAGCCGTTTCAACGGCTTTCCGCAGATGAAAGTGCCGCAGACAATGCACACCAAACAAGCTAACCGAACGTTCGGAAGCCTAACAGCCCGTTGGAAAACGACACTTCCCGTAGCAGCCGAGGTAACGAGGCTCAAATTTCCTCGGAAACAGAAGCGATATGAGAGCCTCCTCACGCCGGCTGCTACTTTCTGAACGGGCTGCTAACCCACACCAAAAACGAGCCATGCAACTCAAACATTGGATAGTCACCGCCGCGGTCCTCTCCGCTTATGGCGCCGGCCAACAAGTCCGCGCTGACGACACCGCCGACAGCATCAAGGCGTTGCAAAAACAAATCGAAGAGCTCGACCAGAAGGTCAAAACCCTCGAGCGCAATCGTGAACTCGACCGGGAAGCTTCCGCCGAGGCGGCCAAAAGCATGCCGGTGCTCCTGGCAGGCCCCACGGGATTGGGCTTCCGTTCGGCGGACACCAATTTCGTGATCAAGCTTCGGGGCGTCCTTCAGACCGACAGCCGCACCTTTTTCAACGACCACGGGATTGTCGGAAACGACGGGTTGCTCCTCCGCCGCGCCCGGCCGAGTCTTGAAGGAACGGTCTATCGTGACTTCGACTTCCTTTTCGTGCCGGATTTTGCCGGCAGCTCGGTCCAAATCTTCGATGCATATTTGAACTACCGCAATCGGCCGGAATGGCAGTTGCGCATCGGGAAGTTCAAGACGCCGGTTGGCCTCGAGCAATTGCAAGCCGATCGCGATTTGACCTTTAACGAGCGCGGTCTGGCCACGTCGCTCGTGCCCAACCGTGACGTTGGCGCGCAACTGCACGGCGAAGTTTTTAGTGGAGGGCTTAGCTACGCGGCCGGCATCTTTAACGGGGTGGGCGATTTTCGCAACACGACCAACCTCGATTTCGAGGATGACAAGGAATTCGCCGGGCGGCTTTTCCTGCAACCGTGGAAAACTTCGGGAATCCGGCCGCTCCAGGGCCTGGGGTTGGGCGTGGGCGGCAGCTATGGAAACGAGCATACGGCCGCGGCCTTGCCTTCGACCACCGGGGGGACGTTGCCGGGCTACGTCACCGACGGCCAGCAACAGTTCTTTGCCTACAATCCGGCGGCGGTGCTCGGAACCAGTCCGGTCGTTGTCGCCAATGGCAGACATTGGCGCCTGGCCCCGCAGGCTTATTATTACTGGGGACCGCTTGGTTTGCTGGGCGAATATGTCCTCTCCAACCAGCGGGTCAGCCGCACGGTGGTCGCGCCGCTCACGACTCAAAACCTTGAGCACAAGGCCTGGCAAATCACCGGGTCCTGGGTGTTGACCGGCGAAGACGCTTCCTACACGGGCGTTACGCCGTTCCACCCCTTCGACCCTTCCACCGGCGGCTGGGGCGCCTGGCAGTTGGTCGGGCGGTACGGCTCGCTCGACATTGACAACCACGCTTTCCCGAACTTCGCCAATCCCGCCACTTCGGCCACCAAGGCGACTGCTTGGTCGGCGGGTCTGAACTGGTACTTGAACCGGAACGTTCGGGTGTCCGCGAGCTTTTCCCGCACCACGTTCGCGGGCGCCGGGGCGGCGAGCGCCACCGCTCCCGGAAATGTGTCTCGTCAGCCGGAAAATGTGCTGTTCACCCGCGTGCAACTCGCGTTTTGATGGTGGTGGAAACAAAACGCTCTTAAAATCTTTCCCGGATGAAAACCATGCTTATCGCGCTCGTGATTGTGAGCCTCGCTTTTTTCAGCGGCGCCGCCAAGGACCTCACTCTCTTGAACGCGTCCTACGACCCGACCCGCGAGCTTTATCAGGATTTCAACGCCGCTTTTGCCAAGTATTGGGAAGGCAAGACCGGCGACAAGCTCACCATTAGACAATCCAACAGCGGCTCTGGCAAACAGGCCCGCAACGTCATCAACGGACTCGACGCGGATGTCGTCACACTGGCGATGGCCTACGACATCGACGCCATTGCGGAAAAGGCGCAGCTGCTCCCGAAAGACTGGCAGACGCGCCTGTCCAACAACAGCTCCCCTTACACATCCACCATCATTTTCCTGGTGCGCAAGGGCAACCCCAAAGGGATCAAAGACTGGGACGACCTCGTCAAACCGGGCGTCTCCGTCATCACCGCGAATCCCAAGACCTCCGGCAGCGCGCGCTGGAATTATCTGGCCGCCTGGGGGTTCGCCTGGCGTCATACCGGCGGCGACGAAGCCCGGTGCAAGGATTTCATCCTCTTGATCAATTGGGAAAATGAAATCCTGCTGGCCGGCAATGAACTGGGCAAAGACAAGTTCGACATTGTGGCGCCACCCACGAGCATTCTCACCGAGCCGGCGGTGAGCGTGGTGGACAAAGTGGCCAAAAAACACGGTACCGAAGCAATCGCCAAGGCCTACTTGGAACATCTCTACAGCGACGAAGGCCAGGAAATCGTCGCCCGGCATTATTACCGTCCGCGCTCCGAAGCCATCGCGAAAAAATACGCCGACCGCTTCCCCAAACTGGAGCTGTTCACCCTCGCCGAGATCATCGGCGACTGGCAGAAGACCCACAAAATCCACTTCGCCGACGGCGGGGTGTTCGACCAGATTTATCAATCCAACCGCTGACCTCCTTATATCGACCACCCTTGTCGAATACCGCTACCTCCAGGCGGTGGCGCAAAACATCTGACGGCGCGCGGCCGGAAACGCCGCGGCGATGGCGGCCCTCGCTGGGCCGTGGTGTGATTAAATGTGGGTGCGCAGAGCGAGGCTGCCGGCTAAAGCCAGCGTTCCATTGCGGCCGGAACGCTGGCTTTAGCCGGCAGCTTCGCACCGACTTACAATCACACCCGCCGGGCCGCGGTCGCTGCTTTTTTGCTACTCCAACGGACCCGGTTCTGTTTCCATCTCCCCGTTCATGGCCGTAAAGAAATTCAACGTGCTGCCGGGCTTCGGCCTGACGATGGGTTACTCGCTCTTTTACCTGAGCGCGATCGTCCTTATTCCCATCGCCGGGCTTTTCTTGCGCGTCTTCGAGATGTCGTGGCACGACTTCTGGCGGCTGGCCACGAACGACCGCGCGCTCGCCGCCTACCGGTTGACCTTCGGCGCTTCGTTCATCGCCGCGTGCCTCAACGCTTGCTTCGGCACGATCCTGGCCTGGGTGCTGGTGCGTTATCAATTTCCCATGCGCCGCTTTGTCGATGCGCTCGTCGATTTTCCGTTCGCGCTGCCGACGGCCGTGGCGGGCCTGACGCTTTCGAATCTCTTCGCGGCGAACGGCTGGTTCGGAACCTTTCTGGTGCCACTCGGCTTCCACGGCGCCTTCACGCCCCTGGGCGTCGTGATCGCGCTCACTTTCGTAGGGCTGCCGTTCGTCGTGCGCACGCTGCAGCCGGTGCTCGAACACATGGAACGCGAAGTCGAGGAAGTCGCCGCCACGCTGGGCGCGGGCCGGTTTCGCACCTTTCGGAGCATCATCGCGCCGACCCTGCTGCCGACGATTATTACCGGGTTCGCCCTGGCCTTCGCCCGCGCGATCGGCGAGTACGGTTCGGTCATTTTCATCGCCGGCAACAAGCCCTACGAATCGGAAATCGCGCCGTTGCTCGTCGTCATTCGGCTGGAGGAATACGATTACGCCGGGGCCATGACCCTCGCGGCGGTGCTGCTCGTCATCTCCTTCGTGCTGCTGATCACCATCAACCTGCTCGAACGCTGGGCGAGCCATTTCGAGAGCTGACATGGCCGGGTACGTCAAACCTGGTTTTCGCGAAACGCACGCCAAGTCGCAGCGCGGCACCGAGGAACCCAAGCCCTTCCAATGGCTGCTCATCGGCGTGGGGCAGCTTTTCGCCCTCGTCTTCCTGCTCGTGCCGCTCATCAACGTGTTTGCCCAGGCGCTGGGCAAAGGCTGGTCGGCCTGCGCCAATGCTTTAAGCGATCCCGACACGCTCGCCGCCGTCAAGCTCACCCTCACCGTCGCCGCCATCAGCGTGCCACTCAACCTCACCTTCGGCCTGGCCGCCGCCTGGAGCATCGCGAAGTTCCGCTTCCGCGGCAAATCGCTGCTGGTCACCCTCATCGACCTGCCGTTCTCCATTTCACCGGTCGTGGCCGGCTTGATTTTTGTGGTGCTGTTCGGCCGGCAAGGTTTCTTCGGCCGGTGGCTGGACGAGCACGACCTCAAGATCATTTTCGCCGTGCCCGGCATCGTGCTGGCCACGGTCTTCATCACCTTCCCGTTTGTCGCGCGCGAATTGATTCCGGTGATGCAAGCCACCGGCACCGAGCAAGAGGAAGCGGCCCTCACCCTCGGGGCGAGCGGCTGGAAAACGTTCTGGCACGTGACGCTCCCCTCGGTCAAATGGGGCCTGCTCTACGGCGTGATCCTCTGCAACGCCCGCGCCATGGGTGAGTTCGGCGCCGTCTCCGTCGTCTCCGGCCACATCAGCGGTCAGACCGACACCATGCCCTTGCGCGTGGAGAAGCTCTACCAGGAGTACAACAGCACCGCTGCCTTCACCGTGGCCAGCCTGCTGGCGCTGCTGGCGCTGCTGACGCTGCTGGCCAAATCGGTGCTCGAATGGAAGACCCGGCGGGATTACGAGAAGGCGCAACTTGCCCCGGCCGTCCGCCCGGTGCGATCGGAAACCCCGGCCGCGGACTTCGAAGTCTGAAAAGGAACGCGCCCGGGCAGCCGCATGAGCATCGAGATCAAAAACGTCAGCAAAATCTTCGGCGACGTCGTGGCGGTGAACGACGTGAGCTTCTCCGTAAAGGAAGGCGAGTTGGTGGCGCTGCTCGGCCCCAGCGGCGGCGGCAAGACGACGGTGCTGCGGCTGATCGCCGGACTCGAGGTGCCAACCCAAGGCGACATTTTCATCCGCAGCCAGCGCATGAACGACATCCCGGTGCAAAAGCGCAACATCGGGTTTGTCTTCCAGAATTATGGCCTGTTCAAGAACATGACCGTCTTCAAGAACATCGCCTTCGGGTTGAAGATCAAAAAGCGGCCGCGCGCCGAGATCAAAAGCCGCGTCGAAGAATTGCTGCATCTCCTCAGCCTGGAGGGATTGCAGAACCGCTTTCCCCACCAGCTCTCCGGCGGCCAGCGCCAGCGCGTGGCCATCGCGCGGGCGCTCGCGGCCAAACCCAGCGTGCTGTTGTTGGATGAGCCGTTCGGCGCCGTCGATGCCAAAGTCCGCCAGGACCTCCGCGAGTGGCTCGTGCGTTTGCACACCGACCTCAACGTGACCACCATCTTCGTGACCCACGATCAGGAGGAGGCCATGGAAGTTTCCAACCGCATTGTCATTTTTTCCCGCGGCAACCTGGAGCAGTTCGGCACGCCGCGCGAGGTGTACGAGGACCCCGCCAACGAATTCGTCGCCCGTTTTGTTGGCGTCATGAACGTCCTGGAGCTGGAGGTGCGCGATGGCGTCGGCCGGGCCGGCGAACTGGAATTCCCGGCGGCCGACCGCGCCAACGGCCAAAAGATGCGGATCGGCTTCCGGCCCTTCGCCGTGCAGATCGTGGCGGACCCGGCGCAATACCGGTGCCGGGCGGTGATCCGGCACACGTTTTTCCTCGGCGTGATGCTGCGCCTGGAACTGGAATTGCCCTCCGGGCTGACGCTCCGCGCGCGCATGACCAAGGAGGAATACGCCCAGCTCGGCTTGCAGCAAGGCCAGGAAGTCTCCCTGCTGATCCGCAGCTACCGGATCCTGCGCGGCGAAAACGAACCGCTCGAGCCCGAGATCCTCTCGCTCAACCTCGGCCAGCCGACCCTCGGCGAAGGCATTTAGCCCTCCGTCTTCGCCAGCAACTCCTCCTCCGTCAGGTGATGCCGTTCCTTCAACGTCAGGTAAACCATCCCGCCGACCAGGCTCCAAATCAGGCTGCCGGCATAGGCCAGCAGTGAGAGCGAAAGCGCGGAGGTCGCGGGCAGGTGGATCGTTGGGTCGGTGAGCGTGAAGACGAAGAGATTTTCGCGGACCCCCAGCCCGCTGGGCGTGATCGGCAGCGCGGAAATGCAAATGATCATCGGCACAATGACCGCCAGGGCCACTGGGGAAATATTCAGGTTCATGCCTCGGCTCAGCACCCATACCTGCAAAACGCAGGCCGCGTTGAGCAGCATCGACACGCCGGCCGTGCGGCTGACAAAAAAGCTTGCCTTGCCGAACTGCCGGCAGGACTCCAGCGAGCGCTCCAGCCAGTCACCCCGGGGCAACCGGCGCAGCCACCGCCGGGCCCCGGCCCAGCCGCGGGAAACGCCGCCCCAAAACGCCGTCAGGGCCACGCCGCTGCAGAGCGCGAGCATCACCAGGATCAACGCCGCCAGCGAACGCAGCCGGTCGTGCGCAAAAAGAACCGGCCGGTTCGGGACCATCATCAGCGCGGCAAAGAGCAGCATCGCCCACAAGCCGATCAGTCGATCCACCAGGACGGTGATCACCGCCTCGGTCTTCTTGTGATGCGTCTCGCGCGCGGCGTAATACGCCTTCATCAAGTCGCCGCCGGTGGCGCCGAGCAGAAACGAATTGAAAAAATGCGCCACCAACGAAATCTCCAGGGCCCGGCCCCAAGGCAGCCCGAGGCCCTGAACGCGCAACACCATGCGCCAGCGGGCGACGCCGATCAGCAGCGTCGATCCCATCAGCAGGACCGAGAGGCCGAAAGCGCCGGCATCGACTTCCGCGAGGTTGTGCCAGAGTTCGGCCGGGCCTTCTTTCCAGCCGCTCTGCC
>WNGR01012652.1_pt1 | contig 10496 bp, 10 predicted proteins | sample 5407581 | NCBI WGS metagenome assembly WNGR01 (sample SAMN13153383, study PRJNA577476) | soil metagenome | isolation source: 80 cm soil or saprolite under Garry oak tree replicate 2 | place: USA:California | collected 2016-06-15
TGGTGAATGCACACTCCTGGCTTCCCCACATAACATGCAGAAAAATTCACACATTCAGATCTCCTACTATCATGTCCAACAAGTTGCACAGGTTCTCACAGCTGCCCATCAAAAAGGTCTGAGTAGATCAATGCCTTACTATTAGCCTTTCTGCCATGCTTTCTGTCCAAAAAACAGTAGATACAGCAGTAGCTTCTATAGATACAAGATAAAATAGGAGATCTACAACTGCAAAAAATCAAAATTCTGGTGGGGTGGCCTGGAGCAGGTACTTACACCCCCAGGTCCCAATGATCATTTGTGCAACATGATGCTGTGTCCTCAAAGGAATGAATAATAAGGTGCTTGTGAATTTCAGGCTGCAACCTCAATACACTGAATCCCACACTAGATCCCATACTTTGCGGCACATCGTTGGTCCATGGGACACCGCAACACCAACCGACCTGGCTATCATCGCTGCAGTCCGTTAATGGGGGTGCCGGGTTTATGGATGAACCCTGCTGGAAGCTGCTGCCTGCCATAGTTCAGCTTCACTTTTTACAGCCGAAATGGAGCTGCGCTGCCGTTCTCATTCCGTCATCGGTGCCTCTCAAAGGTTATCGTTGACCCCGTTGTTGACCTTGACCAAATCAACCTGGCGCTCTGACAAACCGTTACCTGACTCACAGGCGCCCGAGTCCGACTCGGGATTGTAACCCATTCAAGCCAGAAGCGAGCAAGTGGCAATTGCGCCCAACTGGATGTATATTACACCAGACTACGGTCAATTCAATGCCACGCAAGATCGCTCTTCATACAGCGTGCCAACGGGACGCCGTCTTACGGGACCAATTCGTTGAGAACTAAGCGCGTACGATGCTCGCTTCCGCTTCCCCACTTTTGCCGAGAGAAATCCGGTGCTGTGGATCCAGTGATTACCCAAGACGAAGCCCCAACTTCGATGACGCGGGACCCGCAAAACCCAGAAGCAGAAGGATAGTTAAGGTAGCGCTGCAATCGGAGTCAACACTGAATCAACTAGTGCACAGGCGGCCTGTACTGTACTGTACTGGCAGCAAAGCCTTTAATTCGCGCTGTCACTGTGCAGCGGCGTGATTCGGAAAAGAAGCGGATGCATGCTACCGTGACACTGAGTATTGTGACTTCCAGCTAGCGTAAGGCACATACTTGACTGTTGTCGACGTGTCTCTCGGGCTTCTTGCTACGGCACTCCTATACAAGTGATAGTGGTAGCATCACTATAGGCTCAAGATTGGAATGTGCATATGGGGTGAACTCCGGGTTCGGGTTTGAGTTCACCATATGGTGAGGTCCCATGGTCAGCTCAAATTACGGCCCTCCCCGTCTGTCCTCCCCCGCGCTGCTGCTGCTGCCACTGCTGCCACTGCTGACCTCGGTCTATGTATATCACGATGTAATCGTGCAACGGCTGCAGTGACCGTATGGCAGACGATTTGACAAGTCAGTTCCTGTTCTAGAACTTAATAAACCGAAATGAATCTACAGCGAAACCGGTAGTATTATGTGCCATTCGTCCTGGGCTGCGAAGCACGTTGCGCAGTCATTCAGGTCAACAGAAGTGTGACCAATTTCAATTCACTATTTGGATCCGGGCTTGTCTGACTGATACAATTCATCATCGTGGTGGGATACAATGCAATGCGATGCGATGCGGTGCGAAAGGACAGTTGTTTATTTTCTCTTTTTCCGATCCCGCCTGTCTGAGCTTTCTGAGCAGCGTAGTGACTCGTCGCTCTCGGCCTCTCTTTGGTCACCTGCGGCTGTATCTTTTCTGACACTCTTTGACGACGCCGGGTATTTCTTACCGCCGGTGGAAGAGTAACGGGATCACCAGTCACCGAATACTTGTCACGAAGACTCAGACCGGTACGGGCAACAGTTAGGCAGTGGGGGATAGTGCGAGAGCACGAGTACAGCAGTACAGCAGCTGAGGGTCCCACAGTAGACGCCGTCCACGGTGCCTCAGCGGTTGCTCGACAAGTGCGCAGTCTCGTTTGCGCTTAAGCCGGAATCCTGCAATACGGCGGCGCGCGTTGTTCTGATGCTCTTGAATCACGAGCCTCCTCTGCTTCCCTTCCCTTCTCTCCCCACGGCAGCTCCACCGACGGTGAGAAAGGCGATACCATACAGGTATTTTTTTTTATTACGTTTGGTCCGGTAATCACGGGGGGGAAGCATATCTTTGTACAGTGCTCTAAGTTGCTCTGTTGCGACAACCGCGACAATGACACGCGCTTCCAGTTCTTTGCCATTGCCTGGAATAGAAAGAAACCATTTGCGCACTTGGAAACGGACTGCCACGTATGGGTAGCTGTCGGCCGAAAAGGGTGAGTTAGTATCACACACATCCCACTCCGAGTCGCGGCATTCAGTGGGGGATTGGGATCTGGATGGAAGGGCATCTGACGTCAAATGAGGGCGTGAGAGTGGCCGAAAATGGATCGACGCTTCACGCCGCATCAGGTTCTCTCTCTCACTTGCTCATCTTTCCTCTCTCACAGGGCAGGTATTAACAGATTGCACCAACCTATTTCTATTTCTGTCCGACATGCAACATGTCGGCTTTGCACTTGGAACAGCCGGCTGGTGACTGTGACGGTTGCTGTATTGTTGGTGAGCACTAATTTGGACTACTTGCTTGCTGATTGCAAGTCTCGAACAACTGGTCAATCAACTTCCCCCCACCCTCCTATTTACGCTGTCAACTGAAGGGTTGTTTTCTATTTTCTTTCAAACTTCGGGCGCTGGAACGTGTTAGGGGCTACTGCTGATCGCGCACTGCCTAAACGAAGAAAATACATGACTCCATATGACTGTCCATACATTCATGCGGGCGCAAGCTTGTGCGCGCTCGATTTTATCTGGCAGGTTGCAGAAGAACCCAAGCCGTATCATCCGCCCAATCATCATCATCTGTTCGTTCGATTCAGATTCAGACTCAGGGGTGCGAAGGGAGGCCCGGACTAATGGAAATACTGTAGCGTGCGGTGCAAACTGCGCCCGGATGGTGGCTTCGCCGGCAGAAAGGTTTCTGTGCGCCTTTCTGTGCATCCGGTCGTGGGGAGCGTGGGAGAGCATGGACTCGAAAGAAACAGGAACGAGCAACCGAAAGCAAATTGCCTGCTGGAGCGCACAGCAAGCAAGAGCGGCGAGCGACGAGCGACACCCGCTTGATTCCCGAACCACTGGACCCTACAGTGTGTGGTGCAAAATGCGCCCGGATGGCAGCTTCACCGGCAGAAAAGTTTCTGTGCGCCTTTCTGTGCACCCGGTCGTGGGAGAGCGTGGGAGAGCATGGACTCCGAAAGAAACAGGGAGAGCAACCGAAAGCAAATTGCCTGCTTCAGCGCACAGCACCAAGGGCGGCAAGCGACGAGCGACACCGCTTGATTCCCAATCATTACTAGACCACTGACCCATTCTAACGGCGATCAAATAAATATCAAGTCGCGAATGAAATTGAAATGATCCAATCACTGTGCAGGCAACAAGTTACTTTCGTCAATTGACTGCTAGTGTGTGTGCATATGTATTGCCATGTTGTACGATTGTCCGTTCAGTTTTTATGTATACTGTACCCCATAAAAAAAACACGGTCGTTTAGTTGCCAGTGGTGTTCGTAATGACGGGGGCTCGGCGCCTTTAGCGGGCGTCAGCGGTTACCCTTGCTCTCACCAATGATCCGCCGATGGCCAGTGAAAGTTGTCGAACGGTGGCAGAGAACGGACTGCACGCCGCATAATCTACTTAATTGTCCACTGCTGGGAAAGCAAGGCCGCCGCGGTGGCGGTGGCGGTGGCGGGGGAGCTGTCCATCGGTTAAGCGATTTGCGAACTGGGCAAGTTCTGTGTGCTGCACGGGCCTACTCGTGAAGGTAATGTAGCAAGGAGGAGAAAAGAAAGAAGCGTTAGTATTTTATTCCGCCGATGCAGCGCCACTTGGGACCTGCACAATCCGTGCGCCAAGAAGTGCGGGAAAGACGACGTGTATAGGGTTCGGTTACGCCGCACTACCCGAAAGGAATAACGAAGATGAAGAAGAGTGGTCAAAATGGCATGCTGTACGTACAGTATGGCAAATGGAGAGCTGTGCGTGGTGTTCGGGCGAAGATGGAGATCGGGGAGTGCTAGGTGACAAGGTGCTGGGGTGTCACTGGTTCTCTGAGTCTCTCTGCAAGACAGGTTGAGCGGGCCCGTCAAAGAACTGTTGATAGAGGCAATGCGTTCTCAACATAGATAAATGAACCAATAGATACATAACACTGTCGCTTTACGCCGATACGCGAGAGAAAATTTGTCGAGTGAGTTTTGCAAAAAAGAGAAAGGAAAAAAGGAAAGGCATCATGATCGGGCTGATGATGATTCAGATACTGGAACGACAGCAACGTGATAAGTAACCCCATGGACCGGGTGGTGTAGTACTGTAGATTTTCTAAGCAATAGCAAAAGTGACAAGAGGAGCCGGGCACATGGATTCGAGGTATTCGAGGTACTCATGGGTCCACGCGGGTAGGGTTGGGTGTTGAGTCGTAAGGATGAGATCAGCGTCGGTTACATGTCCATGTGTCGCGTGTTTGACCTGCGATTGGTCTGGTCTCTCTTCCCCTTCCCCCTTCCCCTTCCTACACACGGAAACTAATGCGGGGTTGTCCAATTTAAATAATATTAGTTTCAAGTTGCTGTTCCGAGTTCGGCTTACATACGATTTAGGGCCACTCTTCTGGCGATTTCTAACATGGCCTCTACTCACTCTATAAATCGACCATGATCCTCTCTTTTAGTTCATTCTTCCCCCGAACCCCACTATGCTTACCGACGACCTCCCCTGGCCAGAACTTGGCAACGTTTCCCGAGGTGCTACAAGAGGCAACCAAGGACAGAAGGGCGTCCTCTCCCCTCCCAACACCGACGGTCGTTCCCTTATTCAGCTTCGCGTACAACCTGGCGTCCTCACCGTATTGTTAAATCTCCAAGCCACCGAATGGTATCGCAACCTCGACGCCGAAGTCAACCATGCCCTCAAGCTCACAAAGACCTATTGGCGTAAGGCTCGTCGACGTCAGGACTATGACCCCGTCGCAGACCAGGACCACATGGAACTCCACGAGTGGCTCCAACAGCTCAAGGACAAGGTCATGTCTCACCTCGAGTTGCTGATGCAACGTGGCGACATTAAGGGCCCCCCCTACGTCATGCCCGACAACGTCGAGCTCTCCTTTCTCCGAAAGTTTATCGAGCGCCAGGCCGCGGGCATTCCGCACAATCCTCGCCTTCGTAAGGCCTTCCTCGAGAACCACCACTACAATCCCCCTACACGACTTCTCCCACCGCTACCTTCGGAATCCCCGGAACCGTCAGACGATTCAGTGATGGATGGCGCCTCAAGCGACGACGCTTGGGATGGCGACCGAAGGCGTCTAACTCGCGGTTAGTTTTACCCGCTCTTAATCTATCTTCATCCCTCTAAGGCTACCATCATCGATCAACAGACCGTTCTGTCTCTCGCTATTCTGGACCAATCTCTGCTGTCTCCTACCCGGCGCCTATAAAGTCTAGCCCCCGTCTAGGCAGCATCAGGTCCCTCGAGGAGGAGGCAGATTCTTCCAGTACGTCTATGATGTGCCTGCTCTCGCCCATTTCACTAAACCTGGGTTAGGCCTACACTTGCAGAGCGCCCGTTCTGCACTGCGTCGTGCTCAAAAAGCTACCCAAGAATCATTCACCGCCTACACCGCCTCCCTCGAAACCGAACGCCGAGTATCCCATGAAGTAGCCGCCCTTGAAGACAGGCGCGATCATCTTTGTAATTCCCCCATCCCTCACACCGCTGCTCTTCCCCCGCGCTGATACAAACTCTATCCTTTCATCTAGTGTCTCTGCTCTTGCGTCAGAATCAGCGCCCGCAAAGTGTGAGTTGCCCTTTCCCAGGGTGCGCCTGCGTCGATGGCGTCCCAGACAGCGTGTCAACGTACACGCGCAAGGCGTCCACCTATGAGTCCGAGCACACTCGCTTCGCATCGTACTCCGCCCCGCCACCACTGCCACTGGCCTCTGTGCCCATCCCGCCGATGCGCCCCGCATACGCCTGGGACGACCGTGAGCGTGAGGACGTCGGTTCGCCGCACACATCGAGCGCGAGCGCGAGTGCAGGTGGGTCGCCTGCACGGAAGCACGCGCGGACGTGGGACTCTGAGGTGAGTAGCCTGTCATTTTGTTCCAAGTGTGGCTGACGCGAATCAATCGCAGGACCCTCCGATCCGCAAACGCCTCGCGGGATCCGTGTCGGGCTCTCCGCCGATGCACGCGGCGTGAGTTTGCGAGCGGTTCCACGGACCGGCGCCACTGGCGTTGCCCTGTGACCGTTGCAGCCACCGTGCCATGCTACACCATTACCCACGCCATGTTATCCGTGCTACGCTGCGCCACGCTCACGCTCATGCCCATTCCCACGCCGAAACTTCGTTGCCCTGGCTCTCACCCTACCTATCATTCGCTTCAACTTGTCAAAGAGGACCGGAAGAGGGAAAGACCAGGGCGGAATAGATACTGTAAAGGGGTGTTTCGATGACTGACTGACGCCTTGGCGCTGACATTGATGATGATGATGATGATGATGATGAATTGCTTGCTCTCGACTGTCGGACTGACGGGTCCTGTGTCGCTGGTCGATATTTGCTTTGCGCCGCTCACCAATCACGCATCGCATTGCCGCATATTGTATATCATATATCGCTCTAATTTGTTGTTTGTAATCCGTATACCCCTTCATCCTGTGTTAACAGCAACCAATAACAATATCTATGTACAAATTGGAGTTAGGGAGGTTTCGAACTTGATTCCAATAAACGTCATTCAAGTTGTGTGTCCCTTCCGAAACATGTTTCGTCTGTGTATGTATAGGTGTAATGCATGGGAGCGAGACAATTGGCAGACAGCTGTCTCGCTAAATCGGCGGAGGGGGTGGTCAAGCACGGTGGGATCATCGAAACATTAGGTCTATCGAGATGTGCTGCAACTTGAGGGCAAACTACCAGACACGTGAGATGAGAAGACCAAATGATCATAACCATGTGAATCTACTTTCTAACTTTCACTGACACCACGGTGACGGTGACCGGTGACCACCATTCCCGGCATCGCCGTATTCACCGCTCCGTTGGGGCGGGGGGCACAACCGAAACTGCGCACTGTTCGCTCTCAAAGAACAGCCGAGTCACCTTTCTTTTTCCAAGTTCCGTCCGTTTCGCTCGCGTCCTGTGTTCAAGCTCAAATAGTCGGATCATGCTCTGGTTTTTGTCCTGCACCTCATGGCTAAACCGATATTGGGCTCTTTAACAAATCGCGCACACAATGGACCAAGGAAACATCGGTGTGGCTGTTGTAGATAGGTTAGTTACAAAAATAGTTATGTGACCACAATGCTTTGTCATTGGCAGACACATCGTCATTGGGGACTTTCTTTTAGTCCTTTCTTCTGGTTCAATTACCCTTGCAATTACCTCCTTGGAGCCTCTTGGCGAATCCTTCCTAATCTCGCTAGCCAAGCCCTTGCCACCAAACGTGCTACTGCTGCTATGATCAAAAGCTCCCGCCAGGGCAAGCGCCAGGGGTTTGTCCTTAAGATCAACAACATGACAAAGTAACACAAGACAGGGCAAGGTAAGCTCGTTTGTTGGCATCACGGGTTAAGCGCCGGTGCTACTAATCATGTGTACATGTGTGCTAAGCACAATAGAGTAATCGAGTTGGCTAGGCTATTAGGCTGTTCGGGGGTCACCCATATTCGGCGATTATACACATACAGTCGTAAGCAAAGGTGGAAAGTTGGGTCATGGGTGGCGTGTCATGCATGTCATGGACCTAGACTTAGTTTATGTGATACAGTGTGATGATGATGACAGCAATCGAACAAACGTTACAATTTGAACTGCAACTACTATACAATGCAATCCATACGTACACGCCACATCCGGCGCACAAACATTGTGTTGCGTGTTGCATCGAAGCGTGTGGCTGCGTGGATGCGTCTGGGTGTTCCGAATCGGGCGCGGGAAAGAGCAAGAGAATCAGATTCGCGCGTCATAGTTCATATTCAATATTCATATCATAACCATCAAGCCCAGCCTCTTGCAACCTCATCTAAGTTACACCGCACTAATACTTTTGATAGCACGTCCGTCAGCGCGTATGACAGCGCTCACGGTTCCGGTGGGGACAGACTCGGATTAGGCCCAGTCGCATCTTGCCCAGGATTGAGGGTCCAGTACCGGTAGCTGTGGGGCGGGGTAATTGAAAATGAAAATCAAGGACCCGTGTTAGTGTACGAAATATGCAATCCGAAGGCGTCAGAGTCCAGACTTTTCGAAGAAGCGCAGAAAAACAAGACCCACGAAGGGGAAGGGAAGGGGAAGGCGGCAGGAGAGAAGTTAGTGTGACGTACTGTTTCAAACAGACGTATAACGTGGTGGCCAGGAGCGCGCCGAGGAATGGGCCCAGCCAGTACTATCAAGAAGAAATAATACGATTTGTGTGTCAGTTGGTTATCACGCTCATCGTCATCGATACGCGACGGGAAGTAGTGTGGGTCAAGGGGGGTTACATCCATGCGCGTGTGAGTACATGCGTACTTCCCCAACCTTCTGTCTTTTTCGCACGAACACACGGTAAAACGTATGGTCTGAGCATAAGGAAGCGACGTTTGTCCAAAAAAAAAAGGGGGGGGGGCAGCTTACGATCCATTGAGCATCGTCTGGAAAGCCTGTCACTGCGGCGGGGCCGAAAGCACGCGCGGTGTTCATAGCAGCACCCGTGTAGGGCACCGCAAACCTGCGGTTATTGTACGGATTGCGAAAATCGTGACGACGACGGCCATCGGGAAGGCGATAGGAGCGCATACCAACATCAACGCATCGGTCGAATATGTTATGGAGTGTGCATGGAACAGAGAACTGTGGCGTCAGAAAGCATGTTCACGTGCCAGGGCTCCGGGCCGAACTAGGGGGGACAGGCCAAAAGATGAATGAACCCGCTACTCACAGGTGGCAAGCGAAGAGAGTGAGACCGACGCCGATCTGCGTCACCTCTGTCAGCCATTGTAGGGACAAGTAAATATTTTATTATGCGGGGGATAGGGAAAGGAGGGGAAGGAGCGTGGATCGCAAAATGCCTACTGGAGCGAACGGGGTGCCACTGTGCTTTTCAGCTGCGAGCATCAGCACCGCGAGACAGAGCGCCGCGGTAATGAACATTTCGATGAACACGCCCTGGGCGAGATTGATGTTCGGCGCGGGAACCGTGCTAGACAAGCAGGCGATTTGACAGACATGGGTTACAGACGAAGGTAGACAACAAAAGCTGACAGGCGTACTTATAAGTGAGTGCACCAGGGGTAAGGGAAAGTACAATCGCAGCGGCGGCGATGGCGCCCGTCAGCTGGGCGATACAGTAGAGTATGAACCGCACAGGCCTAATGGCGCCAATGAGAAGCAGTGCAAGGCTGACATCTGGGTTGAATAGCCCGCCCGTGGCGCGGAAGAAGAACCAGGCAGATACGAGCAGGCTCAGCCCAAAGGCAGTTGCGATGTAGAGCGTTCGCTCGAGGCCAGAGCCCTCCACTTCATTCGAGCCCTGCGTCCCGCCGAAAGCGAGCAGCAGAAACACCGTCGTCCCCACAAACTCGAAAAGGGCTGCCTTCAAGTCGCTAGGAAAGGTCGTGTTTGGCCAATAATTTTGGAAATGCATTGTCTCGTTTCCTTGAGCTTGAAGCAGAGATAGCCTGAGGAAAAAAAAAAAGGATTTCCCAAGACAGGTAGAGACTTCTTTATCGTCTTCGAAGAACTGCGTCAGGTGCTGATGTGGTTATGGTCGGCGCGATTTGTTTTTGAGCGCGACGACAGCAGTAGCGAGTGAGCGATGCGTGAAGTTAATGGGCAAGAACGATTACATTAGGGGCTCGCTATTGAGCTCCTTTTAACTACTCGTACAAGTACGCTACGGTAATACGCGTCTTGGTAAATACATTACATGGAAACCAGTGACGCATTATACTCCGTCATTCTACTACGGTAAGTTTACCCGATGATCGCGCTTGAATCAGTAAGCCTGAGTCGTACACACACATCATAACACACACACACGCATCTACTATATAATAATCCACTCCCCGACAGGGGAGTTGGGGGGGAATTAAGTTGATAAGGAAAGACATTGGAAAGCGGAATTTGGAACGGACGCGCATTATATTAGGAGTGTAGTGCTACATAGGGTAATTTGCCCTCAGGCGCACATAAATGGATTCAAAAAAAAAAAAAAAAAACTATATAATAATTGCTGGGACATCAGTGTTTTGACGGGTTGCTTGACCCACCTTGGACCAGCTGGTACAACACCCTAAAGTTAGCAAGTTGCCATGTCCACAGGCCATGTCTAAATCCTCTACAACCTCCTCACAGAGTGATAACCAGCAAGCAGGAA
>WNGR01021109.1_pt1 | contig 10494 bp, 7 predicted proteins | sample 5407581 | NCBI WGS metagenome assembly WNGR01 (sample SAMN13153383, study PRJNA577476) | soil metagenome | isolation source: 80 cm soil or saprolite under Garry oak tree replicate 2 | place: USA:California | collected 2016-06-15
GGCTCGTGCTCCGCTAGTCCGCTAATATGTCGGCATCAAACGGCAACAGCGACTGCGCCACCGGGCTCCAGTTCTTGCGGTGCAAGGGCGTGGGACCAAGTCGCGCCAGTGCTGTTCGATGCTCGGGGGAGCAGTACCCCTTGTGGCTGGCGAGGCCGTAGCCCGGAAACTGGCTGTCTAGCTCCACCAGCAGCCGGTCGCGATACACTTTGGCAATCACGCTCGCAGCGGCGATCGAAAAGCTGGTCCCGTCGCCTTGGATCACCGACTGCTGCGGGCAAGGCCAGTCGATGGTGTCGCACCCGTCAATCAGCAGGTAGTCCGGAGTGAGCGCAAGCTGCTGCACCGCCAGCTTCATGGCCAGCAGCGAAGCCTGCCGGATGTTGATTCGATCGATCGTCTCCACATCAACGGCGGCGATGGCCCACGCCACTGCATTGGCCCGAATCTCAATATCGAGTTCGTTGCGCTTCTTTTCCGAGAGCTTCTTGGAGTCGTTCAGGCCCTCGAGCCGGCACTTGGGCGTCAGGATCACCGCCGCAGCCACCACCGGTCCAAACATTGGTCCCCGGCCCACCTCGTCGATGCCCGCAATGCGGAGCATGCCGAGCTTGCGCGCAGCCTTTTCCAGCTTCCATCCGCACTCCGGGGGCTTGGCCATGCGTTCAGTATAAGCACGCAGGGATGTGGATAAGTTGGCTATTAATAAGTTGACTATTGAGGTCCCTGACACGCGGCAAGCCAGGTACGCATCGCAGGAAGAATCGAGTCGAATGCAAAAAACAACCCCGGCGCGAGGCCGGGGCTGTCGTGAGGGGGACAGAACTGGCTACGCCTTGGCTACGACGCGATCCACTTCCTTCAGACGGGCGGCCTTGCCGCGCAGTCCGCGAATGTAGAACAGCTTGGCGCGGCGCACTTTGTAGCTGCGAATCTTCTCAATCTTTTCGATGACCTTGGAGTTGAAGGGGAAGATGCGCTCCACACCCTGTCCAAAGCTCATCTTGCGCACGGTAAACGTGCCTTGAGGCCCACGGTTGATGGCGATGACCAGACCTTCGAACGCCTGCAGGCGCTCTTTATCGCCTTCCTTGATCTTGACCTGGACGCGAACCTGGTCGCCGGGAACAAACTCGGGGAGATCGGTGCGCTTGAGCTTGTCGGCCAGGCGCTGCATAACTGGATGTATTGACATGGCTTCTTCCTGCTGTTGAACTCAGAACTTCAAGTTTAACAGAGAAGCTGGTTCCGTGCCTAATCGACTGGCCTTGGTTAAAGCTGTCTCGCGAAATCGATCTCCATACTCACTCCCGTCTGCCTCAGTTATAGTCTTTCGATATGGAAGAAAAACGAGAATTCCTGCGCCACGCCGTAGCCACCTTAGCCTATCGCGCCAATCGAGCTCTTGAAGACGCTCCTGACGATTTCGCGCCGTTTAGCGGAGGCGGTCGCGCCCCGGTCCAGATCCTTGCCCACATTGGCGACCTCTTCGACTGGGCGCTCAGCATCGTGCAGGGACAGCAAAGCTGGCACAACTCGAAGCCGCTTGCCTGGCCCGACGAAGTGCAGCGCTTTTTCTCCGCGCTTCAGGCGTTTGACGCCCATCTCGCCTCGTCCGAGCCTTTGCACGCCGAAGTAGAACCGCTCTTTCAAGGACCCATCGCCGACGCCCTGACTCACGTAGGCCAGATTGCCATGCTGCGCCGGATGGCTGGATGCCCGACCCGCGGAGAGAATTTCTACGTCGCGGCCATCGTAAAAGGCCAGACAGGGGCAGACCAACCTGCCCCCATCAAAACCTTTTAGCCACTACTACCGCAGCCCCACTGTCTGGAACGGCAGCCCCGTCACCGGCCAGTGGCTGGGCTGCGCTTCGATGTTGGGCGCGATCGACACGCCAATGCCGTTGATCGGTACCGCCGTCGTGTTCCAGCCGTCCACCAGCAGAAGAGCCTTCTCGCCTTTCAGGTCCTTCAAATCGGCTTCAACTGTAAAGGTCCGGCTCTCATTCGGAACCAGCGAAATGTAATTGTCGGTGTAGTAAACCGGCAGCACCCGCTCACCGGAGTGTTGCCGCCGCAGTTGCACGTGCGTCATCACCGCGATGTCGTGCGACGGATTGCGCAGCGTCACCGTCAGCCGGCATTTGCCACCCAAATCCGTGCGTGCGATCTTCGACTCCAGCGTGACCGTTGGCAGCTTTTCCATATCCGTCAAATCGTCAGGATGGTCTTGGTTTGCACGCCAGTAGAAGTTGGTCGAGATCGTCTTTCCCGCACCATCGCGCAGATCGAGCTTCAGGAAGTGAACCCCCGCGGTAGAGGCAGGGAACTCAATCGGCCCCAAGTTGAGTGCGGTTGCCGCAGGCGCGGTGACTGCCGAATCATGCTCATAAACCACTGACCCATCAGGATTGTAGAAAGCGACATGCGCGGTAGCGCCGGTCAGCGCAGTCGGAAGGTTGTTAATCACCTGCAGCTCGCCATTGGCTTCGTTGAACTGGATATGCACCATCTCGCCCGCGCTTCTCACCGCAAACAGCGACGAGTTCGGCTCAAGATCGTAGTGGTAGAGCTGCCACACAAAGCTCGGCTGCGCCGGATGGCTCATCCACGTAATGATGGCCGTGGTGGGATGGAACAGCTGCGCGTTGCGGCCTTCATACATCGAGCGGTAGGCCTCGTAGTTCATCAACTGCGCCTTGCGCACAAAGTCGGCGAGATTGGCCACCTTTCCGTAACGGCTGGCGAGAATAAGCGGATACTGGTCGCCCCGCTGTGCTCCCTTCGCCATGTCGTGCTCCGCCCAGTCGTCGCCGATCAGCTCCCAATCTTTCTGCGGCATCATGCCGTGAATCGACTCCAGGGTGGGCACGGAGACGGTGCCGGTTTCCGTCTTGAAAAAGTCATCGGTGATCTTGTAGAACTCCCGCGGAGTGCGCCAATAATACGGCCCATGCGAGCGCACGCCGGCTCCCGACGTCGAACTGGGCTGATAACGACGCGTCGGCTCGAGCTCCGCAAGTAGCACCCGCAGGCGATCGTCAATCTCCTTCGGCGGGAATCCCTCATTGCGCGCGCACCACACCGCGATCGCCGGATGATTCCTGAAGCGCAGAACCTTGTCGCGAACGTTAGCCATATAAGTATCGAGATCGGTCGGGTCGGGCCCATCGCTCGGGTTGGGCTGGAAAAACTCATCCCACAGCAAAATCCCGTACTTGTCGCACAGGTCGTAGAAATCTTCTCCGGTGCTCTGCCCGACCCAATTGCGAATCAGGTTGAGATTGGCGATCTGGTGCATGCGAATCTCGGCTTCGAGCCTCTCCCGCGGGATCCGCTTCAGGCCCTCATCCAGTCCCCAGTTGCCGCCGCGAATGAAAACGCGCACCCCGTTCACCGAGATGGTCAGGTTCTCCGAGTCCGGCACCGAATACGTAATCTTGCGCACGCCAAACGAAACATCCTGCGCATCAGAAGTCTTGCTGCCCTGATCAAAACTGAGGTGAAGTTTGCAGAGATTCTGCGGCCCATAGCCGTTCGGCCACCAAAGCCGCGGCTTCTCGATGTGCAGCGCGGGCGTGTTCTTCACATCAAAGCTCACCAGCTTGGTGCTGTGCGCGGCAATCTGCACCGGCTGCGAAAAAACGATTGTCCCGATGCGCCCTTTGAGAACGCCGGTTTGCGCTTCGTCGGTCACATTCTCCACCGCGGCCTGCACTGCAACGTCGGTGGAATCGATCTTGGGCAGCGGCAAATCCGTGGTCACCAGCGGATCCTTCACCAGTACTCCGCCGGTCGCGGAAAGGTATACCTTCTGCCAGATGCCGGTATCGCGGTCGCGAATCCCCGGCAGCCAATCCCAACCAATCGTTGAGAGGAACGTCGGTCCGTCGATTGCAGTAATGCCGCCGTTTTTGCCCAGGCCGTTAAGCACCGTGTGCTCGATGGGGTCGCCGGGGTGCGGCTGCGGAGTTACCAGCACCGCCAACACAGCTTTCGTGCCCGGCTTCACGTTGGCCGAGATATCAAACTTGCTGCGCCCCGCATACGCCGGGGGAATCTGCACCACCGTCCGATACCAGTACGAAGTCCGCGCCAGGCTCTCAGGAATCGACTCCGGGCGGTTGTTCTCTCCATAAAGCGGCTCCGGATAAATGCCGTCATTTACCAGGGACGTCAGCACCGTTCCTGGAACTGTCGCGGCATACCAGCCTTCGGTCTTGAAGTCCTGCCCCGACACTTCCGAGCCCGCCTGTATTACCTTTGCCACATCCTGCAATTGCCATCCCGCAGATACCACAAGACGATCCTGTGGGCCGGTCGCAGCCGCGGGTTTCGCGGACAGAGTACCTTGCGCTGCCGGATTTGCTGCCGTAGCTTGCGTCGGTGGTTTTGCTGCCGGAGTGGCTCGCGCTGCCGGTTTTGCCGGGGTGACTTGCGCCGCGCCGTAAAAGGGCGCCAAGGCGAATGATATCGATATCACCGCCAGGAAAAATGAGAGACCAATTCGTCTTTGCAAGGGTGCGTCCTTAGTCTTGCGACTTTGCTAGAGAGTTTCCAAAACGCTTGCGCGCTGAACCCCTACATTGTAGCCGCCCTCACCGGCACAGCAAGCATGCCGCCGCTTCCTCCAGATATCATTCCCCGCGATCTGGAAACAAGCGGACGCACATCCTCCAGATAACGAAGTCAACAAGGTATCGCGCCGAATCAACCCGGGCCCAAACGGCGCGACTGCTTTTGCGGGGAATAAGTGGACCATCAGGCCGGGAATCTGATCCCAATGGTTGTTATCTGGAAATCCTTGTACCTCAATCTGCATCACGTTGGCGGATTGGTTCTTGATCACAATCAGGTTGTTGAGAAAGGCGTCAAGGACTCCCTCGTTGAAGTTTGTCGTCGGCCCCGCTCCGCCATACATGTTGTAAATTCTTCTCGAAGTCAGGTTGGGGACCAGTGTAAAGGCGTCGCTAACCAGCTTTAAAAATCCAGGGTGAAAATCGCTTTCATTTGCCATGACATTCCTTCAGAGCGGAGATAGGAGAAGCGGGGAACGCCGAACATCAGCTTACAGTCTTTTTGCAAATCTGGAGAGAATTTTGGCTCAACGCGCATTGCTTCGCGTAGGCCGCATTTGACGAAGCGGCAAACTCCCGATCTGCCGCATCAACTTGCCCCTTTCTGCAAATCCGTCTCCTCTCGATTGATCCCCTGGCAGCAATTCCGCGCCAATCGCATCGGATAATAAAGCCATGGACTTTCAGCGCTCCTCAGGAGTCTTGTTGCACGTCAGCTCGCTGCCCTCTTACGGCGGCATCGGTGACCTCGGCCCCGCCGCCCACGAATTTCTGTCCTTCCTCGCCGAAGCCAAACAGCACGTCTGGCAGGTCTTGCCGCTCTGCCCAACGGGATACGGCAATTCGCCCTACGCCGGATCGTCCGCCTTTGCCGGCAATCCTTACCTGATCAGCCTTGAATATGTGTCCGACTGGGGCTGGATCGACGGCCCAGCAATCGCCGGCCTTCCCGGCCGCTCCGGCGCTGTCGATTTCGGCGCCGTCGAAAACCGCAAGTTGCCCCTTCTCTACCAGGCTGCCGGCAACTTTCTCGATAGCGGGGCTCACGACCCCGCGCTGAAGAAACAATGGTCGCAATTCAAGGCCTTCTGCAAAGCCGAGGCCAACTGGCTCGGCGACTACGCCATCTACGCCGTTCTGCGCCGCGAATACTCGACCGGCGCGTGGACGGCCTGGCCCGAACCCATTCGCCGCCGCCAACCCAAGGCGCTCGCCGAAGCCCTCTCGAAGCACGCCCGCTTGCTGGCTCTGGAGCAGGTGTTGCAATTCGCCTTTGCGCGCCAATGGGACGACCTTCGCAAGGCCGCTGCCGACAGCGGGATACGCATCCTCGGCGACGTCGCCATCTTCGTCAACATGGATTCGGCCGACGTCTGGGTCCATCCTGAGATCTTCGAGCTCGACGAAGATTTGGCTCCCACCCGCGTTGCCGGCGTGCCGCCCGATTACTTCTCCGCCACCGGCCAGCGCTGGGGCAATCCCCTCTATCGGTGGGACGTGCTCGCCAGCCAGGGATTCAAGTGGTGGGTCGAGCGCATCAGCCGCTCCTGCCAGATCTACGACATCGTGCGGCTCGATCACTTCCGCGGCTTCGAGGCCTACTGGTCCATCCCCGCCGAAGAAGAAACCGCCATCAACGGCGAGTGGATCAAGGCGCCGGGCCTGCAGCTCTTCCGGGTTCTTGAAGCTGCTCTTGGCCCGCTTCCTCTGGTGGCCGAAGACCTCGGCCTCATCACGCCCGAGGTCGATGCTCTGCGCCTCGAGATGGGCATGCCCGGCATGCGCGTGATCCAGTTCGGGTTCAGCGATAAGGGCGCCCACATGCACCTGCCGCATCAGTACACTCCATCGACGGTGGCCTACACCGGAACCCACGACAACGACACCACGCGTGGCTGGTGGGCGCGCATCGGCGAAGTGGAGCGCCGCGCGGTCGAGGCCTATGTTGGACACATTCCCGAGGGCGTCGGCGGATCGTGCCCCGTGTGGCCGCTCGCGCGCGCAACCGCTGCCAGCGTGGCTCAGTTATCAATTGTGCCTGCGCAAGACCTCTTCGAACTCGGCTCCGAATCGCGCATGAATACGCCGTCTGTGGCCGCCGGCAACTGGAGCTGGCGCGCCCCCGAGTCGAGCTGGACCCCCGAACTCGCCGCCAAGCTTGCCGACCTCGTCGAAGTCACCGACCGCGACAACGACCCCATGGCCAAACCCGAGGAAGAGCCCGCGAGCAAACCCTAAATCAGGCGTCCGGAAATCGGCCGATAGCCTTTCCGCATCCCGTAATCCGTCCGCAACGCGCGAGGTCGGATATTCCCAATCCACCTGACGCATTTTCGGAAATGGTGTAGACCAAAAACCACAATTCTGATAGCCGCGATCATCAGGGAGCGGCGGCTTCCAATAAAGCATGAAAGACCACAGTATTTCCGAAAATGCCGTAAACTACTCGCGATGCTGACTGGTCCCCACCCCGCATTTCCGAAATCAATTGTTCTGAATTTGCCCCAGTTCGTCGACCAGTAATTTAAGTGCCTGCTTTTGATATGGCTCCGCATTTGGACGCGTAAAGACGGGCGAAACGTCCTTCACGAATGTTCGAGCGCGCGAGAAATTTCCTCGTCGATAGGCGATCTCGGCTTGCAGCAACTTTACCCCCGCGCCCCAGTCCGCATCGCCTGCCAATTGGGCGACCACCGGAATATCGATCTGTTCCAGCAGCTTGTCCGCTTCGTCCAGTTGACCCAAGCCGATTAGACAAGTCGCGAACGTAGCCGCGACTCCGCCGGTCAATCCCGCGCGGGGACCAAATGCTTTGGTGGAGGCATCGTAGGCTCTGGTCGAGTTTGAAAGCCCTTGGGCATATTGGCCTGACCGGCACATGGCGAGCGAGGCATCGGAGAGTGTGGCGACGGCGAAGAACGACAGCGGCCCTTGCTTTTTGACCGCGAGGTCGTGGATTGACATGTCGTCGCGAATTGCGTCGCTCCACATTCCGAGGCTTCCCTCAGATTGGGCCCGCGTGGTGAGCAATTGCATTGTGAGTTCGTGGTCAGGGCCGAGGGCGGAGATAAATCCGGGATAGATTGCGTTTGCCTCTCTCACCGCCTCTGCGTGCTTGTTCTGAATCATGTAGGCCTGCGCGAGATTCAAACGTACCCTGAGAACGTTGGGGCTGTCCGGCCCCGTAATGCGCGTGAAGGCGAGAACAAGATCGCGGAACATCTGCTCGGCCTTTGCGCCATCACCCAGGCGGATGTAGGAGAAACCGAGGCGCTGCTTGAATGTCAGGCGCGCGCTCTCATCAAACATGGGGAGAACTTGGGCCTTCTCGACCGCCGATTGAAAATTCTCTGCGGCGGCTTTCGCGTTGTTCTCGATTAGAGCGATCATTCCGCGTGCCGAGGCTAACCAAACCGGGACATCAGGACGGGGACTGCCCACTTTCGCGATCAACGCCTCCTGTTGTGCGAGGATCGATGTCGCGAGAGGGAGCGAGTCCTTCTGGTAACTTCGCGCTTCGGCGGTTGCGCTCTGCAGTTCGACGATGATGGCGTCTTGAGAAAGTTCGCCGTCGCTCTGCCTGAAGAGCGCAGCCGAATGCTTGTACTCCTGGAGGGCGTCAGGATATGCGGTCCGATTGTCGAGCGCGCGGGCGATAGTCTGGTGGAGCCGCGCCGCGACAAGTGGCTCGTCCTTGAACTGACGATCAATCGCCGGCGAGGCTTGTTTGATCGCGTCCGTCAAAGACTCGCTCGCCTTGCCGCTCAAGAACGGATTACTGCGCCCCAATAGATCATCGGATAGGAACTGGTTGATTGAAGTTGCGATTGCGGTCTGGCGGCTGGCACGATCGCGCTCACGGGCCGCTCCTCTATATAAGGTGAGGCTCACGGCCAATCCTGCGGCCAACACGACGACAGCAAACACTATCCAGGGTGTTCGCACGCGTGTCTCGGCTAGTTTGCGTTCTGCGATCTCGGCGCGAAGCTTCGCAGTTTCCAGTTCATCGCGCTTGGTGCGGCGCTGTTCGAGGGAGAAGAGGCGCTCTGCGAGCTCCGTGGCATTGCTGAGGCGCTTGGCGGGGTCGCCGCAGGCTGCGTCCGCAATGTCTTCGCGCAGCAGGGGGTCTTCAATCTGCGCTTCCCAACCGGGTGCGAGCGGCTTGCGGAAGTCGCCTGCGGCGAGCTGGTAAAGCAGGACGCCGAGGGCGTAAACATCTGCCGAAGCACTCGGCGACTGACCAGAGAGGACCTCTGGCGCCAGATACATCAAGGTGCCGGTGAGCGGGCCGGTTTCTGGCGATGTAGTTTGGGCGAAGCCGAGATTGGTGATGCCGAGGGCTTGGAGGCGGGACGGATCGAACAACGACGCGCTGCCGAAGTCCGCGATCTTGATCTGCCAGCCGGGACCGGTTGTTGCGGGCACGATGAGGATGTTGGCGGGCTTGAGGTCCTTGTGGAGCACTCCGATTGAGTGGGCGGCGGCGACGGCCCTTGCGATGTCAACCAGGAGCTGAAGGCGAACTGCGAAGGGGATTGTGTAGAGTCCGCCTTGTCCTTCGGCCCACTCGGACAAATTCGCGCCCGCATATTCGCTCTCGAGGAAATATGGCGCGGTTTCGAAATTCCATTCAAGGATTCGGACAAACTCCGGGCGTTCGCCTAGAGATTCGCGTAGAAAGCGCGAAATCGTAATTTCGCGCTTGAGGCCTTTGAGCCGCACGCCGTCGGAGGCAAACTTGAACACCCGTTGCTCGCGGGTCTTGGGATTTTTGGCGATCCAGACCTCGCTTGCCCCGGAGCGTTCCAACGGGCGGTGCAGTTGCCACTGTTCTCTTGCGGGAACGAGGTCGCCAGGCTTGAAGCCGAGTTCCGGTCCCGTGGCGGCTGCGACAGTTTTGCAGTAGACCGGGACAGCCAGCCTATAGCCGACGCGGGGAACGGTCAACACGACGGGTTGCTGCTCATCGCCAATTGCCTTGCGGAGCTTGGAGACGGCCGTTGCTAGCGACCCATCGACGACCATGAGGGATGGCCAGACTGAATCGAGCAGTTCTTCTTTTGTGACCACCTCGCCCGAATGAAGCAATAACTGAAGAAGGATGTCGAGAGGCTTCGATTCAAGGTCAACTGGCTTGCCTTTTACGCGCAGTTCTCGGCGCATCTCGTCGAACTCGCAATCCGCGAATCGCCAGAGTCGTCCGGTGTTCTCTTCTACACCGAAGGCAGAGCCTTTGTAGTTCAAGAAGTTAACCCCTCTTTAGAATTCTTGAGAATTGCGTCAGGACAGGAAAGGGTACGTCGGTGCAGGCTCGTGTTCCATCGGGTCTGCTCTGGATTGAGACATTCTGCCACAACCTGAAGGTCGGCGATACAAAGAATCTCAATCACAGCGGCCACGGTCTTCAGGGGCAAGGGCTCGGCACCAGCTGAACCACTTTCCAGGAGAGAATCATGACGAAGCGAGGCAAGATTCTTCGGGATGCGAGCGCCGGGCCGGGGCTCGTCTGGGTGAATCAACAGCAGTATCCGTTTTCGATTGGAGCAGTTTGGAAGTCGGAAGTGCCTCCAACGGCAGGCATGACGGTCGACGTCGAGTTTGCGCCGGACGGCGGCTTTGCGGGGATCACTCAAGTCACCGAGTCTCAAATCGCCAAAGAGCAGGCTGAGGCAGCGATGACGGCGACGCGGGAGAAGAGTCGGGCCGCGCTCTCATCGGCAGTCGCCAAGTTTGGCTTGCCGCTGTTAGTCGCGACTGGGTTGCTGATTGTTGGCTGGTTCTTCCTTAATGCAATTTCGGTTGAAGCACTGTTTGGCAAGGTCAGCTTTACCTTTTGGCAGGTGCTTGGGTTCCTGAATGCCGGGAATGCCTGGGAAGTTGTGATGCAAGGTCGCGGCGGTCCTGGTGCCGGGCTT
>WNGR01034031.1_pt1 | contig 10494 bp, 7 predicted proteins | sample 5407581 | NCBI WGS metagenome assembly WNGR01 (sample SAMN13153383, study PRJNA577476) | soil metagenome | isolation source: 80 cm soil or saprolite under Garry oak tree replicate 2 | place: USA:California | collected 2016-06-15
GATGGTCACCAGGGCGATCCGCAGTGCCCAGACCCAGGTCGAGACGCAGAACTTCGAGATCCGCAAGAACGTCCTCAAGTACGACGAGGTCATGAACGAACAGCGCAAGGTGATCTACGCCGAGCGCCGTCGGGTCATGGAGGGCGAGGACATCCGCGACCAGGTCCAACACATGATCACCGACGTCGTCACGGCCTACGTGGTGGGCGCGACCTCCAGCGGCTACGCGGAGGACTGGGACCTGGACCAGCTCTGGACCGCCCTGAAGACCCTCTACCCGGTCAAGCTCCGCTGGCAGTCCCTGTCGGACGAGGACGGCGAAGACCTGACCGGCGACAAGCTGCTGGCAGCCGTGCTCGAGGACGCCCACCAGCGCTACGCCGACCGGGAAGCCGAAATCGAGGGCATGGTCGGCGAAGGCGCCATGCGCGAGCTGGAGCGCAGGGTCGTCCTGTCGGTACTGGACCGCAAGTGGCGCGAGCACCTCTACGAGATGGACTACCTCAAGGAGGGCATCGGCCTACGGGCGATGGCCCAGCGCGACCCGCTGGTCGAGTACCAGCGCGAGGGCTTCGACATGTTCAACGCCATGCTGGACGCGCTGAAGGAGGAGTCGGTCGGCTTCCTGTTCAACCTGCAGGTGGAAGCGGCCCCACCCCCCGACCAGGCGGCGCAGACGGGCCCGAGCGACGTCCCCGGCATGGCCGGTTCCCCCAACGGCCGCACCAACGGCCGCCGCCGTGCCACTCCCACCAACCAGCCCCCGGTGGCCCGCCCCCTGGACGCCATCCCCCAGGCGGCAAGGGCCTCGGCGGCCCGGGCACCCAACAACAGCGCCTGACGTACTCCGGTCCCGCCGAGGGCGGCGGCATCCAATCCCAGGGCCAACAAGACGCGGCGGAAGGCGACGCGGGCACCCGCCGAGCCCGCCGCGAACAGGCACGGGCAAAGGCCAAAGCCACCCGCAAACGCCCCAACCGCTGATCCCGTACCGAGTGCGCCTACCCATCCCTGGGCAGGCGCACTCGGCATGGCGTAAGTCAGACCACGGCCAGCAGCGTGAACCGCCAGCGATCACCGGTCAGTGCCAGCCGTCCGGTCAGTGCCCGGCTGCGGGAGCCGTGGTCGATCCGGGCGCAGAAGTCCACGACAGCGGGCGTGGTCTGGCTCAGGTGCAGGCTCCGCAGCTGGCGCGGGCCGGGGCCGCCCGCCTGTTCCGCCAGTGGCTTGTAGTGGTGGCGCGGCAGGATCTTGTCGAACTGGTTGAGCGGCCGCCGACCGTCCAGCACCTCCAGCACACACGTCAACAACCCGCGCACCTCGGCGGCCGACGGCGGGGCCGGGTCCACCGGATCGGGCGCCGGATCGTGCACCACCGCCAACCACGGCCGGGTCGATCGCCGGTGTTCGATCAGTGGGCGGATGTGTACTGCGGCGGACGATGACATGGTCTGAGTTCCCGGGCTTGCTGGGCCGGCCGACGCACGGCCGCGGACCAATTACTGAGCGCCCAACGGCTGGGAACAGGACAATCTTCGCCCGTTCGTGTGAGTTGCCCACTAGGGTTCGAACCGTGCTGGGCGGGCTGATCGTGGACTTCGGCGGCGTGCTGACCGAACCGGGGGCGGAGGTCCTGGTCACCGTCGCGCGGGAGCGCGGCCTACGGACCGCGCTACTCTCCAATGCCGACAAACTGGGCGACGACGACATCGCCGAGTTGTTCGACACCGTCGTGCTGTCCGGTCAGGTCGGTTTCGGTAAGCCCGATATCCGGATCTACCTGCTCACCGCGGAACGGCTCGGGCTGACACCGGAACAATGCGTGTTCGTCGACGACATGGTGTCCAACGTCCGCGGTGCCGTGCGAGCTGGCATGGTGGGCGTCCACCACACGGACGTGGACACGACGCTGTCCGAACTCAACGCCCTTTTCGGGGCGTAACGCGGCGCACCAACTCGAAACACAGCACCGCCGCCGCGCTCGCCACGTTGAGCGACTCGACGCCCCCGGCCATCGGGATGCTCAGCCACTCGTGCACCTGCGACCGCACCTCCGGACCGACCCCGTCGGTCTCGCCGCCCAGCACGAACGCGGCCAACGACGGCAGCTCGGCGGAAAAGACCGTCCGAGTCGCCCGCCCGTCCAGCCCGAACAACCGGTAACCGGCCCGCCGCAGGTCAGCGGCTGCCTCGCCGGCCGTGGCGCACCGCAGCAGCGGCGCCCGGAACGCCACCCCGGCCGACGCCTTGACCACCAGCGGATCCAGGCTCGCAACGCCCCGACGAGGCACCACGATCCCGCCCATACCGGCCGCGGTCGCCGTCCGAATGATCATGCCGACGTTCGCCGGGGTGGTGATGCCGTCCAGCAACAGCACCGACTTGGGCAGCCGACCGGACAGCACCGCCGACAGCGGCCGCATCCGTGGCGCGACCACGTCCGCCAGCACACCCTGGTCCTGCTTCCCGTTCCCGGCCAGCACCTTCACCCGGTGCGCGCTGGCCCGCTGCACCTGCACGCCGCGTGAGCTGGCCGCGCGCAGGATCTCGCCGGCCGCGGCGCCACGGGCGGTGTCGGCCAGCACCACCTTGTCGACCGTCAACCCGGGATCTGCCAACACCTCCAGCACCGGTTTGCGCCCGTAGACAGTGACAAACCGATCCTTGGGTGAGGTCTCCGGCACCCGATGAGCATCCCACGTGCGAGTATCGCAGGCATGTCCCACCGCCTCTCGGCGCTCGACGCCTCGCTGCTGTATCTGGAGGATGCCACGACGCCGATGCACATCGGCGGTGTCGCGATCTTCCGCCGGCCGCGCACCGGGTTCGACTACGAGCGGCTGCTCGCCCTGATCGAACAGCGGCTGGCCCTGGTGCCCCGCTACCGGCAGCGCGTCCGGCACGTGCCCGGCCACCTCGCCCGTCCGGTGTGGACGGACGACACCGACTTCGACATCACGCACCACGTCCGGCTCTCCGCGTTGCCCAAGCCCGGCACCAACGAGCAACTGGCCCACCTGGTGGCCCGGCTGATGTCCCGCCCGCTGGACCACAACCGGCCACTGTGGGAGCTCTACCTGGTCGAAGGGTTGCAGCGCAACCGGTTCGCCCTGGTCACCAAGACCCACCACGCCATGATCGACGGCATCGGCGCGATCGAGATCGGCCAGGTCATCCTGGACGTGTCCCCGACCGCCGAGGCCGACGACGGGTCGCTGTGGATGCCGGCGCCGCAGCCGAGCCAGCTGCGACTGGTGACCGACGCGGTGTCCGAGACGGTGCGCCAGCCCGGCGAACTGGTGGAGAACGTCCGGTCCGCGGTCAGCGATCTCACCGCCACCATGGGCAAGCTCGTGAACGCGGTGAGCGGCGTCGCGTCCGCGGTCCGCACCGCCGTCCGGCCCGCGCCCAGCAGCCCGCTGAACGTGCCGATCACCGCGGAACGCCGGTTCGCCGTGGCCAGGACCACCCTGGCCGACCTGAAGAAGGTCCGTGCCGCGCACGGCGGCACGGTCAACAACGTCGTACTGGCCGTGGTGGCCGGCGCGCTGCGCAGCTGGCTGATGTCCCGTGGCGAGGTCGTCACGGCCGGCACGACGGTCCGGGCGATGGCCCCGCTGTCCGTCCGCGACGAGGTGACCACGAACACACCGGCCGGCCTGGCCGGCGGCAAGGTGTCGGCCTACCTGGTGGACCTGCCGGTCGGCGAGCCGAGCCCGGTGGTCCGGCTACAGCACGTGGCACACGCCATGCGGGCCCGGTTCGAGGCCGGCCAGCCGGTCGCGGCCGACGCCCTGGTGCGCCTCGGCGGCTTCGCCCCGCCCACCCTGCACGCGCTGGGCGCCCGCGCGGCCAGCGCGTTCTCCCAGCGGATCTTCAACATCCTGGTCACGAACGTGCCCGGCCCGCAGGTCTCGCTCTACGCGGCCGGGGCCAAGATGCTGGAGATGTTCCCGGTGGTCCCGCTGGCCAGGAACCAGGCGGTGTCCATCGGCGTCACGTCCTATGATGGCGGGGTCTATTTCGGACTCAACGCGGATCGGGCCGCCATGCCGGATGTGGACATTCTGGCCAGAATGGTCGAGGAGTCGGTCGAGGAGTTGCTGACCACGGTGCCAACCTAACGGCAGACACCGGCTGACTCCGTCCTGGAGGATGGTGCGGTGAGGATCTACGTCCCGGCAACGCTGTCGATGCTGCGCACGCTGGTGAAGACGGGGGAGCTGGCCGCGATCAACGGCACGGCGTTCGCCCTGACCCCGGCCCTGCGCGAGTCCTACGCCACCGGCGAGGCGGAGGAACTGGAGTACGCCGCGATGGCCGACGCCGGCCGCGCCTCGCTGCGCCTGCTGGCCACCGAACTGGACATCGATCCGGATGCGGTCCCGCGCCGGGTGGTGATCGCGGCCGACGTCGAGGACGTGACACTGCGCCCCGATCTGGACTTCGCCGTGGTCCGGCTGGCCGGCCCGATCACGTTGGCCCAGGTCGCCGCGGCACACGTGGACAACGAGGCCGCCGAGCCAGCGGTCCGGACGGCCGCCGCCGTGATCGAGGCGGCCGACCTCGGCGACCCGGACGCCGACTTCGCCGTCGGCGACGCCGAGGATCACGAACTGGCCTGGTACGCGACCCAGGAACTGCCGTTCCTGCTCGACTTGATGTAGCACGGCGTACCCCGGTCGCACCTCGGATGGCGTGCCAGGATGGACAACGGCTGCGACCCAGCCCGCGACCCCCACCCGCCCAGGAGGCTCCATGGACGCCATCACGTCGGTACCCGCACCCGTCAACGAACCGGTCCGCGGCTATGCCCCCGGCAGTGCCGAACGGGAGTCCCTGCAACGGCGGATCGCCGAACTGGCCGGGGAACGGCCCGAGCTGACCATGACCATCGACGGGGCCACCCGGATGGCCAGCGGTGACCGGTTCGACGTGGTCGCGCCGCACGACCACGAGCACGTGCTGGGCACCTCCGCGCAGGCGACCGAGTCGGACGTGGCGGACGCCGTGGCCGCGGCCAAGCGGGCCGCGCCGGGCTGGCGTGAGCTGCCCTTCGACGAGCGGGCGGCGGTCCTGCTGCGCGCGGCCGACCTGCTGGCCGGCCCGTGGCGGGACACGCTGAACGCGGCGACCATGCTCGGCCAGTCCAAGTCCGTGCAGCAGGCCGAGATCGACGCGGCCTGCGAGCTGATCGACTTCCTGCGGTTCAACGTGCACTTCGGCCGGCAGATCCTGGCCGAGCAGCCCGGTTCCGGCCCCGGCGAGTGGAATCGGCTGGAGTACCGGCCGCTGGACGGCTTCGTCACCGCGATCACGCCGTTCAACTTCACCGCGATCTCCGGCAACCTGCCCACCGCGCCCGCGCTGATGGGCAACACGGTGGTGTGGAAGCCGACACCGACCCAGCAACTCGCCGCGCACCACACGATGCGGCTGCTCGAAGCGGCCGGCCTGCCACCCGGCGTGATCAACCTGGTCACCGGCGACGGCACCGCCGTGAGCGCGGTCGCCCTGCCCGACCAGGACTTCGCCGGCCTGCACTTCACCGGCTCCACCCGGACGTTCAAGTACCTGTGGCGGCGGATCGCGGAGAACCTGGACCACTACCGGTCCTACCCGAGGATCGTCGGCGAGACCGGCGGCAAGGACTTCGTGCTGGCCCACCCGTCCGCCGAGCCTGCGTCGCTGTCCCGCGCCTACCTGCCGCGGTCGTTGTGGGAGGGGGGCCTGCGTGATCAACTCGTCGCGCTGGCCGAGAGCCTGACCTACGGCGACGTGGCCGACTTCGCGAACTTCGGCGGCGCCGTGATCGACCTGCGCGCGTTCACCCGGCACAGCGAACTGTTCGAGCGGGTGCGCAATGATCGTCTTGTCGACATTCTCGTCGGCGGCATCGCCGACGACCGGGTCGGCTACTTCGTGTCGCCCACGATCCTGGTCGGCGACGACCCGCACCACGAGGTGTTCACCGACGAGTTCTTCGGCCCGATCCTGGCCGTGCACGTCTACGCCGACGACGACTACACGAAGGTGTTGGACCTGGTCGACACGTCGACCCCGTACGCGCTGACCGGCGCCGTGTTCGCCACCGACCGCACCGCCGTCGAGGAGGCCCACCGCGCCCTGCGCTTCGCGGCCGGCAATTTTTACGTGAACGACAAGCCCACCGGCGCGGTCGTCGGCCGCCAGCCGTTCGGCGGCGCGCGTGCGTCGGGCACCAACGACAAGGCCGGCTCGCTGTTCAACCTGCTGCGCTGGACCAGCCCCCGCACGATCAAGGAGACCTTCGTCCCACCAATCGATCACACGTACCCGCACATGGGTTGAGACACACCCTCGGACCGCTCCGCTGATTGACGGTGCCCAGAGCTAGGCTGGCGGTTCAGTCGGCGAGGGCGATCCGTGGGAGGTTGCGGGCTGTGCCTGGCGATTCGTTCGTCCACCTGCATGTGCACACCGAGTACTCGATGCTCGACGGAGCGGCGAAGGTCGCCCCGTTGTTCGCCGAGGCCGGCAGACTCGGCATGCCCGCGGTCGGCATGACCGACCACGGCAACATGTACGGTGCGGACGAGTTCTACCGCCAGGCCGAGAAGACCGGCATCAAGCCGATCATCGGCATCGAGGCCTACATCGCCCCCGGCAGCCGCTACCACAAGAAGCCGGTCTTCTGGGGTCAGTCCCACCAACGCGGCACCGACGAACTCGGCGAGGGCGGCGACGTCTCCGGTGGCGGCGCCTACACCCACATGACCATGCTCGCCGAGAACGCCACCGGCCTGCGCAACCTTTTCAAATTGTCCTCCGAGGCTAGCTTTACCGGTTTTTACCGAAAACCGAGAATGGACAGGGATCTGATCTCGGAGAACGCATCCGGGATCATCGCCACCACGGGCTGCCCGTCCGGTGAGGTGCAGACCAGGCTACGCCTTGGCCAGCCGGCCGAAGCGCTCCAGGCCGCAAGTGATTACCGGGACATCTTCGGGAAGGACAATTTCTTTCTCGAATTGATGGACCACGGCCTCAACATCGAGAAGACGGTCCGGCAAGGGCTGCTGGACATCGCGCGCCAACTCGATCTGCGCCCACTGGCCACCAACGACAGCCACTACGTCACGAAGGATCAGGCCGCCGCGCACGAGGCGCTGCTCTGCGTGCAGTCCGGCAAAACGCTGTCGGACCCCAATCGATTCAAGCTCGACGGCGACGGCTATTACCTCAAGAGCGCCGAGGACATGCGCGCCTACTGGGACAAAGAACTCCCCGGTGCTGCCGACAACACCCTGATGATCGCCGAGCGAATCGGTTCCTACGCCGAGATCTACACCCACGTCGACCGGATGCCCACCTTCCCCGTCCCCGACGGCGAAACCCAACAGGGCTGGCTGGTCCGCGAGGTCATGGCAGGCCTGCAACAGCGATACCCCGACGGGGTACCCGACAGCCACCGGGAGCGGGCCGAGTTCGAGCTGGCGGTCATCGCGCAGAAGGGTTTCCCGGCGTACTTCCTCGTCGTGGCCGACCTCATCAGCCACGCGCGGCAGAGCGGCATTCTGGTCGGTCCCGGCCGTGGTTCGGCGGCCGGTTCGCTGGTGGCGTACGCGTTGGGCATCACCAACGTGGACCCGATCGTGCACGGCCTGCTGTTCGAGCGGTTCCTGAACCCGGAACGCCCGTCCGCGCCCGACATCGACATCGACTTCGACGACCGTCGGCGCGGCGAGATGATCACCTACGCGTCCAACAAGTACGGCACGGACAAGGTCGCCCAGGTCATCACGTTCGGCACGATCAAGACCAAGGCCGCGATCAAGGACTCGGCCCGCGTGCTGCACGGCCAGCCCGGCTTCAGCATCGCCGACCGGATCTCCAAGGCGCTGCCGCCGCCGATCATGGCCAAGGACATTTCGCTGTCCGGCATCGTCAACCCGGACCACGAGCGGTACGCCGAGGCGGCCGAGGTGCGCAGCCTGATCGAGACCGATCCCGAGGTCGCCAAGATCTTCGAGACGGCCCGTGGCCTGGAGGGCCTGATCCGCAACGCGGGTGTGCACGCGTGCGCCGTGATCATGTCGTCGCACCCGCTGGTCGAGTCGATCCCGCTGTGGATGCGGGACGACGGTTCGCTGATCACCGGCTGGGACTACCCGTCGTGCGAGGCCATCGGCCTGCTGAAGATGGACTTCCTCGGCCTGCGCAACCTGACGGTCATGGGTGACGCCGTCGACAACACCCAGGCCAACCGCAACCTCGAGTTGGACCTGGACCACGTCGACCTGGACGACAAGGCCACCTACGAACTGCTCGGCCGGGGCGACACGCTCGGCGTGTTCCAACTCGACGGTGGCCCCATGCGTGACCTGCTGCGCCGCATGCAGCCCACCGGCTTCGCCGACGTCGTGGCCGTGATCGCGCTGTACCGCCCCGGCCCGATGGGCATGAACGCCCACAACGACTACGCCGACCGCAAGAACGGCCGCCAGCCGATCAAACCGATCCACCCGGAACTGGCCGAACCGCTGAAGGAGATCCTGGCCGAGACGTACGGCCTGATCGTCTACCAGGAACAGATCATGTTCATCGCCCAGAAGGTGGCCGGCTACTCGATGGGTCGAGCCGACGTGCTGCGCAAGGCGATGGGCAAGAAGAAGCTGGAGGTCCTGGAGAAGGAGTACGCCGGCTTCCAGGAAGGCATGCGCGCCAACGGTTTCTCCGACGAGGCCGTGAAGGCGCTGTGGGACACGATCCTCCCGTTCGCCGGCTACGCGTTCAACAAGTCACACGCCGCGGCCTACGGCCTGATCGCGTACTGGACCGGTTACCTCAAGGCGAACTACCAGGCCGAGTACATGGCCGCGCTGCTCACGTCGGTGGCCGACAACAAGGACAAGAGCGCGGTCTACCTGGCCGAGTGCCGCCGGCTGGGCATCAAGGTGCTGCCGCCGGACGTGAACGAGTCGTCGCTGCGGTTCTCCGCCGTGGGCACGGACATCCGGTTCGGCCTCGGTGCCATTCGCAACGTCGGCGCGCACGTGGTCGAGTCGGTCATCAAGACCCGGCAGGACAAGGGCCGCTACACGTCGTTCAACGACTTCCTCACCAAGGCCGAGTTGGTCTGCTGCAACAAGCGGGTGCTGGAGTCGCTGATCAAGGCGGGCGCGTTCGACTCGTTCGGCCACACCCGCCGCGCCCTGTGCGAACTGCACGAGGACGCCGTCGACGCGGTGATCGGCCTGAAGCGCCAGGAGGCGATGGGCCAGTTCGACCTGTTCGGTGGCGACGACGACACCCCGCCGCCGAGTGACACGTCCCCGTTGGCGCACCTGAAGTTCACGGCCGAGGACTGGCCGCGCAAGCAGCAGTTGGGCTACGAGCGGGAGATGCTGGGCCTGTACGTCTCGGCACATCCGTTGGACGGCACCGAGCGCATTCTGCGCAAGCACGCGCCAAAGCCGATCGCATCCTTGCTGGAGGAAGCGCCGCAAGAAGGCGAGATCGTGGTCGCCGGAATGATCTCCGCGTTGGAGCGGCGGGTCAACAAGAACGGCGAGCCGTGGGCCATCGTGACGTTGGAGGATTTGGACGCGGCCGTCGAGGTGCTGTTCTTCGCCAAGTCGTATTCGGTGCTGGCCGCCGATCTGGTGGAGGATGCCGCGGTCGCGGTCAAGGGCCGGGTGAACTGGCGTGAGGGCAAGATGTCGGTCTTCGGCTCGGCCGTGGTTCCCTTGGACATCAGCGATGCCGAGCACAATCCCGGTGCCGCGCCGCCGGTTGTGTTGCTGTGCAACGTGGACAAGCTGAACGAGGAAGTGATCACCGAACTGAAGCGCACGCTTGCCGTGCACCGCGGGGACACGCCGGTGCATTTGAAGGTGTGCTATCAGCAGCGCACGACGTTGTTGGCCATCGACGACTATCCGATCACGGTCAGCCCGGCGTTTCTCGGCGAGATCAAGGCGATTCCCGGCATCGTCCTCAGCCACTGAACCCGCCTCTCCCTGTCCCGTCCTGTTGTCAGGACGGGACAGGGAGAGCGAACCTGACAGGTCAGTTGCCGCCGACCTGATCGGCGGGCGGCGCCTGGATGTTCACCGACTCGCCCCAGTTGCTGTAAGTCACCGTCATGTTGACCTCGGACGCCCCACCACTGGCGGTGATGCCCGACACGGCGATCTTCGTGGTGATCTTGACCGGCAGGTTGTCGGAGTTCACCCAGATGTCGAACGGCATGGACGTCACACCCAGCGCCGACATGGCCTGCTGTTCGGCCGGATCCATGTTGGTGCCGATGGTGGCGAGCATCTTCCGCACGTCCACGGTGATCGTGTAGTGCTTCGTGGCCACGCCGTCCAGGGTCTCGGACTTGACGCTGGTGATGGTGCCGGCCTGCGCGATCTGGTTGATCAGCTGGGTCGGGTCGGTCTGGCCGGCCAGGTTGGCCGTCGAGCCGAGCGACTTGGACAGCGCGCTCGAACCGTTCAGGTCGATCTT
>WNGR01020278.1_pt1 | contig 10493 bp, 9 predicted proteins | sample 5407581 | NCBI WGS metagenome assembly WNGR01 (sample SAMN13153383, study PRJNA577476) | soil metagenome | isolation source: 80 cm soil or saprolite under Garry oak tree replicate 2 | place: USA:California | collected 2016-06-15
CGGCGCCCGGGGCGGCGAGCAGCTGGGCGACCATCGTGATCGCGCCCTGGTGGTGCTGAATCATGCACGTGAGGAACAGGCGGTCGAATTCCCGGCCGCGCGCGGCGTCCAGCTGGGCCATCTGGTCGGGGGTCAGCATGCCGGGCATGAGCATCGGGTGATCCATACCCGGCATGACGTGACCGCGAGGGTCGGCCGGTGGCACGACCTCGTTGTGCTCGCGCAACCAGCGCTGCGCGAACGCGATCTCGTCGTTTTGGGCGACCACGATGCGCTCGCACAAGACGCGCACCGCGGCACTCGCGCCATGCGAGGGCGCCCACCCGGCCATCTGGACGGCCTGGGCGTGGTGGCCGATCATCCCCGCCACGAAGTGCACGTCCGCCGCCGTGTACGCGGGCCGACCGCTGTCGGCCTTCGCCGCGGGTGAGGGAGTCTCCTGACGGGCCGTGGCGGTTGCGCACGCTGCTGTGGCGATGACCACCAGCCATGGTGTCTTCATGTGCTCCATCCCCCGTGACGCCGGCGTAGCGGACCGGGCGTAAGCTGCGGTGGCCGTGGCTGCGAGCGCAAGACGGCCGATGCACGATGAATCACCGGCGGCGACCGGCCGTGCCGACATGCCGTCTGCAAGGCGCAGCTCCCGCGATGCCTGACAATTCCCAAACATTTTGCGACCCTCGCACGCTCGACGAGGGCGTCCAGGGCTATTTGAAGATGAGGTGAGCCGCCGCGGATTCGAGATTCCCGTAGATAATGGCGAGGGCAGTCAGGTCGAACGCAGCGTGCGCGAACATAGGAATCCAGATCCGGCCCGTGGCGGCGAAGATCGCTCCGAACACGAGCCCGGTGATCGTGGCCTGCTCGACGCCGGGGAGCCCTTGTTCAGGGTAGTGGGCCACTGCGAACAACCCGGCGGTGAGCAGAACGATCCCTGTCTTGGCGCGCACACCGGATCCGAACAGCTTGCCGAACCTTTCGAACAGGAATCCCCGGAACACAGTCTCTTCTCCGAACCCGCCGCCGGCAATCATGAGATACCCGGCTCCCGGGAGCGCAGCTGGGTTGCCGGTCAGGTAGTGGTACGCCTGATTGATCGGAGGGGCACCGAGCAACGGCATCACGATTGCCTTCATCAGGAATTTGAATGCGATTCCCAGAGCGATGCCCGCGGCCAGGTCTCGCATCCAACTCTTGGGCCGGACGTAGCCGATCTCGCGCCACGCGGTGCGCGACCACCCTACCCAGACCAGCACCAGAATTCCGCTGAGGGGCGCAACGGGATAGTTGCCGACGAGCAGGATGACGAGCATCGCGGCGATACCGACGGGCCCGAATCTGCGCAGGCGCGCGGGGACCCGATCGCCGAATGGCGATGCGGTCGGGGCCTGGACCGATGCGTCAGGACGCGGTTCCGACAATCACTCGCCCCCGCTTAACGGCTCGCACCAATCTCGGTTGGATCGATGACGACGGGAGTCCGATCCGGCCCGAGCGCCCATTCCGCCAGCGTGCCCGTCACGACGACGCGGCGGCCCGTTAGGAGGCGAACATCACGCCACGTGGATTCCGTCCGGCGCACTTGAATCGTGTCCTGGCCCTGAAACGCATCGGTGTTCGGGCTGTCCTTATAGTCGGCGATCGTGCAAATCGGATGGTCGAGAATCAGCAGGTCCGCCACCTGCGGCCGATCGCCCCGCGCGATACTCTGGTAGTTGGGTGGACCTGGGAGCGTGCGCTGAATCAAGCGTCCGGTGAGAGAGACCGAAGCAGGCCGATAGTGGTAGCACGAATCGGCGAAACCCTGTCGGGCGACGGGTTGCGCGCCGGCCGCGACGAGGATGACGAATGTCGAAAGCACGAGCATGATCCGAAAGGCACCCTTTCAATCAAGCAGCTGATGGAGCTCACGTCATGGCTTGGCGACGTGGTGCTGGGGATCGTCTGCGGGATTTACGTACGTCATCGCGAAGGGACCCATTGCGGTCACTGTGATGACGGTCGCCCCCTTCACCGCGGCGAAGTGGTGCGCGTTCGCCGGCACCGAGCCCTTATCGCCCGCGTTCATCGGCTTCGCCTGCGACGCGTCGAACGTGTCGCCCATGCCGACGAGGAGTGTACCCTTCTTGACTTCGACGGTTTCATCGGTGGGATGGAAGTGCGGCGGGATCTTATAACCGCTCGGCATGGCCAACTCGACAGTAAAGGGGGCGGCCTTGCCGGGATCACCACTCACGACTGCCATTCTCGCACCCTTGGGAAAAACTGCCGGAGCCGGGCCCCACTGCAGTCCGCCGCGTCCCGCGGCGGGGGCGGCAGGAGCGGCAGGGGCGACTTGTGCGTGAATGACGGGGGCGAGTGAGAACATGAGGCCCGTGAAAAGACCGATGGCGCGCATGAAACCTCCGAGGGGGGTGGTGAAGTGAGCACCCATGATGTCGCACCTCACCCCGGTTTGTACACCCCCCAGACCCGCCGCAGCACGTCCGAGATCTCCCCCACGGTGGCCCGCGCCCGCACCGCGTCGAGCATGGGCTCCATCAGCGGCGCCGCAGGGTCCCGGGCGGCGCGCTCGAGTGCACCCAGCACCTGCTTCAGGGTTCCCGTGTCCCGTTTCCGGCGTAGCTCCGCGACCCGCCGTCGCTGCGCCCCGGCCAATGCCGAATAGTCCGGCGCCGGCGGCGACAGCACCTCCTGATCGTCCGCGTAGTCGTTCACTCCCACCACGACGCGCTCTCCCGACTCGATCGCGCGCTGCTGCGCGTACGCGCTGCGTGCGATCGCCTCCTGAAACAGGCCCCTCTCGACCGCCCGCGCCGCCCCGCCCGCCTGCTCGATCTCTTCGAGCAACTCCCGCGCTTCCCGCTCGACTCGATCCGTCAACGCCTCCACATACCAGCTCCCACCCGCCGGATCGACGGTTTCGGGAATCCCGGTCTCGTGCGCCAGAATCTGCTGCGTCCGGAGCGCCAGTGTGGCGCTCTGCTCCGTCGGCAACCCCAGTGCTTCGTCGTAGGCATTCGTGTGCAAGGACTGCGTTCCCCCCAGCACGGCCGCCAACGCCTGGATAGCCACCCGCACCACGTTGTTCTTGGGCTGTTGCGCCGTGAGCGTCGACCCCCCCGTCTGCGTGTGGAACCGCAGCCGACACGCAACGTCGTTCGCCTGAAAATTCTCCTTCATGAGACGAGCCCACAGCCGCCGCGCCGCGCGGAACTTGGCGACCTCTTCGAACAAATCGGTGAACGCCGCGAAGAAAAATGACAGCCGCGGCGCGAACTGGTTGACGTCCAGCCCTGCCGCCACCGCCCGCCGCACGTACTCGAGTCCGTTCGCGAACGTGAACGCCAGCTCCTCTGACGCCAACTCCTGTTCCGCCGTCGCCCCCGCCTCCCGCATGTGATAGCCGGACACCGAGATGGGATTGAAGGTCATGCGCTCCAGCGTGACGAAGCGGCACACGTCAGTCGCGAGCCGGAGCGACGGCTCGATCGGATAGATGTACGTGCCGCGCGCGATGAACTCCTTCAGGATGTCGTTCTGGACGGTGCCCTGGAGCGTGCCCCGGGACACGCCGCGCTCCTCCCCCACCACCACGTACATGGCGAGCAGCACGGGCGCGGTCGCGTTGATGGTCATGGACGTGGACACGCGATCGAGTGGAATGGCGTCGAACAGGAGCGCCAGGTCGTCCACCGTGTCGATCGCCACCCCCGCGCGGCCCACCTCCCCCTCCGCCATGGGATGGTCCGAGTCGTACCCCATCTGGGTCGGCAGGTCGAACGCGACCGACAAGCCCGTCTGTCCCGCGGCCAGGAGATGCCGGAACCGTGCATTGGTCTCCTCCGCCGTCCCGAACCCGGCGTATTGCCGCATCGTCCAGAGCTTGCCGCGATACATCGTCGGATGGACGCCGCGCGTGTAGGGGAACGCACCCGGAGCGCCGAGCTCGCGCGCCAGGTCCGCGGGCCAGTCGTCGGGGCCGTAGACGGGCTTGCGGTCGCTCACTTGGCCCCCACGACGGCCTCGGTCGAGAGAATCCGCGCGGCGAACGCGACGATATCGAGGATGGGCCGGCAGCCGTCGGTCGCCCGTCCCCCCGCCTGCTCGACCACGAGCGCGAGCGGCGCCGCCTCGTACAGCAGACGGAGCTTGCCCTGGGGGTAGTTGGTCGCCGCCGGGTAGAGGAAGATGCCGCCGGAGATGAGATTGCGATGGAAGTCGGCCACGAGGGACCCGATGTAGCGCGCGTTTTTCGGCTGGACCGCGCCCTCGCCGTTCTTGAACGCCGCGACCACGCGTTGCACCGGCGGCGTCCAGCGATTCCAGTTGCTCTCGTTCACGCTGTAGTAGCGACCCACCGGCGACGTCCGGATGTCGGGGTGCGACAGCAGAAACTCGCCGATCGTGGGATCGAGCGTGAAGCCGTGCACCCCCTGCCCCGTGGTGTAGACCAGCATGGTGCTCGAGCCGTACAGGATGTAGCCCGCCGCGATCTGCTTCCTCCCCACCTGCAGGCAGTCCACCAGCCCCGCCGTCCCGTTTTTCTTGGTGACCCGCTTGTGAATGGAGAAGATGGTGCCGATCGAGACGTTGACGTCGATGTTCATGGAGCCGTCGAGCGGGTCGTACAGCACGACGTACTTGCCTGCCGCCTTCCCCGGCGGCACGGGCACGGGCTCCGGATCTTCTTCCGATGCGGTCACGCACACGCGCCCCGTGTGCTGCACGCTGTTTCGCACCGTCTCGTTCGCGAATAGGTCGAGCTTTTGCTGGAGGTCGCCCGAGACGTTCACCGCGCCGGCGGCGCCGAGGATGTCCGAGAGCCCGGCCCGGCGCACGTGGCGCGAGATGATCTTGGCGGCGAGACACAGGTCGTACAGCAAATTCGACAGCTCCCCCGTCGCCTCCGGGTAGAGCCGCTCCTGCTCCATGATGAACCGCTCAATCGTGATGACTTCGGATCCGTTCACCATGCCCATCCGTCGAGAAGGTGATCGTGCCGCTCTGGTCGGTCCGGAATACCGTGACGCCGTGTCGCGCGAGCCGGGCGAGCACGTCGGGCGCCGGATGACCGTAATTGTTGTGCCGGCCCACGCTGATCACCGCGGTGCGCGGCTCGAGCTCGTCCAGCCACTCGTCCGACGTTGCGCTCCTCGAGCCGTGATGGCCGACCTTCAAGAGGTCCACCCGACCCACCGTCCCCACCAGCCGGCTCTCGACCGGAAGCCCCGCGTCGGCCTGGAAGAGGAGCCGCACCGTGCCGTACCTCACCCGCAGCACGACGCCATGCTCATTCACGTCGAGCGGCAGCCGGAGCCACAACGAGTCGGGGCTCAGCACTTCGAGCACCACGCCGTCCACTTCGACCCGGTCCCCCGCACGCGCGGGATGCCACTGCGCCCCCGAGGCCTCGACACCGGCGAGAAACTCGAGATACAACGGCCGGCCCAGGGGCTCCCCCGGCTCGAGCACGAGCTCCGGATCGAAGGCCTCGACGACGGCCGGCAGTCCCCCCAGGTGATCGGCGTCGCCGTGGGTCGCAACGAGCACCGCGACCCGCCCCACGCCCTGGCCACGCAAGAAAGGGACCACGACCCGCCGCCCCGCATCCCGCTCCGGGGTCCGGGGACCCCCATCGATCACGATCCAGCGACCGTTGGGCGTCCGGAGGGCCGCCGCGTCGCCTTGGCCGACGTCCAGAAAATGTACCGTCAAGCAACGGCAATCGTCGAGGGAGATGACGTCACGAAACGTCGTCGTGACGAACACCGTGCTCACGAACGCTACGCGCGCGGCGATCAGCCACGGGCGGCGCGGGGAATTCCACAGCCACCACGCGGCGACCGCCACGGCGGCCCACACGAGCGCCGCCCGCCACCCCGCGACCATCACGACGTGACCGCCCGGTACCAGCGCGGCGCCCCGCGCCACAAGATCGAGCAGCGCCAGGCCCAGTCCCGCGCCGGCGGCGATCAGGTGTGCGGGCCCCGATGCGAGCCACGACAGCACCAGCGCCATCACCAGACCCGGCACCGCGACGCCGGCAAGGGGAATCGCGATGAGGTTCGCGAGCACGCCGATCGGCGCCACGGTGCCGAACGCGAGCGCGCTGATCGGCGCGGTAACAAGCGTGGCGGCGAGTGCGGGCGCGGCGAGGCGCGCGAGGCGCGGCGCCCGAGCGAACGCGCGGCCCGCCCAGACCACCGCGCCCACACCCGCCACCGACAGCCACGCACCCACGGACTCGAGCGCCCACGCGTCCTGTACCAGCACAGCCAGAGCCGCGAGCGCCACGACGCCGCGCGGCGCGACCACGCGCTCGCGCAGGCGCGCCACCTCCACCAGCACCAGCATCGCTCCCGCCCGCACCGCCGGCGCCGGGAAGCCGAGCAGCCAGAGATAGCCGAGCAGCAGGACGGCCGTCGCGCCGAACCGGGCAGGTGGCGCGAGGGGAAACTTGCGCAGGATGAGCGCGAGCCAGGCGGCAATAAATCCGACGTGCAGCCCGGAGATGGACAGGAGGTGCGCGAGGCCCGAGCGCACATAGCGCTCGCGAATGTCGGAATCGAGTCTCGCGTTGGGAGCGAACACGAGCGCGTTCACGATCGGCGCGCGTGCGCCGAAGAGCTCAGTGCTCTTCGCGGCGAGTGCATCGCGCAGCGCGCCCCGCCCGCGCGGCACGGGATCCAGCACGCGCATCCGCCGCACCACGAGCAGAACCCCGCTCCACTTCCCTGCCACCACCCACGTCGTCCCGCCGCGGGCGGCATGGTCTTCGGGCCAACGCAGGCGGACCGAGCCGCCGCACGTCCCGGGAAGCACCTCGGCATCCACGATCCCGCCTTGTGCCGGCGCGGGATCCCCGAGCCGCGCGATCACCGCGCGCGTGTGCCCTTCCCCGGCCCTTCCCCCGGCCGCCCACCGGCCTGTGCATGTGGCGTCCCGCTCCCGGACCGCCGCCGTGCCCCAGAGCATTCCCGCCACGCCCATGATCCCCACCGCCCCGCCGAGCGGCGCGCGCGCGGCGAGCCAGCCCGAGGTCGCGACCAGCGACACGGCCACACCCCACAACGCCGCACCCGGAAACACAAAGGGGTCGAGCCCCGCCCACAGGCCGACCCCGAACGCTACGGCAAGAAAGAGAATCGGCGGCCGCATCGCGCGCCGCCTAGCGGATCACATCAGCTGCACCGGCTTCGCCCCGCAGCGCGGCGCCAGCCCCACCTTGCGGAACCCCTCGAGCAACGCCACGTCCAGCTTGGCTTTCTCCTGATCGCTGTCCAGTCGCAGCTCCACCAGCACTTCGCCCTGGGGCGTGGACACGTAGTTCGGCGCGAGGCGATTGAGCGCGAACACGAGGACATCTCCGCGGCACGTCTCGCAGCCGCAGAACCGGGGCAACTGGGGACGCAGCTTCGCATATTCCCGCTGCACGACCTCGAACGTCACGTTCGTCACCCCACGACGGCGAGCTCCTCCCCCCTCCCCCTCCCCCTCCCCTGCACCCGCCCGAGCGGGACGGCCGTGAAGGTCGAGCCCGTGGTGCCCGTGAAGCGCACGTCGTGGTATCCGCCGATCCAGGTGTCGGGGCCCGGAATGAGCGCCACTTTGTTGGTGCGAGTGCGGCCCTGCAGCAGGTCACCTCGCTTGGCCCATCCCTCGACCAGCACTTCGTGCGTGCTGCCGACCAGGGCGACGTTCCTCCGGCGCGCAATGCCCCGCACGGCGGCGACCAGACGCTCGAGGCGCTCTCCCGCCACGGCGTCGGGCACGGGATCCTTGAGCCGGGTTGCGGGCGTCGCTTCGCGCGGCGAGTACTTGAAGGTGTACGCGTCGTCGAACCCCACCAGCTCGACCAGCGATAGCGTCTCCTGGAAATCGTCTTCAGTCTCACCGGGGAATCCGACAATGATGTCGCTCGTGAGGGCGATGCCGGGGACGGCGCTGCGGAGGGCTGCAACCAGCTCGAGATAACGGTCCCGATCGTAGCGTCGCAGCATCCGCTTGAGGACGCGCGACGAGCCGCTCTGCACCGGGAGGTGCACGTGCTCGCACACCGCGGGTGTCTCGGCCATGGCCAGGATGGCGCGCTCGCTGAAGTCCGTGGGATAGGGCGACGTGAACCGCAACCGCCGCAGGCCCGGGATGCTTCCCACCGCGCGCAACAGGTCGGCGAAGTCGTGCGTGCCGTCGTCGTAGCTGTTGACCGTCTGGCCAAGGAGCGTCACCTCAGTGGTGCCGGCGCGACCGAGATCGGTCACCTCGCGCACCACGTCCTCCAACTTGCGGCTCCGCTCGGGCCCCCGCGTCATCGGAACGATGCAGAACGTGCACCGATAATCGCAGCCACGCTGCACGGTCACGAACGCCGACGCCGCGGCCTCCCGCACCGGGGGGATATCCTCGTAGTGCTCCCAGCGCTTGAACACCACTTCAGCGCTCCGTTCCCCGGCACGCGCCCGCGCGATCAGCTCGGGCAGCCCGCGATAGCCGTCCGGCCCGACCACCAGGCCCACCTGCGGCACCCGTTCGAGCAGCCGGGGCCCAAGGCGCTGCGCCATGCAGCCGACCACCCCCAGCACACCATCCGGTCGCTTGAGACGCTTCAGCTCGCCTATGCGTGACAGCACCTTTTGCTCGGCATGGTCGCGTACGGCACACGTGTTGACCAGCACGACGTCCGCTTGTGCCGGATCGTCGGTACGCACGTACCCGTCGCGCACCAGCACGCCGAGCATCAGCTCGGAGTCCGACACGTTCATCTGGCAACCGTAGGTCTCGATGTAGATGCGCGGCATGGTCAGCGAACCGTCACCTCGAAGCGGGGACGACCGTTCCATTCGTCCGTCGGAAGATAGACCGAAAGGTAGTCCTCCGTCAGCACCTCGATCTTCCCCTCGCCCCGGCCACACATCACGCCGTCGGCTCGTTGCCCGCGTCGGCGCGCGCGATGGACTCGTGCCTTGGCCTCCCCGCGCTCGCGCAGCTCGCGCGCGCGGTCGCGGATCGCGCCGGGGGGCACGCGCTCCCCCAATCGCCCCGCCGCCGCGCCGGGACGCTCGCTGTAGGGAAACACGTGCAGATAGGTGAACGGCAACGCGTCCACCAGCGCGACCGTCTGGCGGTGATCGGCGTCGCCTTCGCCGGGGAACCCCGCGATGATGTCCGCCCCGAGTCCGAACACGGGGAGTCGCTCCGCAAGCCACTCCAGCCGGGACCGGTACGACTCGACGGTGTACCAGTGGCGGCCCATTCGCCTGAGAATCCGATTCGCCCCGGATTGCAGCGGCGCGTGGAGGTGGGCCGCGAGGTGCGCGGGGGCCTCGATCAGGAGCCGGGCGATCGTGTCGTCGACTTCGGTCGCTTCGATGGACGAGAGCCGGAACCGGACCGAGGGGATGGCGGAGATTAGGGCTACGAGGAGATCACCCAGGGAGCGGAGGGTACCGCTCCCCGCTCCCCGCTCCCGGTCTTGCCCATACGTACCGATATGAATTCCGGTCAGCACTATCTCCGCATGATGCTCGGCGAGGGCGGTCGCCTCGGCCACGAGCTCGGCAATCCCCCGCGACCGATTCGCCCCCCGCGCGATGGTCGTCGCGCAGAAGGTGCAATGCTCGTCGCAGCCGTCCTGGATCTTTAATAGGCCGCGGAATCGGCCCGTCGTCCCCCCTCTCCCGGCGGGAGAGGGGGACAGGGGGTGAGGACCAGGCGCGGAGAGCGGGGACGCAAACCCCGCGGCTTGTAGCACCCGCGCCGGCTCGGCACCGCCCACCACCGCACGCACGGATGGTAGACTTGCGATGCGGCCGTCGTCGCGCGCCGCGGCGCAGCCCATCACCACCGTCTCCAGCCGGCCCCCGCGCCGCGCGAGCCGGCGGACCAGGCGCCGCAGTTTCGCTTCGCTCTCATGGGTCACGGTGCACGAATTCACCACGGCGAGGTCCGCGGCGGCCGGGTCGTCCACCACCACGGCCCCCTGGTCGGCGAACGCCTGGCGCACCAGCGCCGTGTCGTATTGGTTGGCCTTGCAGCCGAAGGTGTGGAAGTAGACGTTCACGGCCGCACGGTGAGCCCCACGAGCACGGTCCAGACGCGCTCGGTGAGCCCGCCTCCGCGACGCTCCAGCCGCTCGAGGCCGACATCGATGAGCGCCCGGCCCTGCGCGAACGCGCGTCCGGTTCCGATCGATCCCGCGGCCTCGGTGGGCGCCTTGGTCCCCGGGCCGAACGGGAACTGCCCACCTCGCGCACCCAGGCGGATCGGCATCCGGCGCGAGCCGAACTCCGCCCCGGCGGACCAGCTCCACGTGTCGAACGCGCCCGCGCCCGCGTTCGACCAGGATCGCCACGCCGCCGATGCCGCGAACCGGGCGCCCGGGCTGGGCGCGAACAACACGCCACCACCCGCCATGCGCGGCAGGTCGGTCATCGCACTCGTCGTGTCGGCCACCGTGGCGCGCAGCCGGTTGTCGCTCCGCGCCCATCCCA
>WNGR01031328.1_pt1 | contig 10492 bp, 10 predicted proteins | sample 5407581 | NCBI WGS metagenome assembly WNGR01 (sample SAMN13153383, study PRJNA577476) | soil metagenome | isolation source: 80 cm soil or saprolite under Garry oak tree replicate 2 | place: USA:California | collected 2016-06-15
TCGGGTCGTGCTGGACCAGCGATCCGGCACTTCCGTGCCGGGCTTTTCCATACCGTGCCTTCGGCACTGGTACTCGGCGATCCAAGCTGCGCCCTCGCGCTCCGTGCCCATCCGAACTTCCGTAATCATTGCGCCTGACCCGATTTTCGACGACACTGTTTATTCACAAATCACATGATTTTTGGCTTCAATACCGACATCAAGCACGAAGACACGGTCTATCACGTGCAGAGCGAGGCGCGCGAAGGCGAGATGCTCTTGCAGACCCAGGTTTTTGTGCGCGGACGCTGCATCGGCAAGCGTGCGACTCCGTATGCCGAGCAGGCGCAAAGTCCGGACTTCACCGACCAGAAAAAAGAGCAAATCCTGCGCGAGCAGCACCGCGTGGTGCTCGACGCCATCCGCGATGGCCGCCTGGAGCAAGTTTTTGACAAGCGCGAGACTCCTGAGACCCTCGCAGCGGAGAAGGAACTCGATATCCAGTGGCTGAACTCGGAATCCGTCCACTCCGAAGACAAGCTTTCGATGAGGCTGCGCGCCACCGAAGCCGGGCAGGGAATCGCCGGTGCCCGCATGACCGTCCGCTTCGCCCGCGCCAACGCCGACCCGTTCTACACCCAGGTTACAACCGACGCTTGCGGCGATGCCGAACTGGTATTTATGGTCGAGGAAGCCGCACTCACAGAAGCGTCGGTGCTGGTGCAAGTGAATTCCGGGGGACGAACGGCAACGAGGAAGTTCCAGCTAAGAAAAGTTTGAGCTCAGGCGCGAGTCCTCCCATGAAACTCATCGTCAACGGCGAAGACCGCGAATTCAGTTCGGTATCCACCGTATCCGCTCTTCTCGATCAGCTTGGCATGAAGCCCGACCGCGTCGCGGTCGAACTTAACGGCGACCTCGTTCCCCGCGAGCGCTGGGATAAAGTACAACTCTCCGACGGCGACAAGCTGGAGATCGTCCATTTTGTGGGCGGCGGATTTTGATCGTGTAGGCCCAGACGCCCGCGTCTGGGCTCCGAAGGATAAGGCTTTGGACAACGCCTGGAGCTTCGCTCCGACGGGCAGGTGAGGGCACCCGCCACTACGTGTTCCTTTCGTGAACTGACTCCCTGGTAACTCCATTAGTTACCTCCTTTTCCACCATTACCTGATTGATTTCCCACAACTTCGGCCTAAAATGTTTCAAACGTTTTGTATCTTTGATGTTTTAAACATTTGCAGGCTGAAATGCAGGAAACATTCACATCCCAGGACGTCATCCGGCTGACCGGCATCACCGCTCGCCAGTTGCAGTGGTGGGACGAGCGGGGAATCGTCGTCCCTGCGCGTCAAGGACATCGCCGAATCTATTCATTCGAGGATCTGACTGAAGTTGCCGTCATCTGCGAGTTGCGCAGCAAAGGATTTTCGCTACAGCGCATGCGTAAAGTCGTGCGTTTTCTGCAAAAGGAGTTCAGCAAGCGGCTCGCCGAAACGGTGGGCGGCTCATCCAGCTATCACCTTTTGACCGATGGCCGCACGCTGTATCTCGAAACATCGCCGCAGCAAATTGTGGACATCCTAAAAAATTCCCGCCAACCAATGTTTGCGATTTGTCTGAGCGATACCGTGCGGCAAGTAAAGGCGATTATTAGTGGCCGCAAGCAGCCGGGGCGATGTAGGCCAGAGAACATTCGCAGAGCCGTTCGTTCAGTAGGCAAGGCCAGATTGAGTTCTTAGCAGAAGATTTGCCCGCGAGGAGGGGAAATGGTTGCAGAACTCGAAATTCTGAGCGAGTGGATCCCGGAACACATGCAGCCGGGCACGATCTTTGTGCTGGAGAATGCCGGGCACATCGGCGAAAAGGAAGATCCCTACTGGGCCGTGCTTTCCTGCCCCAATTGCGGGACGCTCGGCCTGATCACGCGGAAACAGATTGCCGGCTTGCTCGCGGTGATCTGCGGATCGGGAAAATGTTCAGCGCAGTTCTTCATTCGCGACAGCGAAATTGAGATACGGAAACCCTTCTGAGGGGATCTTGCTTTGTAAGTTCTTGAACTTTCCGCAGGTCATGTTCTTTTCCGTTCCAGGGCCACTGGGACCTGCTCGACAATTTCAATGTCAAACCCTTCGAGCGCGACAACCCTACGAGGATGATTCGTCAGCAAGCGAATCCGCCGCAAGTTCAAATCCGAAAGTATCTGGGCGCCGATGCCAATCTCTCTTTGGGTCTTGCGCTCGCTTTCCGGCAGCGAAGGTGAAGTTCGCTCGCGGTGGAAAGAAATCGCGGTCTTGTCGCCGATGGTTTCGACCGAAAATCCTTTGGATGACTGGTGCAAATAAATCAGTGCGCCGCGACCTTCTTGCGCAATCGCCTCGAGGGATCCTTCAATAGTTTCGCGGCAATCGCACCCCGATGAACCGAAGACGTCGCCGATCAGGCAATGAGAATGCATCCTCACCAGCACCGGTTCGTCGCCCCTGTCAAAGTCGCCATGCACCAGGGCGAGATGGGAGTCGCCGCCATCCACTTCGCTCTCGTAAGCAATCACTCGGAATTCCCCGTAACGCGTACCCACGACCGCCTCACCTACTTTATGTACGTAGCGCTCGTGCTGCATGCGGTAGCGGATCAATTCCGCCACAGTCAGCATTTTCAGACCGTGAGCGTTACAGAACTCAATCAGATCTGGAACCCGGGCCATGGTGCCGTCTTCACGCATGATCTCGCAGATGATTCCTGCGGGGACTAGTCCCGCCATACGTGCCAAATCCACCGAAGCCTCAGTCTGACCAGCTCGCACCAACACGCCGCCTTTGCGCGCGCGCAGCGGAAACACATGTCCAGGACGGGCCAGATCAGATGGCCGGGTTGCAGGGTCAATAGCCACGCGAATCGTACGGGCACGGTCGAAGGCGGAAATTCCCGTGGTCACACCCTCACGCGCATCGATAGCTTCGCAGAACGCCGTCCCGTAATTGGAGGTGTTCTCGGTGCTCATCGGTCCGATTCGCAGATGGTCGAGGCGCTCCTCGGTCAGCGTGAGGCAGATCAGGCCTCGGCCATATTTCGCCATGAAGTTGATTGCCTCGGGCGTGACTTTTTCCGCGGCAAGCATGAGGTCGCCTTCGTTCTCGCGATCTTCATCGTCCACGATCACGATCATGCGGCCGTCGCGGACTTCCTCGATGGCGGCCGGAACATTCGTAAATGGCGGCTTGGGGGTCATTATCAGAAATTGTAGCAATAATGGTGCAATGTCACGCCGAAGAAAAAACACAAACCAGAGCAGCCACGGATTCGAACGGATCTCCACGGATACACCAAGTGAAAATTAAGAACAAAGAAATCAGATCGTTTCTTTCATGCTTGTTGGTTTATCCGTGTAACTCCGCGGAAATCTGTGGCCGCTGTTGAATTTATGGCTTTAGCCTCTCTTCCAGCCGGGCCTTCACTTCCGGCCATTCCGTATCCAGGATGCTGAAGTAAACCGAGTCGCGCTGACGACCATTCCAGGTCAGCATGTGCTTGCGCAAGGTTCCTTCTTCTTTCGCGCCCAGCCGGAGAATCGCCTGCCGGGAACGGTGGTTCAGTGCATCGGTCTTTAATTCCACGCGCATGCATTTCCAGGTTTCGAATGCCTGACCAAGCATCAGGTACTTGGCTTCGGTGTTGACAACCGTGCGCTGCCAGCGCGGTGCGATCCAGGTCGAGCCGATTTCCACCTTACGGTTCGGCAGGTCCATGCTCATGAAACGGGTTGTACCGACTATCTGATTCGACTGGCGTTCAAAGGTTGCGAAGGGAATTGTCATCCCGCGCTCCTGCTCTTCCAGTACTTGCCGGTTGAATTCCTGGAAATCCTTGAGAGAGCACAGCCGGTAAGGAATCCATTGAAAAAGATCTTGGAGATTGTCTTTCGCGATCTCCCACAGCGGCGGAGCATGTTCCGGGCGAAGTGGGTCCAGGCGCACGCGAATGCCTTCTAGTGAAAAGAGCGAGGTAACCGGATTTGCGCTCAAGGGTGTGACTCCTGAGGACTTCGCACGTCTATTATCTTTATATCTTGCATCCCGGTGCAGGTTTCGTCATCTCATCGGAAGAGCGAGCTGTTAGCCTTAAGTTTCTAGCGTTTAGCCCAGTGGGAGTGGCCATGAACTCTCTGTGGTCTCACTTGGCTAATCGCCAAGAGACAGTTCTAAGGACACTATGACATGTCGAATCCAACTCTGTTGGAGAGATTTGCGGTGAATTCTCACTGTCTCCCATTCCGCCAGATACCGCATAGCACTCGCCTTTTCCTCGATTACCTCGAATTCACTCCCGATATTCAGCGGTTTTACCGACGTCCGACGAGCTTTCTTGATTGGGCCAAAGACGAAAGCTCCCTCGTTCAGTATCCGGCAGAACGGAGGGAACGAGTTGCAACCATCCTCGAACGGCAGAACCGAGCGTTGGCAGCGCCTTCGCAAACCTTGGAAAATATTGCGAAGTTTCGCGCTGGAGCCTATGCGCTGGTGACCGGCCAGCAGGTCGGACTGTTCGGCGGACCTGTGTTCTCGATTTACAAGGCATTGAGCGCCGTCAAGTTGGCAGACGAAGCGAGAAAACTGGGCATCAGTTGCGTACCGATTTTCTGGCTGGCGACGGAAGATCACGACCTTGAGGAAGTGAGCCAGATCCGAATCCCAACTCTGGAAGGGCAGGTGGAGCGACTGGTAAGCGCAACCCATGCCAAAGCCGATGTTCCCGTCGGAAGCATCGCCTTCGGGACAGAGATTTCGGAAGCGGTCAGCCGCGCAGCAAATCTGCTGGGTGAATGCGAAACCTCCATATTGCTCGCGGAATGTTATCGCCCTGGGGAGACTTTCGGAACTGCGTTCGCAAAACTCTTCGCGCGGCTATTCGGCGACTTGGGAGTGATTTTGCTCGACGGCTCAGACCCGGAACTGGATGAAATTGCCGCTCCGCTCTACCGTCAAGCGATCGAGCGGGCCCCGGAAATCAATCGGCTCTTGCTTCAGCGCGATCGGGAATTGCAAGCTGCCGGATATCACCAGCAGGTTCGGATAACGAACTCGTCATCGCTCTTCTTTGTGATGCGCGAGGGTTCGCGGATCCCCGTTCACGAAGTCTCACGAGGTCAATTCCTGATCGGCGAAGAAAAACGTTCGCAGGAACGGCTAGCGGAAATGGCTAACTCTGCTCCGCAATCTTTCAGTCCCAATGTGGCGTATTTTGCGCAAGCCGGTGTCGTCTACCAGGATCTTCTGGGCAGGGTAACTCCGATTCTTCCGCGATTTTCTGCAACACTCATCGAGCCAAAGTCTCAAGCCTTGTTGGAAAAGTATCACTTGGCATTTGCGGATGTGTTTCATGGCCCGGAAGCATTGCGGGAGAGAATCGGCGCCCACATGTTGCCAGCGAACTTACAAACTTGCTTTGACCAGGCAACCGCGGTGGTCGAGCGTTCGATGGCAGCTATCCGGGAATCACTGGCGCAACTGGATAAGACTTTGGTCGAGTCGGCGACCCATGCCGAGTCGAAGATGCTTTACCAGATCACGAATCTCCAATCACGTGCGGCGCGCGCCGAGTTGCGACACAGTGAAGTGGTGGGCCGTCATGCCGAAGCTCTCAGCAATTCTCTTTATCCGGACAAGACTTTGCAGGAACGAGAGTTTGCCGGCATATATTTCCTGGCTAAGCATGGAAGGAAATTGCTGAACGACCTTCTGGGTACGATTCATCCGGATTGTGTGGATCACCAGTTGATCACCCTGTGACTTGAAACCGATTGTGTAGGGACGGGTGCCCTCACCCGCCCACCACGGACGAGGGCCGTCCGCGGCTACACAATCGCCGGCTGCTGCTGGGTCATGCAGTGGACCGCGCCGAAGCCCCAGATCAGGTCTCCGCAATATATTCCGACGATTTCACGGTCCGGAAAAATGTCGGCAAAGATATCCAGCGTGACGCGATCATTGGGATCATTAAAAACCGGAACGAGCACGAGGCCGTTGGCAATATAGAAATTTGCATAGCTCGCGGGAAGCCGGCGACCTTCGAAATACACCGGAGCCGGCATCGGCAGATCGATAGTTGCCAGCGGCTTGCCGTCTTCTATGGTTGCGTCACGCAGGCGGCGGATGTTCTCGCGTAGCGCTTCATAATTTTCGCTGGAAGGATCGGCCTCAACGCAGGTGACGACCGTATCTCGGGAAACGAAGCGGGTAATGTCGTCCACGTGGCCATGCGTGTCGTCGCCGACGATGCCCGAGCCCAGCCAGATGACGTTGGTCGCCCCTAGATATTCGGCGAAAATCTCCTCGTACTCAGCCTTCTTCATTCCCGGATTGCGCTGCTGCACTCGACTGAGCAGACACTCTTCGGTAGTAACTAGCGTGCCCCGGCCGTTGACTTCGATGGATCCGCCTTCGAGCACGACGCGGGTCTTCCTGAACGTTGGCTGAAATTCTTGCGCACTAGCAGCCTTGGCCATCCGGCTGCCGATTTTTTCGTCATGTTTCCAGTTGGGATACTTTGCCCAGGCATTGAAGCGCCACTTGACCGCGTCCAACGGACCGCGTTCTTTCATGCGGTTCCCGTAAACAGCTTTTGGGTGGAGCATGGCCTCTGGCCGTGCATTTAGCGCTCCAGAATAGATCTCGGCTTTAGCCCCCGAAGTGCTTTCGCGGGCGGGGGCGCCCGCGCCACACGAGCACACAAAAGCACAGCCTGAATCCCGCGTCCAGACGCGGTTTGTGCGCCAGCGATGGAACCGGATGTTGTCATTCAGCGCATGAGCGCGCTTGAGAGTCTGGCGCGCCAGCTTCTCAGCAGCTGAATCGTTCACGATCAGTTCCACGCGCTCGCACCGGCTCAGGTAGCGAATGATTTCAGCGTAAACCCACGGAATAGGTTCGAATTTACCCGGCCAATCGCCGCGAAAATGCGGCCAGGCAAGCCAAGTGGCAGCATGCGGCTCCCATTCGGCCGGCATGCGCAAAGGGCAAGCAGAGTTTTCGGTTGAAGCGACAGGCTTGCGCATGGTTTCTAATCAATCAGCCGGCTGGTAAGCGGCCCGTAGCTATCAATTCGACGGTCGCGCAAGAACGGCCAGTTGCGGCGGATATCTTCAAGTGCCTTCAAGTCCACGTCTGCGATACAACGTAAACCCCGTTGGCGATTGCGTGGGCGCGCTGGATGGTCTGCCAGGCATCGTGCTGGGCCACGCCCCACTGTTCTTTTTCTGCGGGATGCCAGCCGATTGCCGTGGGATAAAAAAGTACCTGCGCACCCTGCAACGCCGTGAGCCGCGCGCCTTCCGGATACCACTGGTCCCAACAAACGAGAGTGCCAACACGTCCCACGTTTGTATCAAACGCTTTAAAGCCGAGGTCGCCGGGGGTGAAGTAATACTTCTCGTAATAGAGGGGATCGTCGGGGATGTGCATCTTGCGGTAGATGCCGCGCAGACTGCCATCAGCGTCGATCATCACAGCGGTGTTGTGGTAAACCCCCGGCGCTCGCTTTTCGAACAACGATCCGATCAAGACAATGTGCAATAGTTTCGCGGCTTCGGCCAGTCTCGTAGTAGCCGGCCCGGGGATCGGCTCGACATCTGGACGAGTCCTACGCGGAACTTGTCTGGCAAATTCTGCTCCTTGCGAAGGAAATAGCATAACAACAGCTGCTAGCCGCTAGCTACTAGCTTCTAGCAAGCACGGGTAGGGCGGACGCTCTCGTCCGCTACATTTTCGTCGAAAGACGCGTCCGCGCGCCTGGTAGGCAGTAGCTCGCAGTTAGCTGTTCACTGGCACGATCCCTTCAGGCTCTAGTAAAGTAATCCTTCCGAGTCAGAAGTAGGGGGACGCTATGAAGCACGGCGACGATGACGGCGCAGGAATCGACCGAAAGCTCCACAATCCCATCGAAGACCGCTTGATTCCGCTGGAGCCGCTGGATCTTTCCAGCATCCGCTCGATTGATGACCTGGTGCGGGCGATGTCGAAGACCGCATTCACCGGGCGCCAGGTCGGCGAAGCCGCCGACGTGCTCGAAACCATGGCTCGCGACAAAGATTGCTTTGTTGTCATGACCCTCGCCGGCGCGATGACCGTGGCCAAGCAAGGCCTAATCGTTGCTGAACTAATTGATCGTGGGATCGTGAACGCGATTGTTTCTACCGGCGCACTCATGGCGCACGGACTCGTGGAGGCGACCGGCCGCTCGCACTTCCGCTACAACCCCGAGGTCTCAGACACTGAACTATACGAACAGGGATACAACCGCGTCTATGACACGCTCGAGCCGGAGCAGAACCTTGATGACGTTGAACGCGTAATGTCAGCGGTGCTGGAGGACTGGGACCATTCCGAGGTGATGTGCTCGTACAAGCTAAATCACGCCATCGGCGCGCACCTGGCGAAGCATGCCAAGGATAAAGATCAGCGCGGAATTCTGAAGTCGGCTTATGAAAAGGGCGTCCCGGTCTTTGTGCCCGCCTTCACCGATTCCGAGCTTGGCTTGGACGTGGCCCTGCACAATCGGATGCGCGAGAGTTCGGGAAGGCACAAGATTCGCTTCGATCCATTCGAAGACCTGGAGCATTTCGCCTCAACGCTCCTTCGGCAGACCCGGCTGGGAATTTTTACGATTGGTGGCGGAGTTCCGCGGAACTGGTCGCAACAGTTTGGGCCGTTCATCGAATTGCGCCATCGCCGCATGGGCGAGAACCTTCCCCTGAAGCGCTATCACTATGGCGTGCGCATTTGTCCGGAGCCGGTGTATTGGGGCGGACTTTCTGGCAGTCCTTACAGCGAGGCGATTTCGTGGGGGAAATTTGTGCCGCCGTCCGAGGGGGGGCGTTTCGGAGAAGTGTTCGTGGATGCGACCGTAGGATTGCCCCTGATCGTCGCAGCAGTGCTGGAGCGGCTGGGAAAGCACAAGAACGCGAGTGGGAAAGCAAAGACGGGAAAAGTAGGGGCGAGAAAGTAGTTTGTTGGTCTGCTCCCCTGCGGAAGAATCGCCGCGGCCTCGGGCTTTTTCTTGATCGATCGTCGGGGCGGCGGCAAGCCGCGCACTCTCATACCCAAGCCGGGCTACGCGATCCTCTGATTCTGTGAGGGCGCGGACGCAGTCAGCGGGAGGCTGGTATCTTCGCCGGAGGATCCGCTAGCTTCGCGTCCCGCCTGGGGATCCGCTGTGATCGCAGCACTCAGAAATGCTTCTGCCCAGCCCTGGACGTTATAGGTACGAACGATTTCGCGCATCAGGTGCATGCGTGCACGCTTTTCTTCCACCGGCATCACGCAGGCACGGTGAATGGCCTCGGCGATCCCTGCCAGGTCGTTGGGATTGATCACGATCGCGCCATGCTGTAGCTCGGCTGCGGCCCCCGCGAATTCGCTGATCACGACCACGCCGCGTTCATCCACCTGGGCGGCGCAGAATTCTTTGGCGACCAGGTTCATTCCGTCTTTCAACGAAGTGATCAAAGCGATATCGGCGGCGCGGTAATAAGTGAGCAACTGGGTCCGGGTGAGACTGCGATGCATGTAGTGAATCGGGACCCATCCGGCCTCAGTGAATTCGCCATTAATCTGGCTCACCAGCAGCTCCACTTCCCGTCGCAACTGCTTGTACTCACGGATCTCTTCTCGGCTGGGGACCACGACTTGCACCATGGTGACTCGATGCCGTAGTTCCGGATACCGCTTGAGGAGAATTCGAAAAGCCTTCAATCGCTCAGGGATGCCTTTGGTGTAATCCATCCGGTCCACGCCCAGCACTACAAAAGTGTTCATCAATTCCCGCCGGAGCTGAATCGCTGAAGTCTCCACTTCGCGGCCCGCGGCGTGGCTGGCAAACTCGTCAAACGCAATGCTGATGGGGAAGGTATCAACTTTGGTCCGTCGGCCATCGAGGACCACGACGTTGTGAGATTCGTCCCGCTCAGTAATGGCTTCGGGGACAATCCGCTCCAGGCAGCTCAGGAAATTGTAGCGATCGCGGTCGGTTTGGAACCCCAGCAGGTGATATTGCAGCAATGACCGCAAAATGGACTTTCGCCACGGTAGTTTCTCGAAAACATCCGGCGCAGGAAATGGAATATGCAGAAAAAAACCGGTGCGAGCGCGGCATCCCGCTTCCCTCAAATAACGGCCCATCAGCATCAGGTGATAGTCATGGGCCCAGATCAGGTCTGTGCTGGTCGTGGTTTCGACCGCTGCCTGGGCAAACTTCCGGTTCACGCGCTGGTAAATTTCCCAGTATTCGGGATCGAAATTGCAGCGTGAAGGCATGTCGTGAAATAACGGCCAGATAATTTCGTTGGCGAAGCCAGAGTAGAACTTGGAAACCTCTTGCTGCGACAGGGGTACAGCCTTGAGCACGTATGAGCGTCCGCGAGCAGCTTTCTGCAGAAGACTGGTGGCGATCTCCGAATCCGCAGCCCCGGCCCAGCCGATCCATATCCCGTGATGGTGGCGCCAAATGCTATCCAGCGCTG
>WNGR01009031.1_pt1 | contig 10490 bp, 17 predicted proteins | sample 5407581 | NCBI WGS metagenome assembly WNGR01 (sample SAMN13153383, study PRJNA577476) | soil metagenome | isolation source: 80 cm soil or saprolite under Garry oak tree replicate 2 | place: USA:California | collected 2016-06-15
CATTTTCTGGTCATTAGTCATTGAATTTGGGGTTTTTACATCCAAAGACACAATGTACAGCTATTTATTGCTTCAGTATGTCAATATCCAAGAGACATGATGTAATATAAAATTGATTACATAACTGTGCAATACTTTTAATTGCCACTGTACCTTGGGAATGGATGGAAGAAAGGGAGGAGGCCTTTCAAACCCTTAAACAATTGATCTGTGAAGAACCCGTGCTCCTCATGCCAAACTTAGAACAGCCATTTTGTCATGATCCCATGACTTGCTGTACGATACCTTCTTTTCTTTTTCTCATATGACTCATACTATGACTCGCCATGGCTTACCTTCCCGATAACTCACCTAGCTTGTATGGTGACTCATCCTTCCTTACTTTCCCTGACTCCATATGAATCATTCCTAGTATCGATACTACTAGTTGTGGCTGCATTCATCTCCTATATAAGCCCCCATAAAACCCAGTAGTACTTCCCTTAGACTTGTCTTCGTTTGTATACTAGCAAATACCATTGTCTTGACTCTCCATTCCTGTGTGACCCCTCTGCCTCTACCATTCACAATTGATTGTCCTTAATCTTGGATGATCACCTCGGAGCCTTTAAGTATTGAGCTATATCAATACTCTGCACACCTAGAACCTTGCCCACCAAGTCACAGTTGACTTGGCAGTATCTTGACTTTGCGCACGTCACGCGTAGTGCCCCCGCTAGGGCATAACATAAGACAAGTCTAAACTACTGCAACAATCCGTCGCACCCCTGCACCCTCGAACCCTTGAACCCTTGACCCCAGAACCCCAAACCTCATCGTGGCGAGCATCACCCTTGACATAGAACCAGGAAATCAGTGGACTGAAGTCACAAGAAGAGAAACTGACGACTTACCTCCACATGTCAAGGGCACTGCCTACTGGAGAACCTCCATCACTGATCTGGAAGGAGGATATCATGTCTCCCACCAAGGAGAAGAAGTCTACGTCAAATTCATTAACAACATGTGGCACAGACTAGACAGAAGAGGCTTCACCTACTACACAAACAAAGCCCAATGCATCCAAAGAAACAACTTCGCAGGACTCGGCTGGTGGAACCCCGATGACCCTCAGAATCCCGAGTACCTTCCCCCAGCATGCACACCCACCCCGTGTAGCAGCCCCAAAAGCACACACACATCTTCCGACAACCAGTTGGAAAACTTGAGCCCCACCAAACCAGTCGAACCTGTTAACACAAATACATCAATCGACGTTAATATCCTCACCACAGCACTTACCCCCATTGTCTCCTTACAAGGAACCCTTCCCCTGACCCCAGACACACCCGCACCAGTCATCATTCCCCAGATTGCTGCAGCAATCTTGAGTGGTCAGAACCCCAATGTACACGCACCACTACCCCCACATCCAATGTCCGCAGCAGCCACCGGAACCAGCAGAAGTGGAGGAGGCAGAGGAGGTGGAGGAGGTGGAGGAGGCAGAGGAGGAGGAGGTGGAGGAGGCGCCGTCCCACCGCCCAACTCAGGGGGCCTTCGAGGTGTCCCACCTGCCATCTTCAATGGCGACCGCTCCAGAAGCGACACCTTCCTATGCGAGTTCAAACGCTACAAATGACTGAATAGAACAGTCGACATCATGTCAAACCCATTCAGCAGAGTCATCCACACACTCTCGTATATGTGCGGCCCAAACATTGATGCTTGGGTCGATGCCCAAGAAACTGCCCTTGAGGCAAAAACCACCTGTGCTGCAAACCCTGTTGCAGAAACCAACGAAGTCCTGTGGAATGAGTTCGAAACAGCATTCAAAGTGGCATGGAAAGACACCACACGCACCCAAAATGCCTACGAACAACTCATGAAGTTGGAGATGAAGAATGGTGACGTTGACACCTACATCGCCACCTTTGAACGCCTTGCTGACGCAGCCGAATGGGAGGCCAATGCAAAGGGCACTATTGCCCACTTCAAAGTTGGTCTGCAGGACCACATCCATCGACATATCCTATTCCGTGAGACCTGGCCAACTGATATGGATGGCTGGAAGGAAGCAGCATGGAAGGAGACAGAACGCTTCCAAGAAATCCAGAACACGGGTCTTGCCCCACATAATCAAAACAATCCACAGCGATCTAATCACAACAATCAGCAGTATCAAAGCACCAATGCCCCACGCAACATACCTCATAATGATGGTGTCGTACCAATGGACGTTGATGCCACATCCACATCCCATACCCCAGTACCACCTCTAAAGAAACTCACTGATGAAGAACACAAAAAGCTCTCGGCCAAAGGCCGATGCTTCCACTGCTGCCAACAAGGACACATGGCAAAGTTTTGCCCAACAAGGGATGCACAAGGCAATGCTACCCCACGCCACAACGCAGCAGCCCACACCACCGACACCACCCACGCTAAAAGCGAACCAGACAAAGTCAAAAGTCCAAAACCCCTGCTCTCCAAAGCACAACAGATTGCAGCAATCAAGAAGAGTATGACCGAAGAAGAATGAGGAGCCTACCTCGATGAATGTGACATGGGAGAAGAGGATTTTTGAGATGCCGAGTCCTAACGGTCATGGACAAGGCAGAAATTAGCTTCATGTATAGTATCAAAGAAGATTCAATCACAGTACCCATTGATCTATGCATGTGGCATGAAAAGACCGAAGTAGAAGTGCTACTTGATTGCAGGGCCACTGAAAACTTTATTGACACCAGAACCCTCAAAAAACTCGGTATAGGCACACACCCATTGCAACACCCCAGAACGGTACAAAACATGGATGGCACGGAAAATCAAGCCAGTACCATCACAAAGTACTGCAACCTATACGTCAGAAAAGGACAAGAAAAGAAGAAACAATGTTTCTTCATTGCCAACTTAGGAAGAGACCACCTCATCCTAGGACACCCATGGTTCCAAGCATTCAACCCACAAGTTAATTGGATGAAGAACGAACTGGAAGGAGAGAACATCATCATTGAGATGGCAGGGTACCAGTCGAGGAAGATGACGCAAATCGATAACATCACACAGCAATGGGCCGAATGCGCAGCTCAAAACAAATCCACGCAAACACCAGAGATACCCGAAGAGTATCAACGACATGCAGTCATATTCTTGGAAAAAGCGGACCAACACTTCCCACCAGCCCACGAAGAAGATCATGTAATCACTCTCAAACCCGGTGCCCCCACCACATTCTGCAAAGTATACCCTCTCACATCAGAAGAAGCAGAAGCCACAAAGGAATTCCTCAAAGAACATCTAGAAAAGGGATATATTGTAGAATCTAACTCCCCCTACGCCTCATCATTCTTCTTCAGGAAGAAGAAGGATGGAAAACTTCACCCAATCATGGACTACCGACCACTTAACTCCTGGACTGTACGAGACACCTACCCGCTACCCCTCATCAGCACCATACTGGAACAACTGCAGGGGAAGACAATCTTCACTAAATTTGACATCCACTGGGGGTACAATAACATTCAAATCCGAGAGGAGGACCAGTGGGCCACCACCTTCAAAACACCCTTTGGCTTATTCCAACCCTGTGTAATGTTCTTTGGCCTCACCAACTCCCCAGCAACCTTCTCCCATGCAATGAATCATATGTTCTGACACCTTACCAACAAATACCCCACTGAACTCTTCATATACATGGATGACATACTCATTGCCACTGGGGGAGACCTCCCCCGACACCGACAAATAGTCCACGAAGTACTAGACCTACTGGAAGAAGAATCATACTTCCTAAAACCGTCTAAATGCATCTTCGAACAACCACAAATTGAGTACCTAGGTATCATTGTCAATGGAGATCACATCAAAATTGACCCAGTCAAAGCTGATGGCCTTCACAATTGGCCACAAGACCTCAAAACTCTCAAAGAGGTCAGAAGTGCCTTAGGAGTGCTAGGCTACCAGTGACCCTTTATCCCCAACTTCGCCAACATTGCATGACCCTTGACCCAATTACTTAAGAAGGGAGTCCCATTTCAGTGGACCCCTGAATGCTGCAAAGCACTGGACAAACGCATTTCCACAGTACTCACAGACCCTGCCCTACAACAACCAGATATGACCAAACCATTCCAACTAGAAGTAGATGCATCTGCCTTCGCCACAGGTGCCATCCTTTCCCAAAAAGATGATAGGGGAAAGTCACGCGCCATTGGCTTTCACTTCAAAACCTTCACAGAGGCAGAATGGAATTATGACATCCACAACAGAGAACTCCTAGCAGTAGTTCGTGGTTTAGATAACTGGTGACATCTTCTAGCAAGTTCCCCACACCCCATTATCATCTTCACTGACCACAAAAATCTCCAATATTATCACAACCCACAACGCATCAACAGATGCGTAGCCTGCTACCTTCCCAAACTGGCAGATTACAACTTCCAGCTTGTCCACCAACCAGGAACTGCCAACAAAGCTGATGCCCTCTCCAGATGACCCGACTTCTATGAGGGTCCCGATGACAATGATGACATCACCATACTCCCACAGACACTGTTTATTGACGCCACCACAGCCTCCACCATAGACGACCACATCTGTGCCCATCAATTGAAACGACCAGAACTTCTAGCCACATGGGCACTCACTCACAACCTCACCAAAACTGATAAACTTTACTGGTGAGGCGACCAACTTGTTGTCATGGAAGACAACAATCTGAGGAGGGGGGTAATTTCCCTATATCATGACTTGATCACAGCAGGACACCCTGGAATTTCCAAAACACTATGGTCCATCAGTCGAGATTACTGGTGGCCTGGCATGAAAAACACAGTCACCAACTATGTCAAAGGCTGTGCCACCTGCCAATCACACAAAAATGACACCACAAATCCAAAACCACCCCTCTTTCCTATTACCACAGACCCACACACTTATCCCTTTGAAACCATCGCTTTAGACTTTATCACCAAACTCCCCAAATCCCAAGGATACGATACTATACTTACGATTACAGACCATGACTGTTCCAAAGCTTCCATCTTCATTCCCTGTCACGAAACCATCACTGTCAAACAAATGGCATTACTATACACTACTTACGTACTACCCCACTATGGACTCCCAAAACTCGTAATCTCCGACTGAGGCACCCAGTTCACAGCAGAAATCATCAGAGAACTCCTTAAGACCATTGGTATCAAACAAAACATCAGCACTTCCTACCACCCACAGACAGACGGACAATCAGAAAGGACAAACCAATGGCTAGAACAATACATACAAATCTTCACTAATTACAAACAAGATGACTGGGCGGCATGGCTATCACTAGCACAATACACGCACAACTCATGGCCAAGCTCCACAACAAAGAAAGCTCCATTCGAACTCCTTATGGGACATGTCCCACACATCCATCAAATCACATGCACAGCAAAGGTCCCATCAGTCAACGACCATCTTCAGCACATCAAAGAAGCACGGAAACAGGCACAAGAAGCCATCAAACACTCACAAGACCTGATGATCCAGAAACCCACATGCTTTGTACCTTACTGCGTGGGAGACAGAGTGTGGTTAGATGCCAAGAATCTCACCACCACACACCCTACCGCCAAACTGGCCCCCAAATGCTATGGACCATTCCTTGTCACTGCAGCCATCTCTCACACTTCTTATCATCTAAAACTCCCACCTCAATGGAAGATCCACAACGTCTTCCATGCATCTCTCCTCATGCCATACAAAGAAACTTCAGAACACAGCCCCAACTTCCCTGAACCTTCTCCAGAACTTATCAATGGGGAACTGGAGTGGGAAGTGGAGCAAATTATGAACACAAGACGCCGCTGTAATCAGTTACAGTACCTGGTCAGGTGGAAGGGCTTCTCAGAAGCACATGACAGCTGGGAACCTACAGCTCATATACACGCAAACCACCTGATAGAAGCATATTACCAGCAAAACCCTAGCGCTGTACGCCACCTAAAATATATAACATCCCCATCTTCACCATCCCCCATTATCATCCGAACTATCATGACATCCCCCACTTAGAACCCAATTCCCCTTATTGACCGTCTCTCCCCCTCTACATCCATACCCTTGGTCGAACATCTTTTGTCACCACCCCCTTCCCCACTCACTGAAATAGCCACTGACACGGAGAATAACTTTGAGTCAGCAGTGTCATCACCACCACTCCCTGTCATCTCCCTTAGTGATCGCATCTCAGAACCCACTAGCTTCCCTCTTTCCATTGAGACACAAACACCACCCTATGGCTCAGAAGTCTCCACCCCATCTCCTGATGAGGTCCCTGAACTTAGGGAACTCACCCCACCTGCAGGCACACCTATTGTGAGCCACTACTCCTTTGACATGACAGACAGCTGAGCTGCATCCCCTGACCTAGCCTACCTGCTGGACAACCAACCCCCACTTCCTGACCCAGCTGACGACCCTCACTTTAACTCCCCATCACCCGTATCAATCCCAGAGATTGAAGTCCTACACCCCGAACTCCCCATACCGCTGGGGTACCAACGCTACGACCCCTATAACGCCACCCATGTCCAATACCAAGTGGACATCCCCATGCCAGGAGGAGGTGTGAAGAAACCTCACTACATCCAGTTTAACATCAATGAGTACAATCACCGCCACACCATTAAAGCCAAGAGGGTCAATGCCGACAACCCATTTGGCGACTATGGAACTGACCTGGTAGCCGCCCCCTTCTGGGACCCCCTTCCCAACACCATTGATGACAATGACCTCAACCCCTTCACCCCCTCCTACCCTGATGCTTGAGCTATCAACATTGCCACAGCGGGACTTGCGGACCTGGGAGTCATTGCTGACATCAACAGATACCGCGTCCTATGGAGTGAAAAGGAGGAGTTACAAAGGCGGGAGCATGACCTTAGGATGGCTTGGGATCAGTGGTGGGACAAGAATCATTCAGTGCAGCACCACCTCCAGGCAGCCCAAACTTGCTCACACTTACATCCCTACCTCCAGGGGCAAGCACATACCACCCATATCCACAATAACATCAACACGGCCATCTCTTTGGGGATCCCCATTGCAGATGTCGTTCACGGACAAGTTGCTGACCCCCCTTACTGTCTCCCTATGCCCTGGTTGCATGACGAAGAAAGGCCAGGAGTCAGCTGCTGGGTAATGTCTATGGGGTGACAATCCCATGTCTCTGAGAAGCCTGACCTTCAGTGCCCCACTCCCCCTACTCGTATCAAGTGTACCAAGTGTCAGCTGCCCGATGCCAACCACCTAACCAAGCACTGCCCCCTTTGGTGGGTTTGCCACTATTGTGGCCTTGTCGGACATCAAGGGTTCAATTGTTGGTTTCCCCACACCGGATGCCAGAACACTGTAGGCTGCGTTGTACCCCGGACTCACAAAAACTATGCAGTAGACACAGACTGCCCATGGCACCAGACTCCAAACTGTATCCATCAGCGCAAGTACAAAGAGGAGTGGACAACAGATGAGTGGGACGCTAACTATGATGAGGATGACATTGACCTAGAGGTGGAAGATCGAGGTTAGACGCATGGAAGTGTCCACCATGAGAGGGGCTCATGTCATGATCCCATGACTTGCTGTATGATACCTTCTTTTCTTTTTCTCATATGACTCATACTATGACTCACCATGGCTTACCTTCCCGATGACTCACCTAGTGTTACGTTCTCACCAAGACACTTACCTAATGGTTATGACTACATGGGTAAGCAGTACTTAGTCATGGACTTCTCATCAGTCAGCATGACTATCACATGTAAGATAGTATGACTCGGTACTAGGATAGCGGTACTAGGGTTCTGGTTTCAAGAGGTGCTTCAAAGCCCTCTTATTGTAGTACTTAAGATGTAGTCGTTGAAGACCTAGCTCTCCAGCTTGGTCTTCTTGAATCATCACAAGCATTCCTCTTCCACTCTGTGAGATATAAGGGCTCTCTCCCTTTCTCTATCTACACTCAAGAAGTGACCATTGTTCCGCGTCCAAGTGTCATCAGGACCTTGTGACCATATGTGTCACGTGACAGAAGGAGTCCATGTACACCTGTCATTGCTAAGTCGTATCGCACCCCATACTAGAGCCTAAGTCAAGGCTGATGTTTCGTGGCAACGTAACATTAAGACCAAGCTCTTCCCACTGTGTCACGCCTTACTACCAGAGATCGCTGGGTCTTCGCACCCTATTCAATCAAAGAATGAGGAGAATGAGACGTACCTCTCATATACCTCAAAGAAGCAAGGTGGAGAACAGTCAGAGGAAACACAGGGTATTTTGTCAACATCCCTACAAGACCATCGCAGTATTACCCTGTTGAGTTTAACCACAACTTTGTGTGCTGGACCGAGATCACTTGGAACGCCCCTCAGAACCAGTGGAACATTGAAAGACCAACAGGACCGGACTATAGGTGCGATATATTCGAAGATGAAGTACAAACAGCAGGGCAAGTAGGACCAATAGATGGACAACCTCCCCAAACTCCAAGGACCCTGGCACCTTCTACAGAAGACGAAGGAGAAGAAAGCGAACACTCTAACGACATGGTTGAATCCGGAGCACCAGGGAATACCACAGAGGAAGAACGACTAGCTGATCTAGCTGAGTCTATTCATATTAATCCACCAGCCATGGCTACGATGACAGAACCAGTGGAAGTAAGAGAGGAAGAGCCAACCTACCTCAGATGAGAAGTCACGGATGAAATAAATCAATATACCGGGCATAGGACAAGATGCATAGCCAACACAGTCGACGATGAAGCAGCCTTAAGATGGGCCCAAGAACCCGATAGGCCTGACCCACCTAGTGGGGGACCAGAAATGCTCCCAGAATTACCACCCATCCGCCTACCGCAAGATGACAGGCCGGCAAGAGGATTCCCAGGAGGAGGCTTCCCAGGAGGAGGCTTTCCAGGAGGAGGAGTACCCAGAGGAGGAGGAGGATACCCGGGAGGAGGAGGAGGCCCACCAGGAGCTGGACCTCTGGGAGGAGGCTGGGGACCACAACTGATTCAAATACCACAACCACAACAGGGAAAACTGGTAGGAGAAACACCTACCATCTACGATGGAGAAAGGAAGAACACGCAACTCTTCATCAATCAATGGGAGTTATACTGGGGAGTAAACAATGACAACCCCCTCATGGTCAATCCATATCGACAAGCTATGTTCTTCCTCACTTATATCAAAGGAAGCTGTGTTAACGAATGGGTGGTAGCCGTAAATCGATGGCTAACGCAGCAACTCCAAGGAGGAATAGCAAACACGGATGAAAGATTATGGAATGAAGTAGCAGTCTCCTTCCACCGACAATTTGCGGACAACCTCGCAAAAGAAAAGGCACAGAGCACTTTGTGAGAAGGCATCAAGATGAAAGGAGAAGACATAGACTCCTACATAGCCGAATTTGAAGAAGCTGTTCGAATGGCTGAATACTGGTTTGATGTACCTCAAACCATCAAGACTTTCACCGAAGGACTACCTACAGGGCTATACCAAAAGGTGCTTGAGTATGACAGACCTCACTCATACGAACAATGGAAGCAAGCGGCCATCGACCGACAACAACTGTATATGCATATGAAGGCAAGATTATGGGCGCATCAAGGAGGAAGTACCCCAAAACCTCAATCTCAACAGAGGGGATGGGCGCCAACTCATCAACTATCCAACCCAAATGCCATGGATACCTCTGCAGGAAGAACACATGGAAGAATTGCTGGAAGCGAAGAGATAAATCCAGCAACGATGCATTGAGGTGGATATGCCCCTCGAGGAGGATTCCTCCAGAGAGGACGAGGAGGTGGAAGACAAAGAGACTTACGCGAAGTTGAGTGTTATACATGCCATAAAAAGGGACATCTAAGCCGCAACTGTCCTCAGCATACCTGGAATCGAACCAACAATCAGCAAAATTGGACACCAGGCTCAAGCCAAGGATGGGATGCGGTAGTAGATGATTGAAGCATCTGCGACGAAGAACAAACTATAGTCGCACGATCTTCCACTCAAACTCCACAACAACAAGCCAATACATGGCTTTAAGGAATGGCGACCGCAGGAGAAGAGGTACAAGAACTGGTCATACTCAGTAAAAAAGGAAAGTCGGCTGGTAGTCAGGTGGTAGTCAGGTATAGTCAGGTATAGTCAGGTATAGTCAGGTGGTAGTCAGAAATTAAAATAGTCACCTTGTAGTCAGTTGAAAGTCATGAAGACCTAAGGAAAAAACTTCAATTGGGTGTGGAGTTCATGTGGTAAGGTCAATGAGGGTAGGGAAGGGGAAAAAGAGGTTGGGTGCAGTGAGGATGGGCAAGGGATAGATGAGGGTGGGCAAGGAGAACACGGATGGGGGAAGAGAATATGGGAAAGGGGGAATATGGGGATGGAGGAGGGGAATATGGGGATGGGGGAGGAGAACATGGGGAAGGGGAGTATAGGGATGGGGGAGGAGAACATGGGGAA
>WNGR01017254.1_pt1 | contig 10490 bp, 8 predicted proteins | sample 5407581 | NCBI WGS metagenome assembly WNGR01 (sample SAMN13153383, study PRJNA577476) | soil metagenome | isolation source: 80 cm soil or saprolite under Garry oak tree replicate 2 | place: USA:California | collected 2016-06-15
TTTGCAAACCCGCTACAAACTGAGCGTCAAGGCGGACCTGGGTGACGAACCCGATCTCTTGATGGAGAGGAAACACGCGCTGTACCGGATCGCCCAAGAGGCATTCCATAACATCGTCAAGCATGCTTGTGCCAGTAATGTCGTCCTCCGACTTGCAAGACAGGAAGGCCTTGTCACCCTGGAGGTGCGCGATAACGGGCGAGGCTTTGACCCGGCAGGCCCCTTCCCAGGGCACTTCGGTTTGCGCTCAATGCAGGAACGGGCTCTGAAGATGGGCGGTACTCTCACTATCCGGAGTACAGCCGGGCAAGGAACGTGCATTGAGGTTCGGATGCCCCTGGAAGTGAGGCAAGGGAGAGAGAAAACGCTCCAGCTCTCATAGCAAAAGGAGGATCGGTGCATGCATTTTGAAGAATGGTTGCTGGTCTGTGCACTTCTCCTCCTCGGGAGTATCCTGGCCTGGAAAATCTCAGGCAGGCTGGGAGTGCCAGCCCTGCTCCTCTTCCTCGGCATTGGGATGCTGGCTGGATCCGATGGCCTTGGAGGCATTTACTTCGATGATGCGTTTGTCGCGCAATCCATCGGCGTGATCGCTCTGGCCTTCATCCTCTTTGCCGGGGGATTAGATACCGAGTGGCTGGTCGTGCGGCCCGTCCTTGGCAGTGCCCTCTCCCTTTCGACTATTGGCGTGCTGCTGACCACGGTGATCATTGGCGTCTTTGCCTTCTTCCTCCTCCATTTCTCGTTCCTGGAGGGACTGCTGCTGGGAGCCATCATCTCTGCCACCGATGCTGCTGCGGTGTTTAGTGTGCTGCGGGCAAGAAAGCTCAAGCTCACGGGAAAGCTCATTCCGCTGCTCGAACTGGAATCGGGCAGTAACGATCCGATGGCGGTCTTCCTCACCATCGGCCTCACCCGGCTGCTGACGAGTCCCCACGAATCAGTCTTTGCCCTGGTGGTGTTACTTGTCCAACAAATGGGAGTGGGAGCCATCTGCGGGCTGCTGATTGGCTGGGGAGCCATTATGCTCATCAGCCGTCTGCACCTGGAAGTGGAAGGCCTCTATCCAGTGCTCACCATCGCGCTGGTGCTGCTCACGTACGGACTGACCGCCACTCTGGGAGGGAGTGGCTTCCTCGCAGTCTACTTGGTGGGATTAGTGCTGGGAAACAGTTCGGTCCAGCACGTGGACCGGCTCACCCGCTTTCACGATGGCCTTGCCTGGCTGATGCAAATCGCGATGTTCCTCACCCTGGGGCTGCTGGTCTTCCCCTCGCACCTGCCGCCCATCGTGGGCAGCGGACTGCTCATCACGGGGGTCGCCCTGTTCATCGCACGACCGGTGAGTGTCTTGACCGCGCTGCTCCCGGTGAAGATGCCGATTCAGGAAAAACTCTTTGTCTCGTGGGTCGGACTGCGAGGAGCAGCTCCGATTGTGTTAGCCACCTTTCCCCTCCTCGCCGGTGTCCAGAACTCTTCGTTTCTCTTCGACCTGGTCTTCTTCATTGTCCTGGCCTCCGTGCTGCTGCAAGGAACGTCTCTGCCTCTGGTAGCAAAGTGGCTCAGGGTAGTCACCCCTTCCTCCGAGGGGAGAGCTGAAATTCCCGAGGCCACGTCGGGAGCGTGAGGAAAACAACCGGGGAGAAAGCTCCCGGCCTAACAGGCTTGTTAAGTCGAAAAATGAGAGAGAAAAGAGCCATGCTTCTCATAAACAAAGCGGTGGAAAGCTGTGAGAGATGAATATTTCCATCGGCTACATAAGGCGCTTCACACGCTTAGCGTTGATTCCTGTCCGTTTGCTACCGCAACCCCAATTTGTTTGAACTGCACCCAGCTCCTCTTCACCCCTTGCCTGCTTCTCGAAAATAGAGTATACTCTTACCAGAGCATCTCTCACGAGCATCTCTCATGAGCAAACCTTCTACCGCATCGACAGGAAATCATCCCAGCAATCACCATCATGAAACGCAAGTCACAATCGTCACAACCCAAAAACGAACCCACTCCCCTCTTTCACAAGACCAGTCACAAAGTGACAATGTCCCAAAGTCACAACGCCAACCACATTTTTCTAACGGGTCACAACAGTCCCAGATGCTGCTGGCGAACCAACTGAAACGAATGGAGAAGCCGATGGATCACACCAATCGCCCCCTGTCCCCGATGTCCCAATCGTCCCAGACTGGGGCTCTTCGCCAAGTTTCGTGCCAGGGGGTGGTAGATGTGAAAGTTCATTCGCATCAGTCCGCTCTAGCAGCGAATCTTCCCCAAAGCGATTCTGCACAAATGATGTCCGTTGCACGAAACTTGACGAAGAGCCAATCGTCCCTCTCCTCCAAGCCCTACGAGTGGCAACGCATCTCCGGACGATGTCCCCTCTGTCCCCAAATCGTTCTCGCACAAACTGGAAGTCAAAATCATCCTCCTCAGAGAAAGCCACAAAAGGAAGCGAAACCATCGTATGCTATCGAGGTAAGCCCTTGCACTCACCCTTATTGGCTTGCAATAACCGTTTTTTGACAACTCAAACAGAATAGGTTACAGTAAGGACAAGTGTTTCAAAACCTGAATGAGCGGTGAGAACTCATCGTGTATGTAGAGCAACCCTTGCGGTTGCCGTGGGAGTTAGTATGTCAACGCCCGCCCGTAAACAATATTTGCGTATGAAGAGTCAGTATCCTGACACCATCCTCATGTACCAGGTCGGGGATTTCTATGAGACCTTTGATGAGGATGCGCGTATTGCTGCCCAGGAACTGCAGATTGTGCTGACTTCGCGCCACTATGGAAATGAGGAGGTACCTCTGGCCGGCATACCACTGCATGCACTGGATAATTATGTCGGGAAGCTGATCCAGCGTGGCTACAAAGTTGCCATCTGTGAACAGGTAGGTGAAGTAGGACATGGCATAGTTGACCGGGCTGTGACACGTATTCTGACGGCAGGTACGCTCTCTGAACCGAATCTGCTGCCGACCCGGCAGAACAACTATCTCGTTGCAATTGCCCCCGGACGTGCACAGACGGGCCTGGCGGCAGTGGATGTGAGTACAGGCGAGTTTATGGTAACCTGGTTTGTGCCTGCCGAGTTGCCTGCAGCGCTGGAGGCGGAGTTGCAGCGCCTTGCACCTGTAGAGTGCCTGCTGGTAGAGGGAACTGGACGATGACGGTGACATACTGTCCCTCTTATTTCTTTGATCATGAGACGGCCCGTGCCCGTTTATGCAGACAATTTGGTGTGCAATCGCTGGATGCCTACGGGTGTGCCCAGGCTCCCCAGGCTATCGCGGCAGCGGGAGCGGTTATCAGCTACCTTGAAAAAATGAATGTAGCCCTGCTCTCACTGTTAACGGGATTGCGCTCATATCAAACAACAAGTTACATGGTGTTGGATGCGCATACTCAGCGCAATCTTGACTTGTTGCAGGGAGCGCGTAGTGGTTCATTGCAGGGAAGTCTGCTCAGTGTCTTAGATCGCACGGTCACACCCATGGGAGCACGCCACTTGCGGAAGACGCTCACACAGCCGCTGCTTGATCTGAACCAGCTAAATGCCCGGTTAGAGAGCCTGGAAGAGCTCTACGAAAGCCCGGCCTTGCGGAGTCGCTTCACTCTGCACTTGCAGCGCTTAGGTGACCTGGAACGTATTGCTGGACGAGTGCGCCAGGGAACAGCGGTGCTGCGTGAAGTGCTGGCGTTGCGCAAATATCTTGAAGTGATCCCCCAGTTGCGTGAACTGCTGCATGGATGTGATACAGCACTGTTGAGAGAACTGGCCGATGAGCTTGACGCTTGTCCGCAGGTGATCGAACTGATCAAACGTGCCCTGGCAGGTGCGGACGGAGAAGATGAGGCTGACGGGAGGCTAATTCGTGCGGGCTATCATACTGAACTGGACGAATTAATTGAATCTATTCGGGATTCGCGAATCTGGATTGCTTCGTTAGAAGCCCATGAACGGGAACGGACAGGGATTAAGTCTCTGAAGGTTGGTTTTAACAAGGTCTTTGGCTACTATATTGAAGTCAGCAATGCCAATGCGAAGCTCGTACCGGCGGACTACATGCGCAAACAGACGCTGGTCAATGGAGAGCGGTTTATCACTCCCGAACTCAAGGAACATGAAGCTCGCATTCTAAGCGCGGAGGAGCGCATCGAGGAGATGGAGCGTAGCATCTATGCAGATGTGCTGCGCCAACTCAGTCTTTCCTATCCACAATTAATGACCACGGCGATGGCTGTGGCAAAAATGGATGTATTGCTCAGTCTATCGGAAGTAGCGGCACGACAGGGATATGTGCGACCTGTTCTAGAGCATGGATTGGGTATGGAGATTGTAGGTGGGCGGCATCCGGTGGTTGAGTATGCGTTGGATGGCGATGTATTTATTCCCAACGATACTTCGATGGAGGCAGAGAATGGAGCACGTATTCTGCTGCTGACCGGGCCAAACATGGCAGGGAAATCGACATATCTGCGCCAGGTGGCATTGATTACGCTCTTAGCACAGATAGGTAGCTTTGTGCCAGCACGTAGTGCAAAGATCGGGCTGGTAGATCGCATCTTTACTCGCGTGGGTGCTGAAGATGATATCGCTTCCGGGAAGAGCACCTTTATGCTGGAGATGGAGGAGACGGCCACAATCCTACATCATTCAACCCGCCATAGTCTGATTATCCTCGATGAAATCGGCAGAGGAACCAGCACCTATGACGGGCTGGCAATTGCACGAGCAGTTGTTGAGCATTTGCACACGACCACAGGTGCACGTACGCTCTTCGCAACCCACTATCATGAGTTGGCAGCAATGGCGGATGAATTGCCCCATTTGCGATTGTATACCATGGGCATCAGCGAGGATGATCAAGGTGGGATTGTGTTCTTGCATAAGGTGATGCCAGGGACGGTTGGACGAAGCTACGGTATTCATGTGGCACGCCTGGCAGGAATGCCTCTAAGCATTGTGAGACGTGCCGAAGAAGTGCTCAAGCATTTGGAGTCTCTCAAGACGGATGCAGGCGTGAGTCGCATACTTGCACACAATGGACATGCGCTAACACTCGCTGAGTACACTATCGGCAAGGGTGAGGAGAATGGTCGTCTGCTTGCCGAAGAGAATGGGGGATATGCTGCAGGTGCCCGATTTATCGCACCACAGGCTCGCCAGGTAGCCCAGGCACTCGAACAAGCCGATGAGCCTGAATCCGTACTGGATACCATCGATATCTGCGGAATCACACCGCTTGACGCACTGAATCTGTTGTTTCTGATACAGAAAAAGAGAAATAGGAGGCACAATCCGTAGGGGCCGATTTATCGCGCCCACCGCCGATAATGAGTTTTCCCATTCCAGGTCGGTATTGTCATGCCTCGCCTCGCGAAGCATCTGTCTGCCCATTGAGAGAGACCCTTCGCTTCGCTCAGGGTGACAATACCTTGCCGATCTTGGTCGGTAAAATTCTTTATCGCGCCCTGGCTGTCCGATTCTTTTCTCAATGTGCATAATCGCACCCCTACAGAGATATATGAACCAGATACCAGATTTTCCAAAAATTCGTACCCCCATCATTGCTCTGCCCCCAGAAGTCGCGGAACGTATCGCTGCAGGTGAAGTGATTGAGCGTCCTGTATCGGTGGTGAAAGAACTGGTAGAGAATGCCCTTGATGCCGGAGCACATGAGATACGCGTCGAGATACGTGGTGGTGGGTTGAGCCTGATACGTGTTACCGATGATGGTTATGGTCTTCCCGAAGAAGAATTAGAGCATGCCTGTGCGCGGCATACGACGAGCAAGATCAGTAGTGTTGATGATCTGAGTCGCCTGCATACCCTGGGTTTTCGTGGGGAGGCGTTAGCCAGTATAGCCGCTGTCTCGGAGTTGACCTTGCTGAGCCGCGCTATTGAGACGGAAGCGCTAGGGGAGGAGCATGCAGCCGCATGGGTAACATTTCGAGGCGGTGAGGTTGTGCAGCGTGGGCAACGGGCGCGTTTGCATGGCACGACGGTAACGGTGCGAGACCTGTTTTATAACGTTCCCGCTCGCCTGAAGTTTATGCGTGGTGCCCGCACGGAGGCCGGACATATCATCCAGCTGCTGCGACGTTATGCAGTGGGTTATCCTGGCGTGCGCTTCAACCTGACCATTGAGGAACATACTGCGTTGCAGACCGGCGGGAGCGGTGACCTGGCTACCACGCTGGCAGAACTCTATCACCTGCCCCTGGAGGAGATGCTTAACCCGGTGTCTTTGAATGGAGAGGAAGGAACGGGGAGAGGTTATGTGTTGCATGGCTATGTTGGCAATCGGGCGCTGGCACAGAACAGCCGACAGCATATGACGCTGTTTATTAATGGGCGCTGGGTGCAGTCGCGTCCCTTACAGGAGGCGCTTGAGGCTGGTTATCGGGGATTGTTGCCGAAGGGAAAGCATCCCTTGCTGGTGTTCCATCTTGAGCTTCCGACTGAGGAGGTAGATGCAAATGTCCATCCGGCCAAGATGGAGGTGAGGTTGATACGAGAGGCGGAGGTAGTTGCAGCCCTGACGCAGGCCGTACGGTCGGTCCTGGAGCGTAGCCCGGCATTGCCTGAAGTGCTGGAGTTTCCTGGCCCTGAACTTGTCTATCAAGGGCGTCTGCCTGGGTCACGTCGTCGAGGGTTGCGCATCGCAGATTCGGCGGGGATGTATCAGCCTGAAGAGAAAGTCATACCTGGGGCGGCTGAAGTGCTGGCAACATTACGCCCACTTGCGCAATTACAGCAAGCAGTAATCCTGGCCGAAGCTCCTGATGGCAGCCTGTACCTGATTGACCAGCACCGGGCACACGAGCGAGTGATTTATGAGCATCTGCGCCGCACCTATGCTGGAGTACAGGAGAGTGAAGTAATTGACTCCCACCTCTTATTAGAGCCGGTGGTGGTTGAGTTGAAACGTCACGAAGCGGAGCTATTTGAGCAGCGTTTACCGATCTTGCGTGGGTTGGGATTGGAATGCGAGCGTTTTGGCGGACGAAGCTTCCTGGTGCGCTCTGTACCAGGCGGGGTTGGACAGGAACAACTGGCGGGACATTTGCGCGAACTGGCAGTGATTGCCTCAGAGGACAGCAGCGATTGGGAAGATCGCTTGCTGATTGGGCTGGCCTGCCGTTCAGCCCTGCGCCGTGGGCGCGAATTGAGCATAGATGAGCAGCGCTCTTTGATTGCCACGCTTGCCAGTGTATCAGCTCCGGCGGTCTGCCCTCATGGCAGTCCGATTCTGCTGCACTATAGCCGGGCGTTTCTGGTGGACAAGTTTGATTGGTGATGTTGGGGTGCCTGCGGGCTCACGGACAGGGCAACTGAGAAATAATATACATTGAAGGTTTACTTGACACATTGTATCATCTCAATCAATTTCTTATAGTCAATCGCTCCAAAATCCGTTGTGTCAACCTCCACAAGTGTCCCGCCTATATCCAGCGGTTCGTCTCTACCTTTGAGCAAACCGGCCTTGAACTCCTCATAGTTCAGGTGGTCTCGGTGGCCGGGGTGGCGTTCGCCGGACTCGGAGCGCTCTTTGAAGCGCTGGAAGAGGACTTCTCCATTAGAGACGCATTGAATTTGAAATGGCTCGAAGCCATATTGCTTTTTCAACTCAAAGAATTTCTCGGTGGAAAATTCAGCGGAGAAGTTGCTTTCGACAATATGGGAACACCCGGCAGCGAGTAGACTCTCGACGAAGTAGTAGAGTATAGGGTAGGTGGCTTTGCCTAATTTTTTGGACCACTCCCGGTCTTTCCAGCCGAGATTATCGAAGAGCAGTTCCTTGATACCGTCTTTGGTAACAAAGGGGAGATGCAGTTCTCTGGCTAAGTGTTTGCCTAGCGTTGTTTTTCCTGTACATGCCGGGCCTGTGATGATGATGAGTAATGTACTTGACATAACTAACTATCGGTGCTATCGACGGACCAGAATGCGTACCAGCAGGTAGGTTACGATAAGGAGAAAGCCGTCTAAGGCCAGGAGCATCAGCAGTGCGAAATCGATATGCTTGGCAATTTCTGCAGTAGTGAGGAGGAAGTTGTTGTTGAGGACAAGCGCTTTGGCGAACAAGAGCACCACGATTATTATGGTGATGAGGGTGAGAAAGCCAATGAGGAACCAGCGAGCGCCGCGCCAGTCCTGGTGACTCGGCCAGAGTTCGGAAGTGACAGTAAAGAGCAGGTAGGGGGCAAAGAGGAGTGTCCACCACGGCCAGCCAGGACGTAAAAATTGTTGCTGGATCTCCCAGATATTCGTGACCTGGTGAATCTCCCAGATGTTATAGCCGGTTGCGACCCAATAGAGCAGCATCACCATAGCAATGCCACCAAACAGGGGGGCAATCGCACTCAAACCGTCTCCGATATGGCTCGTGAATTTGCCCTGGGGGCGCACATACTGTACCTCTCCAAGTTGAAGAGATTGTCGTCCGCCACTTCGCATGAAGGAGCCACCTGTAGCCTGGATCATGGGCTTGATACGGAAAAGTGTGATGCTGGTGATGCGGAAACCGAAAGGTTTGAAGAGCAGGACAACGAGTGCATGACTGAGTTCATGCAGGATGACACCTGGAGCATTCAGCCAGAACCAGATGAGCAATCCCCGCTCTCTCAGAAGTCGGTACCCGATCTCGTCAATGTGCCGCCGCAAGGTTTTGCGTGTGACACGGAGTAGTAAGATGAACGCAAAGACGGCGGCTATGGTGAGCCAGGGTCGATATGGTTCAAGTTGTTTTAGTTGTTCTGCCAGGGTTGGATCCATGCTTTTCCTTCGTGTTATGAAGTTCTATTTAGTGTCTCCACTTTATATTGTAGACTCAACATGTACTTGCAGTCAATCAGGCATTTTATGGAGCGATGGCGTCTGGTTCAGTAGCCTCTTGTATGTCTCCTGTTTCGTTTGTAGCAGGTTCTAAGCGTTGATGCTTCCTTTCATAGAGAAAACCCCAGATGCCAAAGGCAATCTGACATGCTGCCAAAAGATAGAGAACATTGGCAAGTCCGAATAGGTCGGCGATAGCGCCGATGAACAGGATAATGGGAATCGAGCAGGCGTTGTACAGCATGATCTGTAAAGCCAGTACACGCCCCTTAATCCAGTCGGGCGTGTACTCCTGGACAGCAGTTTGTGCTGGAATGTTGATAAAGTCAAGTGCAGCTCCGGCACAGAACATGAGGAGCGGGACAGCAGTGAGCTTGAGCGCTTGTGGGAGAAGGGGAGCAAATGTCAACAGGGTTAAGAGAACGGCAAGAGCACCCAATCCGACTAAGATGGCCCGTGATTTCCCTAAGCGAGCTGTGATACGTGGCATGACAAGGGATCCGATGACAAGGCCAATGCCTGCAGGTGCGAAGACAATTGCCATAGTATTGGCCGGGAGTTTTAGCAGATGGGTGACGAATGGGGTAGCGAGTTCACCAATGACCAGCAGGAGGACATTGGCAAAAGAGAGCTGAATGACTGCTAAAAACAGTGGCTTTTTGCGACGAATGAAGCCCCAACCCTGACTCATTTCGAGCCAGACTTTGCCAACGATGCCGAGTGCCTGCGTACTGATAGCGTTTCTGCGAATGGCTTTTGTTTGGGTGAAGTATGGTGATGGGATGAGTTTGATCAGTAGAGCGCAAAAGAGATAAAGCAGGCCGATGACCAGGTAGAGTATTTCAATAGAGTCGAGTGTAATAATGCCCAAGGAGAAGGTTGGAAGGAGGCTCAGGACGAGCGGCGCAAAGATGATGAAGCCTATTGCCTGTGAGAGTGTGAAGGTGATGTTGAAGAGCGAGAGCGCAGGCATCAGCTCTGCCTCGTTAACCAGCAGAGGAATACTGGCTCCCTCAGCAGGAGTGAAGAATTGACCAATGCATGAGATCAGGAAGGTGAGCAGGTAGATGGGGATCACTTGCGAACGGTCAATAAGCAGAGAGAGGACAAAGCCAAAGGTGGCGATAGCACGCAGATAGTTGCTCCAGTAGAGGACACGACGCTTGTTCATGCGATCCACGAAGACGCCTGCAGGAGCACCGAAAAGCAAAGCGGGAAGGCTAAAGCAGATAATAGCAAGCCCAACCAGTGTCGTCGAGCCGGTTACCTCTTCAATGAGCACCAGGAGTGCATAGTTTGAAGCGTTGAGGATGGTCATGGAGATCAATTGTGCCAGCCACAGGAGTAGAAAGTTCCTCTTTCTGAGGAGGGTAAGAAACCCACCCGATGGTGTGGCTACATTCATGAAACAATCTCCTCAAGTTACGATGTTGGTGTATTTGTATCGGTATCCATCGCACGCGAGAGCACCTGCCTGGTACGCCGTTCGACCTCTGCTCTTGGTAATAATATCCGCCGTCCGCATTTCTCGCAACGCAGACCAATATCAGCACCCAGGCGTACGACCTGCCAATCATAGCTTCCACATGGATGTGGTTTTCGCAGGCGTAACCGATCTCCTATGTCAAGATGCATTGGCGTTGGGGTCATG
>WNGR01009036.1_pt1 | contig 10487 bp, 11 predicted proteins | sample 5407581 | NCBI WGS metagenome assembly WNGR01 (sample SAMN13153383, study PRJNA577476) | soil metagenome | isolation source: 80 cm soil or saprolite under Garry oak tree replicate 2 | place: USA:California | collected 2016-06-15
TGTTGTTCTTCCTCACATTCGTGCTGCCGCAATTTGCCAGCGTGTTGCAGGATTTCGGCGCCAAGGTTGATCCATTCATTCTCGCCTTCCTGAATTTGTCGACCTTCCTGCGCGCCAATTCCGACGCGGTGCTGGCGATAACGGCGGCGGTTATCCTGGGAAGCTGGTTGTTGTTGCGTCAGGAGAGCGTTCGACGCGGCTTCATGACCACGCTGACCCGGCTGCCGGTCATTCGCGAGGTGATGAAATATTATCGGACGTCGCTGTTTTGCCGGAATCTCGGATTGCTGCTCGGAAGCGGCGTCAATTTGACGACGACGCTGCGCATCCTGGTCGATATGATGTCGTCGGTCGGGGCGTCCGCTGTGTGGATCGATGCCGCCGACCGCGTCCGTCATGGCGCGAAATTGTCGGATGCGCTGGCCGACACCCAGGCGCTGCCGTCGATGGCGGTGCGGATGCTGCGGCTCGGCGATGAAACCGGGCAATTGCCGATGCTGGCGGGCCGCGTCGCTGAATTCTACGAAGCCAAGCTGCAACGCACGCTCGATCGCGTAGTCGGGATCGCCGGACCGGCCGCGATCATTGTGATCAGTATTGTGGTCGGCGGATTAATTGTGTCTGTCATGACGGCGTTAATGTCTGTCAGTCAGATCGTCGGCTAAAGGTTTTTGGGAGATGCGCGTGCGCCGAAGTTTGACGGTCAGAACGACAAGACGCCGGCGCAGGTCGCAGGCCGGCTTTACGCTCGTTGAAATTCTCGTGGTGATCACCATCATCGGGTTGATCATGGCGCTGGTCGGACCGCGGGTACTGAACTATCTGGGCGAGTCGAAGGCGAAAGCCGCCAAAATCCAGATCGAGAGCTTCTCCAGCGCGCTCGATCTGTATTATCTCGACCTCGGACGCTACCCCAACTCCAACGAAGGCCTCACCGCGCTCACGCGCAGCAACAACGCGCCGGGCTGGAACGGGCCCTATCTGCGGGGCGGTGTGGTGCCCAACGATCCTTGGGGCCACGGCTACGTCTATCGTTCGCCGGGCGAGCGCGCGCCCTACGAAATCATTTCCCTTGGCTCCGACGGTCAGGAAGGCGGCAGTGGAACAGCAGCCGATATCGCCAGCGGCACCCGCTGAGCACGGCGGCGGCGAGCGGGGTTTCGCGCTGATCGAGATCCTGTGCGTGCTTGCCATCATCGGCATGCTGGCGGCGATCATCCTTCCCGCGATTCCGCGGTCGACGACGCGCGCCAAGCTCGAGAGCTATGCGGTCGCGACCGCCGCGCTGCTGAAATCCGACCGCAGCGCCGCGTTGCGCCGGCAGATCCAGGTGGCGACCCAGGTCGACGCCGCCTCGCGGTCGATCCGCTCCGGCGCCACCGGCCGCGTCATCCGCCTGCCCAATGACGTCGCGCTCGATGCGATATTGGCGTCACGCTGCGCGGATCGAATGGCCGGCCGGTCGATTGACTTCTTTCCGTCGGGAATGTCATGCGGCGGCGTGATTGCGCTGTCGCGGCCGGGGATGGGCGTTGAGGTTCGCGTCAACTGGCTGACCGGAGGCGTCGATATTGTCCCGCAGAAGCTGCTCTGACGGCACCAAAGGCTTTACGCTGATCGAGGCGCTGGTGGCGCTCGCGATTATCGCTGCCGTGCTGTCGTCGATCGGCGCCGTGATTGGCGTCACCGTGAAGGGCACGCGCGCGATCGACCAGCGCCTCGCCCTGACGGGAGCAGCCGAGACCGTGTTTGCGGCCTTGCCCGACCGAAATGCCCTGAAACCGGGCCGCCAGTCCGGGGAACTGGCCGGCCATCGCTGGCGCATCGATGTCGCGCCGATGAATGCCGCGGCGGCGGAACTCCCGCAGAGCCGCTTCGTGCCGGTGGCGGTCAATATGCGGATGCAGGCTCCCGGCGGACCCGCGATCCAGATCACCACGGTGCGGCTCGTGCCCAAAGTCGCGGAATGAGTGATCGCCGAATGAGCGCGATGTGGAGACGTGCCGCGGCCGGTGAGGCCGGCTTCACGCTGATCGAGGTGCTGTTGGCGACACTGCTGATGACGGTGATCCTCGCTGCATTGGCGACGGTGACGGCGCAGTGGCTGCCGAACTGGAATCGGGGCATCGCGCGCGTGCAGCGCGCCGAGCGGCTGGCGATCGGCCTGGAGCGGGCGCTCGCAGATTTGTCCGTTGCAGAGATGATTCCGCAAAATGGGGACAGCAGGAGGCCGCTGTTCGAGGGTTCCGAATTGTCGCTGATTTTCGTGCGGACGGCTGTCGGCCCCAACACCCGCCCGGGCCTCGAAATCATCAGGCTGATCGAAAAGGCCGACGATCAGGGACTTGCCATGGTGCGGGAACGCGCATCTTTCAATCCGATGCCATCGGACGCACAGATCCGCTTTGCCGACCAGGTCGTGCTGGTCCGCGCGCCGTTTCGCGTGACGTTTGCCTATGCCGGACCGGACCAGGTCTGGCAATCGAACTGGCGCGCTCAGATGCAACTTCCGAACATGATCCGCGTCACCGTGCGCAACAGCGTGACCGGGCAGGTGCTCAACGTTTCGAGCGCCGCGATCGTTCACGTCAACGCGCCGGCGGAATGCGCGCGGGCAAAGAGTGTGACGGGTTGTTTGACCGCGCGCTTGAAGCCGGATGCCGGCAAGAAAGAGGAGCAGCTCTGAGAGCTGAGGCCTGACACGATGCAACTGGGTCTGACACCGAGAACAGGCGTGCACGGCTTCATCGTCGTCGCGGTGCTGTGGATTCTCGCAGCCCTGTCCGCGCTGGTGCTGATCTACCTGACCTATGTGACCAATACTGCCGTGGTGGTTGCCGGCAGCACTGACCGGCTCCAGACCGAAGCGCTGGCGGGGGCCGGCGTTGAACTCGCCGCACTTCAACTCGCCGGCCGGCCCGAAGGAGGTCGCCCGACCAGTGGAACCTTCAATGCGCGCGTCGGTGCCGGCCGCGTGTTCGTGACCTTCCGTTCCGAGGCGGCGCGTATCGATCTCAACACGGCACCAAAGGGCCTGCTGTCCGGACTCATGATCGGCCTCGGCGCCAGCCCGTCCGATGCGGCCCTCTATGCCGACCGTATTCTCGCCTGGCGTGCGCCGACCGAGCTTGGCGATACCGACCCGGAAAATTCGTTTTATCGTACCTCCGGAACTCCCTACGTCCCCCGGCATGCGCCGTTCCCGGCGTCGGAGGAATTGTGGCTGGTGCGCGGCATTCCACCCGCGATCATCGAGCGCATGCTGCCGTTCGTGACGGTGTTCAGCAACGTTGCCACCGTCAATGTGCTGGACGCCGCTCCCCAAGTGCTGGCGGCGCTGCCCAACATGACGCCGGAAAGCTTGCAGTCGCTGCTGTCGCAACGTGGCGATCCGGCGCTCGACCCGAGATCGCTGGTCGGGATGGCGGGAGGCGAGGGGGCGACGCTTGGCGGCTCCAGGGCCTACCGGATCGCGGTCGACGTCGAACTGCCGGGCGGCCGGCGCAGTGCCGCCGAAGTCGTGATCCTGCTTCTCGAAAGCGGCGACGAGCCTTATCGTGTATTATCGTGGCGTAATGCCTCCGACGGCAGCATGGCAGTGCAAAAGGCTTCCTTGAGATGAATCTGTTCCAGGCCATCGGCGCGATCCTCGGCGCATGGACCGGCAGTGTGGCTGCCGCGATCGTTGCCGGGCTTGAACGCGTGGTGTCGCCGCGGGTCGTGCGGCTGCTTGACGGCGACGACGGCAGCTTCGCCGTCGAGGCGACGGGCAAGGCAGATGCCATTCCCCCGCGCATTGCCTTCAGTGAGGGAGCCTTGTCCGCACCCAATCTGGCGTCGTTGTTCCGGGGCAGCCGCGTCGAGTTCGTCCTTCAGCCCAAACGCTTCCTGCTTCGTCCACTCGAACTGCCGGCGCGCGCCGCGGATTTCCTCGAAGGCATCGTGCGTGCGCAGATCGATCGGCTGACGCCGTGGAGCGCCAGCGAGGCGGTGTTCGGCTGTAGCGCGCCGGTGGCGAGCGGCGCCGAGAGCATCACCACCATGATCGCGGCGACCACGCGCAAGGTCGCGATGACCTATGTGCAGGCCGTTGCAGGTTTCCACCCCACGGCGATTGCCGTTTGTACCGATGTTCCCGAGCGCGGCGCCGGGCGCGTCAAGGTATTCGAGCAAAGGGCCCGTGGCCATCTCGATGCGGCGCGCTTGAGCCGCGCGCTTCTGATCGCGCTCGGCGCCGTCGCGGTGGCGGCGTTGATTTCCGTCACGGTCGCAGCCTATGTTGCCGACAATCTCGGGGCACAGGAAGCCGAACTCACGCGCCAAATTTCTGCACGGCGCGCCGCCATTCGCGCCGGTGCCGACGGCGGCGATCGCTCGCCGCTTGCGGCGCTGGAACGGCGCAAATACGAGACGCCGGCCAGTGTGATCGTACTCGAGGCACTAAGCCAGCTTCTGCCCGACCACAGCTTCGTCACCGAATTGCACCTGGCCGGCGACAAGTTGCAGATCTCGGGCATCACGCGCGATGCGCCGTCGCTGATCCCGCTGATCGAGCAATCGCAACATTTCACCCGTGCCACCTTCTATGCGCCGACGACGCGCGCGCCATCCGATCCCGGCGAGCGCTTCCATATCGAAATGAGGGTCGAGCCGAAGAATACGGTGGCGCCATGAGCTTGGGCGGCATCAGCACGGGCAACGCCGTCACGCGCACGTTGACGCACTCGCCGCTGATCGCGGTCGTGCTGTATCTCGCCGTTGTCGGTGGCCTGCTGGTGACCGCAGGCCTTGCGGTTGCGAATATCTTCGATCACCAGCGGGCGCTGGCGCAGACCTCCGATCTGCTCGACCAGCTGCAGGGCCGCAAGGCGCGGGGCGGCGCGTCGCCTTCAGCCGGGCGCCCCGGCACGCCGTTCCTGGAGGGGCCGACGGTGACGGTCGCCGGTGCCGCGCTGCTCCAGCGCGTCGCCACAGCGGTCGGCAATGTCGGCGGCACCGTGCAGTCCTCGCAGGTCGACGTGCTGGGTACGCAGGCCAAGGACGGCTACGTCGGCCTCGTCGTCAGTTGCGAGATGGAACAGCCGGCGTTGCAGAAGGTGCTGTAAGACCTCGAGGTCGGCATGCCGTTCCTGTTCGTCGACCAACTCGACGTGCAGGTGCCGCAGACGGCGGCTTCCAACGAAGCCGGGGCGGAGCGGATCCGGGTCGTGCTCGGCGTTTCCGGACAGTGGCAGGCCGTCAAATAGCGCTATGACGCGCCAATCCGGCTTGGAACAGAATGTTCCGACGTCAACGGCGAAAGGAGATTCCAATTCCTGCGCCGGGATACCAATGATTTTTGGGCTGTTCCTTGAAAAACAGAAACTGACGACCCGTTTTTGCGGAAAACTCAAAAAGCTTGTTCGTGACATGGGAGTTGTCACCGAGAACAACGGACTTTGGCGATAGGCGGCTTTCCACGACGGCATACTCTCTTGCTTCATACTCGGCAGAGTGATCGCTGTCATTGATGAAGAGATCGATGGGTTCGTCGATGGTTTGCAGGGACGCGATTGAATCGCCATACAGGATTTTGCCGTATTGATCGAACGGCGCCGCCAACAGGACACCCGCACTCGTATCAATGTCGGTGCCGTAATATTTCCCCGGGGCGCCTTCTTCGGCGTTTCGTTTCAACGCGGAGCAAAGTAGCACGCTACCAAGGCCATGATGAACGCCTGTCTCGATGACCACGCGAGGTTTCGTTGCTCTTGCGATCGCATACCAGCCTAGCCGACGGCTGAATGAGGTCGGATTGTCGATTGGAAGGCCGGCCGCCTTCACGCTGAGATAGTCGTGGAGATCAACCTTTGGCTCTTGCAAATAGGAGCGGATAGTGTCGAGCGCGATGCCCGTTACGGTCGAAACGGTCGCAGCGAGGTAGTCAAGATTCTGCTCGGTCAAGTCGAATGTGAAGTTGTCGTTCTCGCGCGAATGATGCGCCCATTTCGAAATCTCCGACTTCGCGCTTCGGAAATAGCTTTCCGCAAGTTCCATCCGGGCTTGGATTACCGGGTCGATGGGCGGGATCACCGGATCAATGGGCAGGGTCACGGGCTCATCGCGCTGTGGCTGCACGGGTGGGCTGCCGACAATCGAAACCGAGGGATTTCCGACAATCGAGAGCGCAACCCGCTTGATGGGTGCCTTCACCGAAACAGGCAATATTCGCACGATGGATCGATAAGCGGCACGCAACATTCGCACGTCCTCTAAATTGGCTTGCCTGACAGGCTACCATCACTACCAGTCGGCGAACATCTCCGAAGAGTAACTGCTTTGGATTCTGTGCTTTGGATTCTGTTGATAGGAACACCAGTTACGGCTAGGCTGGATGCCACTCCAGCAAGTCAGATGAACCCGTGGCGGCTACAGGACGAAAAATGGCCGGGTGGTGCAAAATGATCCGTCTGGCCCTGCTGTCTGGCGGGGTGTTGACGGGCTTTTCACCGCAAGTCGCAGCGGCGACCTCTTCGACGCTGGACGTCATCTCCACGGACCGGGCCGTGGACACCCCTGACAGCGTCGATATCGGCCGCGTAATGCCGGTCGCCAGACCAAACGCCAGTTCCAACCGGGAAGCCGCCCGATCGTTGCCGTCCGGCAATCCGCTATGGTCGATTCCGCTCTCGGTGCTGTCGGCCACCCAGGAGCGTCCGATTTTCTCGGCCTCCCGACGTCCGCCGCCGCGTGCTGTCGTGGCGCCGATGGAATTGGCATCGGCCCCGCAGCCTGAAAAGCAGGCGGAGCCCGAACGTCTTGCCTTGACGCTGATCGGCGCCGTCGTCGGAGACAGCGATGCCATCGCAGTTTTTCTCGATCGGACAAGTCAGAAGATCGTCCGCCTGAAGCAAGGTGACGTCCATTCCGGCTGGGTCCTGAGTGCGGTCCAGGGGCGCGAAGTAACGCTCAAAAAGGCGGACCGAAGCGAAACCCTCGTCCTGCAACGTCTGGAAGGGACTGCCGTCGCGCCGGCCGTGCCGGGCCCGGCCGAGCCCGGCCCCACAGTGCCGGCCGCCGGCGCCTTCGATGCGTCCTACGCGCCGTTCACGCCCCGTTCGACACCGAAGAATGGCGAGTCGGACGGCCTTTGAGCCGGTCCGACCCGGGCGAGGGCGAGTGGGGCGTTAGCAATCTCAGCGAAATATCGTCATAGCGCTGATAAAGCGTGCTGTGGCCTATCGCGAATAGTGCGCTTGCTGCCCTGCGCATGCGCAGTCACTGCCGGGTTCTTGTTCCGGCCAGCTATCGACAACTTTCCAATGGGCTGGTAGCCCGCAAGGATTGCCATAGAGGTTCCGGCCTTGATCGAAGAGCCAGTTGATCTGTCCCGCACGGGCGGGCGCCCGTCGAGCCCTGCGGGGCCGAACCGGGCGCAGAGGCTGTTTGCAGGGTGGTCAGCAAACCTGTTCCAGATCATTTTGGGGGTGACCCAGCAAGTCGCGCTGGTACCCGTTTTCCTGCATTTTTGGTCCGGCAGCGTCCTGGCCGCGTGGCTTGCTATCTATTCTGTCGGCAACCTCGTGCTGATCGCGGATAGCGGTCTACAGCCTCGTGCGATCAATCGATTTCTCGGCTTCAAGTCGGGCGTGGATTGCGATGGCCGAACCGCACGTTTCTACGCGGCGATGTTGCGAATTTATCTGGTGATTGCTGGAGGGCTCGTGATCCTTCTGTTGGTCGGCACGCAGTTCGTTTCGCCTGCTTCCGTGCTAGGATTTCAGGCCATCCCGAACTTTGATGCGGCCTTTGTCGTGATGACGGCGGGCATGTTGCTGACGCTCCCGTCCGGACTGGTCTCGGGCCTCTATCGCGCGCGCGGACTCTATGGCCGGGCGGTGCGGCTGCAAAACTGCGGCGCGTTGGTAGCGCAACTCGGTCAACTGGCCGCGATCGTCGCGACCGGAAGCCTGTTGGCCGTCACGATCGCTTTTGCGGCCGTGCATTTGCTCACCGCGCTTTATTTTCTGGTGATCGATGCTCCCCGCCTGTTTCCGTTCCTGCACGGCGTGCGCGCGCGCCATTTGTGGGCGTGGAGTTTCGGCCAGTTTCGCAAGGCCGCTCCATTTGCGGTTGCGGGGGCGACCGAACTGGCGCTGGTCAATCTGCCGGTGCTGCTGGTCAGCGCGCTCGTGTCCGATCGCATGGCCGTGGCCCAATGGGGCCTGACCCGCATTGTCGCGGGGTTGCTACGGACGCTCTGCGTTCAGACTACGCTTCCTTTAGCCGCCGAGCTTGGCCACGATCATGCGGTCGGCTTGACGGAGCAGTTGCGCGGCCTTTACGCCCGCGGCTCGGTGTTCGTGACGCTGCTGGCAAGCATCGTGGTATCCGGGCTATTGCCATTCTGGCCGGATTTTTTCGCGTTGTGGACCCATGGCGCGGTTCCCTACGAGCCGCGGCTTGCGATGACATTGCTGATCGGCACGGCCGCTATCGCGCCTTCGATCCTGGCGCTGGGTTATGCCAATTACAGCAATCGCGGCGGACTTCTGGTGCGGACAAAGGGCCTTCAACTGGCCGTCTTCCTTTTGCTCTCGGTGTTGCTGATTCCGGCGATGGGACCGCTTGGTGCGGCCATCGCCGTGGTCGCAAGCGATCTGCTGATTCAATTCGGGCTTTTAGGGTTCACCATTATCAGGCAAACGCTTCAGAAGCCGTTTCGCCATCTTGCCTTTCTCGCGGCGATCATAGCTTTTGTAACGTCGGCCGGCTGGGCTATCGGAATCGCGGTCCAGTCGTGGCTGCCGGGAACCGGACTGATGCAATTTACCGGCGAGTGCACGCTCTGGCTGATGATCGTCGCCCTGGCTGCGAGCCCGATGCTGAGCGCAAGGTTTCGCGATCGGCTAATCACGGCAATTCCGCGCTAGCCTTTTGACGCCTTTTCTTCACTCGAACCATCACGAGAGCAGCCGGGCCTGGCGAATGAGATATTGCCCGTAACCCGTGGCCTTCATCGGTTCGGCGAGCCGCAACAATTGCTCGGCGTCGATGAAACCCTGGGCGAACGCGACCTCTTCCGGGCAGGCGATCTTCAGGCCCTGGCGCTTCTCGACGATGTGGATGAATTGCGAGGCTTCCAGCAGCGAATCATGGGTGCCGGCGTCGAGCCACGCATAGCCGCGGCCGAACCGTTCCACATGAAGCTCGCCGCGTTCGAGATACCATTGATTGAGGTCAGTGATCTCGAGTTCGCCCCGCGGCGACGGCTTCATTTCGCGCACCGCATCGACCACGCGATCGTCGTAAAGATAAAGCCCGGTGACGGCGTAGTTCGACTTTGGCGCTTTCGGCTTTTCGACGATCCGCAAGGGGCGATGGGCGGCGTCGAACTCGATGACGCCGTAGCGTTCGGGGTCGTCGACCCAGCATGCGAATACGGTCGCGCCGCGGACCTGTTGTGCGGAGTGGTGCAACAAGGCGCGCAAATTGTCACCGTAGAAAATGTTGTCACCGAGGATCAGTGCCGAGGGTTGGCCGGCGAGAAACTCGCGGCCGATCAGGAATGCTTCCGCAATTCCGCCGGGGTGATCCTGAATCGCATAGGACAGTTCGATCCCCCACTGCTTGCCGTCGCCGAGCAGGCGTTTGAACTGGTCGATCTCTTCGGGCGTCGTGATAATCAGGAGTTCGCGGACGCCGGCCATCATCAACGTGGTCAGCGGATAATAGATCAGCGGCTTGTCGTAAATCGGCAGCAACTGCTTGGAGGTTGCAAGTGTCAGCGGATAGAGCCGCGTCCCCCGGCCTCCCGCCAAAACCATCCCTTTGCGGTTCATGTGCCGTGCTCTTCGTGGTGATTGCGACGGCTGTCGATAACACGCGCGCTCCCGCATCTCAAAACGCTTTCATCCCAGCTGTGACAGGGGTATTTGCGGGTGCGGCCCGGCACGGTTTCCGTAAATTCGCCGCAGTCATGTTGTTCGACGGAAATCGCAATAAATCCATATATATCAAAGGGATCGCATTGCACCCTTTGACCTGCTACGGTAAGAACGATGATGGCGAGTATGACTCAAAACAGCGTTCGGCAACAAAATTCAGGCAATTGCTGCGGCACGCCCCGCGCGGCGTCGTGACTGATTACGGGCATCATGGCAAACCGCGTCTATTGCACGTATTTCGATCACAGATATCTGTCGCGCGGACTCGCACTCTATCATTCGCTCCGGCGGCATGCGCCCGGATCCCGTCTATGGGTGCTGTGCCTGACGGACGAGTGTTACCGAACACTTGCAAGTCTCGATCTGCCGGACCTGATCCCACGGAGGCTTGCTGAATTCGAAGCGGCCGATCCCGAGGTTGCAGCTACCCGGCCAACCCGCAGCGCGCTCGAATATTATTTCACATGCTCGCCGGCCTGGATGCTTTTTGTGCTGAAGTGCGAGCCATCAGCCGAATGGGTTACCTATCTCGACGGCGATCTGTTTTTCTTCGAGTCGCCC
>WNGR01009039.1_pt1 | contig 10486 bp, 8 predicted proteins | sample 5407581 | NCBI WGS metagenome assembly WNGR01 (sample SAMN13153383, study PRJNA577476) | soil metagenome | isolation source: 80 cm soil or saprolite under Garry oak tree replicate 2 | place: USA:California | collected 2016-06-15
CCCTATCTGGTGAGACGAGAATGTCGTGGATTGGAAGAAGTCAAGTCTACCATACAAGCTAGGTAGACTAGGGTTTATATACTGTTACAAGATGTTTGTGTTGAACAAACATATGACGCGATCCTAATATTCGGATCCTAGGAATGAGTCATGATGACGTAGGTAATGAGTAAGCATGAGTAAGCGTGCGTCATAGTGACATCAGTAGTGATGTCATATGGAACGATTTGTAAGTGGTGAGTCATGAGTCCTGAGTCAGTATGAGTCATGGGGGATTCGGCACGTGTAAGGTAATGAGTCCTGAGGGAAAAGGAAGTGGAACGTGTCTGGATCGTAACACTACCCCCCTCTTTGGATTGAAGTCGGCTCGACTTCAACTCTCTCCATCGCCGTAGAGTTCGGGATCGCCCTCTTCTCCTTCACCATGCATGAGTTGGTTGTCGTTATCGTTACACTTGTGGGTGCGTAGGAAGAACAAGTTGCCGCGTCTTCCACAGCTGCGACACAACTCCCTCGTGGGGCAGTCCACCTCTTCATGACCCAGATTGTTGCGAAGACACTTCCCACACCATGCAGGGGTATGGGTCTCGTGCGTGAGCGCCTCGACTACCGTGCGCCGGAGAGGCGGGGGTATCGCTAGTCTCTTGAAGAGGCACTGCAGTGAGCGATGACTATAACTCTGACAGTACGTACACTGTCGTGGTGGGCGTCTGCGCTCTGGGCACTGCTTGCGTCGGTGGCTGGTACTCCCACACTCCCAGCAGCCGCGTCTACGGGGCTCGTCATGCAATTGTGGCATTTCGAGGGGTCCGCGCGCTCTAAGGCCTAGTGGTCTGTCAGAGGGTGATGGGCTTGGTCTGATGACCATTCGGGCGTAAGCATCAGCGAGGGTCTGGTACAGACATGCCCTCTCCATGCAGTCACGGATGGCGTCGATGGTCTGTTCGACGTCAAACTGCACTCCTACCAATCGCCTCTCCTGTTGTCGTATGTCGTCCAGCTGCTGCTGGATCTTGTCTTGCAGTCGCAGTTTGTCGCGTAGGCGTGACACCTCTGCATCGATGCGAGGGTCTTCAAGCCTCCACAACACCTCGTCGATGGCGTAAGCCCAAGGATCGTCGCGTGCGAACTGTCGCATCTGCGTGTTGGTGAGTGGTATGGGGAGTTGGGTAGGATTCGGGGTGTGGATATAGACGGGGGTGGCGTATGGTGGTGCGCCCCTCTTCATACATCCCACGACTTCTTGACTGTGGTTGCGGTAGTAAATGTAAGGTGCTATCACCTTTTCATCAGTGTGGTCGTTGCGTGGGATGAAGAGGGGGTAAAAGCGGAGTGAGGCGGGGTTATTGGGGAAGTAAGGAAGGTCTGGGTCATCATCTTCTACGACCTCTTCTTCGCGATGGTAGTCGATGGGCTCTTCTACCATTTCGACCCTGGTGGCGGTGCTGGCGAGACTCTCGAGCATGGTTACGAAGCTCGAGTCGGGCGCTTCCCAGATCATGTCTGCAGAGGGAATAATTACTGGTGGGGGTGTGGCGATAGGTACCGGGGACGTGGGGATGATGGTTGTGACTCGAGGTGAGGATATCCTGTCTCTTTCGGCCTCAGCGGCCAGGACAGCGTTGCGATATGCGCCGCGCTCCCCTACTGATTCGTATTCGTCTGTGGAGAAGTTCATGGTGTAGATGTGTGTGGGGGATGCTAGGAATGTGTATGGGGGTTGATGTCATTCTTTGCTACGTTGGCCCTCCTTTTATGTGTTTTTGGGCGCTCCTTCTTCGTTGGGGTATCGGCGATAGAAGTCGGTGATTAATTCTGGGGCATGTTTCAGGTGCTCCAGGGGTTCCCAGGTGCTGTCACTCGTGGGGAAACCTTTCCACTTGACTAGGTAGTGAAGTTTGCGCCCTCAGCCTTGTCGGCAGACTTTTTGCACTTCTTTGGCTTCGTACTCCTCTTCTCCATCGATAAGGTCAGGTGGAGGTCAGGTAAAGTTTGGGCCGTGGAGCGCCGTCTCCTTATAGGGTGTCAGGAGATTGGCGTGGATCACCGGGTGTATCTTCCATTGCGCTGGAAGTTCTAGTTCGTATGAAACGTCTGATAGAACTTTCTTGATGGGAAAAGGTCCGTATCTTTTGGGAGCTAGCTTTGATGTGGGGTAGTGGGTTCGGAGATTAACCCCTTCTAGCCAGACAAGGGACCCTTGGGCGTAAGGCGTAAACTTGGTTTTACCCCTTTCTGCCATGAGGCGTTGTGCGTGTTTGATACAATCTTGTGCCTTGCTGCGGGCACGTTGTATATCTTGGAGTCGGTCTTCTACTGCTTGGACCATCGTTCTCCTTTCCTCCCATGTCGTCCTTGGCTCGCTTCCCATGAGTAGTTTGAATGGTGAGCTTTTTGTCGTTGCGTTTGGCCAAGAGTTGTGAGCGAACTGGGCTATTGGTAACAAGTCGGCCCAGTTGTCTTGCTGCGTGTTGCTCCAGTGTCGGAGGAACTGCTCTACCCACTGATTACTTCGTTCTGATTGTCCATCCGTCTGTGGGTGATATGCTGATGAAATATTTTGCTTGATTCCCAGGACTTGGCAAAGGTTCCTCATAAATATTGATATGAACTGGGGACCTCTGTCGGTAATCAGTTTCTTTGGGAGTCCATAGTGGGGGTACGCATATTGAAGGTACAGTCTTGCGACTCCTTCGCTTGTGATCGTCTTGTTGCATGGGATGAATAGGGCGGCTTTGGTGCAGTCATGATCTGTGATGGTGAGGATCAAGTCGTATCCTTTTGACAGGGGTAGTTTGGTGATGAAGTCCATAGTGACGACTTCAAATGGTTGTGCTTCCAAGTCCGTTGTGATGGGGTATAGGTGGGGTTTTTGGTGGTGCGTGTTAATTTTGTTGGCTTGACATGTCGCACACCCTTTGACGTATTCTTCCACGTCCTTTTTCAGATTTGGCCACCAGTAGTTTCGCTTTAAGAGGGCGATTGTGTTGCCTATTCCTGGGTGTCCGCGGTATGGTGGATTGTGAAATGCGGAAATTACCCCCCTCTTAAGATTGTTGTCGCCGGCAACAACCAAAGCGTCTTCCTTCCACCAAGTGTTGTGTTCTTGGTGTAACTGGTACGTATTGGCCCATCTTTTGATTACGTCTTCGTTTTCCAGGTTGCTCAAATTGATTTTTGAGCGGGTGTCTGTTTCTTCAATGGGCTCGCTCCCTGCCAAGTTGATGAAAACCTCCGCTGGTAGCACTACGACGTTGTCGTTATCCTCTTCTCCTGTATCGTAGTCTGGTCTTCAAGAGAGCGCGTCTGCTCGTGCGTTTTTATTCCCTGCTACATGTTTGAGTACGAAGTTGTACTCTTGTAGCTCTTGGAATTCTCTCGCGATTCTTCGGCTAATTTTGCGTGGTTCCTTCCAGTACAGGAGGTTTGAGTGGTCGGTGTGGATGACTATTTGATGTGGGGCTCCGGCTAGGTATGTCCTCCAGTGGCGAAGTGATTTTACGACTGCTAATAGTTCTTTGTCGTAGATGTCGTAATTTCGCTCAGTTTCTGAGAGGGTGGTGGAATAGTAGGCTACCGGATGCCACCGTCCTTGTTCGTCCTTCTGGTTTAGTGTTGCCCCTATGGCGTAATTTGACGCGTCTACTTCCAGTTCGAACGGTTCTTCTAATTTTGGCATGAGAAGTACCGGTTCGGAGCATATCAGTTCCTTTAGCTTCTGGAAGGCCTCTTCTCGTTCGTTGGTCCATTCCCACTGAACTCCCTTCTTTGTGAGTTCGTTGAGGACTCTTGCAATCTTCGAAAATCCCTTGATGAATCTTCTGTAGAAGTTGATGAAACCCATCCAACCTTGTAATTCTGTGAGGTTCTTTGGGCGTTTCCATCCGTCGACACCTTGAACTTTTACGCGGTCCATGCGTACTCTTCCACCTCCTATTACTAGCCCCAGGTATTCGATTTCAGGTACTTCGAAGGTGCATTTTTCTGGTTTGAGGAAAAGGTCGTGTTCCTCTAATTTTTCCAGTACTTGATGCACCAGTTGTCGATGATGGGGGGTGTTGTGGGAGGTTGCAATGAGAATGTCGTCCATGTAGATCACTACTTCTCCTGTTGCGGTGAGGTCTCGAAATATAGTGTCCATCATGGTTTGAAAGGTGCTTGGGGAGTTTGTCAATCCAAAGAACATGACGCAGGGTTCATATAACCCCAGATTTGTCTTGAAAGCTCCTTTCTCTTGGTCTCCCTCTTTTATGCGTATGTTGTTGTACCCCCAACGAATGTCCAACTTGGTGAATAGAGTGGCGTTTTGGAGTCGATCGATTAGTTCTGGGATTAATGGGAGAGGGTACTGGTTTTTGACGGTTAGGGAGTTTAGCTTTCGGTAGTCTTGGACTGGTCTCAATTTTCCGTCTTTCTTCTTGATAAAGAAGAATGGTGAGGCGTAGGGGGATTTTGATGGTCGAATGTACCCCTTCTCTAATTGTTCTTTGATGAATTCCCGTAGTGAGTCTTCTTCCCCTCTCGCCATAGGATATATTTTGCAGTCGAAAGACTTGGGGGCATCGGGCAGAAGGTCTATGGCATGATCCCATGGTCTTTCAGGTGGGAATCAGTGCGACTCTTTTTCGTTAAACGTCCGGGCGTGTCGTCTGTATTCTTCCGGGACCATTTGTTCAAAGGTCTTTTTGGTCTTGTCCATAGCCTTTTGGGCTAGTTCTGATGTGGTTGTTGTTTTCCGCAAGATTGCGTATGGCCCTTCCTCTGTATTTAGGGCTTCCCATTCTTCTTCTGTTATTGTTGCCGCTACCTGGGTTTCTTCCGGTTTGACGCTTGAAATTACCACTGGTTGACACTTTTTGTCCAGTGTTGCGTCCTTCCAATGGATTACGGGTTCGAAGGCCGTTAGCCATGGGTAACCTAGGATCACTTCGTCTCTTCCTAGGTTTGTTATGAGGAAATGTAGTGTCCTTGTTTCGGTTCCCGTGCGCACTTGTAAGTCAGTAAAATGACTAATAGCGCCGTCTTGATTGTGGGTTCCGTCTACGTTCCAGATCTTTATCAGGGTTTCTACTGGCAAGTACCCAATTTTGAGTCGGTGGAGCAGATTCTTGGAGATGAAGTTGTCGGTGGCTCCGGAATTGATGAGGACTTCTCTTTCAGCCGTCGCGTGTGCAGATTCAAATAAAACTGGGATTCGCATGGATCGATATCTGCTATTGTACACGCTAATTCGTAGTGCCTTTGCCCAGGCTGCCGGGTTTAGGCATTGAGAAAATCCTTTTTTCCGAAGAGTTCGTCTGCGAAGCAGTCACGCACTTCTTCTGTTTCCACGTGGAGGGTTGCAATCAGTGCTTGGGCTTTTTGGGCTGCACTGACTGGTCCTTGTGTCTGGACGGTGACGACTGGAGTGTTGGACGTAGAAGTTTCGGTGACTCTGGCGTGCTTTTGAGGGCAGAATCTTGCGATATGCCCTTTTTGATTGCACTGGAAGCAGAGTCCGCTTTGAACTCGTTGCCGTTTTTCCTCGTCCGTGAAGGTGGCGCGAGCCCTAGTTCGCCCGATGTCCATGGCGTTTGGGTTACAATTATTGAGTGCGTTTCTCCACTGGAATTTTGTTGCTCCTCCTCTCCTTTCTCCACCCTTGACCCTTTCTTTGAGGTAGATGTACTCCTGTTGATGGCGGCGAGCTGCTCCTGTCCAATCGTTCCATGTGACTGGGTGGTCGAATTGTATGCAGTTGGCAACTAGTTTGTAGGGCAGTGCCCTTTGAAATACGTCGAGGGTTGCTTCCCCATCGAGATCGTATCCTGCCTTCTTTGCGATGGATTGGAACTGGGATATGAATGTGTCCAAGTCGTCGCCTTTCATTTTGAGTTCCCTGATGCTGTGTTGGGCTTTTTGTTTTTCTGCTGTATCTGTGTATGCTTGGCGGAATCTGGTTTCTACTGTTGCCCACAGATTTTCCTCGGCATGGGGTACTCCTCCTGTGACTTGATCTATGAGCCACTGGGCTTGTTCTTCGACCCAATCATTTACGAGGGGTCCTCGAATGTATGACAAAAATGTCATGCTTCTTTGGTACAGGATGGCGAGTTGTTCCACATGTGGGTTCATTCCTCGATAGAGGAGGAAGTTGAGTAGGAAGGCTTTGCTTTCCTCCCTGTCTCCGTGGAATTCTTTTGGTGGGTTGCCTCCCAGTTTTCCTGTGTGTGCGGGGGGTCCTGCAGGGACTCCTCCCCCGCCACCTCCACCACCTCCACCACCTCCACTGCCGCCACCGCTGCCACCGCCGCCAAGGGGAATGGTTTGGACGGTGAGGCCAGTACTTGCAGGTGCTGTACTGGTGGTCTGGGCTTGGGTGCTCGTCATAATGTAAGGCGCAAAGGGTTGTGGGGTGGGTGTTGCTTGCTTGCCCTTATCTGAGGGGTTTTCGGTATCAGCTAGCTCTCCTTCGGAAGAGTCGATGTCTATTCCGTGTGCTGGTTTGCTTCTGTAGGGTCCTAGCCCGTATTCTAGTGGCGCTGGCTCTGTTGTATACCAACTATGAGTCTTATCGTCGTAGTCGATTAACGTCCAGAGTCGTCTGTCTTCAAGGAAATGGATAGGGATGTATCCTTGAAGGTTTTTGTCGAATACGTAGTAGCCCTCTTGGTCTGCAAAACTTTTGTAGACTGCTGTTCCTTTGACGTTGTCGGGGAGATCGTCCTCTGTGCTTCTTTCGATGAGTTCTGACTGGAACGTCGCTCATGCTCTGCTAGTCGAAGCCACGGTGATGAGAGACTTGACTTAATGTAACGCCACGACTGGCGTTATCGTGCGACGTGCGTGCGAAGTCTTAGTTCTTCATAGAGTGAAGCCGTATCAGGGCCTCAGTTCGGTGATGTACAAGTACCAAGTCGAGCTGCGCTCAAGACTGGTGTGAGTGGAAATGCCAAGTCGTCAACACGACTAGCGAGTGCGAGACAAAGTCGAAGGTCCGCTTCTGGTTGGGTATGCGAGGCAAAACAAAGGCCCGCATCGGTGAGAGGCAAAGATGAAAGCCCTCCTTTGGAACAACCCAAGAGTTCCCTATCTGGTGAGACGAGAATGTCGTGGATTGGAAGAAGTCAAGTCTACCGTACAAGCTAGGTAGACTAGGGTTTATATACTGTTACAAGATGTTTGTGTTGAACAAACATATGACACGATCCTAATATTCGGATCCTAGGAATGAGTCATGATGACGTAGGTAATGAGTAAGCATGAGTAAGCGTGCGTCATAGTGACGTCAGTAGTGATGTCATATGGAACGATTTGTAAGTGGTGAGTCATGAGTCCTGAGTCAGTATGAGTCATGGGGGATTCGGCACGTGTAAGGTAATGAGTCCTGAGGGAAAAGGAAGTGGAACGTGTCTGGATCGTAACAAAACTGTACTTGCAACATGCCTACCCTCACTACGGCATACCCAAAAAGATGATCACTGACCAAGGACTGCAATTCATATCGATCTTCATGAGAAACCTTTGCCAAGTCCTAGGAATCAAACAGAACATCTCATCAGCATACCACCCTTAAACGGACAGACAATCAGAGTGTAGTAATCAGTGGGTCGAACAATTTCTACGACACTGGAGCAACACCCAGCAGGACAACCAGGCGGATCTATTGCCCATTGCCCAATTCGCCCACAATTCATGGCCCAATGCGACAATGAAAAGCTCACCATTCAAGCTGATAATGGGAAGTGAGCTGAGGACAACATGGGAGGAAAGAGGAACAAAAGTACAGACAGTGGATGAATGCCTCCAAGAAATAAGTGAGGCCCGCAGCAAGGCACAAGACTGCATCAAACACGCGCAACGCCTTATGACAGAAAGGGGAAAGACCAAGTTTACACCCTACGCCCAAGGAACCTTAGTTTGGCTAGAAGGGGTAAATCTCCGAACACACTATCCCACTTCCAAACTAGCCCCCAAAAGATATGGACCTTTTCCCATCAAGAAGGTTCTATCAGACATTTCATACGAACTAGAACTTCCAGCACAATGGAAGATACACCCTGTGATCCACACCAACCTCCTAACCCCCTATAAGGAAACAGCGTTACACAGCCCCAACTTCACCCGACCTCCACCTGACCTTATCGATGGAGAAGAGGAGTACAAAGCCAAAGAAGTACAAAAAGTCTGACAACAAGGACAAGGGCACAAGCTCCACTACCTAGTAAAGTGGAAAGGTTTCCCCACAAGTGACAGCACCTGGGAACCTGTGGAGCACCTGAAACACGCCCCAGAACTTATTGCTGACTTCTATTGCCGATACCCCAATGAAGAAGGAGTGCCCAAAAACACATAAAAGAAGGACAGGGATGACACAAAAATCCCCATCACATCTCACATCCCTCCCTTCTCACTATCACTATATCATGAACTTCTCTGTTGACAAGTACAAGTCCGTCGGAGAGTGCACCGCTTATTGGAATGCTGTCCTGGCTGAAGAGGCCCAAAGAAATACGATATCATCCCCACGAGTTACCACCATCATCCCCTCATCCCCAGTACCCATTGCCACCCCACCGCCTGTTATGATTCCATCTGCCGACACCCTCCGTTCCATGCCCACCAAAGGTTTCATAGCCATGCTCAAAAGCCTCTCCGCTGCAGCCACTAGAGTTGAAGAAGTAGAGGAACCAATCAACTACAACCGTGAGCCCGAGGTTGACGATGATGAAGACCCGGGACTCCCCTACTTCCCCAATAAAGCCGCATCACTTCGATTCTATCCCCTCTACATCCCTCGCAACGAACACTCAGATGAAAAGGTGCTAGCACCCTACATCTACTACCACAACAAAAGTCAAGAAGTCGTGGGTTGTATGAGGAGAGGTGCCCCACCATATGCAGGACCAGTCTACTTACACACCCCAAACCCCGTCCAACTGCCTATCCCACTCACTAACACTCAGATTTGTCAGTTTGCAACAGATGACCCTTGCACTTATGCAATTGACAAGGTACTGAGGTGACTGGAGGACCCGCAAATTGATGTGGAGGTATCCAGACTACACGACAAGCTGGACCTACAAGTAAAGATCCAGAAGCAGTTGGACGACCTGCGACAGCAGGAAAGGAGATTGGTGGGAGCGCAGTTCGACGTGGAACAGACGATTGGCGGCATCCAGGAGCGCATGGAGAGGGTGTGTCTGTACCAGACACTGGCAGATGCGTATGCCTGCATGGTCATCAGACCCACACACTCCCCATCTGACCGTCCATTAAACTTACGACCACGAGGCCCCCTTGAAATGCCACAGTTACATGACAAGCCAAGAAGACATGGCTGTTGGGAATGCGGAAGTAGGACACACCAACGCAAGCAGTGTCCTTTCCACAATCGCCCCAACTGTCAATGCACATATTGCCAGAGCCACACCCACCGATCCCCACAATGCCTCTTCAAAAGGCTCACCATACCACCACCTACCTCCCACACAGTTGAGGAGGGACTCAGTCACACCACCCACATCCCCACATGGTGCAGCAAGTGTCTACGTAACAACCCAGGTCACGAGGAGGTGGACTGCCCAACTAGGGAGCTCTGTTGCAACTGTGGTCAGAGGGGGAACTTGTTCTTCCTATGCACTCATAAGTGCGATGACACGAATGACCAGCTCATGCATGGCGAAGACACTGAACTGGCAGACCCCAGTCTCTACGGTGACGGTGAAAGTTGAAGTTGAGCTGACTTCAATCCTAAAAGGGGGGTAATGTTACGATCTCGGACACATCTCAATTTCCTTTACCTACTTGACTCATTATCCTTACGTGCCAAAACCCCCATGACTCATTGTGACTCAGATTCATGACTCATTGCTTACTGATTGTTCCATATGACATCATCACTGATGTCACTATGACGCATGCTTACTCATGATTACTCATTCACCTATGTCATCATGACTCATACTGACTAGGATCGCGTCATATGTTTGTTCAACACAAACATCCTGTACTAGTATATAAGCCCTAGTCTACCTAGCTTGTACGGTAGACTTGACTTCTTCCAATTCACGACATAGTCTCCAGAACCAGGGAACTCTTGGGTTGTTCCATTGAGGGCTTTTACCTTTGCCTCTCAACAACGTGGGCCTTCGTCTTTTGCCTCGCATACCCAACCAAACACGGACCTTCATATTTTGTCTCACACCTGCTAGTTGTGTTGACTTGACTTGGCATTCCCACTCACATCAGTCTTGAGCCCTGCTTGACTTGATACTTGTGCATCACCGAACTGAAGCCCTGATCCAGCTTCACGCTTAGAACCAGAATGTTACGTCCCGGAACCGTTCTATTCATTTTTCTTTATTCTACCCCATGCTTAACCTTTTCTCTGCGACTCATGGTGACTCACAGGCTTGACTCATGTGACCACCTACTATACAGACTCGTGACTCGGTATGTTCTCGTGTCTCTATTGTTGTCGTGACTCTATTGTGCCATGTGACCT
>WNGR01013140.1_pt1 | contig 10485 bp, 9 predicted proteins | sample 5407581 | NCBI WGS metagenome assembly WNGR01 (sample SAMN13153383, study PRJNA577476) | soil metagenome | isolation source: 80 cm soil or saprolite under Garry oak tree replicate 2 | place: USA:California | collected 2016-06-15
TCCTCGTTCATGATCTCGCAGATGACCCCTGCCGGATAGAGGCCGGCCAGGCGTGCGAGGTCCACCGCGGCCTCGGTCTGCCCCGCCCGCTGCAGCACGCCCCCCGGCTGCGCGCGGAGCGGGAACATGTGGCCGGGCCGAGCCAGGTCCTGGGGCTTCGTCCTCGGGTCGATGGCGGCGAGCACCGTGCGGGCCCGGTCGGCGGCCGAGATGCCGGTGGTGGTCCCGTGCTTGGCCTCGACGGGGACGCAGAAGGCGGTGCCGAAGCGGGCGCTGTTCTCCTCGTCCTGGACCATGAGGGGGATGCGCAGCTCGTCGAGGCGGTCGCCGGTCATGGGAAGGCAAACCAGCCCTCGGCCGTGCTTGGCCATGAAGTTGATGACGTCGGGGGTGACCTTCTCGGCCGCGATCGTGAGGTCGCCCTCGTTCTCGCGGTCCTCGTCGTCCACCACCACGACCATCTTGCCGGCCCGGATGTCGTCGATGGCCTCGGGGATGCTCGCGAACGCCATTCTGGCTTCCTCGGCGGGACGACGGGGGCTAGCGGCCGCGCGCGGCCAGGAGCCGCTCCACGTATTTCGCGATGACGTCGGTCTCCAGGTTGACCAGGCCGCCCCCCGGCATGTCCCGCAGGTTGGTCACCTCCAGTGTATACGGGATGAGGGCGACCGTGAAGGCGCCCTCCCGGATCCCCCACACCGTCAAGGAGATACCATCCACGGCCACCGAGCCTTTCTCGACCAGGTAGCGCTCCAGCTCCGGCGGCGGCTCGATCGTCAGCTCGGCCGAAGCGCCGAGGTGCCGCAGCTCCCGCACGCGTCCGATGCCGTCGACGTGTCCCTGGACGACGTGGCCGTCGAAGCGCCCGTCGGCTTTCAGGGGCCGCTCCAGGTTGACCCGTACACCCGGCTTCAAGCGCCGGTCGAAGGCGGTGCGGCGGAGGGTCTCCCCGGTCAGCTCGCAGGCGAAGCCTCCCGCGTCCGACTCCACCGCGGTCACGCAGCAGCCGTTCACCGCGATCGATCCCCCGACGGGCAGCCCGCCGAAGAGCGTGCCCACGACGATGCGGACGACGAGCACGTCGCCGCGGCCCTCGGCGGACGCGACCGTCCCCGTCCCCTCGACGATGCCCGTGAACATCATTGAGCTGGGGGGTGTTGCGTCACACCCCCCAGGCCCCCCGCTCGCTTCGGCGGAGCCTGCCCCCGAATGGGGGTGAATCCGCCCTCGCTCGCCGTCCGTTGCTCACGGTTGGCCGTCCGTCGCTCATGGCTCGCTGCTCATTTCTCAGGGTACCAGAGCTCGAACAGGCGAGGGCGCGGCCACGGGAAGCGGGCGCGGCTGCCCTTTCGCACGAGCGGGCTCGTGGGCGTGAGGCGGAGCGCTTCGCCGATCGTCTGGGGGTCCGAACCGCCGAAGGCCGGCTGGCTGCCGCGGCCACCCAGCAGCAGCGGAGCGCGGAAGAGCGCGACCTGGTCGAAGAGGCGCGCGGCCAGGAACGATCCGAGCACCTCCGACCCGCCCTCCACCAACAGGCTGCGGGCTCCGCGCGCCCAGAGCGCGTCCAGCGCCTTCCTCGGCGAAACGCGTCCGGGCCCGCCCGGGATCACCCGCACCTCGACACCCTCCCGCTCCAGGCGTCGCCGCCGGCCCGGGTCGCGCGAGGTGGTGAGCACCAGGACCGGCGCCTGCGGCCCCGCCGATCGCGCGAGCCGGCCCGTCGCGGGCAGGCGGAGCCGCGAGTCGAGCACGATGCGGGTGAAAGGCCGGCGCGGGCGAGGGGAGGGCAGCAGCAGCGGATCGTCGGCGAGCACGGTGCCGATGCCCACGAGCACGCCGTCGTGGAGCCGCCGCAGCCAGCGGGCCTGGGCCCGCTGGGCCGGGCTCGTGATCCACTTCGAATGGCCGCGGGCGGTGGCGATCCGCCCGTCCAGGGTGAGCGCCGCCTTCAGCAGCACGAAAGGCCGGCCTTCCCGGGCCGCGCCCAGGAAGCGCTCGTTCAGGAGCGCGGCTTCGTCCTGGAGCACGCCCGTGGTGACCGGGATCCCGGCTCGGCGCAGGAGAGCGACGCCTCTCCCGCTGACGAGCGGGTTCGGGTCACGCAGCGCCGTCACCACCCGCCGGACCCCGGCGTCGCGCACGAGGGGCGCGCAGGGTGGGGTCCGGCCGAAGTGTGCGCAGGGCTCGAGGGTCACGTAGAGGGTCGCCCCCCGCGCCGTCACGCCCGCCCGCTCGAGGGCCACGACCTCCGCGTGCGGGCCGCCGGCCCGGGCGTGGAAGCCTTCGCCCAGCGCCCGGCCGCCCTTCACGACCACGCAGCCCACGACCGGGTTCGGGTTCGTCTCGCCCAGCCCGCGGGCCGCCAGGGCCAAGGCCCGTCGCATCCAGCGCACGTCCTCCGCCAGGCTCACCTTCTCTAGCCGTCAGCCGATCAGCCCTTCCGCGAAGGCGGCCGCGTCGAAGGGCAGCAGGTCCTCCACCGACTCCCCGACCCCGACGTAGCGGATGGGCACCTCCAGCTCACGCACCACCGCCACCGCCACCCCGCCCTTGGCCGTCCCGTCGAGCTTGGCCAGGACGAGGCCGGTCACGCGGGCGGCCCGGGCAAACTCGCGGCCCTGGGCGAGGCCGTTCGAGCCGACGGTCGCGTCGAGCACCAGGAGGGTCTCGTGGGGGGCGCCCGCGATCTCCCGCCCGGCGACGCGGTGCATCTTGCCCAGCTCGGCCATGAGGTTGGCCTTGGTATGGAGCCTGCCCGCGGTGTCGACCAGCACGGCGTCGTGGCCCCGGGCCACCGCCATGCGCAGGGCGTCGGTGAGGACGGCGGAGGGGTCGGAGCCTTCGGCCCCCCGGTGGAACGCGCTCTTCGTGCGCTCCGCCCACACCTGGAGCTGCTCCGCGGCGGCGGCCCGGAAGGTGTCGGCCGCGCAGAGCAGCACCGAGCGCCCCTCCGCTCTCCACGAGGACGCCAGCTTGCCGATGGTCGTGGTCTTGCCCGCCCCGTTCACGCCCACCACGAAGACCACCCACGGCCGGGCGGAGAAGGGCTCGACCCCCGGAGGCCGCGCCAGGGCGCGCTGGATCTCGTCGCGCAGGACCGACCGCATGGCGAAGGTCCCACCCCCGGCGATGCGGCCGCTCTGGGCACGGAGCACCTGCATCGCCTGGTCCACCGCGGGAAGGCCCATGTCGGCGGCCAGCAGCGCCTCCTCGATCGACTCCAGGGAGCCGGCGTCGAGCGGCCGCCGCCCACGGACGAGATCCTCCACCGGCATGTTGAGGACGTCGCGGGTGCGGCCGAGCCCCGCCCGCAGCCGGTCGAGGATCCCCGTCTTCATCGGCCCGGAGCCACGGGGTCAGAGCTCCTTGTCGAGGTCTTCCTGGGTGGTGGCGGAGTGCCGGACCGCCTGGGCGAGGCCCGCTTCGGGCGACAGGGAGATCACCAGGTAGTAGCCGTCCTTGAGCGGGCGCAGGAGCACGCTCCCCCAGGCGTAGCGACACACCATGTAGCCGATGGGCCCCGTGGCGAAGCGCGCGGTCGCCCGTTGTGCCATGGCGAGGCCGATCCCCTGGTAGGCCGCGATCAGCCGATGCCGATCGTCGCGGGCGCCCGTCTCCACCACCACTTCGCCCTGCGCGTCGAGGAGGAGGGCGGCCTGGGATCCCGTGATGGTTCGCAGCAGCCGCTCGAGCTGACGCAGGTAGGGCACGTTAGCGCGGCAGCTCCTTGAGGACGCTGGCGGCGCGGCGTCCCACGGCACCGTCGGGGTCCTTCTTTACCGCCTCCTCCAGCCGAGCCCGCGCCTCCGTGAACCGGCCGACCTTGAAGTAGGCCTGGCCGAGGGCGAGCTGCAGCGAGGGCTCACCGGGCGCTTCCTTCGCTCCCGCCTCGAGCTGGGTCACCATCTCCTCCTGGCGGCCGGTGGCGAGCAGCCCGTCCGCGAGCCCCAGGTAGGCGTCGGGATAGCTTTTGTTCCGGCCGAGGCTGGTGCGGAACCAGTTGATGGCCTCGGGGTAGTTCTTCTCCTCGAGGTAGGCCTGCCCGAGGTTCCGGGCCGAGATCTCCGGGGTCGGGTTGGTGGGATCCCCGAACGCGGTCAGGAACTCCTTCTTGCCCGCCTCACGGTCTCCGGACTGGATGAGCACGGTTCCCAGGTCGTTGCGCACGTCCACGTAGTACGGGTTCAGCTCCAGGGCCTTCCGGAACGCCGAGATGGCGTCGCCCCACTTGCGCTTGGCCGCGTAGGCCAGGCCTAGCCCCTTCATGACGTAGGGGTTCTTGGGGTCGAGCTTGGCCGCCTTCTGGAAGTCCTCGAGGGCCATGTCGAGCCGGCCCTCGCGCAGGTGGCTCAGGCCCATGGCGAAGCGCGCCTCGGCGTCCGGGTTGTTCTGGGCGGAAGCGGCGCCCCCGAGGAGCGCGGAGATGAGAAGCGCCCCGAGGGGCTTGCCTGGGTTCAAGGTCATTCGGGTCTTTTCCTCAAGCCGTCGGCGGAGCCGAGGCAGAAACCGGGACCGGCGCCGGCCCCTCGTCGCTCTTTCGCGCCGCCACCGAGGCGCGACGTGCCTTGGCCGGCGTGAGGTCGCCCGCCTGGGCCGCGCGCTCGAAGGCGTCCACGCACCCCTCGTCGAACTTCTTCCCGACCAGGAACCTGAGCCGGGCGATCGCGGCCTCGAAGGTCATGGCCTTGGAGTACGGCCGGTCGGTGGTCATGGCGTCGAACGCGTCCGCCACGCTCACGATCCTTCCCAGGAGCGGGATGTCGTCGCCCTTGAGCCCGTCGGGATAGCCGCTGCCGTCCACGTTCTCGTGGTGCATGAGGCCGGCGCCCGCCATCTCCTTGAGCAGGGGGACGGCTTCGAGGATGTGGGCCCCCTTGGTGGGGTGCTGCTTCATCAGCTCGTACTCCTCCTCGGTCAGGGCCGCCGCCTTGCGCAGGATCTTGTCCTCGATCCCGATCTTGCCCACGTCGTGGATGATTCCCGAGAGGTGGACCCGCTCCACGTCCTCCGGGGACATGCCGAGGTGCTTGGCGAGCACCATGGAATAGTAGGCCACCCGCTCGGAGTGGCCGCGGGTGTAGGGGTCCTTCTCGTCGATGGCGTTCGCGAGCATGCGGATGGAGCCCATGAACAGCTCCTTGTTGGTGGCGGCCGCCTTGCGGATCTCCTCGATGGATTTCTCGATCTCGCCGCCCATCTGGTTGAAGGCGTCGGCCAGGACCCCGACCTCGTTCTCGCTCTTGATGCGGACGCGGGTCCCGTAGTCGCCTCCGGCGAGCTGGCGGGCGCCCTGGGCCAGCTGCTGGATGGGCCGGCTGATCCGTCCGGCGAACGCCACCCCGAGGACGATCGCGACCACCGTCACCACCGCGACCAGGGCCAGGGACTTTCGTCGCATGTCGGTGGCCGCGAAGTAGGCCTTGTTCTCGTCCACCTGGACGATCACCCCCCAGCCGGACTCGTCGGGGACCCGGGTGTAGGTGCCGAGCATCTTGATGGCGCCCCCGGGGGCGGGGATCGCGAACGGGTGGGTGACCCCGACCCCCTTGGACTCGAGGAACTCCCGCACGATCTCGACGTTCGACATGTCGGTGCCGAGGGCCACCGACCGGTCGGAGTGGGCGATGACGTGGCCGCGCCCGTCCACCACGTACACCTCGAACAGCTTCTCCCCGGTCTGCTCGGTCATGCGCCAGACGGGCAGCAGGCTGGCCACCGCGAGCACCACCCCTTGCACCGCGCCCTCGTACTTCACGGGCTCGGTGATCACGAGCAGGGGCTCCTGCAGCGAGGTCGAGATCAAGGGATGCCCGATCATGGGCGTCCCCTTCAGCGCGCGGTAGAAGCCCTCCTGGAGCGCCTGCTGGATGAGCGGCTCCTGGAGCTGGACCCCGGACTGCGCCCCCAGGCCGCTGGTGTCCACCACGCTCACGTAATTGAAATTGCTTCGGCTCTCCCCCTCCAGGTAGCGCACCAGGGCCTTCTGGTCGCGGATGTGGGCCACCCGGGTGGAGAAGGGAATCATCCCCGCGTCCACCTCCATCGTGCGCGCGATGGCGGCCACCTGGGAGCGCAGGCTCTCCACGTAGTTCGCGGTCTGCTGGGACAGGCTGCGCGCCATGTCGAGCTGGATCGCCCTCTGGTTGAACTCGAGGCTCTCGCGGCTCGTGGAGACGAGCTTGTAGGAGGTCCAGAGGAGCGGGACTACCCCGACCGCGAGGAGGAGGACGAGCAGGGAAGCGAGGATGCGCCCCCGGCGCCGCCGCGGAGCGGCCGGGGGCACGGGCTCAGGCTTCACCGGCTGCCGCCCCCGCCGCCTCGGCCCGCCCGGGGCCCACCACCTCGAAGACGCCCACTTCCCTTTCCTTGCCCTTCAAGGTGAAGCTGCCCAGGCTCCGGCACTCGAACTGGCCGGCCACCATGCGATGGGTGTTCTCGCCGATCACCAGCATCCCCGGCTTGGCCACCGAGCTCTCCAGCCGGCTCGCGATGTTCACGGTGTCCCCGAGCACGGTGTACTCCTTCTTGTTCACGCTGCCGATCTCCCCCGCCACCGCCTTGCCGCTGTTGATCCCGATGCGGATGCGGAGGTGGGGGCCCTCCTTGTGGTCGGCGTTGAACTCCGCGAGGCGCTCCTGCATCTCGAGGGCGGTCTTGATGGCGCGGAAGGCGTGGTCGGGCATGTCGAGGGGAGCCCCGAAGACGGCCATGATCGCGTCACCGATGTACTTGTCCAGGGTCCCCTCGTACTTGAAGATCACCTCCGTCATGCGGGAGAGGTAATCGTTGAGCACCAGGGCGACCTGGGAGGGGCTCATCTTCTCCGACATGGTGGTGAAGCCCACGATGTCGGCGAAGAGGATCGAGACCTCCTTGACCTCGGGCACCCCGAGGGCGGCCCCCTGGGAATCGGACGTCGCGAGAATGCGGCTCGTGACCTGGGGGGAGAGGAACCGGCCCAGGCGCTCCCTCTTCTTCTCCTCCGCCACGATCTTCTGGTTGAGGCGCGCCCGCTCCACCGCCACCGCCGCGTAGTTGGCGAGGGCGGTCAGGAGGTCGAGGTCGTTGAGGGTGAAGCAGTTCGTCAGCATGGGGGAATCGACGTGGACGATTCCGATGACCTGGTCCTTGTTCCACAGCGGCGCGCACATCGCGCTGCGGATGCCGTGGAAGCGGATGGAGTCCCCCGCCCCGAAGCGCGGGTCCACCATGGCGTCCGAGGTGAGGATCGAGACCCGGTCCTTCATGACCCGGTCGGTGATGGTCTTGGAGACCGTGATCTTGCCCTCGCCGCTCCCCCCCGGGTTGCGGTGCTTCACCACCATGGGGACCAGCTTGCCAACGACCTCATCGGCCAGCATGAGGAAGCCGCGGTCCGCGGGAACGTGGTCGAAGACGATCTCCATGACCTGCTGCAGCACCTCCTCCACGGGGCGGACCGCGATCAGCGTCTCCGCGACCTTGGTGAGGACCTTCAGGATCCGGTTGGAGTTCTGGATCTCCGTGACGTCGGGGATCTTCTTGAGGTCGGCCACCGCGGCCGCGACCGGCGCTTCCGAAGGGGCGAGGAGCCGGGAGAGCTCGCCGACGCTCCGGATGATGGTCCCCGCCTCCTCGGAGAGGGGCTTGGCCTCGTCCAGCACGACCTTCCCCTCGAGGGCTTTCGAGAAGGTCAGCAGGAACTTGCCGAGGAGGATCTTGTCCCCGTCCTTGAGGGGCGCCTCCACGACCGGCGTTCCGTTGACCTGGGTGCCGTTCTTGGACTTGAGGTCCGTGATGCGGACGCCGTCTTCGCTGACGCTGATCCGGGCGTGGGTCCGCGAGATCCCGAAGTCCTTGAGGACGATCTGGCAATCGGGAGATCGGCCGATCACGACCTCGCCGGTCGTGAACGTATACGTCTGCGGAGCTTCACCGTCCTGGTAGTTCAGGCGATACATGACACTGGCCCGGGCAAACCCGTCCCGTATACTCCAGAGTTTACACCGTTTCCCGAGTCTACTCCCTCCGCAGGCTCCGGAGCATCAGCTCGTCGAGGGCTTCCCGGGGCGGCTTGCCCTCGTAGAGGACCGCGCGCATCTGCCTCGCGATCGGCATCTCGATCCCGGCCGCCTCCGCCAGCGCGCAGGCGGCGAGCGTGGTTCGCACCCCCTCGGCCACCACTCCGGCGGTGGCGTCCGCGAGCGTCTGGCCGGCTCCCAATGCCTGGCCGACGTGCCGGTTCCGGGAGAGGGCGCCGGTGCAGGTCAGCACCAGGTCACCGAGCCCGGCGAGCCCGGCCAGGGTGTCGGGCCGTCCGCCGAGCCCGACCACGAGGCGGGAGATCTCGGCCAGGCCGCGGGTGATGAGCGCCGCCACCGTGTTGTGCCCATACCCGAGCCCGTTCACGCTCCCCGCCGCGATCGCGATCACGTTCTTGAGGGCCCCCCCCAGCTCGACCCCCACCACGTCGTCGCTCGAGTACACGCGGAAAGCCCGGGTGGCCAGCGCTCGTTGGACGCCCTCGGCCACCACCAGGTCCTCCGAGGCCACGACTACCGCGGTGGGCAGGCCCTTCGCCACCTCCACGGCCCGGGCTCCGGCGGGCAGCTCCTCCCGAGCCACCTCGCTCATCCGCCTCCAGGTGTCGATCTCGAGCCCCTTGGCGGCGGAGACCGCGACCGCCCCCTTGGGCCAGACCGGCGCGAGGTTCCGGCAGACCTCGCGGAAGAACGCGGAGGGGACCACCACCAGGACCAGCTCCGCCCCCGCGAGCACGGCGGCCGCGTCGGTCGACGCTCCGAGGCCCGCGGGGAGGCCGACCCCCGGCAGGTGTGCGGGGTGCTCCCGCCGGTCGTTGATCACGCGTGCCCGCTCGGCCTCGCGCACCCACAGCCGCACCTCGTGACCTGCCCTCACCCCGTGGGCGGCGAGGGCCACGCCCCAAGCCCCTCCCCCCACCACCGCGATCCTCATCGACCCCCCACGCGACTCTCCGTCCCGTTCGCCAGCCGCCGCACGTTGCCGCGGTGCTTCCAGACGACGAGGCCGGCCACCAGGGCGGCGGACCAGGCGACGGCGGGGGGACTTCCGAGAGCGAAGGCCGCCGCTACCAGCGTGGTCGCCGCCGCGATCGAGCCGACGGAGACGTACCGGGTGAGGGCCAGGGCGACTGCGAAGACCACGCAGGCGATCCCGGTGGCCGCGGGGGCGAGGGGCACGAACGCCCCCGCCCCGGTGGCGACTCCCTTCCCACCCCGGAAGCAAAGCCAGACGGGGTACATGTGCCCGAGCACCGCCGCCACCGCCGCCAGGGGCGGCAGGATGCTCCCGGGAGGCTCGATCACGCCCGCCAGGAAGGCGGCCGCCGCCCCCTTCGCGGCATCGAGGGCAAACGCCAGCAGCCCCGCCGCCTTTCCCGCGGCGCGCATGACGTTGGTCGCGCCCACGTTGCCGCTGCCCACCCGCCGGACGTCCTCCACACCGAACCACCGTGCCACCAGGAAGCTGAAGGGAATGGCGCCCACGAGGTAAGCAGCCCCGAGCAACGCGATCATCCGGGCCATGGGCGGTGCCGAAGTATAGCGCCGCCATGTGGGACCTTCATGGTCATGCAGATCCGTTCAGACGGCCTTGCGTGGAGAGTGGCCCGAGTGTCACGATTCTCCCGTTGCCTGGCGACGGGCTGAACGAGGGTCAACGAGGCTCTGTTACCTTTGTTGAAAGGGTCGACGGAACGCGGCGTGAGGCTCGCCTGATGATCGTCGAGCAATGGTGGCATGACGTGCAGCTCGCCGGGCGCGGGCTGCGCCGGGCCAAGGCCTTCACCGGCGCGGCCGTGCTCACCCTTGCGGTCGGCATCGCCGCCACCACGGCGATGTTCGCGCTCGTTCAGGGGGTGCTGCTGCGCCCCCTGCCGGTCCGCGAGGAGGAGCGGCTGGTCGTCGCGTGGATGGCGCTCCCCGAGACCGGCGCCACGCACTGGGCGTTCCGGGCACCCGACGTCGAGGTGATCGGCAAAGAGAGCCGGGTCCTCGAGAGCGTGGCCGGCGTCAGCTACTACGGCGCCATCCATCTTGTCGCGGTCGAGAACGGACACGCGAGTCCCATCAGCGGCGCGGCGGTCGCCGGCGACTTCTTCCGGGTGGTCGGCGTCCCGCCGATCCTGGGCCGGGCCCTGACTCCCGCCGACGACGTCAAGGGTGCCGAGAACGTGCTCGTGATCACGCACGGTCTGTGGCAGCGCGGGTACGGCGGCTCTCGCGACGTGATCGGGCGCCGGGTGATCGTGGGCGAGCGCCCGTTCGCGATCGTGGGGGTGATGCCGCCGAACGTCGAGTGCCCTCACGGCGTCGAGGCCTGGATGACGCTGGCCGCGGGCGCTTCGACGATGACGAACCCGGGACATGATGCCGTGTTACGTGACGTCGATCTAATGGCCAGGCTCCGCCCTGGTGCGACGATCGAGCAGGCGAGGAACGAGCTCTTGGGACTGACGTCGCGGCT
>WNGR01018021.1_pt1 | contig 10485 bp, 10 predicted proteins | sample 5407581 | NCBI WGS metagenome assembly WNGR01 (sample SAMN13153383, study PRJNA577476) | soil metagenome | isolation source: 80 cm soil or saprolite under Garry oak tree replicate 2 | place: USA:California | collected 2016-06-15
GGTGCATCGCCCGCGATGGTCGGATCGGCGCCGCCGTTCCAGCGGCTCGTCCAGACGCCTTCGAGCGGGTCGGATGACGTGGCAATGGAGGCCCAACGCGCCGCATTGGCGTCGTCCGCATCGCCGGCAAGTACGGCGGTCGCGGCGTAGTCCGTCACTTCAGAATCGTCTGGGCCTGGGACGTCCATGGTGCCGAACGGATTGCGGATGATGAGGTGCGTTGCTTGCTGCATGACGATCTCCCGGCGTGAGTTGGCCTGATCGGCCAGCTCTATCGCCGGGGATCACGCAATGCCCACCCGATTTCCGTGACTCTCCCCTCGTCATTCCGGGGCGCGACGAAGTCGCGAGCTATGATGCGCAATTGCGCATCAGAGAATCCATTCTTCCACCGACACTGACGCAAGATGGATTCCGGGCCTGCGCCTTTGGCGCATCCCGGAATGACGGAGGGGAACGAGTCGCGCGCTACTTCGTCAAATGCTTCGCGAAAAATTCCATGCTGCGCGGCCAGGCGATCTCGGAGCTGGCCTTGTCGTAGCTCGGCCGCTCGTCGCAATGGAAGCCGTGCTGGGCGCCCGGATAGATGAAGACCTCGACGTCGGAGCGCTTCGTCTTGACGGTCTCGACGTCGGCTAAGGGAATGCCGGCATCCTTCTCGCCGAAATGCAATTGCGTCGGCGCCTTCGGAGTTTCGTCGGCAAAACGCACGACGGCGCCGCCGTAATAGCCGATCGCGGCCTTGAGGCCCGACAGCCGTGTCGCCGCGACAAAGGCGACGCTGCCACCGAGACAAAAGCCGATGATGCCGACGGGCCCGACGCTCTGCACCGCGTCGATCGCGGCCTGGGTGTCGCGCAGCATCGCCGCCCAATCGGGATTGGCGACGAATTTGCGCGCCTCTGCGATCTCATCGGGCGTGTAGCCCGACTGGAAGTTGGGCGAAGTGCGGTCGAAGATCGACGGCGCGATCGCGACATAGCCTTCCTTGGCCAGGCGATCGCAAACCGAACGGATGTGGTGATTGACCCCGAAGATTTCCTGGATCACCACCACCGCGCCTTTCGGGCTGCCACTGGGATCGGCGCGATAGGCGCCGAGCTGGAAATTGTCGGAGGCCGTCAGTTTGATGTCTTGTCCCACGCGGGTTGTCCTTTGTTGATCGTCGATCGGGAATTTCGCTAGCTCCGCAAACTCGTCATGCCCGGGCATAGCCGTCCGAAGGACGGCGTCGCTTCGCTCGCCGATGTCCCGGGCATCCACGTCTTTGTTTCCGCGTCAGAAGAACGTGGATGGCCGGGACAAGCCCGGCCATGACGGTGTGGTACCTTCAGCGCGCAACTACGCTGCCGCCACATGCGATTGCCCTGGGCCATGAGGAGTGGCTCTCACTCCCACATCCAGTTCTCGCCGTAATCCTCTTTCCATCCCGCCAGCCGTCCATGGCGGAATTGCAGGAACAGGCGGTGGCGGTACGGCACTAGCCCGCTTCCGCCGAGATTGCGAAGAGCGAGGTAGATCTCGTTGCCGGGGCGTCCGCGGACATATTGCAAGGGTTGCCCGAGAGCGCGCGCGGTCTGCTCGGCATCCATCCCGAACGCCAGCGGCGTGGTATTCGACAAGGTCTCAGTGAAAGGCCGACGCAACGGCATGGTGCCGAATTGCTCGGCCTGTGCCGATGCTGCGATCGAGAGAAGCATTGCTCCTGCGCCCGCAGCCAACATCGCCCGCTTCATTGCTTACGTCCTCATCTCTCGCTGGCTAACCCGGCAAGTTCTTCAGGCAAGTTCTTCAGGCAAGTTCTTCAGGCAAGTTCTTCAGGAAAGGCACTACCGCGTCAACAAAAGCCTGCGGCTGATCGATGTTGACGGCGTGTCCGGCGGCGGGGATCACGACCTTTTGTGCGCCGGGGATCTTCGCCGCCATGTAGTCGGACGCCGCCAGGAACGGCGTATCGTCGGCGCCGACCACGATCAGCGACGGCACCTTGATATCGGGCAATAGCTCGATCACGCGCGCATCGCGCTGGGTCAGCATGCCGCGCGCGGCGAGTGCCAGCCCCTTGGCGTTGCGATGGCTGGCGGTCGCGCGCTCTCGCGTCGCCGCCTTCAGCATGTCGAGGCCTTCGCGATCGAGCTTGTCCGCGGTCGCAAGCGCCCGCGCGTTCCAGGCCTCGCGTGCGTCGTCCTTCTTGAAGCCGGGGCCGGTGTCGATGATCAGCAGCGCGCGGGCGCGTTGCGGATAGGCGCGATAGAAGGCGAGCGACATGTAGCCGCCGAGCGACAGCCCGCCGATGATGGCGCGCTCAGTGCCGACGGCATCGAGGATCGCCGCCATGTCGCCGACGGTGAGCGCTTCGCTATAGGACTTGGGGTCATCAGGATAATCGGACTGGCCGTGGCCGCGCATGTCCCAGAGCACGAGCTTGTGGTCCTTGGCGAGCGCATCGACTTGCCCATGCCACATCGCAGAGGTCGATGAATAGCCGTGGGTGAGCAGCAGCGGCGATCCCTCACCATGAACCTCGTAATAGATCCCGACGCCGTCCCGATTGATCCTTGGCATTCCACCCACCCTTATTGTTCTATCTAGCCACGGCGATGGTGCACCCTCGCCCCTTGTGGGAGAGGGTGGCATAGGCGGCCTTCGGCCGCCGTCACTTAAGAACGCCGATGCTACGCATCGGCTATGGCGATAGCGGCGAGACGGGTGAGGGGTCTGCCTCAGCAGATGCGATTGTGGAGAGAACCCCTCATCCGGCAAGTCTGCCGCCAATCTGTTGCGTTCAGTGGCTGCGTCAGCGCCGTCGTCGCAACGCACAACAAGCAGATGTCGAGATAGTTTCGATCGATTCCAAATTGCATTTGCCTCGGCGCGGGAACGCGATCAATCTTGCGAGCAAGTCTGACGCCGGCCCGGTGGGCGTCGAGATCGCGGCTGCGACCGGCAAGGATCCGGCGCAGTTCCGCATCGCGCTGCCGGCTACGGCACCAGGAAGCTGCCCAAGGGAGAAGGCATGGGCGTGGCCTGCGTGTCGTCGCAGGAACGCGCCACTGCAAGCTGGACTGCTTGTGTTGCCCACGTTGCCGTCGCGCCCTCGGGCGAGGTGACCGTGAAGAAGCTCACGGTCGCAACCGACGTCGGCACGCAAGTGCATCCCGACAACATCCGCGCCCAGGTCGAGGGTGCGGCGATGTGGGGCCTGTCACTCGCGCTGTACGAGAAGGCAACGCTGAAGGACGGTGGCATCGAGCAGACCAACTTCGACAGCTACACGCCCTTGCGCATGAGCCAGGTGCCCGAGGTCGCGGTCGCCGTGATCGCCAATGGCGAAAAGGCCACCGGCGTCGGCGAGCCCGCGGTGACGGTGATCGCCCCGGCAATAGGCAATGCCATCTTCAACGCCAGCGGCGCCCGCGTGCGGCGCGTGCGGAGCTTGCCGATCACGGCCGAAGCCGTGAAGGCGGGTATGAAGGCGTAAAGCTGGTCGCGATTGTGACGTGAGATGATCCGCCGGAGGGCAACCTCCGGCGGATTTGTTGCGGCTTTGCTATTAGACTGGCTCCGCATTCCGCTGTGCAAGCAGACGCCTCTAAGGGCTTGCTCGCCGCGGAAGCTCCGGTTAGCCCGCGCTAGATACTTCGCGGCGCGTCATTTGGACGCGCTGGACGTGCCTTGATCCGGCATCATCAATCGATCTGGGCTTGAGCAAGTCCCACGCTAACGGCGATGTGCTGCCTTCGGCGCGATCTGGACCATCGCTCAGACCTCGGCGGCACGTGAAGTCGATCGCGGAGTTCAGCCCCGCCATTTAATAGTCGATTCACGATTGGAGCTCACTTGCAATTTCGCAGCTTGCGCGGCCTGGACCCGAACCGTTAGCCTGCGGGTAATGATTCGGCTTCGCGCCTTGAGGTTGATCAGCCGCGAGTGTGATGATCGCGACCGGGAGTCCTGTCTACGGTGACATGGCATCCTTATCGATGCATCCGCTTCGGCCGGTCGAAACTGATTAACGCGCGGCTGCTATCGTGACGACTGGCATGAGGCCAGCCCCCTGCTTGTGACCCGGCAATGATTGGCGGACGTCCAGGTAATACATCCAGGAGGCCACATGGTTGCCATCAATTCCGTCGGCGCTACCGCGCTCACCATCCTGAAAGCCGCCAACGCTCAGACGGCTGCCGAGCCCGAAGCAAGTCCAGTCAACGTCATCCCTCATGTCAACGCTCTGTCCTCTCGCCTGGCGCCGGGCGTGGCTGACGCGCTGCTGAAGATCGACGCGCTCGTCAACGGAAAGACGGCTGCGGCGACCGGAGGGAAGCCTGCTGGCGCGGTTGTCGCTCCCGACGGCTATGTCGCATCGCCGATGATGAAGCTCTCCGAGCTTCCGGCATATCAGGCCCAATACCTCGCGAAGTTTGGCGCGGACGCAGCTGTGCGCATCGATGCCGTCGCGGTGAGCGATGCGGAATTCAAGCAAATGGTCTTGCAGTACGGGCAGGAGAACTGGACCGATCTGGCGGGCTTCAATGAGGCGCTCGCCAATGGAACGTTGAAGATACAGCGGGCGAGCGACGTGCCCGAACTTGGCATCGAGTCGGTTCAGTACGCTATCTATAGCGGCGGAAACTATACCGGCAGCGTGGGCTTCGGCAGCAGCCCCTTCAACTCAAAGCTCTACTACGAAATCCAGGCGCAGGGCATTCGACAGGCCTACGGATCAATCAATGGTCAGCAGTTCTATGTGACCTGGTCGGATCCGACCCTGGCGAAATCTTCGTAGGGGATCCGAACCACGCCATCGCGTCCTTGCGAGACATCGGTTTCGACCCGTCGAAACCGATTCACGTGCGGCTCTATCGTGACGACTGGCATGAGGCCAGCCCCCTGCTTGTGACCCGGCAATGATTGGCGGACGTCCAGGTAACACAGACCAGGAGGCCACATGGTTGCCATCAATTCCGTCGGAGCCACCGCGCTCACCATACTGAAAGCCGCCAACGCTCAGGCGGCTGCCGAGCCCGAAACAAGTCCCGTCAGCGTCATCCCTCATGTCAACGCTCTGTCCTCGCGCCTGGCGCCGAGCGTAGCTGACGCGCTGCTGAAGATCAACGCGCTCATCAACGGAAAGACAGCCGCGGCGAATGGAGGCCACTCTGCTGGCGGCGTTATCGCTCGCGAAGGCTATGTCGAATCGCCCATGATGAAGCTCTCCGAGCTTCCGGCGGATCAGGCCCAATATCTGAAGGGGTTCGGCGCGGATGCGGCGGTGCGCGTCGACGGCGTCGAATTGAGCCAGGCGGATTTTGAGAAAACGGTCCTCCAGTTCGGCATGGAGGACTGGACCGATGAGCCGGGTTTCAACGACGTGCTCGCCAACGGAACGTTGAAGATACAGCGGGCAAGCGACGTGCCCGAACTCGGCTACGAGTCAAATCTGTACGACCTCTATAGCGGCGGGAACTTCCTCGGCAGCGTAAGCTTCGGTAGCGCTACCTTCAACAAGAAGCTCTACCTCGATATCCAGGCGCAAGGCATTCGTCAGGCGACCGGGTCGTTCAATGGTCAAGACTTTTACGTGACCTGGCCGGACGCGAGCCTGGCGAAATCCTCGTAGAGGCTCCGGGTTGGCGATATCTCGGGACATTGGCGAATACCTCGCACGAGCGAAGCGGCATGCGCGGATGGGGACGCAGGGGCCCCTTCGGGTGCCATCGCGCAACACCGTGAAGGACACAATGAAGGCGTGAGGCGAGGCACAATTGCTGGGTAAGATGATCCGCCGGAGGCCAAGCTCCGGCGGATTTTTCGTTCAAAAAACCCTGTCTTTGCAATGGCCGGTCTACTTTGCATGGGGTTGTTTTCGTCGTTTTGATTGGAACCGCCGCGGGAACCGGAATCCCTAAAATTGCAGCTGTTATCTCAGGGTTCCATTGAGCACGCCTCTTAAGGGCCGGAGAACCTGATCAGGCTTAGGCTGACGCCAAATACAGTCCCATGCTTTTGGGGAAGCCATGAACGCCTCAGCCAAACCCGCCGCCAAACGCCGGCTTCTGCTCGCCTCCGACCGGAGCGACGAGAGCACCGAGCTCGCCAGCATCCTGAAGGCGGTCGGCGACGTCTCGACGGTCACGACTCAGGCCATTCCCGAGCAGCCGTCGCGCGATCTCTCCGGCCTCGTGGTCGACATCAATCTGCGCTCGCCCGAGAGCGTGCAGCGGGTGCGCAACAAGCTGCGCGGCGATGCCTACCGTTCGATGCCGCGGCTGTTCGTGCTTGCCGACGCGCTTCATCACGGCACTATGCAGGCCTGGGCGCTGGGCGCCACCGACACCATCTCGCGGCCGCTCCAGCCCGACGCCATTTTGCAACGCATCCGCGCTGCGTTTCCCGATACCGCGACCTATGACGCGACCGATCGCGGCAAGACGCTCAACCGCGGCGTCGAGGCGGCGCATGCGGTGCTCCGGAAGATGTTCGAGAAGCTGCCGCTCGGCGTGCCCCTGACCTTCGACGATGTGATCGCCGCCGAGAGCAAGATCCTGAAGGCGATCAAGCACTCGTCGCTGCGCGAATGGCTCACCACCGTCGGCTGCCACCATGTCGGCAGCTATCGTCACTGCCTGTTCGTCACCGGATTTGCAGTCTCCTTCGCGCAGCATCTCGGCATGCACGAGGACGACCAGCGCCGGCTGACCCGCGCCGCGCTGCTGCACGATGTCGGCAAGGCCTTCGTGCCGTCCGTGCTGCTCGACAAGCCCGGCAAGCTCACCGACGAGGAGATGGACGAGGTCCGCCAGCATCCGCGCCGCGGCTATGATGCGCTCGCCGCCCAAGGCGGCTTCCCGCCGGAGATGCTGGATGTGGTGCTGCATCACCACGAATTCCTCGACGGCTCCGGCTATCCGAACGGTCTGTCGTCGAACCAGATCAGCGACATCGTCCGGCTGACGACCATCGTCGACATCTACGCCGCCCTGGTCGAGAAGCGTGCCTACCGCATGCCCTTCACCCACTCCCGCGCCTTCACGATGATGGAAGGCATGGGCGGCAAGCTCGATCAGCAGCTGTTGCAGGCGTTCCGGCCCGTGGCGCTGGGGTCGTTCTGAACTCGGTGTCGTCCTGGCGTAACCCATTACCCCGAGCGCGGGTTTGGCGAAGACTGTAGCAACGGCCATCCTGCCCACTGCGTAGATCACGCGGTATGGGTCCTGGCTTTCGCCAGGACGACGTTGTTGTAACAGCCAGCGCTACCCCACCATCTTCCGCAGCTCCGCCTTCGCCACCTTCTCCAGCGTCGAGCGCGGCATGTCGTCGACCAGCCTGATCTCGCGCGGCACCTTGAAGTCGGCGAGGCCTTTGCGGCAGGCGGCCATCACGCAGTCGTGCAGGTCGGGCGCAGCAGCCGCGACGCCGCCGTGCGGAATGATGAAGACCACCGGCACCTCGTCCAGCATCGGATGCTTCTTGGCCACCACGGCCGCCTCGCGCACGCCGGGCACGAGCGCGATCACCTGCTCGATCTCGGAGGCCGCGACGTTCTCGCCGCCGACCTTCAGCATGTCCTTGGCGCGATCGCCGAACCTGAGGTAGCCGTTCTCCAGCCGCGTGATGCGGTCGCCGGTGATGAAATAGCCGTGCTCATCAAAGCTCTCGCGCGTCGCCTTTTCGTTGTGCAGATATTCGGCAAACAGCGACAAGCCGACAATGCCCTTGATCGAAAGATTGCCGGTGTCGCCGATTTCGGTCGGCCGTCCGTCATCATCGGTGATGCGGATTTCATATTCCGGCGCGGCGCGGCCGATCGACATCGGTATGTTAGGCTGGTCGACCTCGCCGACGATGCCGTGAGTGATGGTCTCGGTCATGCCCCACCAGCCGATCATCTTGACGCCGAACGCAGCGAAGGCCGGCGGCTCGTTGATCGCGGTGCCCCACAGGCGGAATTTGTGGTCCTTCGGGATCTCCTGCTCGAGCAGCGCCTTCATGCAGAACGGAATGGTCGAGGTCCAGGTCGAGCCGTGCTCGCGCGCGACGCTCCAGAACCGGCTTGCCGAGAAACGCGGCTGGATCACGCAGGAGCCGCCGACCCATAGCGTGGCCAGCATGGAATAGGCCAGCGCATTGGTGTGGAACAGCGGCAGGTAGGCTTGGTGCACGTCGCTCGCGTGCAGATCCTCATGCGCGGCGTTGATCTTGGCGCCCCATAGCGCGTTGGCGTGGGTCCACAGCACCGCTTTCGGCCGCGATGTCGTGCCTGAGGTGTACTGCACGCTGCACGGCGCGAGCGGATTGGTCGCGCGGCGCGGGCGGTCGGCGCTGTCGGCGAACAGGGACTCGAAGCTATCACCGCGGGAGACAGACTGCGCAGGCGCAGCGCCCGCATCATGCGAGGTCACCGCCAGCCAGCGGATGTTGCGACAGTTCTGTGCGACGATCTCGGCATAGGCCGGCTGCGTGATCGCGGCGACCGCGCCGCAATGATCGGCGAAATATTCGATCTCGGCTGGTGCCGAGCGCGTGTTGGTGGTCACTGCGATGGCGCCAAGCTCCACGCAGGCAAACCAGGCCAGCATCGCCTCGATGCAATTGTCCAGATGAATAAGCACGTATTCGCCCGGTTTGATGCCGCGCTTCGCGAGCCCCGCGGCGAGCGCGCCGATCCGTTCGTGAAATTCGCCATAGCTCCAGCGCCGCGCCGGTGCGTCGAACGGCGCCCAGATCAGGAACGGATGATCGCGGCGCACCTCGGCGCGCATCTTCAGCAGCCAGGGCACGTCGAGCCCGGCAAATGGACCTACGACTCCGGCCGCGGATTGCGAATTCGGCATGTGTCCTCCCGTGCAGCCTGCTTCGAGGCGGCTGCTTTCGTTATCGGGAGTCTTTCTGCCATCGGATGGCGCGGGGAGCAATGCGCTAGCCGCGCCTCAGTCCTCGTACGACGAAATCTCGATCAGGCTGCCGTCCGGATCCCGGCAATAGACCGAGCGCAGCGTGCCGCGGGCGCCTTGCCTGGGTCCGGGACCCTCCTCGATCGCGACGCCGTGTGCCTGCAAATGCGCCACGACCTCGTCGGGTGTCGCGGAGGTGAGGAAACACAGATCCTCGCTGCCGGCGGTCTGGTGGTCGGCGGTGAACCACTCCACCTTGTCGGCATCGCGCGGCCGGACGTTGATCTTCTGTTGACCAAATTGAAGCGATGTCCGCGGCGCTTTGCCGCCGCCGGGGTCGAACACCTTGACTTCCATGCCGAGGATTTTGCGGTACCACTCGGTGGTCACTGCGACATCGGCAACGTTGATCACGAGATGATCGAGGCCCTCGACCTTGACCGTCATGCCTTATCCTTTCGTCGCCATGTTCGTTGCGCACTTTCCGCGTGCGGCGCGCTTTGTTACAACGCCGCGGACGACGTTTTCAAGAACAACACGTTGGGAGAACCCTTGAGATGATCACTCGCCGTACCGCGCTGGGCCTGCTCGCCGCCACCCCGCTTGCAGCCAGCCCGCTGTCGAAGGCCTTTGCCGCGGATTATCCGTCCCGGCCGGTGAAGTTCGTGGTCGGCTATCCCCCGGGCGGCGCCACCGATATTTTGGCGCGGCTGATCGGCCAGCGGCTGTCGGAAAAGCTCGGCCAGCAATTCGTGATCGAGAACAAGCCGGGCGCCGGCAACAATATCGGCACCGAATCCGTCATCAATGCCGAGCCCGACGGCTATACCGTGCTGCTGGTCAATCCGGCCAACTACATCAACGCCACGCTCTACGCCAACCTCAAGTTCAACTTCGTGCGCGACATCGCGCCGATTGCCTCGTTCCAGCGCACGCCGAACGTGATGACCGTCAACAAGGATGTGCCGGCGCAGAACGTCGCCGAGTTCATCGAATATGTGAAGGCCAATCCAGGCAAGGTGAACATGGCGTCGTCCGGCAACGGCACCTCGGTGCATCTGTCCGGCGAGATGTTCATGTCGATGACGGGCTGCAAGATGCAGCATGTTCCCTATCGCGGCGCGGCGCCCGCGATCACCGACATGCTCGGCGGCCAGGTGCAGGTGATCTTCGACAACATGCCTTCGATCATCCAGCACATCCGCTCCGGCTCGCTTCGCGCGCTCGGCGTCACCACCGCACAGCGCTCGCCGCAACTGCCTGACGTGCCTGCGATCGGCGAAACCGTGAAAGACTACGAGGCGAGCGCGCTGTTCGGCATCGGCGCGCCGAAGAACATGCCAAAGGACATGATCGCCAAGCTCAACAATGAGATCAACACGCTCATGAAGGACCCCGACATGACCAAGCGCCTGGTCGAGCTCGGCGGCGATCCGCTGGTGCAGACGCCCGAGGCGTTCGGCAAGGAGATCGAGGCCGAGACCGAAAAGTGGAAGAAGGTCGTCGAGTTCGCCGGCCTAAAGGTCGAGTAGCGATCTTGTGATGACCGGGGAATGGAGCCCTGCCGCTTGGCAGGGCTTTTTTCTTGCGT
>WNGR01009044.1_pt1 | contig 10484 bp, 9 predicted proteins | sample 5407581 | NCBI WGS metagenome assembly WNGR01 (sample SAMN13153383, study PRJNA577476) | soil metagenome | isolation source: 80 cm soil or saprolite under Garry oak tree replicate 2 | place: USA:California | collected 2016-06-15
GTGATCATGCGGTTTAACAAAATAATCAGACTGGCCGATAAATCGGCCCACGTGCTGGATAAATCCGCACTCTACAGACGATCTGGCCACAGTATTTTGTCCATGTGCATAATCGGCCCATATGGCCCCGTTGCCGGATTATTTTGTTGAATCACATAATTGCGCTCCTATATTTTATTTCTTGCGTTTGTAGAATGGCAATGCGACGATTTGGGCGGCGGTGGGGCGACCGCGGATGTCGATTTGGACGGGCTGGTTGGCAACGGCGTGGGTGGGATCGACGTAGCCCATGCCGATGTTTTTGTTGAGGGTCGGGCCGGGTGCGCCACTGGTGAGGGTGCCGATTTGTTGGTCACCAGCATAGATGGCGTAGCCGCCGCGGCAGACGCCACGTTCGGTCATTTCGATGCCGATGAGCTTCTTTTTGAGTCCCTCGGTTTTGGCCTTGACCAGTGCGTTACGTCCGATAAATTCAACGCCTTTATCGAGTTTCACCGTCCAGCCCAGGTTGGCTTCCAAGGGGTTGGTCTGCTCGTCAAGTTCATGGCCGTAGAGGCAGTAACCTGCTTCTAAGCGCAAGGTATCGCGTGCGCCAAGGCCAGCAGGCAGCAAGCCCTGGGCTTTTCCTGCGATCAGCAGGTCATTCCAGAGTTTGGGGGCATCGACTGGGGCGCAGTAGAGTTCAAAGCCATCTTCCCCGGTATAGCCTGTACGCGAGATGATGCAGTTGATACCATCTACGAGGCCGGGAGCACAGTGGTAGTAGCTGATGCTGCTGAGATCGACCCCGGTGAGTGGTTGCAGGATGGTCTGGGCTAACGGGCCTTGCAGCGCCAGGAGTGCGGTGGTATCCGACTGATTGGTTGTGTGAACGTCCTTAAAGTTTTTGGCCTGCTCTTCCACCCAGGCATAGTCTTTGTCGATGTTGGCGGCGTTGACGACCATCATGTAGTGCTGGTCTGCCAGCTGGTAAATAATCAGGTCATCAACTGTCCCTGCATCGGGCAGGCACATCTGGGTGTAAAGTGCCTGGTGGATGGTGAGACGGGAGACATCGTTGGGTACAAGATATTGCAGGAAAGTTAGGGCATCGGGGCCCTCGATCTTAAATTCGCCCATGTGACTGACATCAAACAGGCCAGCATGGGTACGAACGGCGCGATGCTCCTCCATGATGCCGCTGTATTGGACGGGCATCTCCCAGCCACCAAATTCTACGAGGCGTGCACCCAGGGCGCGGTGTTGCTCATAGAGGGGTGTGCGTTTGAGTTGAGTGGTCGAGGTGGTGCTGGGAGCGCGAGGGGTCTCGGTTGGGTCAAATGTTGACATCGTTGTTCCTCCGTCTAGTACGTTCTAGAGGGTTTTCATAATGTTATGTTTCACTATATCAGATTTTGGGGGGAGGCGTCGAATCTGGCACACCCTATGCCACGACATCCCACCATGGCATATGGCCACGACACCCGGCCACGGCACCCGGCCACGGCACCGCCGCCCACGACACCCCACCCACGGCACCCACAAGGGGTGCCGCTACATTTTGGAGTGCCCCACAGCCCAGCCCCCGCATTGCGCGGATGGGACATTTGTGACCGCTTTGATTTTGGGGTGTGGGAGCGAGGGTTGGTTTTGGGAGTGTCACAAGTGGAATGTTTTTTGTGGAGAGAAGGGTTGAATTGGTTGAGGTTTTGGTTTGTGACGGCTGTGACTCCTCCTTTTTATGGTTGGTTGCTGTTTGGATTGTGACCCTTGTGACATGTGGTTTGTAATGGTTGCTGGATGTGATATTCAGATGGATGGGAAGGGAAGCGAGCCAGTTGTTGCTCTGTTGAGATTGTAGCATATTTTCAGGGAGCAAGCAAGGGATAAAAAATGCATCGGCAGGGCTACTGCAAAGTCGGAAATGCTCAACGCGTGCAACAACTATTGCCCTAATCACTGAAGAATGCTACATTAAGGAAGGCAAAGGAAAGAGAGATTCTTATTCAGGGAGTGAGAGAAAGCCATGATAGATGCACTGAAAGAAGCGTTTGACGAAGTCGCACGGCTGCCTGAGGACGAGCAAAGGTACATTGCGGAGATTATAAGACAAGAACTCGCTTCAGAAAAGCGTTGGCAGACCCTCCTGCATGATCCCAGATCTGAACGTGTGCTGGCAGACCTGGTGGCAGAGGCACTTGCAGAGGGTATAGCCGGAGAAACAGAGGAGATTCGTGGAGAGAGCTTTCTGTCATGAAGTCAAAGCGGACGAAGCGATTTCGAGACCTCTTTGCAGAATTGCCGGAGTCGGTGCAACGACAGGCCAATGAAGCCTATCTTCCAAGCCAATTCCACACATCCAAGCTTATCTTTCAAGCAAGTCAGTCCTAACGGCCCTGTGTATTCAGTACGCATAGACCTTCAATATCGCGCCCTTGCCATCCGTGAATCTGATTACCTCCTTTGGTTTTGGATTGGTTCCCATGCCGACTATGATAAGATGCTTTCTCGCTTATAGGGAGAGTCTTCTGGACCAGAGTAAATGGTTGAGTTGTGACTTGTGACTGTTGTGACATGTTGGATTTTCAAGATCTGGTGGGTATTTCATTGGTTGGCTGTATAGGTTGTGAGGGTTGTAACAGCCTGTTGTGGTAGAGGATGGAGAGTTTATTGTGGGGGTGTCACAACTGATACAGGTTGTGTAGTGAATGGGTAAGAGATTGGTGTTTGGGTTGGGACATTTGCGACATAGGTCTCAGCAGGTCGGTTGGTTACGAGGGTTGCCTCTGTGGAAGGAAGCCTTGCACTGGCCTTGGTTCTGGTGAAATTATAGCATATTTGGTGGTAGCAAGCAAGAGGCGTTGATGATTGCGGTTTACGAAATGAGAGCTTGCATATCGAGAGCAAGCGACTCTAAGATTGCCTAGTGTAGTATAATGAGTGTGCTGGCGTCAGCAACTTGTGCTAGCAAAGGAGGCAGTCACGATGCAGTTGCATTTGCAGGTTCCTGAGCAACTCACCGGTAAAAATCAACAGCAGTTGGAGGCCCTTGCGTTCGAAGCACTGGTTGTGCGGCTCTATGCATTGGGCGAACTTTCTTCTGGGGAAGGGGCGAAGCTCCTGGGCCTGACACGGCGCGAGTTTCTCGATCTGTTGGGCCAGTATAACGTCTCCTTCTTCGATTATGAGATGGACCCCAAGAAAGAGGCAGGCTACGGATAAGCCCCCAGTCGTAACCAACACGACTCCGCTTATCACTCTGGCAGGAATTGAACTCCTCAGTCTGCTTCCACAGCTGTATGGCGAGGTCTGGGCTCCTCGCATCGTGGTGGATGAATACCAGGTGAAGGCACCGCCAACCGAACCAAATCTGGCTGAAGCACCATGGCTGAGAGTGGTCGATAATGTCGTCATCGATCCGGCACTCCCTCTATTGGATGTTGGCGAGGCAGCAGCGCTCTCCCTGGCTCAAACAATTAGGGCCCGACTGATTCTGCTGGACGAACGGAAGGCGCGGCTCATCGCTGCTCGCATGGGTTTGCCAGTCGCCGGAACGCTAGCTGTGCTGTTGCGAGCGAAGCAGCATGGATTCATCACTGCAGTTCACCCCTATATCATTCAGATGCAGAGTCAGGGAAGACGATTCCATCCCGATCTCATTACCCGTCTCCTCGAAGCCGCTGGCGAATAATTCTCGCCTCACAAGGCAATTCCCGGCACCTCTTTGCATGAGTGCTGTCATTTTTATTCGGCAGACCCATCCTCCAACATCTCGCGTAACAACGCCTCCGCCTCAGCAGGGGTGGAGCCGATGATGGATGCGATTGTGGCAGGCAGTTCAGCGTCGCCAGTGGCTTGCCAGAGCCGTGCCAGGCTGCGCAATACGATGCTACCTCTATAGCTATCTTCGTAGGCCACAAATATCTCCAACGCTTGCAGGAAGCGCTTTCGCGCTTGCTCCCACTGCCTCTGCTCTTGGGCGACCATGCCCAACTGATAGTAGGTGCTGGCCTGATCGTAGCGGCCACCGAACTCGATCTTGATTTGCAAGGCATGCTGGTAGTACTGCTCGGCTTGCTCCCACTGCCGCTGTTGCACCGCTAGGCTACCCAACTGATGGTAGGTTTTGGCCTGATCAGGACGGTCGTCGTACTCGATGTAGATTTGCAAGGCTTGCTGGTAGTACTGCTCAGCTTGTGCCCACTGCCGCTGTTGCACCGCTAGGCTACCCAACTGACCGTAGGTGTGTGATTGTTCGTAGCGGTCGTTGAACTCAATCTTGATTTGCAAGGCTTGCTGGTAGTACTGCTGGGCCTGTCCCCACTGTCGCTGCTCCTGAGCCACAACACCCAACCAGTGATAGGTGCGGCCCTGGTTGTAGCGGTCGTTGGACTCCTTGAAGATTTGCAAGGCATGCTGGTAGTACTGCTCAGCTTGTGCCCACTGCCGCTGCTCCTGGGCTACCCTGCCCAACTGGTGGTAGGTGCTGGCCTGAGCGTAGCGGTCGTTGAACTCAATCTTGATTTGCAAGGCATGCTGGTAGTACTGCCCGGCTTGCTCCCACTGCCGCTGCTCCTGGGCTACCCTGCCCAACTGGTGGTAGATGGAGGCACTTAATTTTTTAATTTGATCAGCATCGAAACTTTTCAGGTTAAGATGTATAGTAAGAGCCTTTTGATACGATTTTTCTGCTTCTGTGTACTGCTTGAGTAAGAGTTGGTGGCGTGCAATGTCATCGATGACGCTAACAAACTCAAAACCCAACTGCCCTGTCAGTTTTTCAGGAGGATAGGTTTCCAGACGCTCCAGGACGTGCTGACCGAACTCAAGTCCGCGACGTTGATCTTGGATGGCGTCTAGATATGAAGCCAAGGCGTTATAGGGATTGATGATTGAGACCTGATCTGCCAGTGCCAGGTTCAAGGCCGTTACCAGGTTCTCGTATTCCAGGTGTATCAGCACCTGGCCCAGTGGTCGTTGCTGGGGGTCTTTGGACTCAAGCAGTTGACACAGCGCACGGCCTAGCTGGTCATAGTGTTCGCGGAAAGCGACCTCTATGGCTTTCTTCGTCTCTTCCTGCTCTGACATACCCAGGCGGTTGCGCAGGAAGTAGGGCAGGATTGGTTGCAGGCGGAGGAAAACGGGAATGTCGGGGTCTGGACTGAGTAAGCCCCAGTTTTGGGCTTCACGGAGCACTTCTGGCCAGCGTTCGAAAGGGAGTGAGGACAGGGCAGGCTGCTGCTTTAGTTGAGTAGTGTAATCTTCAAGCTTGTCCAGCCAGATCACCGAGGTAAAGGGGGCCAGGCAGAGGAGGAGTTGCTGCGCCTCTGGGTAGAGGTTGCTGTGGGAGTAGTCGATGCAGCGCAGGATGTTCTCGGTGCGCTTCTCGCTGTCACCGACGTTGATGGTGACAGCGCCAACTTTCAGGGCTGCCAGGATGTCAGCTGGTGTTTGGCGGGCGAGGTTGGCGAGCACGACTTCCAGGGCCAGGGGGAAGCCAGCCAGCAACTTAAGCAGGGTCTGGAAGTCGGCATCCTGGCGGTATTTGGTGGCGTTGTGGCGTTCGAGGATGCGGTCGGCGAGGGTGGAGGCAGCTTCGGGGTCCAGGCCGGGCAGGTCGTAAGTGTTGTCGGCGAAGGTGTCTTTGGCAAGCCAGTTTTCGCCGCTGCGGGAGCCGAGCAAGACGAGGGTGAGACCGCCAGTAAGGTCGGTTAAGAAGTCGTGCAGAGCCTTCTGTTCTTTTGGGCGCAGGGTGTGCTGGATGGCGAGGTGGGAGCCGGTGATGGATTCCAGGTTGTCGAGGATGAGCAGGTGGCGCTCGGAACGGAGTTTTTTTGTGAGCATGACCTGCTGGGCATCCAGGTCGAGCGGTTGGAATTCGCTGCGGTACTGGTGGGGAGTGAGGAGTTTTTGGGCGATGGTGTTCATGAGCTGCTGACGGGTCCAGGCTTTGTCGTCGTAGCCGAAGTAGAAGACCTGCTCGATGAAGCCGGTGGTCTGCCACCAGGAAGCGAGGTGTTGCAAGAGGGTGGTCTTGCCTGCGCCGCCCATGCCACGGATGAGGAGCAGGTTGCGTTTGGTCAAGAGGCGCTTTTCGATCTGGAGGATGTCGAGGTCGCGACCGACGAAGCCGTAGTTGGGTTGGCGGGGAGTGTAGCGTGTTGCCTCCTCTTTGTGAAACGCTTCGGATTCTTCGTGAGTGAAGGGGCGCACAGCAAGGTGCTGTTCCTGGTTCTGGTAGACGACGGGGAGGAGCCAGTCTTCAAGGTTAATCTCCTGGTTGAAGTAGGCACGGCGTCCCTTGCGGTTGTAGAGTTCGGTGCGGGCGTAGCGAATGGCGGTCGAGAGGTCCTGGTCGGCAAAGAGTTGCTGGTAGAGGGTGCGCATCAGCAGTTCGGCGGCGGTGATGGTGACGGAGTAGCCCATGGCCAGGACAAGTTGAACGCCTGCCTGCATGAGGCGACTGCCGAGGCTGGTCTCGCTCGAACCGACCTGTTTGCCTGACTGGCAGGCGTTGAGGATGGTGATCGGTACCTGGTGAGTGAGTAAAAGGTTGGCGAGCGCGGCTGCCTCAACGGGGTCAGCTTTGGGTTCCTTCTCGTCCTCGAAAAAGAGGAAGGCTTTGCTTCCAGCATATTTTTCGACAGGAGCGTGGCCATAAAGACTTTCGTACAGGTAGCGATTGGCCTTTCGCCCTTTCTGCAATTGTTCATAGGTGAGCACAGCACCGTGGAGATCGAAGTGGATGCCATGGTAGTAGCCAGGCCCATAGCGGGTTGAAATGTCGCGCAGGTGGTTTTCTAAGGCTTTGTAGGTGCCAGGGCGGAGGATATCGATCTGAACTGTCGCCCTGGCCTGGCGCAGGGAGTCTACCAGGGGGCGAGAGATGGTGCGGTAGCCGACATCCTGTTTGCCGAAGGGCCGGGCGGTGACGATGAGGAGGTTGATGGTAGGGGAGGGACGCATGGTTGCTTCGATGACCTGGGAGGTCAGGTTCTGGCAGATCATGGTGGATTGGAGGACCATGGGATAGGGGAGATCCGGGTCTTTGAGCGCTTCCCAGTGCCAGTGATGAAAGGAGGGGGAGCCGGCTATTTCGAATTGGACTTTGTTGAGGTTAGGCCGACGTTGGGCGTAGGCGAGGTAGGCTTTGGGGTCGGTGAAGACCTGTTTGAAGAGGGTTTCGCCGTAGGTGGTGATGCTGGCGGCAGCGTGGCTGGCTTTGACCTGGTCGAGAAATGGGAATTGGAGATGGTCTTCGAAGTACCATTCGAGGAGTTTCTCTTCTTGCTCTGAGAAGGGGTCGGTGACGGTGATGGGGTACTCCTGGGCGTGATCGAAGATGAGGGTGGCGTTGGCGTTGTTTGGTTGGTTTGGGTGTTCCTGGATGCGGATGGTTGGCATGGTTGTGTTCTCCTGTTTCCGGTATGGTGAGCGACCAAAAGAGCCTTCCACGGGCGGCCATAAAGGCCCCCACCCCGCATCCCCACCACCCCCGCCCCTACGGATGGGTACGTTTCCCCTGGTCGTTTATTTCTCTTCGATGTCTATTACCAGGATGTGGGTGCCGTCGGGTTTTTTCATTTCTGTGATGCGGGTGTGTTTGTGTATGTCTTTTTTAGCCAGCAGTTGTTTGATGAGGTCGGAGAGGACGCTGATGGTAACGCCGGAGCCAACGGTGCCCAGGAAGGCCATGGTTGCGTCGAGCAGGGGGTTGTAGCTGGCGCTGGAAGCTTCGGAAAGGGATGCTTCGGCGGCGGTGCGGGTGTCGGGGTTTTCGTTCCAGGCGGTGACGAAGTCGGTTGGGCTGAGGCCGAGGTTGGGGGAGAGGGCGATTTGGTATTCCATGGGTCCTCCTTAAAGGATGCTTGATTGTTCGATTGATGCGTAAAGGTAGAGAAGATGAGTTTGCTGTGGATAGATTACCATAAAAGTGGGAAAATGCAAGAAGTGTAATCTGAACATCCCCTCATAATTGTTTTAGCGGGCCTGCGGCCCGCTAAGAGAGAAAAAGAGGTTTTTCGGGGACACCCCGAACCCCGCAAAGGGGCAGCCGCCCCTTTGAACCCCGCTTTGGATTCGCCAAGTTGACGCCAAAGGGGGACATCCGCGCCTCGATAGGGGGCTTTGCCCCTGCACCCCCAGTGAAGTCTTTGGGGACACCCCTATTACCTGCCCCCAGGGCAGGGTGCCCGGCAGGGAGCTTTGCCCCCTGCACCCTCATAAAAGCAGTTCAGGAACCCTGGGTTGCCAGGGGCAGGTCGAAGGAGAAGGTGGTGCCCTGGCCTTCGGCGGTGTGTGGTTCGAGACGGAGGGTTCCTCCGTGGGCGTCGATGATGCATTTTGTGATGTAGAGTCCCAGGCCGGAGCCGTGGCGGCCGGTGCTGGCCGGGAGACGGGTGTATGGGTGGAAGAGGCGGTTGGTTTCGGTTGATGGAATGCTGGTTCCCTGGTTGTGGACGCTGATGTGGGCGGTTTGGTCGGTGGACCAGGTACGCACGGTGATGGTGGTGCCTTCGTCGGAGTATTTTATGGCGTTTCCAGGAGATTGCCCAGCGCTTGTTGGAGACGGATACTGTCCCAGGTGCCGACGATGGGCGTAGCAGGTGCTTCGACAATAAGCGTGTGATAAGGGGCTACAGGGCGCACCTGTTCTACAAGCTCGCGGGCCAGGGCTGCGAGGTCACATGTGGTACGCATGAGGGTAAACTGACCGGTGGAGAGTAGCGAGGCATCGAGCAGGTCGCTGATAATACGCACCAGGCGTCGGGCCTGGCTGATGATGATGTTTGTTCCACGCTCGACAACTTCACGACGCTGGTTGGGACGAGCAACCATCTGGGCGTAGTTGATGATTGGTGTGAGTGGGCCACGTAGCTCGTGGGCAATCATAGCGGTGAACTGCTCTTTGCGTTCCAGTTGCTCCTGTAGTAGAAGGTTGGCTGCTGTGAGTTCATTGACCTGGCGCTGTAAGTTTGCTATGATTTCTTCCTGCGTTTGTTCGTGCTGAACCTGCATGCTTCTCGAAACTCCCTCTGAAATGTTCTGATCCCCGTTCTCGCTAGAGCATAAAAGCTCCAGTATTAGTATACACGGGAATCGTTGGATTATGTCCAAAAAGAGGATGTTGTAGGAGTATTGGGTAGGAGTAAATAGGAATCGAAATGCCAGCTTCGCCGATGGCGAAGCTGGCATTTCGATTCCTATGATAGAAGGTCAAGTTCTCGTAATTCTTCTTGTGCTACTTCGCTGAGTTGGGTTTTATCCAGTGTAGGATCGGCGTGGGAGATCAGGTGGCGAAGGCGTTCGGCGATCTCCAGGCGCATATAAAAATCCGAGGTGAGCAACAGTTCGCCTACGGCTATTTCGATTTGTTTGCGCTGTATTATGGCAAGTGGCGATTCGGGCATCTACCCTCTCCATCAGGCTTACTTATGTGGTTGCTTTGCTTTCATTTGTGCCGGATGTTTTCGAGCCGTTTTCGCTCGATTTGCTCTCACCGGAAGCTTTGCTTTCAGTGGAGGTGCTTTCGCCGTCGCTCTTCGACTTGTGTCCATTGTGATCATTGTGACCATTGTGACCGTTGGTACCGTTGCCGTTTGCGGAAGAAGCGTGATCGGTCTTATAAAAGCCAGTGCCTTTGAAGACGATACCGGCGGGGAACAGGACGCGGCGAATAGGGCCACCACATTCATCACAAGTTGTTAATGGTTCATCGGTCATTTTCTGCCAGATCTCGAAACGATGGCTACATTTCTGACAGAGATATTCATACGTTGGCATAGGTTTCTTACCTCTACATATGACTTGCTACATGTTGCTTTACCCGGCTAATATATGAGTTCTACCCTTGGGCGCGATAATGGATGTTGACAAAATAGTTATGAGACTGGCCGATAAATCGGCGGTGGGCTGCGATAAATCGGCCCCTACGATCTTGCCGACGTATTTTGTTAATCTGCATAATCGGGCCCCTACGGATAGGGTATCAATTTTCGGGAGGACTCAGGTCCTAACTTGTAATACTATAGTAGCGTCTTCTTTTCTGGTTGTCAATCCTGGGTAGAGAGTGCTAACCAATCTGGCACTCTTGATTTATTACAACACTACTGTTGCCGCAAGTTATTCCCAGAGTCTCCCTCTAAAGCAGTTGTTCAGGAGGGTTCAAGGCCCTCTGCGAGGGCCTTGAACCCTCCTGAACAACTGCTTAGAAATTCAAGGTGATTTTTATATCGAATGGGCTGTTGGTGGCTGCGCCACCAACAGCCCATTCGACATAAAAATCTAACAGGGAGCGACCCTTGGGTCGCTGTGATGGGGAGGCGCGGGGCTGGCAGGGTTCATTCCAGACGCCCGATATACTCTTTGACCTTTTCGGCTGCATCACGGGTCATTCCGTCAAGGGCGGCGAGGTCGTCGATGCTGGCGGCGCTGATGGCCCGGATTGAGCCGAAATGTTTCATGAGAGTTTGTTTGCGTTTGGGGCCTATGCCTGGTATTTCATC
>WNGR01009047.1_pt1 | contig 10483 bp, 10 predicted proteins | sample 5407581 | NCBI WGS metagenome assembly WNGR01 (sample SAMN13153383, study PRJNA577476) | soil metagenome | isolation source: 80 cm soil or saprolite under Garry oak tree replicate 2 | place: USA:California | collected 2016-06-15
CGTGGTGGCAACAGGCAGCAAATATGTTACGTGTGGGGTGCGAGAGGAGGGATAGCACGGATACAATACGGATGGAGTGGTTAATATGCATGTATGATGAAGCAAGTAACGAGATGGATACCATGAGACCAAAAAAAAGGGGGGGAAACGAGCCAATCCCAGATATGAATAACCAGCACCAGCGGCGAAGTACCACTGGCCCTTTTTGTCGTCCTCGATAAGAAGAAAAAAAAAGGAAGACGGCACAGTGGGGCATAGAGAACCAGAAGCATGAATTGGGAAGGAAGGAAAATGCAACTTATCGGTCAAGATGGACCGCGCGCGTTTGCGGGTTGCGCGTGTGTGCCGCAAACTATCTAAACAGCTACAAACGTGCGCACTGGTCCGTGATCGATGAAGAACTCAGTTAGCCCCTCTAGGGTGGTGGGGAACGATATATGGGCGCGCGCGCTCAAACCCAACCCTTGCCCACCACGACCCGTCGTCTCCTGGCTCACGGCGCACGAAGCGCCTGCAGGCAGAGAGGGGGCCTCGTTCCTATGGCATGTGCTGCTGGTGCAGGTGTTGCTCCAGCACCTGCTGCCGGTGCATGAGCTGCGCGCCCGATGGGCCGTTGCTGAGTTCGAGCCCAACTTTCTGCACGAGCATACGGCCGAGCGGTTCTAGCGCGGTGCGCCACGCGGCAGTGCGGCGGCGGCTCTCGAAGATGTTCAGCCCGCGCTCGCCTGCCTCGCCCTCGGGCCCAAAGACGAACACCTTGTCGCGGGACCACGGTGCCTGGCCGTACGCAAACGCCAGCCAGCGCGCCTGCAGCGCGTCGCGCACCGTGCCGTACTGGTACTGGTCGACTGAGGGCATGAGCTCGCCGTCCGAGCTTCCGTCGTCGAACGTCGAGTCGAACGCCGAGTTGTCGAACGGCGCGTCGTCATCGTCATCATCGTCGACGTCGAAGCGGTCGGGGTAGAACGTGTCAGGGTCCGGAGACGCGAGGAGCAATTGCGCGGCGAAGGCAGGACGCGCCGTGTCGAAGAGGTAGAGCAGGTCTGTCGCATGGTGCGGGATGCCGCTGCCCGGCGCCTCCTGGTCAAAAACGTAGCGCCAGACACCCCCGGAGTCCTTGAGGGATCTAGAGCTCCGGAATTTCTCCGCAGCGAGATGCGTGGGCCACGCGAAACGCGCATCGTTGATGAGTTCGAGTAGGCGTTCGGGGAACTCGTCATCCGGAGTGTGTGCGGAGATGTCATACGCGCGCAGCAATGCGTTTGCCTTTTTTACGCTCTGACAAATTGCGCCGACGCGGCGGACCACGGCGGAGGGGGTCCAGCCACTCGCGGCAGGAGCATATCCGAATGACTCGTAGTTGCAGTCACCGATGATTACCGGCTGTTGAGTCGCTGCGGGTAAGCGAGGACGCGGAACAAGAGCCAAGTTGTCGTGATGTAAGATTTGTATGACTTTTGCTCCGATCCGTGAAGGATGCGTACCGTGCGTGTCGGCGATGTGTTGCTCAATTACGCACTGTGCTGTAAGCTTCTCAGGAACATGTAGGTGGTTTTGCGGGACCCCTTCGGCCGAACGAGTTTCTGAGGACCCGTTCTTGAAAAAATAGCCGTCGTCGACGGCCCGAGGACCGGGGGTGAAGCTGACCAATTTATCGACGGGGACTTTGCGTAGTTCCTGAATTGTCGAAACGCGAAGCGCAGACATGACTTTGGACAGGTGAACTCCCACGAGTGAAACGCTCGGCAGATTGGGCTCGGTGATAGGGCTCTGCACAATGGCGCGTGCAAATAGAGGATACGACCCATTCGAAGTGGAGTTCAGATGGCTTAGGATGTCCGAGGCACCAGTAGATGCACCAAACAGGGTGACATTGGAGCCGTTACCGCCAAAATCGGCGATGAAATCATGGACCCACTCCAACGCGCGTCGTTGATCGCGGAGACCGTAATTACCGACACCCTCTTCACCAGTAAGCTTGTTGTCTTCTGAAAGCTTCGGGCTGGCGGCGCAACCCAAAAGGCCAAGACGGTAACTAATGGGGGTGGGGAAAACAACTAAGTAAAAGAACTATCCAAAAGGGTGCGGTGCTTACTTTATCGTCACGAGGACAATAGGCTTGCCTAACCGCATGCTACTCTGTACTAAGGGACCTCCATCGTAAAGCCAATGTGATCCAGAGCCACGATCTCCACCGCTGTGATGACATAATGTGAGTGGAGGTCAGACAATTCACTACGTAAAAGATGATGCACGAACCCATGGACCCAGACCATGACAGGGAGGCGCGACTCGCGCGTAAGGCCACCAGGGCAGGTAATGTTCAGGTTGAGACACTCAGATTCGATTTGCTTGAAATTCTGAGCTGAAGTCTCGGCGCCGGTGAAGGCAAAGAGTTCTTCCTCATTTGTTTTGCCTTTTGGTTGCGGGCAGATGGGCCTGCAGGGGTGACGGGCGCTCAATTTTGACGCGTCAATGAGCCGGGAAGAAAACAGACGTACCCGTAGCGAGTGGAATCGGTAGAGGAGCGATAGGAGGTGAAGAGTTTTGCTTGACGAAAGCGGGCAGGGATAGAAGCGTATTTGACGCCTCTGTACTGGTGTATTGGGAGTTCGGCTGTTGACAAAGTATGCTGAAGACCGGTGAAGGTGGTCTTGAGTAGCGTATGACGGACGACGGGTTGGTATGCGGGAGGGATGTGAATGACCATCACGAAAAGGGGTGGAGATAGAGTGACGAGTGAGGGAAGGAAGATGGAATATGGAAGAAGAGAAAAGGGTAGGTATTAATGGGTGGACAGGATAATGATTTTCGGTTAAACGTCGAGACCGATAGACTTGAAGGGGCTGGAATCTTTTCATTCAACACAGCAACTCGTCTCGTAAATCCACTTTGAAAAACTACCTTAATCGTCCATATCAGGAAACCGCGTTCTAGACCCACGTGACGATCTTGACTTGGAGCCCCGACCCAAGTAGATCCGCAGTCCCGTGGACCGCAATTGTGCACAGCTCCGCAAGGCCGGTGGGACAACCTTCTCCAGAGATACCGGTAGTTGCCTAGACGGAGACGCTCGGAGAAACGACCCATAAGATAACTCCATGATTCAACGAAACATCGAGAAGATTCGGGTGGACCCGGGAACAAGCTGCAGGGTGAGGCGGTAACAACCATCGGACTAAAATGGAACATCTAGGTGACGACGTAATAGGACAACCCCTTTTGTCGGGTCTGCTGTTGGTCCGGCGCTAATCACGTCTTCCATAAATGCCAATCTTGGCTTAGCGCAACAAACAGGCAGTGCGTCGTGCACTGAAAGGCCAGAGTGGACCTACCCTGCGGGTGGCAGCCACAAGTTCCACAACTACGCCTTGGTGCCACCGTAACTCGTGTCGTCATTTCAATTATCGTGCTTCTCTCCCCGCGCCGCAGATATCTGCAGCTGCGCGATATGGGATCTGGAAGACGGACTCCACAGTCAACCAACCACACGGCACGACTGGCGGCACTTCATCCGCCCTACATCCTCGATGTAAACCACCTACCCGCCACCTTGAAGCTCTCGGTCCGCTCATCGGACACATCTGGAGGAACAAGCAACAAGAACATAAACGAGTCTTATTTTTTTTATTTATGTACTCAAGTACACCGGATCAAGCACAGGTGGTGCACCTATGGCCAAATCACAAAAGTATACCTGAGCACGGTCTATTCTGGCGAATAAATGAATCAGTCAACACGTCTCCTCGCACTCGGGTGAGGTAAAAACTCCCGAGGGACTCACTTTAAATGACATGCCACGCGAATGACCATCCGGAAACGAAGCATAAGAAACGAAGCATTAGCACTCCACGAAACGATCAGAAGGAAGATGCGAAGCGGCAGAGAACCAAGATGATATACTGCTGATCAGCAGTACTGGTCCCGTTGATCGTGCATGTAGAAGGTAAAAAAAAAGGCTGCCCTGAGTAGCCGAGGAATATCCGAGGTGCAGCTCAAATTGTTTACTCATCCCTGAGACAATGCACTTTTAACGGATATAAGGTCAGCTACGATGAGAAACGGAGGGTCTAAACGACGTTGAAGGAAGCAAGAGGGAATGTTAATGGTGGACTTGACACAATGATGGCTGGTCGAGCAACTAAATGCACTATCGATGTCGATAAGATTCGGATCGGAGTTCGGAAATGAATCAATACACGTGATTCTCCACATACGTGCGCACACATCGAAGAATAAATGTTTTCACGTTTAACTAGCCGATAACATGTAGCAGACGGCATATCGCCGTAAATTACGTAACAAAAAGTCGTGAAAGGTTTGTCTGAATTCATTTTGATCACACGAGGCCGCGCCGCCATGAGACACGGCTCGTCCGACGCGCTGTGCGTTTTGATCGTGTAAAAAATCGCGTGGGTCAATGCTGCTTACGCTTCACGAGGCCAAACAGCCGTCCGCGCTTGAGCTTCGCGGCATGAGCCGCGCGTGCGTCGTGCTCGAGCTCCTCCTCGCTCAAGGCGCCGCCAATCGCGTACCACGCGACGGTAAGCGTGCCGAGCACGGCCGTGAGCACGCACCCGGTCATCGCAAGTATGCCCTTCGTGTGCCATCCGTTATTCTGCGGGAAGGGCCCCGTCGTCAAGCCCGACAGGTCCGTCGCGGACGCGTGACCCGCCGCGTTGCCCGACGCGGGCAAGTTCAGCGCACGGCAGTGCTCCGCGAGCGCGGCGGGCGGCGCCTGCACGGTCTCTGCGCGCTGTTGCATCTCTAGCGGCGCTTCGACAAAAGTCACTGCGAGGCCGGCTTCTAGATGCCACTCGATGTGACCTGGGGAACCACGGCTGTGAGCGCGTAAATCAAAGAGGCTCAGAGGAGTAAATACGCACAGTGGAGTAGCCATGCGCCTGGGTTGTCTGCCATTACACGCAGAGCAGCGGAGCTTCCTGATGGCACCCCAACTGTATCGCGCCGGATAGGGTTAGCTTGACCTTCCACGATTGGTGGGTTCAGGGTTGGGTCGTCGGACGTATAGTCATCGGCGCGATTGACGATCTGTACCTTATGACCGTGAAGGTGGCTATGGTTGAAGTATTCAGTATTCAGTTGTACAACATAAGTGGAGCAGGACGCACAACGGGTGCTTGCCGGCATCACCATTCTTCAAAATAATCTGAACGGCGCTTAGGTGATCGAGGACGAAGCTCGTCGTTCCATAAGCCGTCACGTCCGTGGCGTTAGGTCCGAGAGTGAGGACGCTCAAGGCCGTGGGAACAAGTGGTGAGTTATACGTGATCTGGTTGAACATGGCGCGGTTCGTGCCGTCGTCCATCGTATCGAAGGTAATTTCGAGCTCGATTGTTTGGTCCGCAGGAAGCATCGGCACGACAACAACTGGAACGAGGGCGGTATCGTTGACATCGTGGTATGTATCCACAAATCCCGAATCCGTGAGTGACGCCGATGAACTGTACGTGATAGACGAAGTTACGTCTAGAATTCAGATGTTATGATCTGGTATTGTGTAGCTACGATGATCAAACGCACTAGGCTGGAGTTTCGGGGGCACCTTGTCGAACATGTCTGTATCCATGTTCGCATGGATTGCCCAGTTCGAACTAGTGTCATTTCGTGCGGTGACCAGCACGGAATAACGTTGGGCGACAGTAATGCTCAAAAGGTCAGTCGCTGACTCCTCGATGTCCGTCTACCAGGTATTCCACGTTAAAATAGCCTCGAGGAGAATGGAAAGGAGGGACTGACGCCGTCAACTTCGATGATGCGCATATCGTGACCGTCGATCCAAAAGAAGAAAGCGGCAAACGCGCTTGTGTTAACGATGCGGAGCCGATAGGTCTTACCAGGTTCAAACGGCAGGGTCGCGTTCTCGTTGAAGCCAACATGAGAGGTGACGGAGGAGGGGTTCGTCCCTGAGATTGGGCCTAGGTAGGTGCCATTCTGGGCAAAGTATATCAACGCTGAGTCTGCGGACGCGCGGATGAAGTGTGAGCCTTCCAAATTAAACAATGGAATGTTGTCAATTGGGCTGACCGGGAACAGGTTCGGCGCCACCAGGATTTGCCACGCTGATAAAGCGCTTGAGCAACACAGAATGCTCATCGTGGTACCAGTCGCTCAGGACAACGGTGAATTCGGCGTCATAAGAGTGGACCTCTTTTGACGGGTGGATAACAAAGGGAGCGCGAAGACCGTTAACGTAGTGACCCTGTTCACGTAAAGGGTGATGAGCCGCGGTGGAACTTCCCCGAGGCCGACATCGCATACCGACGAGTGACCATGTACCCAATAGGTTCCCCACTGACCGGAGGAATTTATAGGGATAACGTAGTCGAGTGACTGACCTGGAGGAATTCCGCTGCAGAATTTCTTAACATCAGGTGCGCCCATAGAGTTTTGGGCTTACCATTGTGATATGCCTTGGGCGCCATCGAACCAAGTGGAGTAGTTGAAGAACATGCCATGGTGATGAAGCGTCGTTGGCTCTGAGAGGGAGTTGTGTGCATGGACGATGAGCGTGTCGTTGGTGGGGACGTCATGAGGAGGTGGCCTTAGAATTCATAGAATGAGTGTTCCCAGGCTCATCATGATTGACAATAATTGACGCTCACGGCCATGTGCCGTTCACGCCGATAACACGGCGTTCAAAGAGGCCGTCTGGGTTGGCATCCTCGACGTAAGTTATGTTCCACCAGATTTCTGTGACCCCGGCGAAGACAGGAGAAGCTACAACATAGAGCAAAGCGAGGCAGAGGAACCACATAGCAAGGATCAACGAAGGCTATGCTGAGAAGACCACGGAAGGAGAAAAGGGAAGAAGGCGAGGTTAGGTGGGGGTAGAGGCTGCCTTTTTGAAAGCAAGGCATTCTTGTCCTTCTTGAGTGAATGGCGGTAGCTCAGGCTGAACCCAGGCAAGTTTTGGGGGGATAGACGGGCCCTGAGCTTAATTGTTATCTGATAACGAAATTTGCCTGATTGATTCCCATAGTCACACGCGATCAGGTCAGGTTTACATCCGGGTCCACGGAGAGAAATATTTGCAATTGCTTGGAATGTGACAAGGGGACCTATTTGGAAGGCAAGTGTCGTCTGTATGGACTTCTGATGTGTAACCGGCGTAGCTCTGGATGTCCAACATTCAAAGTGCAAGTGCTTGGCAAGTGCGAACATTGACGGCATGTCTAGAATTTGAATTCCGCTGGCATATTGCTGTCATTCGAACATTTGCCACTCGCCACATATGCCGTTGTTAACGGCATGCGAAGAACGAATAGCAGCGCGGGCTTTGACAGGCACGGGGAAAAAATCTTATCAGATGAACTAAGCAGCACCCCAATATCGGATAAGATGAGATGCCGTCCTTTGTTGTCTTCTCATTTGTGGTTTCAGGTTCGTTCGTCTGACGGTGCTTTTATATTGCTCCCCTCGAGATGCTTTCCCAAGACTCCGCCCTTCCCTTGGACTTCGTCTCCCATGGCGCGTAACGTCTTTTCCGTCCCCATTTTCTTCATTGTCTTTCGTGAGACTCTCGAGGCTGTCATCATAGTCTCCGTCCTCCTTGGTCTCGTCGAACAGATTGTGCATACAGACTCCGGCCACGTGCAAGGGGAGACCACACCCCCTTCTCTTGGGGAAGGAAGTGATCAAAAAGAAAACGTTGTCGTCTCATCCCCATCCCAAGGACTTCCCGAAAGCGAGGATGATTCCCTGAGGAAGCGAAGACTCATTCGCAAAATGCGCGTCCAGGTACATTACTGTGTCTCCACTGAACGTGCAGTACTTTCGATGTAGTTGACACCGCCTTCCAGATCTTTGCTGGTTCCGCGCTTGGCTTTCTCGTTGCTGCCGTCATTGGTGCAACGTTCATTGCCATCTGGTTCACCAAGGCTTCCGACCTCTGGCGAAAATCTGAAGAACTCTGGGAGGGTAAGCTTCTTGTGGCGATGGCTTCACCAATTTTTGACGATTGAGGGTTGTAGGCACATTCTCGCTCATCGCCTCCCTCTTGATCTTCGTTATGGGTATTGGCATGCTCAAGTTGAACCGAGCCAAGACTAAGTGGCGTATCAAGCTCCAGCACGCCTTCGATGGACAAGGTACGGACCTCTTTTCGCTCGCTATCGTCACTGTATGTTAATCTGTTTGTAAGACCGTGGTGGGGGTCGCACGGGAAAATGGGCACTATTCCTGCTGCCTTTTGTCACCATCTTGCGCGAGGGCATGGAGGCCGTCATTTTTGTCGGAGGCGTTTCCCTGGGCCAGTCAGCAACATCCATCCCAATTGCCGCTATTGTTGGCATTGTGTGCGGCCTTATCTGCGGCTTCATTATCTACACCTTCGCCAGCCGCGCCAGTAAGAATCGTTCCCGGTTCCGATGTTGCATCGCTGAATGTCCGATTCCGCCCAGCGCTCACTGTCTTCCTCGTTGTGATGACGAACTTCCTTTTACTCATCGGCGCAGGCCTTTTCAGCAAGGCTGTCGGGCGTTACCAAGGAAATGCGTTCAACCACCTGTGCGTCCTTTCGTTTGCCGATTCTGCCATGCTGGAGGCTGATATCCAACCAGCCTTGGTGCAGATGCAGACGATGCGAGGGGGGACGGTCCAGGCTCGTTTGATGTGCGAGGGAATGTCTGGCACCTCGACTGCTGCAACCCTGAGAACAAACTGGACGACAAGGGCTGGTTGATCTTCGGCGCTATCTTTGGCTGGACGAACACCGCAACGCGTGCGTCATTCATTTTCACCACTTTGTCCTGTTCTGCTCTTACTCCTGCCGCAAATTCCACATAGTCGGCACTGTTCTATCATACGTTTTTTACTGGATAGCGGCTATTGTCACGCTCGTGGCCCTCAAGTGGCGCGAGGGCCGCGTAAAGGTAATGGGACTGGAGAGCTCAGCCGGTAGAGCGAGACGCCTTCGTCAGGAGGCCGATACAAGCACTGTGGACGAAAAGGTGCCTCCGGAGAAAATATCTGAGCTTCCGAAGTAATTTGACTTGTAACGAGAAGAAAATGATTGTGGGCCCGTGAAAAATCATTCTGCTTTGCATTTCCGACGTGGAGTGAAAAAAATTGGGGAAGTTATCTCAGTGTTATCTCCGTGGTCACACCCGGGTTGCCCACAGCCTAGGCATAATCGCGCGCGCCAAGTGCGCGCCAATTCTCACATTTTTACGCGAATGACATGTGGGCACGGCGCGGCGTGATACCAGAATTACCAGCATACTGTACCGCTATAATAGTAAAGAAGACGAGCCGGATAACTCCACAAAGGACCCGCGGTCGGCCCGGATCTATGGATAGCTTTACCTGGCTTTACCATTGGGCTGTAGAACCTGTTGCGTGATAGTAAGGAACTAGAAGCAGAAAAGATCCTTCCGGTAAGGAGCGTAGGCAAGCACACACGAGAAGCGACTGGCAAGCTCTGCGCCGCGGCTCGGCGCAAAAGATTCCTGAGACAAGGCCGAGGTCATACTGTAGCACAGATACCGTTACGTGGGAAGGAAACCTGTGTGTAAACTTGAAGGGCAGAACCCCTGCCAGAGTGCACTATGTGTCAACGCGTTGGGGCTGGTTGCAGTTCGGCCGACCGCGTTTACGTGACTCCGAGTTCCGACAGAACTGACAGTTTGGATCACGAGAGGCACATTCAAGACCAATTGAAATGAGTGGGTACAAGATCGAGGGTAGTATCTGATAAGATGAGAAAACCCGAAAGCGGCTAGTGGTGACACAGGGCAAAAAGAACGCTACTGTACGAAGACGATCCCCAGTCGGGATAGTCCATTGTGTATCGGGAACAAGATCGGGAATCAGGACTCCTACCCGACAGCTCAGGTGCGCCGAAAAGCAAGCATGGTGATGCTCACTCTAACCCTTTGTGACCTGAGTAAATTTGCTGAGAAATGGTAAGAATTAAAGGGAAAAAAAAAATAGGGCGGTAGAAGTCGCACCACGATCAAGTCGTCGCCAGTCTCGTCGCGGCGCACTCTTGGGCGCACTTGTCACTCGCCCGGGCCTTGGCTTATCCACTGAACTTTAATACACAAGGTATCAAGAACCACCGATTCAGTTATCACCTTGCGATAAAGCCCGGGGGATTCACCTTTCTTCCAAGACAGCCCTGACGTGGCTTATGTATAAAGCACATGGAACTCACAGGGGGGTTATATCTTTCCCAGATACCCATGCTTCCCGCGGCGCTGAGCGCTGATCGGCGGCAAGCAATTTCCCATTGGTTGGTGGTATTCTTGGCAGCGTCCACTCCCTTATTTCGATCAAGGGTACCTTCGTCAACACTTGGCGACCGTGGTTTTTCGTTGCTGCATACGAGGTGTCTACAACAGCCGTACCGACAATTGATGACAGAAAGTCCACCTAGCTCCAAACCTCTGGATACAGTGACTCGACACCAAGTGAGAGTGTTTGGTTTGTCATACGAAATTCACCGTCACTGGCATGTCCT
>WNGR01009048.1_pt1 | contig 10483 bp, 9 predicted proteins | sample 5407581 | NCBI WGS metagenome assembly WNGR01 (sample SAMN13153383, study PRJNA577476) | soil metagenome | isolation source: 80 cm soil or saprolite under Garry oak tree replicate 2 | place: USA:California | collected 2016-06-15
GCGCGTTGGCGCTTGTTATGGCGTTCCTTTCAGTGCCTGAATGATAAGTGGAGGTATCTACTTGCGCACGCTCACGCTGTCGTACTGCGCCGCTCCATCGGCCAGTTTCGTACACCAACGACTGGAAGGCCCTGAGTCAGCCATCCAGTCTATAAACCAGCACTGACTCCCCCGCGAAAAAGGCAAGCAGGCGCTCCCAGGCCCACGCCGCTTCAAGGATGTCTGGTACCTCACCTCGCTCTCGTTTGGAAGTATTGAAGCGCGCGAGATACGCCTCCACGCTCCTGTCAAGTTCAGTCAGGTGTTGCCTCTGTTGATCAAGCAAACGTTGTTGCACCATCATGGTATCTGGTTCGGACGAACAGCTCACATGGGCTTTCCTCCAGTGGTAGAGGCAGAGCAACCTGTCTTTTGTTGCCGTCGAGTCATCATGGTTCTGTCGCAACCCTTGTACAATCGAACTGATCACCTCACTTCCTACCTCCGCCGCAAGTGCGCAGACCATGCAATACCGCTCATCCTGACAGACGTTGTCTTCTTGAGCGCCTGTCAATGCAGCCAATTGCTGCTCTATTTGCTGTTCGAGCCAGGATAGATAGCGCTCTATCCTCTCTGTCTGCTGCTGTAAAACGACGCTGGCTGCGAGAATCCAATGATGGCTCTGACAGAGAGAGCCCATCGTCGACAAGGTTGCTCCCGAATCAACAATGCGCAAGCACCTTTCGATACAGGCAGAGGCTTCTATGCTACATACAGGGCATGCATCGTTGATAGGACTTTGTGGCTGACTGCGCCGACTTGTTACAAGGAGAAGTTGTCGAGGTGCCGCCCGTTGCGTGTTTGTTCCGATGAGTACTGGCAATGCCTCTCGATCTCCCACCAATAACGCGAGACGTTGAGTAACCTTGCTCCAAACAGGTTGTGTTGCTGGTGCCAGATGGCTCAGTTCGGTCACGCTCCGCAGTGTTAAGCGTGACAGGCTAGCAGTCATTGACTGCATCTCTCCTTGCCAGGAGGATTTGAGCGAGACGCCCCGACTACTCTGTCGCAACGACGGATTTCGGCGAGACGCCGGAACTGCTCCTTCTTTTGCGCAGCGTTGCAAGAGTTGCCGTATATGGGGGAGGCAGAGTGCTGTGTGTAACGAGGACCAATCTCTTTCGCCATCACTGCTTATCACCTGCTGAAAACGCTTCACCAGTCGCGAGAGAAAGAGGGATTCCTCACGTTGGGTCGCTTGACAGAACCTGCAGTTGGTAGAACCAACCTCCGGCCCGCTTGGAAGCATTGGAGGAACACTCTTCTTTCCTGCCTGATGTTCAGATGAAAGGGAGCGGCGTAATTGTCTCAATAACGCCTGATAGACAATCGTGATTCCTAATCCGTCGCCCATACGCTCGTGTTCCAGGACAGCGAGTGACCAGGTATGAGAGGGACAAAATCCCCAGGACTTGCTGATTTTCATCCCGATGTGAGGATCCGTACAGTATTCCCACAAGAAACTATGCATTGTTTGCTGATCGTGTTCCTGAATCAGTCGGCAGAGGGCGCAGCCCGGCTTGCGACGGGCACGGTCCAGGTCTGCGTCGAACATGTCACGAGCAGGGAGCAGACTTCGACTTCGACGCCCGCTTATGCGTGACCATACCGATTGAAGCATGAAGAACACTCTCCTATTGGTTGCAATTAGGATGCCAGGATGGCATCGTCATGCGGTAGCGTAATAAGCATGCCACATTTCTCGAAATGCGTGGAGCCGGTCAATAATACAACAGATTGAGGGTTGCCAACTTCGCTGCGATCTCTTTTGCAACCCTCTCAGACACAGGAGGTGGTGCCTTGAGTACGTCGAGAGCCTCCCAGCATCCCCTTTGGGCGAGCATTGCCAGGGCATCGACAATGGTCAGTGCCACCACAAGTGCATGTGGCTGCACTAGAAGCTTCGCAAGTGAACTGACGGCCTGACAGTCTCCAAGCTGTGCTAGAGCCTGGCTGATGGTACAGAGCACGCCAATATCGGTCTCTTCGAGCAGACGTGACATCAAGACTGGGAGTGCATGTCGATCCCGGCGTTGCCCGAGCAACATAGCTGCCATTTCCCGCGTCTCAGGTACAGGATGGTGGAGCGCCCGCATCAATTTCTGGTCATAGAAAATCGGCTCGGTTTCAGAAAGTGGTGTACCACAACGTTCACAGACGGTAGCACCGATAAGATTCTCTGCCCAACAATTGGAACAGAACTGAATGAGCGGCATGGCCCTTTTCCTTTCATTCAGGTGCATACAGATGAAAAAAGGCTTCTACAACACGACGTGTCGTGTAATAGAAGCCATCAACCCTTCTGGGTATCTTTCAAGCGAGCTTCATCGCCTGGAACTTTTTCTTTCTCTAGTATAGCACATGATCGATGATGCTTGGGTTCATTTGGGAATACCCCCTTTCTGCCAGTAAGCAGTCAGCTAATACTTCACCCCCGTAAGGTCGCAATCAGTCGTTTAGGTTTGAGCACAAGGTCAATAGCATCAACCGGTCCAGGCGCCAGCACGTCTGCAGCCTGGAGTGCATCAATTGCTACTCCCTCTCCCGCTAGTATTGCCACGCCGATCGCAGCTACACGCAGCATAGCGACATCGTTCCTGCCATTGCCAAAGGCGATTACACCTGCTGGTCCCAGTTGCTCCACGTAGCGCAACTTCTCCTCTCCCGTCGCAATCATATGGAGGGGAAAACCTAACGTACGTTCAAGCTCTGCGATGTTGCCATGTGTACCGGCTGTCAGTGCATGCAGGGAAAGATGCTCTGCTAACACTTGCAAACGATCTACTACCCCTGGGATTGGTATTCCGTCTACGGCAAGTGTGCCATTGACATCAAAAACTGCATGCTGCAGTTCAATGATCCCACGCTGGGGAATGTCTATTCGAATCATAAAAACCCCCTTACACTGTTCCTTGATCGGCCATCATGGCGCCACCGCGCGCAGCGCGCTCGCCAACCAGTTGCACCAGCGCACGCCGCCACGCATGCTCTTCCTCTTGATGCAAGAGTCCACGGCGGAGCGCGTCGCGCTTGAGCGTGTAGCCGCGCAGATCGTGGGCCAGGTCCTCGAGCCGCCGCACCTGCTCGCATAGCAAGAACTTGGCAACCACGCTATGCTCGACGCTGTCCTCCACGTGGGCAAGCGCCGCCTGCAGATGGGGGAGACAGAGCCCTGCGGAGGACGTGTAATCTTCTCGACCCTCAGCCGTGACCAGATGTGCGAGGAATTGCTCGACCTGTCCGGCGGCTGTCTCGCGCACGAGGCGGCACGCTGCACAGGTTGCTGCGTCCGCGAGAAGGGCCGCGAGAGGCGCAGCCGCACGCTCGACCGTGCGCTCAATCAGACGAGACAGCTCGACTGCCAACGTCTCGATGAGCGGCGCATAGCCATCGCTGATCCCTTGCGGTGAGGCCATCTCCTGAAACTGCCACGTATGCACGGGGCAAAAGCCGCGCTCGGCCGCGAATGCGCGCTGTGCCGTGGTGTCCGTGGCGAGCCTATGTTGCCACTTCGCGAAGAACGCAAAAAGTGCCTGCGCCTGTGCCGCACAGACTGGGCAGGTCCGCGTACGCACGTTCGCTTGCCCACCGCCAGCCTCGCGGGCCGGAGATCGGCTCGCGGCAATTGCCTGCTCCATGACGCGCGGATCGGCGGTTACCGGCTCTGCCGCACTGAACGCAGCAGACATGGGTGCCCCGGCCAGCAGGGACACACGCAAGGATTCCATAGTCCGTCGCAGCTCGAGTGCGCTCCCAGGCGGCGCGATCTCGCCGTCGGCCGGTGCCGGGGCGAGCGTCGAGTCTGCCTGTGCGAAGAGGTGCAGTGCCCGATCCAGGACGGACACCAGAAAGGTACGTCCCTGCGCCTCGGCGAGAAACGCGGTAAGCGCCTGCTCGAATGGTGCGAGCCCACTGCGATGGATGCCGACATCGTCGTGATTCAGCTTTGCTGTGAGACCATCGCGAGCAGAGAGCGGTGAGAGGTGAGCATTTCCTGTCCCCAAGAACTGCTCCACGCGTGTATGGATGTAGCCGAGCACTTCCTCGCGCTCCGTCTCGCCTGCAAGCATGTCCATCTTGTTCACCACGACGAACAGTTGGCGCACCTGCCCTCGAATGTCGACGAGGAAGCGTTCCTCTGCTTCCGAGAGCGGCGCCTCGACACTCGTCACAAAGATCACCGCATTCATCTGCGGCAGAAAGGCGTAGGTGGTCGCGGTATTCTCGTGGCGTGCCGAGCCGATGCCGGGCGTGTCGATAAAGTGCAGGCCGCGCCGCAAGAACGGCAGTGGCAGCTCCACGCGCGCTTCAATCAGCCCCTTCTCGTTGCCGGGATTGCCGAGTTCGGTGATATAGGCTGCCAGTTGAGTAAGCGGGACTTCCTGTTCCCACGCCCACCCCTTACGGCGGAGCAATACGCGCTCCTTGGGACCATAGCAGAGCGTGGTGATCGCCGATGTCAGGGGCAAAAGTCCCGTGGGCAATAGATTGCGCCCAAGCACTGCATTCATTAGTGAACTCTTGCCGCGTTTGAACTGGCCGACCACCGCCAGATTGAAGCGATCTTCGGCAAGCTGGACCACCAGTGCGTGGCAACGCTCGGCTGCATCTTGCGCACCGTGCGCCTCGAAGAGTTGCTTCGCGGCACGGACCGATGTGGCCACCTCTTGTTTCGCGAGTGTGTAGTGCCGTAGGGAGGAAACAACATCATTGCTACGCGCAGGCAATGCTTGATCCACGTGATCACCTCCTCATGGTGTACTGCTTTCGAAATCGATCGGATGATACTTTGCTCGCTGTAGGCAGCCTGGTAGGAGAGGACGACAAAAAAGCTCCTACCACCGCGTCCATCCGCGAGGTAGAAGCCATTAGCCGCCATGTACAGCAGGCGGCGGCAGTTCGGGCGAGCTTCATCGCCGTGCGGAGCGCCCCTCGCTCCTGGCTATGATTGTAACACGCGCGCCTTGACTGCGTCAACTTCACCAAGCAGGGGATAGTAGGGAGCCGAAAAGCGTGCCACCGACACCTCATTCGATTTCCATCTGGGGAGAAGGTTGCCGCTGGACGCTTAAGGCGATCCACCCACCTGTTAGCACCCCCACGACCCCACCTATCAACCTGAGGATATGGATGGGAAGAGGGAACGCGACGAGCAATGAAGACACCGCAAAGAGGACTCCCGCCCATCGAGACAGTGCTCTCGATTTCCAGATACCGATGCTGAAGAGGATCGCCCCCACCGGTACAAAGAGCGCCGGAAAAAGCACTGCCACCTGCGGGAAACGAAAGAAACTGTCGACGAAGCCAAACGCGCCAGGAGAGCCTGTCAGATAGGCTCTCCCGAGAGCAGGAAAGGCATAGATAATTTCTTACTCTTTTCTCATTTCTCGTACGAGAACGTCCTGTTGATAGGAGAAGTATATCAGAGGTTAGACCGTGAGAGATCCGTCTAGAGACCGGTAGCCTATCCGTCTATAGTCCTGTTTCCGACATCAGGCGCGCCTGATATTGCGCATTCCATATGAAACTTCGTTGCTAGCAGCTATTAAGTTGATGGGCTTGCAATTTCCAGAAAAAAGTGTCTATACTAGTAGCAGAGAAACGTAGAGCAACGTTCTGGCGATGAAGCTCGCCTACCGCCTTGTGCTGATAGCTTCTAGCACCCGATCACCGAGTGTATCGGCTGTTAGAGGCGTTTTTTATACCCAGCCTTTCTGACAAGCAGAGGTTGATTCCTGTTATGCTCCTGCCGATACAGAGCTCTCTGGTAGCAGGGGTGACCTTAGGGTATTGCCTGAATGGGTCATATGAAAGGAAGAAACACCATGAATCAGCACAATACTATCTCCAAAGGACCTGCCATGTACCTCAGTGTTGCAGGCCATTCAGAAACGGGTCGGCTGCTCGAGCGCAATGCAGATGCATTTGTACTCTATGACCAGTCAGATTCGCAACAAGCAGAGCATTTCGGCAGATTGTACCTGCTTGCTGATGGCACGGGAAACCATGCCGCAGGTGAGCTTGCCAGTCGTCTTGCCGTCGAAACGATTCCCGCCATCTATTATCAACAGAGCGATGGTGATTCTCCCCTGGTACGCTTACAACAAGCTTTCAATGCAGCTCATACCCGTATTCGTGAGTTTGCAACCCTTCACCCAGAGTACACTGAGATGGCGACCACATGCACGGCTGTTGTGATCAAGGGAACGCGGCTCTGGACTGCACATATTGGCGATAGTCGAGCATATCTTGTGCGTGCCTCGTCTCGGTCTTTGCCGACGATTACCCGCCTGACAACCGATCACTCGATGGTAGCAGGAATGGTGCGGGCCGGAGAACTTTCTCCTGAACAGGCGCGGCTTGCTCCTGATCGCGACATTTTTCTGCGAGCGCTGGGGAAGAGTGAAGAGAACAATCCGTTCCCTGATTTTACCATGCGTGAGGTGCGTGCTGGCGATGTGCTTGTACTCTGTAGTGATGGCCTATGGAGCGCACTTTCAGAGGAACAGCTAGCTCACATTGTCAGTACCAGGCCCTTACAGCAGGCCAGTGAAGAGTTGGTTCGACTGGCAAATGAAGTTGGAGGGGACGAAAACATCAGTGTCATCATTCTTTCTCGGGAGATCTCACACGGTGGTGAAGGTACACATACGAAAAGCAGGTGAGCGGATGCAGGAAGAACCTATCAAAGAACAGCGATCAAGGGATAGCGATTCCTTACGTGCAGCATGTGAGCGCGAAGGATGCCCTGTCTGCAGGGTTGTGCTCGAGTACTTAGATCGCTCTATAGACAACTGGGAATACGAGGGATTCAGTGATGTGCAACATCGTCATGAGCTCATCCACTCACGCGGTTTCTGTCCTTTGCATACCTGGCAATTGGCGCAGCGCAGCAACGCTTTCAGGCTTGGCCTGATCTACACTGAAATCCTGACCGATGTTGAGCAGAAGTTGGATCAAGATTACCGCAGGTTTGCTGCAACGGATGCCACTGCTTCGAAGCGTGAGTCAGTACTCAAGAGATGGCGGAGAAGATGGGTTCATCCGAGAGAGGAAGCTCCCACGAATGTGAATCCCAGGTTCGACCACTGCCCTTTCTGTCGCACTCGCACCAATGTTGAACAGCGCCTCATCTCGATGCTCGTACAGCAACTGCGATCTGAAGAGATGCGACTGCTGCTCTCCCAGTCCACTGGGCTGTGCCTGGTGCATTTGGCGCAGGCTCGTCATCAGGCAGAGATAGAAGAACCAACGGTATCGCGTCACATACTTGCCTGCCAGCTCACCTGCACCAGGCGAGTGCTGGAAGAAGTACGCGAACTCGTGCGCAAACATGACTATCGTTTCAGCGATGAGCCACAAGGAAATGAGATGACATCCTGGAGGCGCGGCGCTGAGTTATGTGCAGGCAATCCCGGTGTTCGATGAAGCCATGGGAGGAGGGAAGAGCAGGCGATGAAGAAGCACCAGGCAGGCCATGAGCGTGAAGCAGAAAAGCCATTGTCGATAGCACCTATGATGATTGAAGTGCAGGTACGCCAGCCGCATCGAGATTGTCCAGTGTATAGCTGGGATCACGAACGGGAGTGCCTGCGTGTGATGGATATGTATCATGCAGAGCCGGGTTTGCCCGCCGATCTTGCCTCCGCCCGATTAGAGGGGAAGCTGGATGTGCCTGTCCTACTGCTCGGTGCATGCAGTTTTCCTCCAGGAACGCTTGCTCAAGCACGCTTGCTTGGAGCGTTGTCCCCAACGCCTGCAGAAGAACAGGAGCATCTGTATCCATCTGATGACTGGCTCTTTATTCTAGCTGCCGAGGTAGATGGCTCACTGTCTTCCTATCGATCAGTAGAGATGCTCCCGCCAGCACGACTGAGCGCGCTAAAGGCGTACATGCGGACGCAAATGAAAGGAGAGCAGCAACAGAGTACACGGGGAATTGAGTTGCATGCTGCCGATACAGCGGCACGATGTATCCGCGAGACGCGTCTTCTCTTGAAGCGGGAACAGCGCATGCAGCCCAAGGGGAAGGGCTGGCTCAAACGTGAGGATGAAGAGCGTCCCGTGGCCTGGCGCGCCATCGAGGGTTTAGCTGAAGCGCTACGTCAAGAGTTGCAGCGAGATGCGCTCCTTCAAGACAGCAAGACTGGCCCTCACGCGCAGGCGGAGCATCTCATCCGCTTTGTCCCCCAGCGCTTTCAAAAGGCGCTCGCAGATCTCTTGCTCGACGATGAACGCCTGCTTGCCTTTGTCGAGCGTCCCCTGCTGCGCCACCGTACGGGATTGCTAGGCATGCAGAGCTGGCGCTCCAACGAGGGGTTGTTCCTCGTCGCTGATCGACAGGTGCTGTGGCTGCGCGACTTCCTGGCACCTGGAAGCGGCTTCTTGCCAGGAGGCTACATAGCTCATATGGCTCCGCTAGAGCGACTGCAGGCGATAACCCTCCTACCTGCCGGGAATGCTCCGGATGAGTTCGCCGATCACTTAGAGTCAAAAGACTCTCCATACATGCGCCTGGTGATGGAGGTGTCAAGCTGCACGGGAAGTGAGCTCTTTGCCGTCGAGTTCCCATCAAAGGCCGAGATGGAAAAAGCTCTGGCACACATCAATGGCATCCTACGTGCGTTTCTGCCATATTCGGAGGGAGAAAGAGACCGGCGGGTGCGACGTATGCCTTCGGTGGAAGCCTGGCTCCCTCGCGGCGCTGAGGCCGAGCAACTCGCTGGCCTGGGGGGAATTGTCCCTGCTGCTATCGCCGGGCGGCTAGAACAGCGACTCTCAAGTCAGTTGAAGCAAGATGGTGAGGAAGAACTGCTGGTCTCAGCCCTCGTTCCAGCTCTGGAGGATTATAAGAGCCCGTCGCGCCTGGTGGCTCTCACACGATCTGCGCTGCTTGTGATTGAAGATGCAAGCGGGAAATCCCAACGCGCAAGCGCGAACCAGATGAGTCACACAGAACATGTGCATCGCTACGATCTGGCAACGATCTCATCCGCGCAATTGCGCCACTCCTTGCTCGGGTCGAGTCTGAGTATCTTTGTGCCGCAGCCTGAAGGTCGCACGCAGCGCCACCTTTTCCCATTTAATAGTCCGGCCATTGCCTGGTTCCTGCCGCTTTACACGAGACTGCGGCTATTGCTGAGCGGTCCATATCGAGAACGTTGAACCAGTTCTTTATCCGGTGAGAGGAACCTCCCATGGCAGCATTTGACAAAAAGCGAGAGGAAGGGGCGGCGAACGAAGAGCACCCACCTGCTGACCTGCTGAACGAAAATCACCGACGCGTCCTTGCGGGCACGCTGCGCCGGGTCGAGCTGGCAGCCTGGCGCCTGGAGGATCAGCTTGTCCGAGGGGATTTCCCCAAGCTTGCTCTCACCCGCTTCATGCATCCGCCTACCTCAGAACAGCGATCCGCACTCTTGCAATTGACAAAACAAGTGCGCGAGGAGGTCACAAAACTTGCTTCGGACTACCAGTTCGAGGTCGGGGAGCAGCACATTACTCGAACCATCATGGCAGAATTTTCGTTGTTGTGGAGCGATTTAGAAGATGCCCGTCCGCATAAACTGGGAGCCTATGGCGCAATCAACCCGCAGGCGCATATGATCCTGGGACCGCGCCTGCAGCTATTGATCGACCTGGTACTCGCCATTGACGAGGTAGCTAGCGGGAAACAAGAGACGGTGCGCGAACAGCAGGTATCTGAAGAGAGCGATGTGGATAGGTAGGCGTATACTATCAGCAGCATGTGACAAGCAAAAGGAGAAGGTGTTGTTTTACAACCGATCTTTCGCTCGTTATTCCTCTTGCCCTGTCAAGAACAAGCATGGTACAATACCAGCAGGGGTATGAGAATTGTATAAACAAGCATGGAGCGCCGGGAAGCCTGGTCGGCAGGGCCCGGTGTTTTTTGTGGTCTTGTAGGGGTGATTGCTCCTCCACACGCAGGATGCCGGGCACCATACCGTGTGGTAAGGAGTGTTCCGCCTATGTCGGCTACCATATCGCTGCTCTTTGGCCTACTAGTGGCAATTGTCGTCCTGGCCACCCTGGCGACGCGGTTGCGCCTCCCATATCCTATTTTGCTTGTCCTGGGTGGCCTGCTTCTCGGCTTTGTCCCGGGCCTGCCAAGGATTGAACTCAATCCAGAGCTCATCCTGGTGCTCTTTCTGCCGCCGCTGATCTACTCCTCGGCCTGGCTCACCTCCTGGCGCGAATTCCGTGCGAGTCTTCGCCCCATCTTGCAACTGTCGCTCGGCCTGGTGCTGGTGACCATCCTCGTCATTGCTGTAGTGGCCCACACCATCGCTGGCTTGTCCTGGCCGGTCGCCTTTGTCCTGGGAGCTGTAGTCTCACCCACCGATGCGGTGGCGGCCAGTGCGACCGCCAGGCAGCTCGGCCTGCCTCGGCGCATCGTAACCGTGATCGAGGGCGAGAGCATGGT
>WNGR01051859.1_pt1 | contig 10480 bp, 9 predicted proteins | sample 5407581 | NCBI WGS metagenome assembly WNGR01 (sample SAMN13153383, study PRJNA577476) | soil metagenome | isolation source: 80 cm soil or saprolite under Garry oak tree replicate 2 | place: USA:California | collected 2016-06-15
TAAAACGCCTAAGGCTCTGGTCTCGAGAAGGATCAAATCATCAAGCTTAAGCTTCGAAACCGACTTTCGTCACAAACCGAGCCAAAGAGCGGAGGACAACAATAGTATTTTGCAGCAACAACCAGACAACCGCAGAATATCCGTCCTCCCACTAGCCAACATGAGTAAGGACGCTAGAGATGAGATCTTCTCAGACGGCATGACAGAAGAACTTATCTCCTCTCTCTCGAACTCAGCCCCAGCTATGCACCCGCCCACCAATTCTACGCCGACTTCTTGAAATCTCAAGGACGATTCGACGAGGCTTTAGCAGAAATGAGCCATGCGGAGGCACTTGACCCTCTTTCTCTCGCAATCAATACCGGGGTCGGACATGTTCTGTACTTGAGCAGGCAATACGACCGAGCAATTGATCAATACCAGAAGGCGATAAAGCTGAATCCTGAATTCGTCCAGGCACGCCTTTGGTTCGGCAGACCCTACTTGCAAAAACGAATGTACAAGGAAGCAATTGCTGAACTGAACCACGCGGTGGCTCTATCAGGTGGTAGCACAATCTCACTTGCAATGCTGGGTCACGCGTACGCCGCCGCAGGAAACAAGAAGGAGGCTGAGAAGATCAGCGAAAAACTCATGGAGAGGTCCAGGCACCAGTACGTCCCATCTTATTGGATCGCGATGTTGCGCATTGGCTTTGGGGACAAAGATGAGTCATTCACCTGGCTTGAAAGAGCTTTCCAGGAACGATCGAGCTGGCTTGTATGGGCCGGTGTTGAGCCAAGATTCGACACCCTTAGATCCGACCCACGATTCGCCTCGCTGATGGCCAAGATGAAGCTCAAACCGCAGAAGGACGCTGGACTAGGCATTCGCGGATGGCTTAAGGGTCCTAGCAAATAGCTGGTTATGGGAAAAATTGTTCGGGAACGTTTAGATACGTTCTCCCGCCTACTAGGCTCGTCTCTGAATGCCCGAGCTTGACGATGTTGATTCCAGGATACTGGGGATCCTTGTTGAGGATGGGCGTCGGTCTTTTCGCGAAGTCGCTCGTCGCGCTGGCGTAACCACCCCGACTGTTCAAGCCAGACTCAAACGAATGATGGAAGAGGGTCTCATCCGCAGGATATCTCCGATCTTCGATGTCTCCAAATTCAAGCAAGGACTTGTATTCCATCTCTATCTTCAGGTCAACCCGGCTGAGATCGAGAAGGTCGCTCAGAAGCTCGAGAAAACTACAGAAGTCCGGGGCATCTATCTCACGACCGGAGAAAATAACTTAACACTTCGAGTCGTGGTTGATAGTCTAGAACAGCTGCAACGTCTCACCGAAACTCTAGACCGGGAGTTCGGGGTCAAGCAGAACTCTAGCCAGATGGTCGTGCGGATCTTCAAAGACGATCAAACAGTTGTCGTAAGTCCTGGGACCGAGGTCCGTCTCAAGTGCGAAACCTGTGGCGAACCAATAGGAGCAAAACCTTTCGTTCTAAAAGTCGCAGGGCACGAACGATTCTTCTGCTGCCCAAGTTGCCAAGAAAAGTTTCGGGAGAAGAGTAGTTTAGACGTGCTCGAGTAGTAGGGGTTCATGGCCAAAGACCCCATTTGCGGGATGTTCGTGGAAGAGGGATCGCACGCCCTCACAGCTACCCTTCATGGAACACGATATTTCTTCTGTAGCGAAACCTGCCTGACCCAGTTCCAAGCCCCAGAGAAGGCCCTTACTCGGCTGAAACAACTGGTTCTGGTCGGGACAGTATTGACCGTTCCCATTACGGCCCTGACCTATCTTCCTCTGATCCCGTCGAAAGACATCAACAACCTTGTCATGTTCCTCCTCTCCGTTCCGGTCCAATTCGTTGTGGGATTCAGGTTCTACAGGGGCTCCTACGACGCCCTCCGGTCTCGAATCGGAAACATGGACTTGCTCATCGCCCTTGGAACCTCAGCAGCATGGGCGTACAGCTCGATAGTCACGTTTTTCCCAGCATTCTTTCCGAGTAGCGGAACATACTTCGAAACCTCAGGAATAATCATTACCCTGATACTAACCGGAAACCTCCTCGAACGCCTCACCAAGCAACGAGCCTCCGAGTCAGTCCGGAAGCTCCTCGAACTACAGCCTACGATGGCCACGGTTATCAGAGACGGTGGCGAGGTCGATATTCCCATCGAAGACGTTCGAGTTGACGACTTGTTTGTCGTGAGACCGGGTGAGCGGGTGCCTATAGACGGGGTCGTCGCGGAAGGAAGTTCTGCGTTAGACGAGTCGATGATAACAGGCGAAAGCCTCCCGCGCGACAAGAGTGTCGGAGATGAAGTCATAGGGTCTACGATAAACAAGACTGGACTTCTGAAAGTCCGAGCTACAAAAGTCGGACAGGACACCGTCCTCTCGCAGATTGTAAAGCTGGTCGAAGAGGCCCAGGTGGGAAAAGCGCCTCTTCAGAGACTGGCGGACAGAGTGTCAGCTTACTTTGTACCGTCAGTCATCCTGATAGCGACGGCCTCAGGCCTTCTATGGTACTTCGTGGGCAGAATAGGCCTTGCCTATTCCCTCTTAGCCTTCGTATCAGTAATCATTATCGCATGCCCGTGTGCCCTCGGATTAGCGACACCCGCTGCACTTCTGGTAGGAGCGGGTAAAGGAGCCGAGAGCGGGATCCTCATCAAAGGAGGAGAGAATCTAGAGGAAGCGCACAAAGTCGACACGATAGTGTTTGACAAGACGGGAACCCTCACAAAAGGCGAGCCTTCTGTCACGGACATTGTTCCCCTAAGCGGGAAATCGGCGAAGACAATTCTGCACTTTGCTGGGTCTGCCGAGATAGGAAGCGAACACCCCTTGGCCCAAGCCGTGGTCAGAGAAGCCTGGAAGTTACAGTCAGACCCGTCGTCTCCCTCCGGTTTCGAGGCTCTTCCAGGCCTTGGAATCCGAGCAGAAGTGGACGACCGAAGGGTCCTGTTGGGTAACGCTGATCTGATGAGAAAATTCTCGGTTCCAGTCGAAAGCTATTCGGAACAGTTAGAGCCTCTTCAAAACAATGGAAAGACAGCAGTATTCTTGGCGGTAGACGGAGAACCATGGGCGATTCTGGGACTCGCGGACACGTTGAAGGAGACTTCAGTGAGCGCCATTAGGATCTTAAAGTCAATGGGCCTCAATGTGATAATGCTCACAGGTGATAATGAAAGAACTGCCGAAGCGATTGCTTCAAGCCTCAACCTGGACCAAGTCATTGCAAATGTCCGCCCTGACGAGAAGGAGAAGGTTATCGAGAATCTGCAAGCCCAGGGCAGGAGAGTGGCCATGGTTGGGGATGGGATCAACGATGCTCCCGCCTTGGCCAAGGCAGACCTTGGAATTGCGATTGGAAGCGGGACAGATGTGGCGAAGGAGACGGGAGGGATAATTCTGATTAAAGATGACCTCAGGGACGTGGTTAAGGCATTACAACTGAGCAAAGCTACTGTGAGAAAGATCAAAGAGAACCTGCTCTGGGCCTTCCTCTACAACATCGCTCTAATCCCAATAGCCGCAGGAGTCCTGGTGCCCTTTTTGGGTCCTGGAATCTATAACGTGCTCCCCCTGCTAGCTGGAGCAGCAATGGCGTTCAGCTCGGTAACCGTCGTTTCGAACTCACTACTGCTGCGAAGATTCACGCCGAAGCTATAGGAGGTGAATTGATGCAAAAAGATCCAGTCTGTGGCATGATGGTGGACGAGAAGAAGACGAAGCTAACCTCGAAACATGAAGACAAGACCTTCTACTTCTGCTCGGCATCCTGCAAGACTACTTTCGACAAAGACTCCCATCGATACGGACACCAGTAGCCCTAAAGGTTGGCGCGACCAGTACCGTACAAAGAGGGCTCCATTAGTTTCCGGGGATTTTCTGGGCGACCGGTGACCAAGTCAAGCCCAAGATGCTGCCGATCAGCATTAGCAGCGAGCCCGCAAAGAAGCCCCAGGCAGTTGGAAAGGCCAGCAGAGATGCGATCAGAACCAGAACCGAGCCCGTCCTGAAGCTGTTAACTTCAGAGCGGCTCATCATGAAAACTCCGACGACCGCCACCCCGAGCGTAACAGCCAGCAGAGGGATCCACATCCACGTGAAGCCTCCCCATCCAGACATCAACCATGGACTATAGCTGCCCATCATCCCCGATCCGCTATAGTAAGTGCCCATCATGCCTCCCATCATCTTGGAACATGCCGAGGGCAGCCGCTCCGATGACGAGTGCAGCTATGAATTGGACTACTAGGCCAACTAACGATAGGGCGAACGGTGCTACGGGTCTCTCAGCTATTGCACTTTGCATCTTACTCTAGTAATGAGAGCATCATCTGCCGATATAATCAGGAGGTTCACAATGTCTGCGTCTGACAGGCATTGTGTACGGGAGCGACGAAATGGTTCCAAGGCCGCTTGCACCGTCTTTGGGTAAGGCCGTCCGACTTAAGAGGCAAACGAGAAAGTTACGAGAGGGTCTTCGAGAGCTTGAAGTAGGATGACTGGCGCGGAGAAACACGAAGATCACTCCCATCATAGCCACGCGAATGTCGACCCAACCATCTACACCTGCCCCATGCATCCAGAGATCAGATCCACATCTCCTGGAACTTGCCCAAAATGTGGGATGAAACTAGTTCCTATCACCGCGACCGAGAGAGGAATGGATCATCACGAGCATGCTATGACGCCTGCATCCAAGATGTCGCGCTGGGAGAAATTCAGGATGAGCATGACCATGACGATGGGCATGGAGCACACTGGCGTTGCGGGCAGAGAAATGGCGAGGATGATGGAGCTGGATATTCGCCAGAAATTCTTCTTCGCACTGATACTATCAGTTCCAATCATCCTTTACTCGCCTCTTGGAAAGCTCATCTTCGGCTCTCAGCCACCAGCTCCTATACCGGTTCCCTGGATTCTCTTCCTACTGACAACTCCCGTGTTCTTCTACTCGGGCTGGATTTTCCTCTATTCAAGCGTCAAGGCTCTTCAAAATCGAACATTGAACATGTCGGTTCTCATCGCAGTGGGCATAACGGCAGCCTACGGGTTTAGCGTTCTTCTCACGATTTTGCAGAGTTCGGATTCCTATTACGAGGCAGCCGCCCTACTCGTCACGTTCGTCCTCTTTGGGCATTGGATGGAGATGAGATCTCGGCGCGGCACAACCGACGCCTTGCAGGCTCTACTCCAGCTGGTTCCGCCTCAAGCTAGAGTTCTCCAAAACGGGAAAGAGAATCTAATCCCAACTTCAGAGTTGCAGGTTGGCGACATCATAATTCTGAAACCCGGGGACCGAGTTCCTGTTGACGGGACAATAGTTGATGGCGAGACGGCGATCGACGAATCTCTGGTGACAGGTGAATCCCTTCCAGTTGCGAAAAAGAAGGGGGATAGTGTCATCGGCGGATCCATAAACCAATCCGGGTCTGTCAGGTTCGAGGCAACAAAAGTTGGCGATGAGACGGCTCTCGCGCAGATTGTAAAGCTGGTGGAAGCTGCTCAGAACTCTAAAGCACCTGGTCAGAGGTTGGCAGATAGGTTTGCCCAGTATCTTGTTGTGCTGGCAATCGGTGCGGGTCTGGTTACGTTTCTGGTCTGGTTTGCGGTTGCTCGGCAACCTGTACTCTTCGCCCTGACCTTTGCGATCTCCGCCATAGTGATAGCTTGTCCTGATGCTCTGGGCCTCGCAACGCCTACCGCAGTGGCGGTCGGAACTGGTCTCGGCGCGAAGCACAACATTCTGATCAAAGACGCTCCGACACTAGAACAGGTATCAAAGATCCAATCTGTGGTTTTCGATAAGACTGGGACGCTGACGGAGGGTAAGCCGAGAATCTCGGAAATCGCCACTGTTCAAGGGTGGAATGAGGATGAGGTTCTGAGACTCGTTGGCGGGGCTGAGGCTGACTCCAACCACCCGTTAAGCAACGCTGTGCTTGAGGAGGGGAAGAGGAGAGGGCTGAAGTTGCCGACAAGAATCGAGAGGTTCGAAAACTTGCCCGGTCTGGGAGTCAGAGCAAGCATCGGAGGAAGAGAAGTGCTGGTGGGAACTGTGAAGCTGATGAAACAGAGCGACATTGATACCTCTCCCCTGCAAGAAAAGGTCAATCAGTTGGTCGAGAGGGGCGAGACGATAATGGTTCTAGCCGTTGATGGTGCAGTAGTAGCAGCCATTGGCGCGGCTGATACTGTGAAGCCGACGGCTAAGGTGGCGGTGTCGAGACTGAACCAGCTTGGCATTGAGACAGCCATGATTACTGGGGATAACCGGACAACCGCCGAAGCGGTCGCGAAAACGGTTGGGATCAAGCGGGTATTTGCGGACGTCCTACCACAAGACAAGGCAGCATTCGTTAAGAAGCTGCAAGACGAGGGAAAATTTGTCGCGATGGTAGGCGATGGCGTGAATGATGCGCCAGCTCTGGCTCAAGCTGACGTCGGGATTGCAATCGGGGCCGGCACAGATGTGGCGATAGAGACTGCAAAAGTAGTCTTGATGAAATCAGACCCCTCAGATGTCCTTCGGGCGATAAGGCTGAGCAAGGCAACTGTCACGAAGATGAAGCAGAACCTCTTCTGGGCTTCATTCTACAACATCCTCGCAATCCCCATCGCAGCTGGCATCCTCTACCCCAACTTTGGAATAATTCTTCGACCCGAGATTTCCGCCCTGCTCATGAGCGCATCCTCCATAATCGTTGCAACCAACGCTGTTCTGTTGAAAAGGACGGAAAAAAATCTGGTCGCCGTCTAGGCCAAGTCCAGCTATTCTGAGATTCTTATAGGGCTCGCGGATGACGCGGCAGGGTGCGGCTTTCCAAACATACCAATTTCCGGTGATCGCGCTTGTTACAATCCGGACACTCGTATCAGGGATGATACTCTTCATCATCGTCCGCCCCATAACGCCTAGAAGGCCTCTCCGTCCGCTTCTCGGTCTCTCGGTTTTCGGTTTCGCGGGTTCTCAGTTGGCCTATCTGGGCGCGATCCAGTTCTCGAACGCTGCTACGGCAACGCTATTGCAATTTCTGTTTCTGCCGATTGTCGCTGGCTACGAAGCGGTGAAAGGGGTGTTGCGTTGGTCTGTTCAGTGGACTGTTTCATTGTTGTTGGCGATGGTGGGGACCTTGTTCTTGGTCGGAGGAGTGCCTGGTTGGAACTTTCGGATACTGGTGACTTCTAACGGAGTGTTGTTCGGGTTGTTGGCGGCTGTCTCGGGCGCATACTACACTCTCGCCTCGCGTCCTCTCGTCCGCGCTCACGGGCCTTGGTGGGTTACGACCTGGGGATTTGCGATTGGCGGATTGGTGACAGTGCCTTTTGGTGTGGAGTCATTTCTGAACTATCAAATGCCATCGACTCCATATGGGCTTGGAGGATTGGTCGGGCTTGTTACCTTCGTCATTGTCTTCGGGACGATCCTGGCCTACGGCCTCTACTTGGCAGGTTTGCGGCGGCTCTCGGCCACCGAGATTGGCTTAGCTTCCTCCTCAGAACCCATCGTCGCAGCTGTGGCGGCATTTGTATTCCTTGGAGTGGTCTTGACTGGTACACAGTATCTAGGTGGGGCTCTGATCATTCTGGCAGTTGTCCTTCTCGCTTCTCGAAAGGTCGAGGATGTCACCAGTTCCTAATCCACTGATAGCGGCAGAGATCGGTCATCGGGATTCTAGAAGAAAACAAGATGAGAGAAAACCGCCCATTAGCTGGCAAGAAGGACTCAGAACATAGACTCGATGAGCTATGACCCGGTTCCTATCTGTGGCGGCTGCAGAGTTTGCGCTCCACAAGCTCCACTTGACCCTTACGATCCTTCGAAAAAACAAGAACGCAACCACAACCAATCTTCTCACTCCACTGAGTGATCCTGGGCTTGCTCAAAGATCGGTCAGGAAAAGAGCCTAGTCGATGGTCTAATGTAAGCAGAGCTCTCCAAAAGGTCGACAACCCTCGTACTCTCCCACCTCGAAGACCCTCCACCAAAAGGAAGATTTGGGTATCCTTAATAGTTCGAGTCATTTTGATGTATTCGGCGAAGAAAGTACGGCACAGCCAATACGCTTCTGCGCAATGTGCGGAACACCTCTAACGACTGCTGGTGCTTTCTGTCCGAATTGTGGAAACAGAGTCAAACCATTAACCCCGACACAGAGCCCTGCCGTCCAATCCCCGACTTATTGGGGTCCCTCGCCCGTTCAAACCCAGCCTACAGTAAAGAAGTCCCACACCGGACTAATTGTGGGGCTGATTCTGCTAGTCCTCGTAATAATTGCAACGGCCGGGGTTGGAGGGTCTTACGCCTACGCGAGTGGTGCAACAGCAAGTCTACAGCCCACGTGCACCTCCTCGTCGGTAACGGGAAACTGGATCGGACTTACCATCTCCGTACTAACAGGCAGTTTCAGCCCGAGTACAGTACTAGGAGAAATTCAGATAGAGTTGGGAATAAACAATCCCTCTTCACTTACAGTGGATTCGAACTGGATAATGCAGGCGACTATGGGAGGCGCGTTGATGTCAGATCATGAAGTCTTTACTGTGCCAACTGGATCAACCCAACTAGTAGTATTCCATCTCTCGATAACTGCAACAACCGCAATCGAGATTCTCAGCTCAGCCATCAGCTCCGCGATCTCAGGAACAAGAATACCAGTATCCATGAGTCTAACTCGGGACGACTCGGCCCTGGGCTTTCACTTCACTCACCAGTTTACCTCCACAACTTCAGTCTCACAATCTCCGACGACAAGTCTCGCTTCAGCATCTAACTCGACCAGTACCTTGCCTAGTTGCTAGATCTGGTTTGCAAAGGAGATACGCCGTTCATGATTGGCATCGGTGCCCAAATTGTGGGTTGAGAATGGGGTGCCTACAGTCGGGGAAACACAAGTACTCACACTTATGCCGCTCTGGGACTTGGGGTCTGAAAGATGGAAAGTGCCAAACGGGATGCGGAGAACGCAATAGACACGTGGAGATTGGCGTTTGGACAGATGAAGAGAAAGCTATTTTGAGAAAATGCCTTGTCTCAGCAGGGATAATTCGCGTACATGACGGGGTCATGCCCTAGCTTCCCCTTTTTCCGTGGTGCTCGCGATTTCTTTCTCTTTCTACGCCACACGACCTGCCACTCGGTTGGCATTTCACGCAGGTCCATCAACCACAAATCCCGAAGACTACACATGGCTGAAACCCAGTTGTGCGGATAGATGAAAGCAAGAGACCAGACCGAGACGCTTCAGTAAAACTAACCCTCGCGATCATAGGGACCAAGAGATTTAGCGAGGCCCGGAGCTCTTCGACCTGGAAATCATCGCTGGGTCATCATAACAATGGGTTCGGGAAGACACACCGGATTTGTAACGGGAAAGATCCCACCCGAAACACTGTTGCGCACAGTCTACACTAATCTAGGGAAAAAGGACAAGCGAGTTCTTGTGGGCCCGGGTATCGGTCGCGACTCCGCTGCAGTCAAGCAAGATGGCACAATCCTTGTCTTTACCACTGATCCAATCACTGGGACACCCAGTCACATTGGACAACATTCAGTCGAAATCAATGCAAACGACATCGCTACGACTGGAGCTCGACCAAAGTGGTACCTGTGCACAATCCTCCTTCCGTTAGGAGCCAGAGAAGACTCCCTGAGAGAGATCACAAGAGAGATTCACGAAACCGCGAAACGACTTGGGATCGCAGTTGTCGGTGGACACACTGAAGCGACTCCAGGACTTGATCGGCCAATAATTTCAGGTTTCATGGTTGGAGAGACGAGGGGGAGAGTGCTGAGCGCTGAAAATGGGAGGCCGGGAGACAGGATTCTCCTAACAAAGACGGTCGGGCTGGAGGGAACTGCAATTCTCGCGCGAGACAAGGCAGCACTCCTGAAGAAGAAAGGCGTCCCGGAAGGTCTGTTGAAGCTAGCGCGAAGCTACCAGGAACAGATCAGTGTTGTCGAAGAAGCGCTCCTTACAGCCAAGCTGAAAGGGGTCCATGCGTTGCACGATCCGACTGAGGGGGGAGTGTTGAATGGGTTGTGGGAGATGGCTGGGGCATCAGATCTTGGCATAGAGGTGTGGGCTGAGAAAATTCCGGTGGCTCCCGCCACAGAGGTCATTTGTCTGACATTGGGCCTCGACCCTCTAAAGTTGATGAGCTCTGGAACGCTACTCCTCTCTGTAGAACCATCTAGCCGCAAGGCCGTTCAGAAAGCTCTCCAGAAAACCCATGTCAGGCTGACCGAGGTTGGAAGGCTGACCTACCGAAATAAGGGTCGAGTTCTAGTGAAGCATGAAAGAAGGCAATCTCTGAGAGCCGTTTCGCAAGACGAGCTCTACAAGCTAGCCTGATGGCTGGGAGTTCGCCTTGAATGGCTCTTGGAGAAAGAAGATCAAGAGCATCATTGCAAGAGCTAACCCGCCCATAAAGAACCATCCCGCGGGATAGCCGTTAGCCGCGGCGAACAGA
>WNGR01009052.1_pt1 | contig 10479 bp, 8 predicted proteins | sample 5407581 | NCBI WGS metagenome assembly WNGR01 (sample SAMN13153383, study PRJNA577476) | soil metagenome | isolation source: 80 cm soil or saprolite under Garry oak tree replicate 2 | place: USA:California | collected 2016-06-15
CCATCGACCTGTTCGCCAGCTCGTTGCCCGCGACCCCGATCACGATCTCCTCGGCCCCGATGGCCTCGGCCACAAGCGCGGCACCGCTGAGGATGAGGTAGGGCGAGCGGATCATGAGCATCTTGTCCTTGGTGCTGCCCGGCTCGCCCTCGGTGGCGTTGACGACCACGACAGGCGCGCAGTCGTTGTCCTCCGCGTTCTCCACCACCGCGCTGAGCTTGCGCGCGAAGGGAAACGCCGCACCACCCTGGCCGCGCAGGTCGACCTGCTCGGTCATGGAGATCAGTTCCTCGGCGGAGAGCCGGGGCAGCGGACCGAAGATGTCGCGGTGAGCTTCCAGGTCGAGCCGGGGCATCCGGTCGAGACCGGCCGTCAGCCTGGCGGCCCCGATCCTCATGATCGTCGGCGCGTCAAGGCCCCTGATCGGGCTCATTGCCACTCGTCACCTCCGGTCGGCCTCGGCATGTCGCGATATCTCGGGTCAGTGGGCCGAGCCCGGTGCGACCCGTGCCTGGGGGCCCGCGGCGGCGGGCCATTGCGGGGACCGGTAGCCAGGTCGCCGGCCGGCAGCGGCTGATCGGGACGGGGCATGGGGCGGGGGTTCGGGCCGGTGCCTGGCCGCGGCATCGGGCCGGTGGCGGGACGCGACGGCATCCCGACGGCGTCTGGCCGCGGCAGCGGACCGGTATCTGGACGGCCGTCGAACCGGGGCATCGGGCCCGTGCCCAAGCGTGGCATGGGGCCCGTGTCAGGTCGCGGCATGGGACCCGTGTCGGCGCGCGGCATGGGACCTGTGCCCGCACGCGGCATCGGACCCGTACCCGGGCCCATCCCGTTACGCGGCGGCTGCCCCTGATCCGCCCGCGGCAGCGGGCCCGTATCGCGGCGGGGCATAGGACCGGTGCCCAGGCGCGGCATGGGACCGGTGCCCAGGCGCGGCATGGGACCGGTGCCCAGGCGCGGCATGGGACCTGTGCCCGCACGCGGCATCGGACCCGTACCCGGGCCCATCCCGTTACGCGGCGGCTGCCCCTGACCGGCTCGCGGCAGCGGGCCGGTATCCGGACGGGGCATTGGCCCCGTGCCGGGCTGAGCCATCGAACCGTTTCTGAGCTGAGGCATCGGGCCGGAGTTCCGCATCCCCGGGCGGGGCGGGGCGGGCAGCGCGGCCCGAGGCTGCGTCGGCTCCGGCATGCTGGGCCGGGTGGCCCACGGGCCGGATCCGGAGCGGTCCGGATAATCCTCGGGGTACGGCGCAGGCTGAGGCCTGCGGCCACCCGGTCCGTACGGGTAGGAGGACAGCTCGTCCTGGGGTACGTCGCCGTGTCCTCGCGGTGCGCCCTGGAACCGCGGCGGTCCGTCATACCCGGGTTCGTAGAGCGGCTGCCGGGCGGGGCCGCCCAGCGCCGAACGCGACTGGTCCTCGGGCACGTGGGGACGAGCCCGCATCCCGGCCGACCCATGGCCGCCGTACGGCGGCGCGCCCAGCGGGGTGAAGCCGAGGTCGTGGTACGCGTCGGCGGACGGCCCGGCATAGGCCGGGGCGGGTCCGAGGGCCGGCAGCGGTCCGGAGGCCGGTGACCGGCTCGGCACCGGCAGAGCGGTCCACGAGTCCGCGGCGCCCTGGCCGCCCAGTCCGGCCGGCAGCACCTGCACGGCGCCGCCGATGGCGCTGCCCAGCCGGGCCTGCGCCTGGCCCAGACCCGCGGCGTCCATCGGTGACGAGCCGGCGGGCCTGGCCCGGTCGGCGCTGGGGGACGAAGGCAGGCTCTCCTTCGGCCGAAGCGAGATGGCGAGGAACCTGACCGCGAGGCCGAGGGCGGTGACCGCGATGGCGAACCCGTAGCTCCAGTCGACATACGGCTTGGCCGTCCGGCCGCCGAGCAGGCCGTGCAGGACCGCGAACACGAACGCGACGTACGACGCGTAGTGGATGGCCCGCCAGCGCCAGGCTTTTCCGTGTTCGGTGAACCGCTTGCGCAAGATGCTCGTTACCACGAGCAGGACGATGAGATCAGAGGCGATCGTGCCGAGCCCGATATAGAAGGTCCGGTACGGCGAGAGAAAGGGGACGATCGCGTCGATGACGTGCGACCGCTGGGCCAGGATCTCGGTGACGATGTGAATGATCAGGAACGCCAGCGTGCCGAAGGAGAAGGCACGGTGCACGGCCTGCGCCATCACCCGGTGGCCGGGTGTCATCACGATACGGTCCGTCGCCACCAGGCCCAGCAGCACCGAGCCGGTCAGGCCGACGAGCGCGAGCACCCCGGCGTAGTACAGCATGAACCGCTGCGTAGCTGCGTCAATGTCACGGCCGGCCTTGGTCAGGACCAGCACGGCTACCAGGACGACGACAGCCGTGATCAAGGTGGCCATGATCTTCGGCATGTGGTCGCCCGCCGCTCCCTGTGCCCCCGAATGCACACCCTGACGACCGCGTGAACGGCCGACGGTCGTTGGCACGCGTAACCTCCTCAGGATCGTGATGCACGAGAGAAGACCAATTGCGACGCCTAGAACGCTGACAGTTATCCCTAGTCCGGAAGCTTGTGGCCTAGCGACTATACCAACGTCAATAACGCTTCGGCGGCGAAATGGTATCTACACGATTTCGGGCGGATGAGACGAGCGCGAAGCTGACCTGGGTGGGCCTGACCGCGGGCATACGACGCCAGAAATAGCAGCCGCCACGTGGCTGGCACGTGATTCCGGCGTCCGCGTCGCCGCGGGGCACATCATCCAGGATCGGAGCGTCCTCGGGTAAGCAGGACTGTTGCGATCTCCCAGCACGTCCCTCCTTCGCGTTACCCCGGCTCCACCACTGTTATACCGTCCGCGATGGTGGCAGATCTGCCAAACCGGCAAGGTCCCTGCTTACAGAACTCTTCCGGCCGTACACCCGGACCGCCCGATAAGCGTCTATGTCCGGTGGCAAAATAGACCCGGAAAAAATTGGACATTCATTCCCATACGGGCAGTAACGGCACGGCTATGAGCACACCCTTACCATCTCGTCGGAGGCAGCACCAGCTATCGACCGCGTGTTAAGGGAAGTGATAGAAGGTGCCGATGTGCCGCCGCCCAGCGATTCCGCCGGTCGGCCCCGACGCCATGGAAGCCCGGTTTCATGGCGTTCGAACGCCCTGAATCCGGGGGTTCATAGCGTCCGAAGCGCGGCCCGGCCTCACTCGTGTGCCGCTGTCGGCAGGTACTCGACGGTGACTGGCAGGTGGTCGGAGGCCGCCCGGGTCTGCTCGGTGTCGTGCACGCGGTGCGCGCGCAGGGCGGGAACGAGCGGCCCGGTCACCCGGACGGCGTCGATGCGCCGCCGGACTCCGTGCGCACCGTAGACGTCGGCCGGGTGATGCCCGGTCGTGGGCTGCCAGTCCGCGCCGGTGACCGCGGCGGCGTCGTGCAGCCCGCCGGCCCAGAGCACGTCCCCCGGCCGCCGGTCGGCCCAGTGCCTGCGTTGGCCCCGCTCGTCGTAGTCCCACTGGCACTGGTAGACGAGGTCGGTGAACCATTCGACACCCGCGTAGGGGTCGGCGGGCTCGTACAGGTTCCAGGCCTGGCCGTCCGGGATCCGGTCCGCACTCTCGGTGTTCCAGTCGGCGCCTACCAGCACGGGCGGCTCCCCGGCGGGCCTGGTGACCGCGGCCATCAGGCGCACGTTCTGGTCTGCCCGCAGGCCCGGGCTGAACGGGGTGGCGTGGAAGGAACCGTGCCTGATCCTGGTGCCGCCCATGTCCAGCGTGACCAGGGCCAGGCCGTGCCAGAAGTCCCGGCCGCCGTAGCAGCGCAGCGAGCCGGGGACCGGCTCGATCCCTTCCCGCCACATCAGCCCCACGTGGTAGCCGTGGCCGCCGAACGCGACCGCGACCTCAGAACTGGCGCCGGCACCCGCGCCGGACGGGCCGGACGGGCCAGCCGAACCGGGCACCTCGCACCGCATGCCCGCGTCATCGGCGAGCCGGCGGAGGCGCCCGGCCGCCGTGGCCGCGTCCGGCGCCAGGATCTCCTGGACGGCGAGCACGTCGGCGTCCAGGGCGCGGATCACCCCGGTGATCGTCTGGTAGTGCTGCCGGTCCTCGGCCGTGTCCGCGGCGAACAGGTTCAGCAGGTTGTAGGTGGTGAACCGGACCAACTCACGTGCAGGCATGAGGCATCACGTCCCGGCCGGGAAGGCGTAGCCGTCCGCAACCGCAATACGGCCCGGCCGCCAGGTCACGGCTATTTCCTGGTGCGGCGTCAGCATCACCGAGCCCGGCGGCCCGGTCACCCGCGATCCGTTGAGGTAGACCGTGACCGGGTCGTGCCGCGTGGCTTGCAGCCCGCCGAGGCGCCGCAGGCCCAGCGCCACCTGCCATACGTCGAAGAACTGGCCGAGCGTGAACACGCTCTGGTCGCTGCCGGAGTCGACGTGGATGATCCCCGAACTGTCCGAGGTGTACAAGGCGGCGACCTGCCGATGGCGGCGGTCGACGCCGATGCCGGGCGGCACGGTGACCCGCCGGCCGTCGACGATCACGTCGAGGTGCACCGCGAACCGGACCACGTCGCCCGGGCTGGCCGGCGGCGCGAGCCCGGCCGCGCGCACGCCGACCGGAACCGACGCCGGAGCGGGCCAGGGCGGCGCGGCGCGAGCCTGGATCACCGGCCCGCCCGACCCGCGGAAGGCCAGCACGAGCAGCACGGTGGCGACGGCGCAGAACGCCACCCGGACGCCGAACCCGGCCCGCCCGATGCAACCGGTCAAGGTAACGGGCGCGACCCGAGCTCGGCTGCCACCAGCTCGGCGATCTGCGCGGTGTTCAGCGCCGCGCCCTTGCGCAGGTTGTCGCCGCAGACGAACAGTTCGATGGTCCTGGGGTCATCGAGTGACTGGCGCACCCGGCCCACCCAGGACGGGTCGGTGCCGACCACGTCGACCGGGGTCGGGAACTCGCCGGTTTCCGGGTTGTCGGCCACTACCACGCCCGGCGCCATCCGCAGCACCTTCCACGCCTGCTCGCGGCTGACCGGCCCGGAGAAGGTGGCGTGCACGGCCACCGAATGGGTGGTGACGACGGGCACCCGGACGCAGGTCGCGGCGACCTTCAGCCCGGGCAGGCCGAGGATCTTGCGCGATTCGTTGCGGATCTTCAGTTCCTCGGACGACCAGCCGTCCGCCTTGAGCGAGCCCGCCCACGGCACCACGTTCATGGCCAGCGGCGCAGGAAAGGGTCCGAGCTCGCCCACGGCCGAGCGCACGTCACCGGCCCGCTGGCCGAGGGACCGGGTGCCGGATACCTTGTCGAGCTGCGCGTAGAGGGTGTCGATGCCGGCCTGGCCCGCGCCGGAGGCGGCCTGGTAGGAGGCCACCACCATCTCCTCGAGGCCGAACGCCCGGTGCAGCGCCCCCACCGCCACGATCATCGACAGCGTGGTGCAGTTCGGGTTCGAGACGATCCCCTTGGGCCGGCGGCCCAGGTGATCCGGGTTGACCTCCGGCACCACCAGCGGCACGTCGGGGTCCATCCGGAACGCACCGGAGTTGTCCACGGCCACCGCTCCGTGCGCGGCTGCGACCGGCGCCCAGGCGGCCGAGACCTCGTCGGGCACGTCGAACATGGCCACGTCGATGCCGTCGAACGCGTCCTGCGACAGGGCCACCACCTCGGTCTCGCGGCCCCGGACCATCAGCCGCCGCCCGGCCGAACGCGGCGAGGCGATCAGCCTGATCTCACCCCAGACGTCCTCCCGGGTAGACAGCAGGTCCAGCATCACCGTGCCGACTGCGCCGGTGGCGCCGACCACCGCCAGCGAGGGACGCGCGCGGTTAGATCCGCTCACCGGCCGGTCCCCCCGTACACGACGGCCTCGACCTGATCGGAGTCGAGCTCGAAGGCCGTGTGCGTCGCGATCACCGCCTGGTCCACGTCGTCCTGGTCCACCACCACCGAGATCCTGATCTCCGATGTGGAAATCATCTCGATGTTCACGCCCGCGTCGGCCAGCGCGCTGAAGAACTTGGCCGTCACCCCGGGATTAGACCGCATGCCCGCCCCGACCAGGGAAATCTTGCCGATACGGTCGTCGTAGAGCAGGGACTCGAAGCCCATGGACGCCTGCAGCCCCTGCAGCCTGGTCATGGCGCGCTGACCGTCGTCGCGGGGCAAGGTGAACGAGATGTCGGTCCGCCCGGTCGCCACCGCCGAGACGTTCTGCACGATCATGTCGATGTTGATGCCGACCTCGGCGACGGCCTTGAAGATCCGAGCCGCCTCGCCGACCCGGTCCGGCACGCCCACCACCGTGATCTTCGCCTCGCTCCTGTCGTGCGCCACCCCGGAGATGATGGCCTGCTCCATCCCGGTTACCTCCGACTTGTCGTTGGCGTGCCCGCTGACCCAGCTTCCTGGCCGGGTGGTGAAAGACGACCGCACGTGGATGGGGACCCCATAGCGCCGCGCGTACTCGACGCAGCGCGGCATCAGGACCTTCGAGCCGCAGGCGGCCATCTCGAGCATTTCCTCGTAGCTGATCCTCGCGATCCGCCGGGCGGTCCTGACGATCCTGGGGTCGGCGGTGAAGACGCCGTCCACATCGGTGTAGATCTCGCACGCGTCCGCGTTCAGGGCGGCGGCGAGCGCGACCGCGGTGGTGTCCGACGCGCCGCGGCCCATCGTGGTGACGTCCTTGGTCGTCTGCGACACGCCCTGGAACCCGGCCACGATCGGGATCGCGCCGTCGGCCAGCGCCTCGGCGATCCGGCTCGGCCTGATGTCGATGATCCGCGCCCGGCCGTGCGTGGCGTCGGTGATCACGCCGGCCTGGGACCCGGTGAAGGAGCGCGCCTCCAAGCCCAGGGTGGCGATCGCCATGGCCAGCAGCGCCATCGAGATCCGCTCGCCGGCGGTCAGCAGCATGTCGAGCTCGCGTCCGGGGGGCAGCGGGCTGACCTGCCTGGCTAGGTCCATGAGCTCGTCGGTCGAGTCGCCCATCGCGGATACGACCACCACGACCCGGTCACCGGCCTTGCGGGTGGCCACGATCCGTTGCGCTACCCGTTTGATGCCGTCTGCGTCAGCGACCGAAGAACCACCGTACTTCTGCACAACGAGTGCCACGGCCGCGCCGCACCTCCCCGGGTGGTGGATGGACGGTTGATTTTATCCGAACGGGCCGGGCTGCCTCGCAGTCGTCACGGGCTGGTGCTCTCCTCGGCGACGTCCAGGCTGGCGTGCGCGACCACGGCGTGCAGGGCGCGCAGTGCGGCCCCGCCGTGGGTACCCCAGTGGTTGAAGTAGCTGTACTGCCACCACCACAGCGCCTCGAGCGACCGGCCCGCCTGGTAGTGCTTGAGGCCGTGGATAAGGTCGGCGGTCACGTCCGCGATGTCGTCCGAGATCCGGAACGGCAGGCCCGAGGTGTCCTTGTACGGGTCGAACACCTCGGCGTACTCGTGGACCGCGGACAGCCGCGCGGCCAGGCCGTTGCGCAGCGCGTCGAGATCGGGGTCGTCACCCACCTCGGGCTCCCAGTTGCCCGGCAGGATCACGTCCCGGCTGGCGCCGAGCTGGGCCCCGACGAGCAGGATCTGGGATACCTCGAGCAGGAGCAGCGGTACCGTCTCGTCTCCGCCGCTGCTCGCGAGCGCGTCCACGCCGTCGATGAAGTTCTTGACGTTCACCGCGATCTGGTCCGCTAGCGGCCGCCACTCACCCACCTGGTGCTGAGCTGGCGGTTCAGACATCAAGCAGTCTCCGTCCCTCGAAGGCGCGGCCCAGGGTCACCTCGTCGGCGTACTCCAGGTCGCCCCCCACCGGCAGTCCGCTCGCGGGCCGGGTCACCCGCAAGCCCATTCCCTTCACCAGCCTAGCGAGAAAGGCCGCTGTCGCCTCGCCTTCGAGGTTGGGATCGGTGGCGAGTATCAGTTCTGTCACCGTCCCGTCAGTAAGCCGCGCCATCAGCTCCCTGATCCGCAGCTCGTCCGGGCCGACCCCGTCGATCGGGCTGATCGCCCCGCCGAGCACGTGATAGCGGCCGCGGAACTCGCGGATCTTCTCCACCACCGCGACGTCCTTGGGCTCCTCCACCACGCAGATCACCGACAGATCGCGCCGCGGGTCCAGGCAGATCCGGCACTCGTCGGCCTCGGCCACGTTGCCGCAGGTCCGGCAGAACCGCACCCGCTCGGTCACCTCGATCAGCGCGTCGGCGAGCCGCCTTACCTCGGCGTGATCGGTGGCCAGCAGGTGAAAGGCGATCCGCTGGGCGCCCTTGGGGCCGACGCCCGGCAGCCGCCCCAGCTCGTCGATGAGGTTCTGGATGACGCCTTCGTACACGCCGGGTCCTACGTCTCCGGCTTGCCCTCGTCGTCAGGATCCTGGCGGCGCGGCGCCGGCGGGCTCTGCGGTCCCGGGCCGCCGATGCCCAGGCCGGACAGGTCGAGGCCGCCGGGCAGGTCGAGGCCGCCACCGGGCATGCCCGGCATGCCGCCACCTTGCATGGCCGCGGCGAACGGACCCATCTGCTGCTGCTGCAGGTCTTCGGCCGCCCGGTAGGCGTCACGGACCGCGGCCAGCACGAGGTCGGCGATCGTCCGCGCGGTCTCCTCCGCGTCGTCGGTGTCCACCGCGGCAGGCTGGATGCTGAGATCCAGCAGTTCGCCCTGGCCGTTGACGGTGGCCTTGACTAGGCCGCCACCCGCCGTGCCGGTCACCTCGGCGTCCGCCAGCGCCTGCTGGGCGTTCATGAGCTGTTCCTGCATCTGCTGCGCCGCGGCGAACAGCTGCTGCATATCCATCTGGGGTTCCACATCGCCCTCCTACGCAGAGCCTACGACCACCCCAGCGCGGTTAAGCCGGTCCGGCGCGCTGGGCTCAGCCTTCGAATTCGCCGATCACCCGACCGCCCAGCTCACGCTGGATGAGGTCCATGCCGGTCAGTTCGGCGTTCCGGACCGCCCGGTCGCCCGGTGACGGCTCGTCCTCGAGGCTGTCGCCGGGCGGCATGTCGTCCGGCTCGTCGTATGGTTCGGCGAAGTCCGGCGCCGTGAATTCGGGGAGAGGGGACTGCGACGGCGCGGGGACGGGGTCCCGCCGGACCTCGGGCGGGCGGGCTGACGCCGGGGCTCCGGTTCCGGGGCGTCCCGGCCGGGCGCCCGCGGCGGTCACGTCTGCGCCTGCCACGCCCTTGATCGTCGCGTTCACGCCGAAGTCAGTGCTCAGCACGCGCTTGAGAATGGCGTCGTGGCCGCTCACGCTGAAGCCCTTCATTTCCCCGTCCCGCGGGAACCGCAGGGTAAGGATCCCGTCCTCGAGGGAGAGCACGCTCGCGTTGGTGAGCAGCATCCAGGCCACCTTGCTCTCCTGCTTGACCGCGTCCAGGATCGCGGGCCAGCTCTGCCGCAACGTGTCGACCGCGGAGGCCGCCGGAGCCGGGGCTGCCGGAGCCGGGGCAACGGGGGCCGGCGCCGACACGGGCGGCCGCGCGGGCTCAGATGCCGGCCGCGGCGGCTCGGGTGCCGGCCGGGCGGGTTCGCGCGGTTCCGGCGCGGCCCGGGCGGGCGGGCTCGCGGCCCGGGGCTGTTCCGGCGGCTGGGGCGCCGGCCGGGCGGCGGGGCTGGGAACCCGGGCCCGTTCGGCCCCATTGTCCTGAGTGGGCTGCGGCGGGCGCCGGGGTGACTGCGGCACCGTCGACGGCGTCCCTGTTTCCAGCCGTTCCAGCCGGGCGAGCAGGGATTTCTCGTCCGTGGCGGCGCCCGGCAGCAGCACCTGGGCGCACATCAGCTCGAGCAGCAGGCGGGGCGAGGTGGCGCCGCGCATCTGGTCCAGGCCGGTGCTGACGATCTCGGCGGCACGGGCCAGCCCGGCCTGGCCGAAACTGGCCGCCTGCCGAGCCATCAGCTCGGCCCGGTCCGGTGCCAGGTCGAGCAGTCCGACCTCGGCGGCGTCGGGCACCGCGGCCAGCACGATCAGGTCGCGCAGCCGGTCCAGCAGGTCGGCCGCGAACCGGCGCGGCTCGTGGCCGCCCTCGATGACCCGGTTTACCACGCGGAAGGTCGCCGCGCCGTCGGCGGCCGCGAACGCGTCCGCGATCTCGTCGAGCAGGCTGGCGTCGGTGAAGCCGAGCAGCGCCACCGCGCGCTCGTAGCTGAGCCCGGACTCGTCGCTGCCCGCCAGCAGCTGGTCCAGGATGGACAGCGAGTCCCGGGCCGACCCGGCGCCGGCCCGGACCACCAGCGGCAGCACCGAGTCCTCCACCGCTACGCCCTCCTTGCGCAAGATGTCCTGCATCAGCTCGCGCAGCACGGACGGCGGGACCAGGCGGAACGGGTAGTGGTGGGTGCGCGACCTGATGGTCGGGATGACCTTCTCCGGCTCGGTGGTGGCGAAGATGAACTTCAGGTGCGGCGGCGGCTCCTCGACCAGCTTCAGCAGCGCGTTGAAGCCCTGCTGGGTGACCATGTGCGCCTCGTCGATGATGTAGATC
>WNGR01009054.1_pt1 | contig 10477 bp, 11 predicted proteins | sample 5407581 | NCBI WGS metagenome assembly WNGR01 (sample SAMN13153383, study PRJNA577476) | soil metagenome | isolation source: 80 cm soil or saprolite under Garry oak tree replicate 2 | place: USA:California | collected 2016-06-15
GCGGCGCTGAACGACGACGAGCACGCGGCCGCGCAGAAGGAGCTCTACCGCGCCCGCCGCGTCGCGCTGCGGGCGGCGCTGGAGGGCGCGGGCTTCCGCATCGACCATTCGCGCGCCGGCCTGTACCTGTGGGCCACCCGCGGCGAGCCGTGCTGGGACACGATCGGCTCGCTGGCCGAGCTCGGCGTCCTCGCGGCCCCCGGCGAGATCTACGGCCCCGGCGGCGAGCGGCACGTGCGGCTCGCGCTCACGGCCACCGACGAGCGCATCGCCGCCGCTGTCGAGCGGTTGGCCTGATCGATTGACGACCGAGGGCTCCGCAACGCTTGGTTGAAGCGTTGCGGAGCCCTCGTCGTGCTGGCACGGCGTCGGATCTTCGCCGTGTCCCGTACGCGAACCCCCCGCCGCGGCCGACCCACGTGGCCGCGGCGGGGAGCCCGGGTCCCGCTGCCCTGATCGGGCTTCGAGCAGGCCTCGATCAGGCCTTGTGCTTGGCCACGTAGGTCTGCGCGGTCTTGGCGACGTCCGACGCGGTCTGCGCGACCGGGGCGGCGGCCTGCTGCATCGGCGCGGCGGCGGCGTTCTGGCCGCCGACCAGCGGCAGGTTCTGGGTGACGCCGCCGACCACCGGCAGGTTGTTGACCGGCAGCGCGGACAGCGGGCTGCCGCTGCCGCCCGTGACCGAGCTCAGCACGCCGCCCGCGACCGGGAGGCTGCCCAGTGCGCCGGTCGCGCCGGCGGCGTCGCCGAGCACCGGCAGGTTGGCGCCGACCGGCAGACCCTGGGTCAGGCTGCTGACTCCCGGTAGGGAGCCGACGACCGGCAGGGTGTCGGCCTGCGCGCTGGTGGCCGCGACGACCGGGACCGCGATGGCTGCGGTCGCGGCGGCGGCAGAGGCGATACGGCGTCCGGCGTGCTTCATGGTGTTTCCTCTTCTTCGGTGAACTGGGGAACGACGGGGACATGCATTTCTCGTTCGTTCACGGGGAATTACGAGTGGGATCGGCTTGAGGTTGCGGCCAAACGTGGTAACGATTCGGTAAATAGGAGAGTTTTGGAATTCGGACGTCCAGCCATCATCTGGTACGTGGATATGCGAAACGGCCCGTCCCCGTCGCGCGCGGCGACGGGGACGGGCCGGGTACGGCGGTCGGTCAGAGGCCGCTGACCGCGCCGACCGTGCCGAGCACCGGGCTGTTGTTCCCGACCATCTCGCTGACCGGGACCGCCGCGGTGAGGCTGCCGACGCTGCCGAAGACCGGGAGCTTCGACTGGCTCAGCGACGTGGTGACGTCGCCGACCGTCGGCACTCCCTGCCTCTGCAGCTGCGCCACGAGCGGCTGGGTCTGGCCGACCACGCCGTTCGTCAGCTCCATGCTCTTGCCGCCGAAGCCGTCCGTCAGGGTGCCGACGGCGCCGTCCTGCAGCAGCATGGGGGCGAGCTGCATCGGCTGACCCGCCATCGCCGGCGCGACCTCGTGCACCAGTCCGCTCACCGGAACGACGGTCGTCAGCTTGTTGGTCAGCTGCGTGGTCTTCGAGGCGATGTCGGCGGTCTCGGCCGCGGCCTGGCCGGTCGTCACCGCCTCCCGGGTCTGCGCCTGCGGGGAGGCCCCGCCGGTCAGGCTGTTCTGCAGGTCGCCGGTGTCCACCGCGTTGGTCACCGCCTTGGTCAGCGTCCCGGCGAGCGGCAGCACGCTCTCGATCGGGCCCGCCATCGTGGTGACCTGGAGCGGCACGGTCGTGCCGAGCGGCAGCGCGGGCAGCGGGTTGGCCAGCACCGGAGCGGTGTCCGCGAACGCGCTCGAGGCCGCCGCGATCGGCAGCGCCCCGGCCGTGATCACGACCGCGGCGGTGGCCAGGTTCCGGGGCGTGCTCCGGGTGGGTTTGCGGTGTTTGCCTGCCATGGTGCGGCTCCTGTCCGGATGAACACAGAACGAGTTGACACCGTTTTATCGGAGCGAGGGCACCTCAAGTTGCGGCTCAGGCGGGTAAAGAAATGATAACTTCGGCCGACCTGGGGAATTCGACATCACATATGCTATGTGTCAGATCTGATCGGATGACTGATCAGGAGCCCTGCGTCATGGTGAGCACGACCCGGCCGGTCGGTGCGGCCGCGGCCGTGCCGGTCTGCCAGCTGTTCGGGTTGTTCGACGAGGACCAGGTCTTCCCGTCGTAGCCGACCTGCGTGATGCCCAGCGCCTCCGCCTTGGCCACGGCCCAGTTCGCGTACGCCCAGCCGCGCCGGGTCGCGTCCGTTCCGCTCAGCGAGCTCGGGACGGCCAGCGAGAAGCTGCGCGCGCTGCCCGAGACGTCCTCGACCGAGGCCGAGCCCCACTGCTTCTGCGCGTCGGCGACCACCGACTGGCCCAGCGTGGTCAGCCCGGAGGAGCCGGTGGCCTGCGCCGAGAAGGTCGGCCCGTCCAGCGTGCAGGTCAGCGCGGCGCCCGCGGTACCGGTGAACACGGACATCAGCGCCTTGCCCTCGTCCGCGTGCGTCGCGTACGCGGCCGGATAGGCGGAGTGCTGTACGTCCTGCGCGGCCACGGTCAGCGTGAGGTTCTGCCAGTTCGAGACCTTGACCAGCGCGTTGTAGAACGCCGTGGACGAGTACGTCGTGTCCATGATGTCCGACGCGGTGCCCCAGCCCTCGGACGGACGCTGCTGGAACAGGCCGAGCGAGTCGCGGTCGCCGCCGGTGACGTTGTAGAACTTCGACTCCTGCCGAGCGGTAGCCTCGGCGATCTCGATCCCGTACGACGGCATTCCGAGCTTGACGCCGACCGCCGCGATCGTCGCCGCGTTCTGCATCTGCTGAAGGTCGTACGTGTAGCTCTCGTTGTTGGCGGTGGCCACGCACTGCGCGGTGTTGAACAGCGAGATCCCGCCCAGCTTGTGCAGCAGCCAGATGCCGAGCCCGGCGAGGATGCTCGCCACCACCAGGACCACCAGTAGTCCGATCCAACAACCGCTGCGCTTGTTCTCGCTCATCGCCCCACACCGTATTCGATTCCGAGTGTCGAACGGTTCGTGGGGCCGTCACAGGTCCGCACTAAGATGCGGCCATGACCGTGCCACAAACGCCCTCCGCCTTCACCTCCCCGATCCCCGATGTGATCGACGAACTGTGGGAGCGCCGCGCTGAGCTCTCGCCGGCCGACGCCGAGGCCCGCAAGCTCGTCGTCGAGGCGGTGGACCTGCTCGACACCGGCGCCGCGCGGGTCGCGTTCGTGGACCCGGCCACCGACGAGGTCGTCGTGGACGAGCGGGCCAAGCGCGCCATCCTGCTCACCTTCAAGGTGCTCGAGATGGTGGAGAACAAGGTCGGGGACTTCTACCAGCACGACAAGATGCCGCTGAAGACCACCTTCGACGGTGTGCGCGTGGTGCCGGGCGCGGTCGCCCGCTGGGGCAGCTACTGCGCGCCCGGCACGATCCTGATGCCCTCGTTCATCAACATCGGCGGCTACGTGGACTCCGGCACGATGGTCGACACCTGGGCCACCGTCGGCTCCTGCGCGCAGATCGGCAAGAACGTGCACCTGGCCGGCGGCGTCGGCATCGGCGGCGTGCTCGAGCCGCCGAACGCCAAGCCGGTGGTGATCGAGGACGACGCGATGGTCTTCTCCCGCTGCATGATCATCGAGGGCGCGCGGGTCGGCAAGGGCGCGGTCGTCGGCGCGGGCACCATCCTGTCCGCCTCGATCCCGGTGATCGACGTGGAGACCGGCGAGGAGATCAGCCGCGGTCACATCCCGGACTGGTCGGTGGCCGTCGGCGGCACCCGCACCAAGAAGTACGCGGGCGGCGAGTTCGGCCTGCCCGGCGTGTTGGTGCTCAAGCGGCTGTCCGAGGGCGAGCGGCACAACAAGGCCAAGCTCAACGACATCCTGCGCGACAGCGGCCTGGCCACGGGCTGAGGCGCCGGATGCCCGTTCAGCTCGATCTCACCCTCGACGCGGCCGTGCTGGCCGCCGCGCTGGTCGACTTCCCCTCGGTCAGCGGCGACGAGAAGGCGTTGGCCGACGCGGTCGAGCGCGCGCTGCGCGACCTGCCGCGGCTGCGCGTGGACCGGTACGGCGACAACGTCGTCGCGCGCACGGAGTTCGGCCGCGCCGAGCGGGTCGTGCTGGCCGGGCACCTTGACACCGTGCCGATCGCCGACAACGTGCCCTCGCGCCTCGACGGCGAGCGGCTCTACGGCTGTGGCACGACCGATATGAAGAGCGGCGTCGCCGTTCAGCTGAAGATCGCATACGAGGTGGGCTCCGCTGATGGCGCGTCACCCGACCGCGATCTGACATTCGTCTTCTACGACTGCGAGGAGATCGAGGCCGCGCGCAACGGCCTCGGCCGCCTCGTCCGCGAGCACCCGGACTGGCTCGAGGCCGACTTCGCGGTGCTGCTCGAGCCCACGGACGGCCAGATCGAGGGCGGCTGCAAGGGCACGATGCGCGCGACCGTGACGACGCGCGGCGTGCGTGCTCACAGTGCCCGGGACTGGCTGGGCGTCAACGCGATCCACGGCGCGGCCCCGATCCTCGCGCGGCTCGCCGAGTACAAGGCCCGCGAGGTCGACGTCGAGGGGCTGCTCTACCGCGAGTGCCTCAACGCCGTCGGGATCACCGGCGGCGTGGCCGGCAACGTGATCCCGGACGAGTGCGTGGTCACGGTCAACTACCGCTTCGCCCCGGACCGCACCGAGGAGCAGGCCGCGGAGCACGTCCGCGAGGTCTTCGCCGACTTCGAGGTCGAGGTCACCGACAGCGCCCCGGCCGCCGCCCCCGGCCTCTCGCTGCCCTCGGCGGCCGAGTTCGCCCGCGCGGTCGGCGGCACGCCCGCGGCCAAGCAGGGCTGGACCGACGTGGCGCGATTCGCCGGTTTGGGTGTACCCGCGGTCAATTACGGGCCCGGCGACCCGACCCTCGCCCATACTCGGGGGGAGTATGTGGAGGTGGCCCTCATCGCCCAGGCGGTGGAGCGGATGCGCGCCTGGCTCGGCCTCCGGGAACGGTCTCGCTGAGATCACGGGTGTGTGGCAGTCTGAAGATAATCTGAGGACCGCCGAAACCTCCCCCGGGGCCCGATCGTCGCAGTGATTGACAAGTGGGATCGTCCGCCCGCACCGCGAACAATGGTGCGGCGGAGGCAAAAGGGTCGAGTGGGAACAGGGTGCGAAGGTAATGGGGCTGACCAGCGGGGGATTCTTCGCCCTGGTGATCGTGGGGGTAGTCGTCCTTCCCGCGCTCACCCTGCTGTTGTGGAGCAGGCTGCCGGGGCCGAAGGCGGTGAAGTTCGGCTCCCGCCTCGGCCTGATCCTGATGTCGCAGGCCATGGCCGTGCTGCTGGCGGCGCTGTGGATCAACAACTCCTTCCAGCTCTACTACTCGTGGTCCGACCTGATGGGCGACAACGGCGCGACCGGCGCGATCCAGGCCGTTACGCCGCAGGTGATCAAGACCACGATCGCGGCCAGGGGCGAGGGCGGTGCGCACTCCGAGTCGCTGCCCAACTTCAAGCTCTTCACCCAGGTGCGCGGCCTGCAGGACGGCACGGGCTACCAGGTCACCGTCACCGGCCCCGTGTCCAAGATCACCGGCAGCGTCGAGGTGTGGGTGCCCGCGCAGTACTCCCAGGCCGCGTACAAGAACGTGGACTTCCCGGTGGTCGAACTCTTCCCGGGCAGCCCCGGCACGCCGCAGACCTGGCTCACCGCGATGCAGGCGCCCTGGGTGGTCAGCCGGCAGGTCGCCTCCGGCGAGCAGCACCCCTTCGTGCTGGTCGCCGCGTCGATCAACGTCGACGGCCGGCACGACCCGGACTGCTCCGACATCCCGGGCGGCCCGCAGGTCGCGACGTGGCTCACCCAGGATGTGCGCAACCTGGTGCTCAGCTCGTTCCGGGTCTCCTCCGCGCACGACGCGTGGGGGATGATGGGCTACTCCGAGGGCGGCCTGTGCGCCACCAAGCTGGCCCTGCAGTACCCGAACGAGTACGCGGCGGCCGTGTCGATAAGCGGCGACGACCACCCGGACGGCGACCTGCTCAAGCCCGGCACCACCGCGTACCAGGAGAACTCCCCGATCTGGCTGCTCAAGCACCGCAAGCCGGTGAACGTCGCGCTGCTGCTGACCGGCACGCGGCAGGACAGCGATGTGGCCTCGGAGGCGGCGGCGATGGCGCACGCGGTGCGCGGCCCGACGACCGTGGACACGCTGATCTCGGCGCGCGGCGGGCACAACATCGGCGTCTGGAAGTCGGTCGAGCCGCCGGCCTTCGTCTGGCTCTCCAACCATCTGAGCGCGTCGAACACGACGACCTACAGCGCGTTGCCGGAAATGTTCAGCGGCGTCATCGGCTAGCAACGGCACGCGTCGGCCGACCGGCTACCGTGAGTGTGTGACTGAAAGAGAAACGGAGCGCATGGGCGCTCAGGAGAACCACCGCTCCGGCGGCAACGGGAGCGGCGGCGGGAACAGCAACGGGGAGCACCGGAGGAACCTGAAGGAGCGCTTCCGCGGTCCGGTGCTGCTGCGCCGCAAGCAGATCCCGCTGTCCGAGGGCACGACGACCGACCAGCGGCTGCTCGAATCGGAGGGCACGACGGACTGGCTGCATGAGGACCCGTGGCGGGTGCTGCGGATCACCTCCGAGTTCGTGGCCGGTTTCGAGACGCTGGCCGAGATCGGCCCGGCCGTGGCCGTGTTCGGCTCGGCGCGCACCAAAGTGGACTCGCCCGACTACCTGGTGGGCGTGGAGGTGGGCCGTCGGCTCGCCAAGGCGGGCTTCGCGGTGATCACCGGTGGCGGTCCGGGCACGATGGAGGCGGGCAACCGCGGCGCGGTCGAGGGGGACGGACTGTCCGTGGGCCTCGGCATCGAACTGCCCTTCGAGCAGGGCCTGAACGACTACGTGGACCTCGGTCTGAACTTCCGTTACTTCTTCGTCCGCAAGACGATGTTCGTGAAGTACGCGCGCGGGTTCATCGTGCTGCCCGGCGGCTTCGGCACGCTCGATGAGCTCTTCGAGGCGCTCACCCTCGTGCAGACGCAGAAGGTGACGTCCTTCCCGATCGTGCTGCTCGGTTCGTCGTACTGGACCGGCCTGGTGGACTGGCTGCGGGACGCGGTCGTGGACGGCGGCAAGGCCTCGGTCAAGGACCTGGACCTGCTGCACGTCACCGACTCGCCGGAGGAGGCCGTCGAGCTGATCCGCTCGGCGCGTCCGGTCGTCAGGCGCTGATCGAGGCCTTCGCGGCCGCCTCCATCGCCACGCAGATCGCGGCGAGGTCCCCGTCCTCGGTCGGGTACGGCGGCATTGTGTAGATCAGATCGCGGAACGGGCGCAGCCAGACGCCGTTGCTCACGGCTGCGTCCGCGGCCGCGGCCATGTCCACCTCGCGGTCGAGTTGGATGACGCCGATCGCGCCGAGCACGCGCACGTCGCGCACGCCCGGCAGTCCGCGCGCGTCAGCCAGCCCGGAGCGCAGCCCTCGCTCGATCCTGGCCACGTCGCGCTGCCAGGTCACGCCGCCGCGCAGCCGAGGGTTCGTCAGCACTTCCAGCGAGGCGTTGGCGACGGCCGCCGCGAGCGGGTTGCCCATGAACGTCGGGCCGTGCGCGAGGATCGGCACCTCGCCGTGGCTGATTCCCTCGGCGACGCGCGACGTGCACAGCGCCGCGGCCAGCGTCATGTAGCCGCCGGTGAGGGCCTTTCCGACGCACATGACGTCCGGGCTGACCCCCGCGTGCTCGGCGGCGAAGAGCGCGCCGGAGCGGCCGAAGCCGGTGGCGATCTCGTCGAACACCAGTAATACGTCGTGCTCGTCACACAATTCGCGCAGCGCGCACAGGTAGGCGGGGGAGTGGAAGCGCATGCCGCCGGCGCCCTGCACGATCGGCTCGACGATCACCGCCGCGAGCTCCGAGGCGTGCCGCTCCATCAGATCCGCGAGATGCGCGACGTACGCCGGATCCGGCTCCGCGTCGAACCCGTCCGGCGGCTCCTCGGCGAACACCTGCTCCGGCAGCACGCCGCGCCACAGGCCGTGCATGCCGCCCTCGGGGTCGCACACGGACATCGGGTGGAACGTGTCGCCGTGATAGCCGCCGCGCCATGTCAGCAACCTCCGCTTGGCCGGACGGCCCAGCGAGCGCTGGTACTGCAGGCACATCTTGATTGCGACCTCGACGGACACCGAGCCGGAGTCGGCCAGGAAGACGTGCCGCAACGGCTCCGGCGTGAGCGCGACCAGGCGCTCGGCGAGCCGGATCGCGGGCTCGTGGGTGAGCCCGCCGAACATCACGTGCGCCATCCGGTCCAGCTGCGCGTGCGCGGCCTCGTCGAGGACCGGGTGCCCGTAGCCGTGGATCGCGGCCCACCATGAGGACATCCCGTCGATCAGCTGGGTGCGCTCGCCGTCGCGCAGCCGCACGTCCAGCCGCACGCCCTCGGCCCCCGTCACCAGCAGCGGCGCCACCCGGCCCAGCATCGGTCCGTAGGGGTGCCACACGTGCGCGCGGTCGAGGTCGAGCAGGGCCTCGGCACTCAGCGGATTCTCAGAACGGTCCACGGGCACACGGTATCCCGATCAGGGTAAAGTGCCTCGCGCGGGAGCACGCGGTGGAAGATGAGAGGCGACAGTCTGATGTTCTGGTTCCAGCTCTGCGTGGTCGTCGCGCTTCTGATCGCGGTGGGCTGGGTCGCCGTCGGCGGCGGAGGCCACCTGTCCCCGTCGCACCCGGACCGTCCGGACCCCGCCGTCCCCGACACCGGCCTGCTCGCCCGCCCCGACGTGGACAAGGTGCGCTTCTCGATCGGTGCGCGCGGCTACCGGATGGACGAGGTGGACGACGTCCTGGACCGGCTCGCCTACGAGATCGACGTCCGGGAGCGCCGGATCGCCGAACTCGAGGGCCGCGATCCGTCGCAGCAGGCTGAGTCGCAGATCACCCAGGGTGCCGCTGAGCGGCCCGCGGAATCGCGGGAAGCGCCCGAAGGCACCGAGTGAAGTCCTTCACTACTTCCGGTGATTTCCGCGTGATGTCTTGACGTCGCCCGCTGGGCGCGGTTTCCTGGCAGCACCCCGACCCCAACCTGCGTTGTGCGGACGTGACCCGGAGGTGCGGTGTGGCCCAGCAGATCGCCCAGGAGATTCTCGACCCGACACCGGTCCAGCTCAGGCCGTACGACGACCGCTGGTCCGGATACTTCCAGCAGTACCGGAGCCAGATCTCGGAGGCCCTCGGCGAGCGGGCCGTGCTCGTCGAGCACATCGGCTCGACCGCGGTGTCCGGACTGCTCGCCAGAGCGTGCGTGGACATCCTGCTCACGGTGGCCGAGCCGGATGCCGAGGAGGACTACCGCGCCGAGGTCGAGGCGCTCGGATTCACCCTCTGGGAGCGTGAGCCGGACCGCAGGGTCTTCGCCAGCGCCCGCCGGCACACCCCCGGCACGCCGCAGTGCCCGGCCCGCCTCTTCGTCTGCCGTTCCGGCGGGACCTGGGAGTTCGACCAGCTGCTGCTGACGCACTACCTGGGCGCGCACGAGGAGCGTCGCCAGGCGTACGCCGACCTCAAGCGTCACCTGGCCAAGGTGCACCGCGACGACCCCGGCGGATACGCGCGGGCCAAGCGCCCCTTCCTGCGCGAGACGGTGCGCCTGGCGCATCGCTCGTTCCTCGCGCCGGATTTCTAAGGACCCGGTTCCAGGCGGCCCACCCCGGAACCGGCCCTCGGCAACCCGCTGGTGAGAGCTAGCCGGAGACGTCCGCCCGCTGCCCGGTGAAGTTCGGCTGCCGCTTCTCCAGGAACGCGGTGACCGCCTCCATGTGGTCGGCGGCCTGGAAGCAGCGGCGCTGCATCTCGTCTTCCTTCTCCAGCGTCTCGGCGAGGCTGTGCGTAGCGCCGTACGCGATCGACTCCTTGATGGAGGCGTAGGAGACGGTCGGCCCCGCGGCGAGCTTCTCCGCCAGCTCGCGCACCCGCTCGGCGAACTTGCCGGCCGGAACCAGCTCGGTGAACAGCCCGAGCTCCAGGGCGCGCGCGGCCGGAATCGTCTCCGGCTGGAGCAGCAGCTCGACGGCCTTGGCCTGTCCCACCACGCGTGGCAGCGTCCACGACGCGCCCGAGTCCGCACTCAGCGCCACGCCCGCGAACGCCATGTTCACCCCCGCGGTGTCGACGGCGACGCGGAAGTCGCAGGCGAGCATGAAGCCCGCGCCCGCGCCCGCGGCCACCCCGTTCACCGCGGCGATGACGGGCTTCGGCATGCCGGTGAGCAGCAGGGTGATCGGGTTGTAGTGCTTGCGGACGGTGCCGCTGATCCCCTCCTCGTCGCCCGCCATCACCTTCGTCATGTGCTCGCGCAGGTCCTGGCCCACGCAGAAGGCCCGCCCGGTCCCGGTCAGCACGACGGCCCGCACCTTCGGATCCGCGCCGGCCTCCCGCAGCGCGGCCAGCAGCGCGTTCTTGGT
>WNGR01009055.1_pt1 | contig 10475 bp, 5 predicted proteins | sample 5407581 | NCBI WGS metagenome assembly WNGR01 (sample SAMN13153383, study PRJNA577476) | soil metagenome | isolation source: 80 cm soil or saprolite under Garry oak tree replicate 2 | place: USA:California | collected 2016-06-15
AGCTTACGAACAGCAAGATCCGCTGCTACGTCACAGCGTCACCTCCTGCCCTGCTGGGCGCACGAAAAAGGCTCATTGTTATTTGCACGGATGCGCATTGTCTGTTGGTTCCGGGGCTGATAGGCGGGGTGTGGTTATCACGGGGAGTTCCGGGGCGGGGAAGACCACGCTCGTCGCGAGGCTGTTGTGGCATCCTGGGTATCCGGTAGCAGTGTTGAACGACGACTGGGGCGCCATTTCGCTGGATTCTGGGGATTCGGTCAGCACGGGGGAGAGGATGCTGCACATGAAGTCCAGCGCGTCCAGGCCCTTCGTCCCGGCTTCTTCGCGAGCGCGCTAGCAGGCTCGTATTCGCTTGATCTTTCAGAGCCGGATCGGGATGCCCGGATCCTGGTGTCGCCGGAGAGTGTCTACGGGACGGCGTGGAGTACCACGGCGACGGCGGTTGAGCATGTGGCCGTGGTTGTGCGGGAAGATGCAGGGTGGTTGCCACCGGGCCCAGGGGGCCGAGGCTATCAGGGTGCTCGAAAGCGAGGCGGCTTGGGTCTTGTTCACCGTCACGAGGCGTTCTTTAATGGATTCCTGATCCTGACGACAGGAGACGATAAGTTGCGTGAGGAACGGCGCTATCGACGGCTTCTTGATCGCACAACGGTGTCTTGGGTAAATAATTGCGGTACGCCTGAGGCCCTGGTTGGCAACTTCATCTCCGCGGCACGCGCGGGAGCCAGCGCGGAACCCTCGCCGATACTCCAGATAGGCGTCGCCGAACCGGCGGCGCAGCGCTCGCTCTTCGTAACCGGTAACAAACAGATGGAAGAAGATCGCCATCGTGGCTGCGAGCAGCAGCGGCGGCGACAAGAACAACGTGGGGGTGCTGCGGTGGACGTGGCGTGTGCAGTATTACGCGATCGGCGGGTTCTGCACCGACAAGTACCCGCCGTTCACGCTCGTGGATGAGCCGGGCTACCCGGCGCACATGGAGATCGAGTACCCCGGGCGCCTGTCGCGCGGGCTGGCCGGTGTTGAGGAGGCCAACGCGATGACCGCATTCAAGGCCGCGATCTTCGATGTCGATGGTGTACTGGTCGACTCACCCCACGAATTGGCCTGGCGGCAGGCTCTCGGGCAGCTGATGGACGGGGAGTGGCGCGGCATCCGCGATCAGACGGGCTACACGCCCGAGCGGTTCACCCCCGTGGTTTACCAGCAAGTGATGGCCGGCAAGCCGCGGATGGCCGGCGCCCGGGCCGCCCTGGAGTATTTTCACGTGCCTGGCGCCGGCGAGCGAGCGGTGCAGTATGCGGCGGCCAAGCAGGAGCAGATGCTGGCGCTGATCAACGAGGGCCGGTTCATGGCCTTCCCGGACGCGCTACGGTTCATCCTGGCCGTCAAGGAGATGGGCGTGCCGGTGGCTGCGGCGTCGTCGTCCAAGAACGCCAGGCTGTTCCTCAACCAGATCCGGCTGGACACCTTCGCCGCCGAGCAGCGGCTGGATTATGGCTTCATCTCGGCCGGGATGGTGCTGGAAGAGCTGTTCGATGCCGACATCTCCGGCCGGGACTTCCCGCGCGGAAAGCCCGACCCGATGATCTTCCTCGCCGCGGCGGAGGAACTCGGCGTCCGCCCGGACGCCTGCTTCGTGGTCGAGGACGCGACGAGCGGGATCCAGGCGGCCAAGGCGGGGAACATGGCCGCGCTCGGGGTGGCACGCCTCGGTGATGGGGAACTGCTCGCGGCGGCCGGCGCCGACCTGGTGGTGACCACGCTGGACGATGTCTCCCGTCAGGCCCTGGCCGATGGCCGCCTGGCGGAGCGGCGGGCGGCGGCGGACCTCCGGCAGCGGCACACGGAGCGGCCGCCAAGCACCTGGACACTGGTTTACGAGGGCTTCGACCCGGAACGGCAGGGGCTGCGCGAAGCGCTGTGTGCTCTGGGCAACGGCTACTTCGTGACGCGCGGCGCGCTGCCGGAGGCCGATGCGGACGCGGTTAACTATCCGGGCACCTACGTGGCCGGCCTCTACAACCGGATGGTCACCGAGATCGCCGGCGGTAAGGCCGACAACGCGGACCTGGTAAACCTTCCGAACTGGCTCGTCCTGCGGTTCCGGGTCGCGGGCGGGATGTGGTTCGACGCTCAGCGGGACAACGTGCTGGAACACCGTTTCGAGCTGGACCTGCGCCACGCCACCCTCATCCGGCACCTGGTATGGCAGGACGCTCATGGCCGGCGGACCCGGGTGGAGCAACGCCGTTTCGTGAGCATGGCGGATCAGCATCTCGCGGCGCTGCAGACCACGTTCACGGCCGAAAACTGGTCCGGCACCCTGGAGGTCAGCTCTGGGCTCGACGGCAGAGTGGTCAACGCAGGCGTCAAGCGCTACCGCGATCTGAACGGCCGCCATCTGATCGTGCTGGACCAGGCAGAGGCGGACGATGAGGCAGTCGACTTGCTGGCCGAGACCAGCCAGTCGCACGTGCGGGTCGCTGTCGCGGCACGCACACGGCTCGCGGGCGACAACCCGCCCCCCGGGACCGGCCGGCGGCTGATCACCGAGCCGGGGTTCATCGCCCATGAACTCACCATCGAGCTGGAGGAAGGGCGCCCGGCCACCATAGAGAAGATCATCGCCCTCTACACCTCCCGGGACTGGGCAATCTCTGAGAGCCGCGCCGACGCGCGGCTGGCACTGGCGGCCGCCGAAGGCTTCGAGCAGCTGCTGGCCCGCCACGAGCGCGCTTGGGACAGCCTTTGGAGCAGGTTCGACATAGAGCTCCACAGTGCCAACGAGTGGACCGGGACGGTCCTGCGCCTGCACATCTTTCACCTCCTGCAGACCGTTTCAGCGCACAGCCTCCACCTCGATGCCGGAGTGCCTGCGCGCGGCTGGCATGGCGAGGCATACCGCGGCCACATCTTCTGGGACGAGCTGTTCATCTTCCCGTTGCTCGACTTCCAGCAGCCGATCCTCGCCGATGCGATGCTGCAATACCGGCACGCCCGCCTGGGCGCGGCGCGGGCCGCGGCCCGGGCGGCCGGGCTCGCTGGCGCGATGTTCCCGTGGCAGAGCGGCGCCAACGGCCAAGAGGAAACCCAGCGGATCCACCTCAACCCCCACTCCGGGCGCTGGCTGCCCGACCACTCTCATCTGCAGCGGCACGTCAACATCGCGATCGCCTACAACGTCTGGCAGCACTACATGGTGACGGGAAGCACCGCGTTCCTGCGCTTTTCCGGAGCCCAGCTGCTGATCGAGATCGCGCGCTTTTGGGCCAGCATCACCACATACGACCCGGTGCAGGACCGCTATGAGATCCATGGCGTGATGGGCCCCGATGAGTATCACGACGCCGACCCGGACTCCGGCGAACCCGGCCTGCGCAACAACACCTACACCAACGTCATGGCGGTCTGGGTGCTGCGGCGGGCGCTGGAAGCCTTGCAGGAACTGCCGCCGCACTACCGGCAGGAACTCACCGATGAGCTGACGATCCGCGACGACGAACTGCACCACTGGCGCGACATCACCCGCAAGATGAAGGCCGTGTTCCACGCCGACGGCGTGCTGACCCAGTTCGAGGGCTACGAACGGCTGCCCGAATTCGACTGGAAGGGTTACCGGGAGAAGTACGGCAATATCCAGCGCCTGGACCGTGTACTGGAGGCCGAGGGCGACACCCCGAACCGCTACAAAGTCTCCAAGCAGGCCGACGTGCTGATGCTGCTGTTCCTGATGCCCACCGACGAGCTGCGGGAACTACTGGGAGATCTGGGCTACCGGGTAAACGAGCAACAGCTATCCCGGACCGTTGACTACTACCTGCAGCGGACCTCACACGGCTCCACCCTGAGCGGGGTGGTGAGCGCCTGGGTGCTGTCCCGCTACCATCCCAGGCAGGCGTGGCAGTTCCTGCTGCGAGCGCTGGAAAGCGACATTGCCGACGCCCAGGGCGGCACCACGGCCGAGGGCATCCACCTGGGAGCGATGGCCGGAACCGTCGACGTCGTATTCCGCTGCTTGACCGGGATGCGCGCGCGGGGGGAGGTACTCCGCTTCGACCCGGCCCTGCCAGCAGAAGTCACGCGACTCCGGTTCAGCGTCCACTATCGCGGTCACCGCATCGATGTCACCCTCACCGGGGAACACATGGAAATCAGCTCCCACCCGGGAGTAGCCAGACCCATCGCGGTTCTCGTCCGCGGCGAAACCGTCGACCTCCAGCCAGGCGCCAGACACCACTTCGCGCTATAGCAGCCAGCCCTGACAGCAGCGGCGGCCCCTGCCGGTTCCCGCCTGAGCGCCGGGAGGAGCCAAGGGCAATGCGCACGACCTTCACAGCCTGGAGGACCACGTCTCCCCGTCGAGCACAGCCATCTCGACCGGCCGAGAACACCAGCGCGATCATCAACAAGCCGCAAACCGGCAGGCCCGGCGGCGGGGCCGCCGGCACCGAGGAAGCGACAGGGGAACCAAGTACGGGCCAGATCTGGATGATATGCGTACTGCCGCCCCGCGACCGGCGCAACTGGCGGCCGCTCATACTCGGCAGGGAGGATGTGGATAGTGCCTCCGGCCCTGCTTCCGTGGTTTGGCCTATTGCGGGCGTAAGGTCTGAGGTCTGGGTCCCGGCCTGACCTCCGAATCGGCCGACGCCGGTCGGGTTGTCCTGCGTGGCCGGCGTCGCCCTGCGAGCACTTGCTGATTGTCGCCGGCTGGCGGCGGGGGTGGGTCTTGGGCGATCACGGGCGCCGCGCGGCAGGCGTTCCAGGCGCGGCGGCCCCGCTTGTCCTCGGGGTCATGTTCCCGCGGTTCCGGATAATGCTGCGCGACTCGCCAGGCGCGGCGAACTGGAGGACGCGGAGGGCAGCGCGGGACTGGCTCACCGCGATGAGGGTCGGTGGGCGGTGGCCGGTTGGCACGCGCGCGGATGCCGGGGCGGCTGGGTCCTTGGTGTTCGCCGTCGCGGCCGGGTGGTAGCGGATACCGTCACCGTCCGCGACAGCAAGCGGTTCGCTGAACCGCTTGCTGTGCCCAGATCCTGTCCGCTGTATGTCCGTGATCATGGGGTCAGTCGAACACGCAACCGCATACCGTGGTGGCCTGCCCCGTCGGATCGAACGTGCAGACGGAGCCGGTCCGGTGGGATCTTCTCCCAGGTCAGCAGGGCATAAACGAACGCAGCACCGGTCGGCAGAGAAGGCTCAGGCAGCGGGTGAGAACCCGTCGCGCGTACAATCACCCTGCCTGAGCGGCGGTTTTGCAGACCGCTCGCTCTTGCGAGCAGCGCCGACCGGGACAAGATTCCGAATCACCGCGCTGACCTGCTGATACTACGAATAGCCACTGGTGGCAGGTGTTGGGTTCGAACCAACGTAGGCTGAGCCGACGGTTTTACAGACCGCTCCCTTTGGCCACTCGGGCAACCTGCCTCGGCCGCCTGCACGACGGCACAGTGAAGGATAGCGGAACTCGCGCCCCTGGTCAGCACCCGGATCCCAGGACCGGGGCCGACACGATTCAGCCTGCGGGCCGAGCGATGTGCCGACGGGCCTCCGGGCGTCTAACCTGTGACCGTGGCATCCGAATCCTCTTTCGACATAGTGTCCAAGATCAACCGTCAGGAAGTTGACAACGCGCTGAACCAGGCGGCGAAGGAGATCGGCACGCGCTTCGATTTTCGCGGCGTGGGCGCATCTATCGCCTGGTCCGGCGATCATGCCGTGGAGATCAGGGCGAACAGCGAGGAGCGCGCCAGCGCCGTGCTGGACGTGTTCAAGGACAAGCTGGTCAGGCGCTCGGTCTCACTGAAGGTCCTGGACCCGGGCGAGCCCAAGGCCTCGGGCAAGGAGTATCGCCTCGGGGTGGGTCTGAAGGAGGGCATCTCCCAGGATGACTCCAGGAAGATCTCGAAGATCATCCGGGACGAGGGCCCGAAGGGCGTGCGGGCTCAGGTTCAGGGCGACGAGCTGCGGGTCTCGTCCAAGAAGAAGGACGACCTCCAGGAGGTCATCAGCCTGCTCAAGGGCAAGGAGTTCGACCTCGCCCTGCAGTTCGTCAACTACAGGTAGTTCATCGACGGCGGGTAACGCCGCCGAATGTGCTGGCGGGCGCCGGGCGGCGTACGCGGTGCGGCCGTTACGGCAGCCTCACGAGGCTACCGACGTCCGGCGCCGGAAGCCCGAGATGTCCGTTGGCCGCTGCAGGTCGCCTGCGGTCGCGGCGTGCGAGGTGTCCGCGGCGAGCTGCGCCGCAAGCTCGGCGCAGGCGCGTGCCCGCTCGGCGTCCCTGGCATGGTCCGCGCAGCGGCCGCCCGGGATGTTCTCGCAGTCCCAGCAGCCCATGACATCGGCTCCTGAAGCGCGGTAGACGGCGGCGTCCTCCAGAGCGGTCAGCACGATCTCCAGCTGCCTGGCCGAGAGCGCGACCTCATCGCGCCCGGCCATCCGCGCCCGGCTCAGCAGCGAGGCCACGGCGGCCGCGTTCCGCTTGTCCCAGTGCACCAGCCTGCTGAGGAACTGCCGGTCCCTGCCGCTGAGCTTGATTCCGCGCAGGGCCGCGTCCAGCGCGTCGCGCACCGTGGCCCGGCGTGCAGCTGAGCGCTGCAGCGGAACCGGCCCGCCGCCCGGCTTGATGGCAGTGGGCTCTGGTTGGATCGCGGCGTCGTGCTGGATCGCGGTGCGTTGCCTCGGAAGGGCCGCCGGTGTCGGGCGAAACCCCGGCGGCTTGGGCACGGTGGCAACCTGGCCGACCTGACAACCTGGCACACGATCGCTCATGCCCTGCGGCCTCCTAGTCGAGCGCAAATCCAGCTCCTCGACGGACGGGAGGTCAAGCAAGCCCCCCGCTCAATTACCTGCAGCTTCCGCCTGTCTGGCACCCCGGGCGCCGTGCACAGTCAGCGACCACAGCAGCACTACGCGAGTATGACGCATCGGGATGCAGTTGGGTTGACACTCTTAGTAACTGATTCGAATCCAGGAAAGTCAACACGCCAGGCCGTCGCTGCGCGTTCCAATCGGCAGATCTGCGCAGTTCAGCCGCGTAGGCGGAGCCGCGAGGCGGCATGGGCGAGGCCGGGCTTGACGGGTGCCGGCGGCCCAGGCGGCCCGGCCCTGATCCCCGCGGAACGCGGGCTGGGTCCCGCGGAACCCGGGCCTGGTCCCGCGGAACCCGGTCCGGGGCTCAGGTGAGCCGGAGGGGCTCAGCTGCAAACCATGCTGAGTCTTTGAGGAATCTACGAGGTAACCATGCGGAACTCTGGAGAAATTCAAGAGCGCGCCCGCGCCCGCTGGAGGAGGATGCGGAAGATCTAGGGAACAGGTCAGTTCGGCGCTGCGTGGCATTACACTGAGGCAACATCTTGGCGGAGTTAGTGTCACAGAAGATCGTTTGGATCGGCCGCACAGGTCTTCTATCTACCGAATTCCACCGATAGATGCACCAATCGCAGCAGGTCACAAGCAGTAGATATGCATTAGACACACATCCGCCCGGCGACTCCCCGTCGTCGGTAGGATGTAAGGTATTCCTAACCTCAACTAACCTCAACGCCCCGGCCCAGGCCACGGACAGGGGCGGCGCATGTACGGATGCACGCCGTCACCGTGTCCACAGTGTCATCACTGCCCGGCCTCGGCGCGTGGAGGAGGCCTCCGACTGTGACCAAGCAGGTCCAGCAGCTCGATCGTGTCATTATCAGGTTCGCGGGCGACTCCGGCGACGGCATGCAGCTCGCCGGCGATAGGTTCACCCAGGAAACGGCCACTTTCGGCAATGACCTGTCGACGCTGCCCAACTTCCCCGCCGAGATCAGGGCCCCGGCCGGCACCCTTCCCGGGGTGTCCAGCTTCCAGCTGCATTTCGCCGATCATGACATCCTGACGCCGGGCGATGCCCCCGACGTGCTGGTGGCCATGAACCCGGCGGCGCTCAAGGCCAACATCGGCGACCTGCCGCGCGGCGCGGACATCATCGCCAACACCGACGAGTTCACCAAGCGCAACCTGACCAAGGTCGGTTACGCGCAGAACCCGCTCGAGGACGGGTCGCTTTCCGCCTACCAGCTGCACGCGCTGCCCATCACCTCGGTGACCGTCAAGGCGCTTGAGGGCTATGACATCAGCCGGAAGGAAGCCGAGCGGGCCAAGAACATGTTCGCGCTCGGCCTGCTGTCCTGGCTGTACAACAGGCCCGCCGAGGGGACGATGACGTTCCTCGAGTCCAAGTTCGGCAAGAAGCCCGAGATCATGGCGGCGAACAAGGCGGCGTTCAAGGCGGGCTGGAACTACGGCGAGACCACCGAGGAGTTCTCGGTCCAGTACGAGGTCAAGCCCGCCACGCTGGCGCCGGGCACCTACCGGAACATCACCGGCAACACCGCCCTGTCCTACGGTCTTATCGCCGCCTCGCGGCGCTCCGGCCTGCCGCTGTTCCTCGGCTCCTACCCGATCACCCCGGCGTCGGACATCCTGCACGAGCTCGCGAAGCACAAGCGGTTCGGGGTCCGCACGTTCCAGGCCGAGGACGAGATCGGCGGCGTCGGCGCGGCGCTCGGTGCCTCGTTCGGCGGCGCGCTCGGCGTGACGTCGACCTCGGGCCCTGGGATGGCGCTCAAGTCGGAGACGATCGGGCTGGCCGTCTCGGTCGAGCTGCCGCTGATCGTCTGCGACATCCAGCGGGCGGGCCCGTCCACCGGCATGCCGACCAAGACCGAGCAGGCCGACCTGCTGATGGCCCTGTTCGGCCGGAACGGAGAGTCACCGGTCGCCGTCGTGGCGCCCGCGACGCCATCGGACTGCTTTGACATAGCGCTTGAGGCGGTCAGAATTGCGGTGAAGTACCGCACGCCGGTAATAATCCTGTCCGATGGCTATCTGGCGAATGGCTCGGAACCGTGGCGCATTCCCGAGGTCTCGGCGCTGCCCAGACTGCGGGACGATTTCTCCTTCTCCAGTCCGGGGGAATGGCGCAAGCTCGATGAGAAGCCCGAGTTCCTGCCGTTCCGGCGGGATCCGCAGACCCTCGCCCGGCCCTGGGCCATTCCGGGGACCCCGGGCCTGGAGCACCGGATCGGCGGCATCGAGAAGGCCGACGGGGCTGGCACGATTTCCTACGACCCCGACAACCACGACCGGATGGTCCGGCTGCGCCAGGCGAAGATCGACGGTATAGCCGATGACATCGCGCCGGTCGAGGTCGACGACCCCGACGGCAATGCGAAGGTCCTCGTGCTCGGCTGGGGCTCGACGTTCGGCTCGATCGGCGCCGCGGTCCGCCGGGTCCGGCTGGCCGGCGGCTCGGTCGCGCAGGCGCACCTGCGGCATTTGTCCCCGTTCCCGGCCAACCTCCGCGACGTGCTGTTCACCTACGACAAGGTGCTTGTTCCCGAGATCAACCTCGGCCAGCTTGCGCTGGTGCTCCGCGGGCGCTATCTCGCGGACGTGATCTCCTACAACAGGGTCCGCGGGCTGCCGTTCCAGGCCGCGGAACTAGCCGGCGTCATCCAGGATGTGATCGCAAATGTCTGAAGCCAGCGCGGCCAACGGCGCTGCGGCCAACGGCGCCAGCAGGAGGGCGGCCAACGGCGGGGCGGCCAACGGCGGGGCGGCCAACGGCGGGGCAGAAGCCAGCGGGGCAGCCAACGGCACGGTGGCCAACGGCGCTGCGCCGCAGGGCCGGCACGCCCGCGGCGGGGCAGCCGACGGGGAGCGCCCCAGGCCCGCCTCCCTCGCCCTGGTGCCCACGTCCGACGAGAAGCTCACCACCAAGGACTTCAAGTCCGACCAGGAGGTGCGCTGGTGCCCGGGCTGCGGCGACTACGCCATCCTGGCCGCGTTCCAGGGATTCCTGCCCGAGCTTGACGTCCCGCGCGAGAACCTTGTGATCATCTCCGGGATCGGCTGCTCATCACGGCTGCCCTACTACGTGAACAGCTACGGAATGCACTCCATCCACGGCCGCGCGCCCGCGATCGCCACCGGCCTGGCGTCCTCCCGCCCCGACCTGTCGGTCTGGGTGATCACCGGGGACGGGGACGCGCTGTCCATCGGCGGCAACCACCTGATCCACGCGCTGCGCCGCAACGTCAACATCAAGATCATGCTGTTCAACAACCGGATCTACGGGCTGACCAAGGGTCAGTACTCGCCCACCTCGGAGCAGGGCAAGGTCACCAAGTCGACACCGTTCGGCTCCCTGGACACCCCGTTCAACCCGGTGTCGCTGGCGCTGGGCGCCGAGGCGAGCTTCGTGGCGCGCACCATCGACTCCGACCGCAAGCACCTGACCGGTGTGCTGCGGGCCGCGGCGGACCACCGGGGCTCGGCCCTGGTCGAGATCTACCAGAACTGCCCGATCTTCAACGACGACGCGTTCGCCTCGGTCACCGAGCCTGAGGCGCAAGCCGAGAATCTGATCCGGCTGGAGCACGGCATGCCCATCAGGTTCGGCCCGGACCAGGCCCGCGGGCTCA
>WNGR01016966.1_pt1 | contig 10473 bp, 8 predicted proteins | sample 5407581 | NCBI WGS metagenome assembly WNGR01 (sample SAMN13153383, study PRJNA577476) | soil metagenome | isolation source: 80 cm soil or saprolite under Garry oak tree replicate 2 | place: USA:California | collected 2016-06-15
CGCTGCCCCTCGCCGGGTTGCGAGTTGTGTAAGAGGATGGTTGTAGCGAGGTGTGTGGATGGTGCTTGGCCTGGGGACGGATCTGATGGAGATTGAGCGGGTGCAGCAGAGTATCGACCGGTTTGGGGAGCGATTTCTGCACCGGGTCTTTACGGAGGGCGAGATCGCCTACTGCCAGCGCAAGAAGAAGCATTCGGCCGAGAGCTTTGCGGCGCGGTTTGCCGCCAAGGAGGCCGGGGCGAAGGCCCTGGGGACTGGGATCAGCCGCGGAGTGGGCTGGAGAGAGATCGAAGTGAGGCGGGAGCCGGGTGAGCGGCCGAGGCTGCACTTCAGCGGCAGGGCGGCGGAACGGGCTGCTGACATGGGGGTGCGAAATGTGCAGCTTAGCCTGACGCATAGCCGGGAGGTGTCGATGGCAGTGGTCACGGTGGAGGATTAGAGCGGCTATGACGGCATTCACGGTATTGAAACCAATGGTGGGGTTTACGCATCCATTGAAGACAAAGCACTTTTGCGAGATCGGGACGTTTCGAGGACAAGTACGGAATGGCTGGTGAGGTAATGTATCCTCTCTTTTACCGGACACCCTGCTCCGTTGCGTCAAAGGCAGGCATCGGCAGAGCTCATACGCCAGCCGTCCCGAATGAGAGAGATTTGAAGGAGAGCTATGCCCAGCCAGCAGGAGGTCAGATGGTCGCAGTTGAAGGTGGGCGTAATCGTATTGGTTGCAAGCATCGTGCTGGTGACGCTGCTGTTCCTGATGACCAGCTCGTCGGGGCTGGGTGTTCTGTCGCATAAGCTGACGATCACCACTTATTTTGAGAACTCCGCCGGATTGAAGGTGGGCGCGGCTGTGAACCTGCAGGGCGTCACCATCGGCACGGTGAAGACCGTGACGGTGGTGAATTTGCCGGATCGCAAGCTGACCCCGGTGAAGGTCGTGATGAAGCTGAACGAAAAGTTCGCCGACGAGCTGAAGAAGGATTCGAAGGCCTCGTTGTCGACCGTGGGCGTCCTCGGGGATACGGTGGTCGATATCAACAGCCAGTTTGCCGTGGGGCCTCCGTTGCAGGACGGCGATGAGCTGAAGACGACGGAGACGCCAAGCCTGACCGATGTCGTAAAGGCCAGCCAGGGAACCATCGAGAGCCTGAACGTCATTCTGGCCAAGATGAATGTGGTCGTCGACAACCTTCAGACGGGCAAGGGATCCATTGGCCAGTTGATCAACAACCCCGATCTCTACAACAAGGCGAACAATACCGTCGATGAGCTGCTGAAGCTCGAGAAGAACCTGAACAACGGGCGGGGCTCCATCGGCAAGCTGATGACCGACGACACCATGTACAACCGCCTGAACGACGCTGCCGGAAAGCTGGAGAACATCGCCAATTCGCTCGACAGCGGCAAGGGCACGGCGGGCAAACTGCTGAAGGATGATGCGCTGTACAACAATCTCAACTCGACGCTGGTGCATGCGAACAGCATCATGGCCGAGGCGGATGCGGGCAAGGGCGGGCTGGGGCTGATGCTGAAGGACCCGAAGTTCCGCAAGGACCTGAGCGATACCCTGACCCAGGTCAATACCCTGGTTGCAGGTTTGAACGGGGGCAGGGGAACCCTGGGCAAGCTCGCGACCGACGACACCGCCTATGCCAATCTGAACAAGCTGCTCTCCGAGAGCACGACGCTGGTGACCACGATTCGGCAGGATCCGAAGAAGTATCTGACCATCCATCTGAAGATTTTCTAGGGATCGGCAATTCCACGTAGAAATTGTGACGAGCGGGTTTGGGCGGTGGCCCGGGCCCGCTTTTTTGTGCTGAAATGAGGCTCAGACAACGATAAGAGCTGGTCTCTCCGGCCCGCCGCAGCAAAGAATGCTTTGCGTTTTCTTCGTGCGGGAGTACGTTTATCTTGTTTTCAGAGGCCTGCCCTTCCATCTCGACCCAGTTTGAATAAATAGGAGAACCATGATCTTCAAGTCCGTCGCCACATTTCTTGTGCTGTCCAGCGGTATGTGCCTGGGACAGTCGTCTATCGCTGCCGATACGGCAGGTGGGCCGACATCGGTGCCCAAAGCGCCGGTCAGCTTCGACCTGTCGGCCATCGATAAGACCGCGGACCCCTGCACGGACTTCTACGCCTACGCCTGCGGCAACTGGAAGAAGAACAATCCGATTCCGTCCGACCAGACGCGCTGGGGACGGTTCAACGAGTTGGCCGAGCGCAACAACTATCTGCTGTACAGCGATCTGAAGGCCGCCGCCGATGCGCCCAAGACTCCGCTGCAGAAGAAGTACGGCGACTACTTCGCCGCCTGCATGAATGTGGATCTGGCCGACAAGCTGGGCGCGACGCCCATCGAGCCGGCCCTGAAGACCATCGCCGCATGGAACGACAAGAAGACGGCAGCGACGCTGATGGGCGAGATGGAGCAGAAGTACGGGCAGGGATTCTTCTTCGACTTCGGCTCCGCCCAGGACCAGAAGGACTCGACCCAGCAGATCGGCGAACTGGACCAGGCCGGACTCGGGCTGCCCGATCGCGACTACTACCTCAACGACGACGAGCGCTCGAAGACGCTTCGCGCCCAGTATGTAGAGCACGTGACGAAGATGTTCACATTGCTGGGCGATACTCCGGAGCAGGCCGCAGCCGAGGCGAAGAACGTGATAACGATCGAGACGGCGCTCGCTCAGGGCTCCATGTCGCGAGTCGACCGCCGGACCCCGGCGAACGTGTACCACGTGATGACGATCGCCGAACTGCAGGCCCTGACGCCCGACTTCGATTGGAAGATATTTCTGACAGCAAACCAGCAGGGCCGCCTCAAGACCGTGAATGTCACCACGCCCGGCTTCTTCAAAACCGTGAAGGAGCAACTCGACGCGGCCGACATCGACGCGCTGAAGAGCTACATGCGCTGGCATACAGTGCACCGGTTCGCGCCCAACCTGAGCAATGCCTTCGTGCAGGAGAACTTCAACTTCTACGCCGCCACCCTGGCCGGCCAGAAGGAGTTGGCCCCGCGCTGGAAGCGCTGCACCGCCGCGACCGACCGCGCGCTCGGCGAGGCCGTGGGGCAGGACTGGGTCGCCAAGAACTTCCCGCCCGCAGCCAAGGACAACATGCAGAAGCTGCTCGATGCCTTCCGCGACAAGATCGGCTATCCGGAGAGGTGGCGCGACTACTCCTCGGTCGTCGTTAAACGGGACGACCCAGCCGGCAACGTCCAGCGAGTCGCCCTGTTCAACGACCGTCGCAACCTCAACAAGATCGGCAAGCCGGTGGACGAGAAGGAGTGGGCCATGACGCCTCCTACCGTGAACGCCTACTACAGCCCCGCGAAGAACGACATCAACTTCCCTGCCGGAATCCTGCAGCCGCCCTTCTACGACTTCAAGATCGATCCTGCGGTCAACTTCGGCGGCATCGGCGTTGTGATCGGCCACGAGATGACCCACGGCTTCGACGACCAGGGCAGCCAGTACGATCCGACCGGCAACGTCCGGAGCTGGTGGACCGCCGAGGACAAGAAGAAGTTCGACGAGCGCACCGACTGCGAGGTGAAGGAGTACGGCGCCTTCGAGGTCGCCCCCGGCCAGACGCTGAACGGCAAGCTGACCCTCGGCGAAAACACGGCCGACAACGGCGGACTGCACATCGCCTACGCCGCCCTGATGTCGACCCTCGCCAAGCAAGGCATCGACCCCTCCGCCAAGGTCGACGGCTACACCGCGGCGCAGCGCTACTTCATCGGCTTCGGCCAGGTGTGGTGCGAGAACACCCGCGAGCAGGCGGCGCGCCTGCGGGCCAGGACCGATCCGCACTCCGCCGGAATGTGGCGGGTCAACGGGAGCGTGCAGAACTTCGACGAGTTCGGCAAGGCCTTCGGCTGCAAGGCCGGTCAACCGATGACTCCGGTGAACGCCTGCCGCGTCTGGTAGAGTCGTAGATCGGTTGAATCGAAAAAGGCCCGGGCTTCCGCCAGGGCCTTTTCCTTTTGCCGGATTCCATGCCCCGAAAGTGGCGTAAAGTCGCGACTGCTTCTACAATTAGCGGAGGATTCGTATCCCTAAAGAGTTGCTCGCAGCAAAAGGTGGTCGCAGGCAGATCACTGGCGAGGATTAAGGAAGCGCATGAAGTTGAGCAGGTTCGGCCGGATATCAATGGCCTTCGTAGTATCCGTAGCGATTGGTCTGGGCATGACGGCGTGCGGTGGCGGCACGGTCGGTTTCATGTGGGTTCTGGGCACGCAGTACAACCAGATCGTGGGCTTCAAGATCGACAACTACACCGGCAATCTGACGCAGATTCCGAAGTCGCCATTTCCCTCGGGCGGCACGAATCCCGTGGCGATCGTCGTTCGCGCAGGCGGCCGCTACGTCTACGTCGTCAACCAGGGCACCCCGGCCACGAAGACTGCCGCTGCGGTTCCCGGCCAGATCGCCGCATTCAGCGTCGGCGGCGAGGGCATCCTGACCTTCCAGCAGGCCTATACCAGCCAGGGTTCCACTCCAGTCTGGGCCGTGGCAGACTCCTCAGGCAACTTCCTCTATGTGCTCGATCAACTGGCTCCCGATGGCTCCGGCAACGGATCGATCACGGTATTTGCGATTGACGGCACGACGGGCCGCCTGCAGCTTGTGCCCAATCAGCAGATCAAGAACGCCCAGGGCACCCAGCTCACCTACTTCCCCGTCGGCCTGACCCCGACTATGCTGCGGATCTCCGGCACCGGCTGCCTCTACACGCTGGATGCCGGCGACAACACCGTCTTCCCGTACACCATAGGCACCGGCGGCCAGCTCACCCTGACCACGAACTCGACGATTACCACCAGCGCCACCAAGCTGACTTCGATCAGCACGAACGGCAACTATGTCTACCTGACGGATGCCGCGCCGACAACGGCAAGCCCGGGAGGCTATATTCTGCCTTACACCAGCGGTACGGGCTGCGCGTTGAACACGGTTACCGGCGGAGCCGTGCCGAACCTCACAGGGTCATCGAACCCCGTGTATTCGTTCACCGACAACAAAGGCCAGTACGTTTATGTCGTGAACAATTCGACGACAAACAGCCAGAATGCGACCAGTTCGATCTCTGCGTACAAGATCATCACGGATTCCGGCAAACTGCAGCCCTTGCCGATCGGCGATACGAACAATCCGTATCCTGTCGGAGCAGGACCCACGTGCATGGTGGAGGATCCGACCAACCAGTACGTGTACACCTCGAATAACATCGACGGTAGCGTCACAGGAAAGCAGATCAACCAGAGCACCGGACAGCTCTCCGACCTGCGGCGTGGCGCGCGGTTCCCGGCAGCCGGACAGGCGACGTGCCTGGCCATCAGTCCCAACGTGAACTAGTTGCCGGCATCACGGCAGCTGGATCAATCATCAGGATCGGCACTTCAAATCCTGAGTTTCGAACATCAGTGGCGAGCGGTACGTTTGCACCGGAGTAAGGGAAGCGCATGACGTTGAATACGATGGGCCGCCGTGCAGCAACAGCCTCAATAGCCTCGATCTTGTCTGTGGCGATGGGGCTTGGCCTGACGGCGTGCAGCAACGACTACACGGTGGCGTACGTCTACGCAACGACCTCCAAAGCCAACCCCGGCTTGATCAGCGGATACAGGGTTGACTACCAGTCCGGCGCGCTCACGTACCTGGCCGACTCCCCCATCCCCTCGGGCGGCAAGAACCCGGTGACCGCCGTAGCGGCGCCCAACGGCAAGTCGCTCTACGTCGTACATCGCGACGACTCGTCCGTGGTCTTCTTCGCCATTGGAACCGACGGCAAGCTGTACGCCCAGCACACCTACAACGCCGTCGGAAGCTTCCCCACGGCCGCGGCGATCGACGCTGCGGGCAAGTTCCTGTACGTGACGTATACCTATCAGAACACCACACCGGACGGCCAGCCCTACACGCCGGCCAATCCGGGACCGGGCGGCATCTCGATCTTCGCCATCGCCGCCGACGGCTCACTCGGAACACCCGTGAACTTCAACATCGGCCGCAGTCCGGTAGCCATCACTGCGAGCAGCAAGAACCGCATCGTCTACGTGATCGAGCAGGACGCCGCGACCACCTCGAACCTCCTCGGCTTCTTGGCGGACGCCACCACCGGACTGCTCACCCCGCTGCCGGGCGTCACGATCAACTCCGGCAACGTGGCCTCCACGGGCTTCCCCACCGGCGTCACTCCGAGCGGAATCATCGAGGACTCCACCTCGACCCATCTCTATATCACCGACCAGACAGCCAACGTCGTGACGGCTTACTCCATAGCCTCAAACGGAGTTCCCAGCCTGCTGGCGAACGGAACCGCCAGGACGGACGCGGGTCCTCTGGGGATGAGCTTCGACCTGACCGGAAAATATCTCTACGTGGTGAACTACACTGGTGGAACGATCAGCGGATACACCATCGGCTCGACCGGCGCGCCGGTTTTGTCGACCGTGGCCGGCAGCGTACAGACCGGCACAGGGCCAACCTGCGTTACGGTCCTCGGAGCTCCCATCGACACGGCGAGCCACGCAGTCTATCTCTACACGTCGAACGCGCTGAGCGATTCGGTTACGGGAGAGCAGTTGGATCCAAAGGACGGCAGCCTGAGGCAGATTCAGAACACGCCCTTCGTCGCGAGCGCGCTGCCAACCTGCCTTGTGGCCGTGGCGGCCGTACCACCCCGCTAAGCCGGGCGAGAGCGATGGATTTCAGGTTAGTCAGATAGAATTTACGGGTAGCGAAAGCCGCCGGGATGAAGGAAGCACATGAGTTGGAGCAAGATGGGCCGCGGTACAGTGGTCGCAATGATGTCTTTGGCAATGGGTCTCGGTCTCACGGCCTGCACCCGTGATTACACGGTGGCGTACGTTTACATGACGACGGCGCCAAAGAACGGTCAGGGTGGCGGTGTGGCCGAGTATGCGGTCGACTACCAGTCAGGCGCTCTGGTCGCCCTCGCGGGATCGCCCGTGGCCGCCGGCAATAACCCCACCACCCTCGTAGCCGCGCCCAGCGGCCTGTTCGTCTACGTCCTGAACCACGACGACTCAACCGTGCAGGAGTTCGCCGTCGGAACCGAAGGCACCCTCACCTCAAAGAATGTCTACAAGATCACGGGCAGCTTCCCGACTGCGGCGACCATCGATGCCGCCGGCAAGTTCCTCTACGTGACCTATACGTATCAGGCCGGCTATTCGGCCACGGTTCCCGGCCCCGGCGGCGTCAACATCTTTCCGATCAATGCCGATAACAGCCTTGGAACGGCCCTCAACCAGAACGTCGGCAACAACCCCGTCGCAGTCGTCACGAACACCTTCAACAACTACGTCTACGTCGTCGATCAGGAAGTTTCACCCAACGCCACCGTCCTCGGGTTCTCGCGCAATGCCACCACGGGCGCTCTCACCCCGGTCCCCGGAACGACGGTCGGGCCGGCGGTTCCCGGTGGCCCAACCGTCGCCAAGGGCTTCTCTGCCGGCGTAACCCCTAGCGCCATCGCGGAAGACCCCAAAGGCCACTTCGTGTACGTGACGGATAAGGCTTCGAACCAGTTGATTGGATACGTCGTCCAGACCGCGGGTGTTCTTGTGCCCATGGTGAATGGACCGTTCAGCACGGGTCTCTTCCCGGTCGCGGTGACCGTCGATCCCCGTGGCAAGTACCTGTACACGGCAAACTACAACGCCAACACGGTAGGCGCTTACGCAATCGATCAGGGAAGCGGCACGCCGGCAGGCTCGGTCGGATCCGGGTCGGTGGGGGTCGGCACCACGCCATCCTGCGTAGCGATCGAACCGGCGCTGGGCATCTACCTGTACACCTCCAATAACCTCGATGGAACGATCTCCGGCCAGAAGCTCGATCCGCACAACGGAACCTTGACGGCTGTTCAGAACACGCCCTTCCCTTCCTCGGGTCTGCCAACCTGCGTGGTGGCTGTGGCGAACGGCTCGCACGCAACCCAGATCGTACAGCCCTAAAAACGCTGCTGCTCGTTTCAGCTAAAAAGCCCCGCTCATCGCGGGGCTTTTTGGGTAGTGGGTCAGGACTTTACAGAACACAAGGGCGGTAGAGCGAGACTACCCGGGTGAGGAGGCCGGGGTTGTCCGGGGTTATCTTAGACCAGGGCTACGAAGGTGTAGCGCATATGGGGCCTTTTCGGCGATGCCGAAACAATGCGCTAATCCAGATGCGGATCGCCAGCGCCGGAGTGCGCCATTGATTCTGTCAGGGTTTTCTCGGTGGTGACGGGTGCCAGAGGCGCGGATATGGGACGACGGCGCAGCCGATTCAGGAGTTTTTGCGGCCACTTGGGGTCCATGCAGGGACGTTCGATGTAGAGAAAGAGCGGAAGACAGACGATAGAGACCGCGATGGTCTTGATGACGCCCAGGGTGAGAAAGCGGAGCGCGTAGTCATTGGGAAGAAGGAGCGGGAATCTGCCGATCATGCGCTGCACCACAGTCATGACGACAGCGTGCCAAAGATAGATGGTGTAGCACATGCCGCCGATGACAGCGATCCAGGCGTTGCGCAGGACGGCGTACACGACGACTCCCCGAAAAGCGGCGACGTATAGGAGAAGAGCGAGGAAGGGAAGCCAGAGTCCGATGAGCGGCGAGCCAAGAAGGAAGACGGCAGGCCATCCGGCGAGGCTGACAATATCCCATCTCCAGTCATGCTTCCAGTGCGGCATGAGCGTGAGAAAGATATCCGCGAAGAGCAGGCCGGCGAGGAAGTATTGGAGCTGGCCGGGGAGCGTCAGCCCTCCGAACCATCCGAAGCCGGCGGCGATCTGAAACAGGGCCATCGCGACGATGAGGGCTGCGATGAGCAGGCGGCGCGGACCGGCCTTCTTGACGGCGAAGAGCAACGTGAGGAACGGAGCGAGGATGTAGAACTGCACCTCGACTTCGAGGCTCCAGGCGACGGAGTTGATGGTGCTTGGGTTTCGGTAGATGAGGTTGTGCACGTAGCCCATGCTGGCGAGCAGATGAGGCAGAACGCTGTGCCAGGTCTCGTGCTGGACGAGTACGACGCCAATGGCGACGAGAATGAGATTCAAGACGTAAGGCGGTTCCAGCCGCGTGACGCGGCGCGTGAAGTATTTGCGAAGTGAGGGAGACGGCTCACCGAAGAGGTGATGCTGCGCGAAGGGGCGGGCCAGGATAAAGCCGCTGATGATGAAGAATAGAGGCACGCCGCGGTTACCGTTTGCGAAGAAGCGAGCCAGGTAGGTGTAGCGAGGCGCGACGGTCAGGGCGTAGCTGTGCGACATCTGGCCGTCCAGGTGAAATAGCAGAACAGAGACGATCGCGATGAAGCGTAGACCGTCGAGCTCAGGGATCCAGTTGCCCGAGGTGGAGCGGCGGCGGAGATGCGCGGTGAAACTGGAGTTCATGCGTTCCTTGCTCCCGGTGAGTGTTTTTGTGTCCCGGCTTCATTGGCTAAGTCTTCCATCTCAGTGTAGCGTGCGGAGCAAGGAGGCGAACTCATCTCGTCTTGGGTGGCGAGGGTGCCCGAGCCGCATTTTCGGCGCGAGAACACACACCATCAGATCTGATGACGCAGGCGGTAAGCGGAGTATCTGTCTTCGAGCGGATGGAGGGCCGGCTGTTCGGAATCTTCGCGGCATTTACGCTGCTGCTGGCGATCATCGCTCAGGGAGAACGGGTTTTGAGCAACGCCTTTGCTGATGTGCATCCATCGTGTTATTTTCGCCGCGTACTCTGATTGCTCTGGCGGGAGTTCTATGAAGCATGCCGCCCTTGGTTTTCGCGCCCATTCCGGCTGGACCGCTCTCGTCGCGCTATCGCTTGAAGAGGGCTCCCCACTGGTCCTTTTGCGTGAGCGTCCTCACCTCGTCGAAACCTTCACGTATGAATTTCGTCAGCCCTATCACACCGCGGGAAAAAGACCGCCAGCCGAGGCTCGCGGCTTCATCTCTCTCGTGCGCGCCGAAGCAAGACGTCTCGCATATCGAGTCATCCACTCTGTTCAGACGAACCTTCAGAAGCAAGGCTATGAACTCAAGTGCTGCAGTCTTCTTCTTGCTTCCGGAAAGCCGCTTCCGGGTCTCCCTCAAATTCTGGCGTCTCATGCGCTGATTCACGCTGCTGACGGGGAACTTTTCCGCGAAGCACTGCTCCACGCAAGCAAGCGCTGCGGCTTCGAGACGTTCACTGCTAAGGAGAGCGAACTGCTCGAAGGGGCCGTGCACGCTCTTCACCTACAACCTGATGAACTTGGTCGTCGCCTCACCGATCTTGGCCACTCGCTTGGTTCCCCGTGGTCACAAGACGAAAAGTTCGCCGCGCTTGTCGCCTGGCTTTCCCTTTTAAAGCAAAGTGCGATCGTCATAGCGCCTGGATTGAGGTATCGGAAAAATGGCTGATGACGAACTAACCTTTTCACATGTCCCAGATGCCGAATTCTAGGGCGGTTGGTT
>WNGR01009063.1_pt1 | contig 10472 bp, 8 predicted proteins | sample 5407581 | NCBI WGS metagenome assembly WNGR01 (sample SAMN13153383, study PRJNA577476) | soil metagenome | isolation source: 80 cm soil or saprolite under Garry oak tree replicate 2 | place: USA:California | collected 2016-06-15
AACTCGGTCGCTGCGCGCGCATCGGTTAGCTGCGCGCGGCGACGCGCGCCGATCAGCGGCACGATGTCGTCCCCACGTGACAACGCCCAGGCAATCGCCAGTTGCGCCGGATTGGCGTTGCGCGCTTCGGCAAGCGTGCGCAAGGTGTCGACGAGCGCCAGATTGCGCTCCAGATTCTCGCCCTGAAACCGCGGGCTGACGCTGCGAAAATCCTTCTGCGCACCGCGCTCCCTTGACCACTTGCCGTTTCGCGCGGCTACATCGAAAAGCATGGCCTTCCACGCACGCCAGCCGATCTGGCCGACCATCTCGCCATCGGTTTCTTTTCCAGCCGCACGGGGCGCGATCTCGATTGGGAGTACGAGGAGCACGGCGAACTGAAGACGCTGACGATGCGCAGCGCCGTCTCCGTCAATAGCGCGCATGCCTATATCGGTTGTTGCCTGGCAGGCCTCGGCTTGATGCAGGGGCCGGTGGGGAGCACGGAGGCGCCGCTCTTTGAAAGCGGCGAACTCGTCGAAGTGCTGAAGGACTGGAAGGCGCCGCCGCTGCCGGTATCGGTGGTGTTTCCGCATGGGCGGCATCTGGCGCCGCGCGTGCGGATTTTCGTCGACTGGGTCGCGGAATTGATCGCCGCCGCGACGCCGGTCGCCACCGCGCCGAAGAAGAAACGGCCACGCCAAACCACGAAGCGAAACCGCGAAGCGAAGCGCCGCTAGAACTTATGCCGGATCGCCGCCCGCACCACGACCTGCCTGGACGTGGATGACGGCGCCTGGGTGCCGGGCGTGAAGGCATCATCCAGGATCGAATAGGTGGTATCGCCGGTCACCTGCTGATACTCGCCCTGGATGTAAACGTCGGTGCGCTTGGACAGGTTGTAGTCCGCCATCAAGCCGAACGAATGAATTTTCGGCTTCACGCCGCCGCTCGAGGCGTCGTAGTTTTCCATCGTGTACACGTATTGCGCACCGACGAACAGCATCGGCGAGATCTGATACTTGCCGTTCACCTCGAAGTTCTGATACTTGAGCGAGTTCAGCAGGACGCCCGGCGGCGCGAGCGGTGTCACCCCGAGATAGCCGTTGCCGGTCGGGTCGAGATATTTCGAGTTGGTGTAGACGAAGCCCGCCGTGGCCGGGCCGAAGGTATAGGTGATGCCGCCGCCGAACACGCGCATGCGCGCGGCGATGAAACTGGCGTCGTTCGCCGTGACCGCGCCGTTCGCGCCGTTGCCGGGATTGTTGGCCTGCAGATAGGCGGCCGTCACGAGGAGGCCGCCATACGCATACTGCCCGCCGAAACTGTACGCGCGATTGTTGGCGAAGTTGGTGTCGTTGCTGAAGCTGTAGGTGCCGCCGAACTGGAAGCCGGAAATCGACGGGCTGGTGTATTTGACGGTGTTGTCGAGGCGAAACGTGTTGTCGGTGTTGTCGTTATCGTACGGGTGCGAGAACAGCGAGCCGGCCCAGTTGCCGTTGGCCGTGGTTTGGGCCAGATAGTCGACCACCGAATCGTACTGGCGGCCGAACGTCAACGCGCCGTACTGCGCCGCGCTCAAGCCGACGAACGCCTGGCGGCCGAACATCCGGCCGCCCTGATTGAGCCGCCCGGAGCTCACGTCAAAACCGTTTTCCAGCTGGAAGATCGCTTTCAGGCCGCCGCCCAGTTCCTCGGCGCCTTTCAGGCCCCAGCGGCTGCCTTGCGCATAGCCGCTCACGAGCTCGTAGACATGCCCGCGGCCGACATTGTTGGTGTAGTTGATGCCTTCGTCGAGGACGCCGTACAGCGTGACGCTCGTCTGAGCCGACGCCGACGCGGCAAAAGTGGCGGACACAGCGGTGGAGACAGCCAGCGCGAACACTTGCTTGTTCATGAATATCTCCCAGCACTCGAGTAATGGGAAACCTCGATCCGACCGCTTTCTTCTTAACGCCTCGCCACGCTTTCATCGACCCGACGTTCCGGAAATCGTCACACGCCTTTAGCCGGCCGTCCATCGGCTGTCGCTTCCATATCTCAAAACGTTGCGAAATCTCCACTGCGTGCGGCGGCCGCTTTTTTCACGGAGCGTATTGAGGTAGACGCGAGGTAGACGCGCCGCGCCATGCGCACTCAAACGCGGCGGCGCTTGCGCCGCTCGACGCTGCGCGACTCCCAGCGGATTTGTCACAGAAAGAAATATAATCGAGCGCCTTTGCGGCGGCGCAGCGGAACTCCGCGCCGTCGAACGGGTCATTTCATTGCCCTCTGCAACCGCGCCTGGCACCGCGCCTGGCCGGGCCAGCCGGTTGAAAGCGGCGACGCGGGTCACGCATCCGCCGCACCACCCCATCCAATTTCAAAAGCCTGGTGAGACGCCTGCCGCGCTGGACTAGCGCGCCGTCGCACGGGGCTGCTTTTGGCGCCAAACAATGCAACAGTCGCAATCCCGCTTGCTCGAACTCGATTTTTTCCGCGGGCTGGTCCTCCTGATCATCGTCGTCGACCACATCGGCGGCAGCATTCTGTCGCGCATCACGCTGCACGCGTATGCGTTGTGCGATGCCGCCGAAGTCTTCGTGTTCCTCGGCGGCTTTGCCACCGCCACGGCCTACGCCGCGCTCGCCGAACGGCGCAACGAGGCGAGCGCGCGCAGCCGCTTCCTGCGGCGCTCGCTCGAAATCTATCGCGCGTTTCTCGTCACCGCCGGGCTGATGCTGCTGGTCAGCGCGGTGCTGACGGCGTTCAGCATCGACGGACCGAATCTCGCCACCACCGACCTCGACGATCTGATGGACGCACCCGCCGCCGCGCTGCGCGACATTCTGCTGTTCCGGCGCCAGCCTTATCTGGCCTCCGTGCTGCCGATGTATGCGTTCTTCGCGCTGCTGGTGCCCATGATCCTGCCGCTCGCGCGCAGCAAGCCGTGGCTGCTGCTGGCCGGTAGCGTCGCGCTGTGGGCGGGCGCTCCCGCCGCCGGCGCCTACCTGCCCGCCGCGCCGGACATGCACTGGGATTTCAACCCGTTCGCCTGGCAACTGCTGTTCGTGCTCGGCGTGCTGGCGCGCTGCCAGCCGGTCTATCGGCGGATGAGCGAACACCGTCTGAGCTGGCTCGTCAGCGTGCTGGCGTTCGCCGTCGTGGTTGCCGCCGCTTACTACAAGCTCTTTATCGAGCGCGAGCCGCTCGATGCCAGTCTCAAGCAAAATCTCTCCTATCTGCGAGCGGTCAATTTCCTCGCGATCGCGTGGCTCGTCGCGAATCTGATTCAGTTGGGCTGGGCGAGGAAGCTTGCTCAATGGTGGCCGTGGGTCGGCTTGATCGGACGCAAGGGGTTGCTGTGTTTCATCGCCGGCGCGGTGATCTCGCTGGTGGTCGATTCGGTGCTGTATGCAGCGACCGACGGCTATCTGAACTATCCGCTCGGGCTGATCGCGGACACTTGCGCGCTCGGGGCGCTGTTCACGGTTGCGCTGGCGACCGAGCCGCTCAAGCGTTTCGTTTCCCGCCTCTTCAGCATGCGCCTTGGAACCGCGCCCTGAGCGGTGCCGGGATGGGTGACACTATGGGTGACACTGATAGTATGACGGCCGCGCGCAATCCGCGCGGCGGCCTCCTACTCTGACATGCGTGTATTCCTACATTCCGCACTCCTCGTGCTGTGCGCCGCTGCGGGCGTGCCGGCGCTTGCCGGCACCGTCGTCAGCCGAAGCTTTCATTCCGGCGCACTCGGCCGGGACTGGGCTTACACGATCTACCTGCCTACCGGCTATCGCGCGGACGCGGCCCGCATCCCGGTGCTTTATCTCCTGCACGGCAACAACGGCGACGCCAACGACTGGATCACGCAAGGCCGCCTGCAAACCACCGCGGATGCGCTGATCGAGCACAAGGACATGCCGCCGGTGGCGATCGTGATGCCGCAAGGCGGCACGGACTGGTACGTCGACCGCAAGGAGAAGATGGAGAGCGCGTTCTTCGACGATCTGCTGCCCGAGATCGAAACGCACTATGCGGTCTCCGCGCAGCGCGGCGGACGGATGATCGGCGGCGTGTCGATGGGCGGCTTCGGCGCGTTGCGTTACGCGATGACGCAACCCGAGCGCTTTTGCGGCGCGTTGCTGCTGAGCCCCGCGATCTATGTGAACGAGCCGCCGCGCGGTTCGGCCGCGCGCCGCGTCGGCGTGTTCGGCGACCGCCAGTTCGATCCAGGCGTTTGGCGTGCGCTTAACTATCCGGCGCAATGGGAGCGGTACATGAGCGGGCCGTATCGCGTGCCGATGTTCATCGCCGCCGGCGACGACGACCTCGCGATCCAGGCCGAGGCGTCGTCGCTGTATACGCATCTTCGGCTGGCGGGCAATCCGGCGGCGCTGCGCATCATCGACGGCGGCCACACCTGGGATGTCTGGCGCGCGCTGCTGCCCGCCGCGCTGAAATACACGCTCGGCTGCATGAAGCCGCCCGCGGACGACCATCCGTCGAATCAGCGGCCCTGATTCCGCGCGAGCTTGGCGCCTTGTTCATTTCGCGCCTGAATTACGGCCCAAAACCAACACGTGAAATCAACGTGCAACTATTGCACGAAATCAGTCCACAACACCATCAGCACGGTCATGAGCGCGGGCCCGATGAATAGCCCGAGCAAACCGAAAGTCTCAGCGCCGCCGAGAATGCCGAACAGCACCAGCAGGAACGGCAAGCGCGTCGAGTTGCCGATCAGCACCGGCCGCACGAAATGCTCGGCGACGAACACCACGACGGACCCGAACACGATCAGCCCGACGGCCCCAGCCACCGAGCCTTGCGAAAACAGCCACAAGGCCGCGAGACCGAAGGTGATGGGCGCGCAGAACGGCAGCATCGCGGCGATCGCGGTGATGAGCGCGAGCAACGCGACATGCGGCAAGCCCGTCACGAAATAGGCGACGCCCATCAACGCGCCCTCGCCCAGCCCAACCACCACCAATCCCGACACCGTGCCGCGCACCGCCGCCGCCATGCGTTGCACGAGCTGCGCGCCGTCGTCGCCGAAAGCACGCCGCACGCCCTTGATCAGCGAGCCGGACAAACGCGGCCCTGCCTGAAAAATCACGAACAGCGTGACCAGCATGAACGCGAACACCATCATCGCGTGCACCGCGCGTGCGCCGAAATGGCGGCCGAGCGTCATCACCGTGGTGCTGTGCAGTCCCTTCATCGCTGCGGAGTCGCGCAGCGGTTGAGCGAGATTGGCCTGCCACCACGCCGATATCTGTTGGACGCCGAACGGCAAACGCTGGATAAAATCCGGCATCGCGATGCCGTTTTCCTGCGCGGCCTTGAACCACTCGTTCAGGTCGTGCGCCTCGCGCAGCGCCTGGGCGATGCCGATGCCGACCGGCAGCACCACCAGCAATGCGATCGCGAGCGTCAACGCGGCGGCGATCAGCGTCGTGCGGCCGGTGAACCAGCGGTTGCCCTCGACCTTGCGCAACAGCGGCCACAGCGCGATCGCGATCACGCCGGCCCACGCCACCACCGCAATGAAATCGCGCACGACCCACAACGCCAGCAGCACGAGTCCGATATACAGCACGAGTGAGGCCGGCTTCTGCTTTTTCAGGCAAGCCGGCGGCGACTGTGGTTCGGGCGGTTCGGGCGAAGCGGCCGGTCGAACGGGTGGACGTGGAATCATATGAGCTCGATGGTCTTGTGGAAGGTGTGCGCAAGCCGACCGGAAAAATACAAACCCGTTACACTGCATTGCACGGTCGCTCATCAATAAACCACATCTTAAAGGAAGCGCCGGAGCCCTTTACAGGCGGGCGTTTTCGTCTCATGGCGAACAACACTGCGTTGCAAAAATCCGCGCTATCGAAAAATCCGTATTGGATATACCTCGCAAAGCCCCGCCATTTCGAGACAGCCTGAATGTCAAGTTTCATTGTTGCTGTTTGGAGAACAGTGTTTCAACGGCGGCACAATGGCTATCCATCGCGCACGGGACTACATTCGGCACACCACAATACGGAGCCGATGATGATGACCTTAGAGTCCATCCCCCTTGACGGTACCAATGGCGTACGCATCGAGATTCTCGAGCGCTCCGACACGACGCTGGTGATCCGCTGGGTCGAGCCGGGGCGATGTCATTACGGCGAGCAACGGTGGCGGCGCAGGTCGGCGCATACGTCGGGCACGTGCGCGGTGACGCGGCGCAAGATTCGCCGTGGCGACGCGGTGTTCAAGCCGGCCGAACGGCCGGCGCCTTCGAATGCTTCCGCGATGATTTGTGCCGAGGTGTTGTGCGAGCTTGCCGAAGTTTGACGCTTTAGTCTTCTTGCCGACGTTGCGCCACTTTGCCCCGGCGCCCTGCAGAATCGAGCGTATCGCTCAACCCACATCGCGCCGGGGGTGAAACACTCCCCCCAATTGCAGCCCTTCGCCACGTGCGTTAAGGTGGTCCTCATTGCGTCAAGTCACCTGTCCGCCCCATGCATGGCGGTATAGTGACCCGCATTTCCACCACCGCGCCGTGGCCGTCACGGCGCCGTTTGAGGGCATACCATGGCAGAAGACACGCCGGAAACCCGCGCGCCGGCAGCATCCCCCGCTCCGCTGGTCGCACCGCAACAGTTCTCCCTCGACGTCCTGCTCGAAAAATACGCGAAAGGCGATGAGCAATCGGCCGACGACGTCTACAAGCGCGTTGCTCACGGCGTGGCGCAGGCCGAACCGGAAGCGCTGCGCGAATCGGTGGAAGCCCTCTTCACCGACAATCTGCGGCACGGCGCGCTCGGCGCCGGCCGCATCATGAGCGCGGCAGGCACCGGCATCGCCGCCACGCTCATCAATTGCTTCGTGCAGCCGGTCGGCGACGCGATTCAAGGTGTCGACGACCAGGGCCTGCCCGGCATCTACGTGGCCTTGCTGCAAGCCGCCGAAACCATGCGCCGCGGCGGCGGCGTCGGCTACAACTTCTCCGCGATCCGGCCCAAGGGCGCGCGCGTTCACACCACCAGTTCGTCGGCGTCCGGCCCGTGCAGCTATATGGACGTGTTCGATGCGTCGTGCCGCACCGTCGAAAGCGCGGGCTCGCGGCGCGGCGCGCAGATGGCCGTGCTCGACTGCAATCACCCCGATCTGCTCGAGTTCATCGAGGCCAAGCATTCGAAAGGCCGCTGGAACAACTTCAATGTCTCGGTCGGCGTCACCGACGAATTCATGCGCGCCGTCGAGGAGGATCAGCCCTGGCCGCTCGTTCATCGCGCCGAGCCGTCGCCGGCGCTGCGCGCGGCCGGCGACGTGCGCCAACGCGAGGACGGCCTGTGGGTCTACAGCGAACGCCCCGCTCGCGAGATCTGGGATCGCATCATGCGTTCCACTTACGACGTCGCGGAACCGGGCATCGTGTTCATTTCGCGCATGAACGAGGACAACAATCTGCGCGCCGTCGAAACGATCCGCGCCACCAACCCGTGCGGCGAACAACCGCTGCCCGCGTACGGCTGCTGCAATCTCGGACCGCTAAACCTCACGCGTTTCGTAATCGATCCGTTCGCGCAGACGAAGGGCCGCAAGCCTTCGTTCGATTGGGACGGACTCGCCAAACGCACCCGCACGCAAGTGCGCTTTCTCGACAACGTGCTCGACGTCACGCTGTGGCCGCTGCCGCAGCAATACGACGAGTCGCGCGCCAAGCGGCGCATCGGCGTGGGTTTCACGGGCTTGGGCGATACGCTCGTGATGCTCGGCTTGCGCTACAACTCGCAGGAGGGCCGCGACTTCGCGGTGCGCATTGCGCAACTGATGCGCGACGAGGCCTATCGCGCGTCGGTGGAACTGGCGCGCGAGCGCGGCGCGTTTCCGCTGTTCGACGCCAAGCACTATCTGGCACCGGGCACCTTCGCCTCGCGGCTGCCCGACGACATCCAGCAGGCGATCCGCCGCGACGGCATCCGCAACAGCCATTTGCTGTCGATCGCGCCGACCGGCACGGTCAGCCTCGCCTTCGCGGACAACGCGTCGAACGGCATCGAACCCGCGTTCTCCTGGACCTACACGCGCATGAAGGTCATGGCCGACGGCGGCCGCGAATCGTTCGACGTCGAAGACTACGCGTATCGCCTCTATCGCGAACTGGGCGGCGACGTCAAAAAGCTGCCGGATTATTTCGTCAGCGCGCTGGAAATGTCGGCGCGCGACCATCTCGACATGATGGCCGCCGTGCAGCCTTACGTGGACACGTCGATCTCGAAGACGGTGAACGTGCCCGCGGACTATCCGTTCGACGCGTTCGAGAGCCTCTACTTCGACGCGTGGAAAAGCGGCCTGAAAGGCCTTGCCACTTACCGCCCGAATGAAACGCTCGGCGCGGTGCTCAGCGTCAGCCCGCCGCAAGCGGACGACTCGCTGGCCGAATCCGATCTCGATCCGCTGCGTATCGCAATCGATCATCGTCCCAAGGGTGAATTGCCCGCGATCATCGAGAAAGTCGAGTATTTGACGCAAGCGGGGAAGAAATCGCTGTACGTCGCGGTGTCGTTCATCGAGGTAACGGGGCGCCTGGGCGGCGAGGATGTCACGATCGAGCGCCCGATCGAGTTCTTCATTCCGACCGGCCAGCGCGACGAATCGCAGCAATGGATCACGGCGACCATGCGTTCGCTGTCGCTCGCCGCACGCGGCGGTTTTGTCGCGCGCAATTTGCAGGATATGCGCAAGGTCTCGTGGGATCGCGGCCAGGTGCGGCTCGGTGAAGTGCAACGGCTCGACGGCCATCGCACACCGCGCTGGCACGATTCGGAAGTGGCTGCGCTCGCGTTTGCGATCCAGCAGATTCTGCACCGGCGCGGCTTTCTCGACGCCGAGGGCAATCAGGTGCCCTCGCGGATGCTGGCGCGTTTGCCGCGCGGGCAGATGAAAGCCGAGACGGCGTTATCGGCGGATTTCGGCATCCGTGCGCATCCCGGCGAAGCTGACGCGGCCGCATTGAGCGCGTTGACCCAGGCCGGCGGCGCGCAAGGCCTGCACACCATGCTGGGGCGCAAATGCGGGTCGTGCGGTGCGAACGCCGTGATTCGCAAGGACGGCTGCGATTTCTGTACCGCGTGCGGCGAAGTCGGCGCGTGCGGATAAGCGTGTTGCGGCGCGCGCGTTACTGCGTTACTGCGTTGCTGACTAACTGAAAGACAGCAGCGGCCAGGTGTCTCCGGCCGCTGCCGCGTCGATCATCGTTGCAAACCGCTTCCTATCCGAACCACGGAGCGTGCCTTCAGATCGGTGTCAACACCGCCTCACCCGCAAAATGCCGCCTGGCGTTGGTCAGAAAATTGTCGATGGAAGCCGTGATCGCCTCCGGCGAGCGGCCGCCCACATGCGGCGTCAGCACCACATTACGCAACGTCAGCAAAGCCTCGGGCGGATGCGGTTCGCTCTCGTAGACATCGAGCGCCGCGCCGGCAATCGCCTGCGTGGCAAGCGCCTGCGCCAACGCGGCGGTGTCCACCACGCTGCCGCGCGACACGTTGACCACGAAACCCTTCGGGCCGAGCGCCTCGAGCACCGTCTTGCCGATCAGATGATGCGTGCCCGCGCCACCCGGCGTCGCCACCACCAGAAAATCGCTCCACTGCGCGAGCGCCGCCACGCTGTCGAAGTAGCGCAGCGCCGAGCCGTCACGCGGCTTACGGTTGTGGTAACCAATTTCCATATCGAACCCGGCGCCGCGCCGTGCGACCTTCTCGCCGATGTTGCCCAAGCCGACGATACCGAGCCGCTTGCCCGACACGTTCGGCTGCATCGGCAACGCGTCGCGCCAGATGCCGTCGCGCGTGGCGCGATCGAGCTGCGGCACCTCGCGCACGATCGCGAGCAGCAGCGCGAACGCGTGATCGGCCACGCAATGGTCGTTGGTGCCCGCGCCGTTGACGAGCACGATGCGGCGCGAGCGGGCGTGGTCGACGGCGAGGTTTTCATAGCCGGCGCCGAGCGCGCTGATCAATTCGAGCTGCGGCATCCGGTCGATTTCAGCGGCTGTCAGCCCGGTTGTGCCGTTGGTCAGCACGGCGCGGATCGTATCGCCGTGCGCCCCGATCGCTGCGGATCGCTGGGCCGAATCGGGAGCGTAGACGACGTCGAAAGCGGCCTCGATACTGGCGCGGCTCGCGTCGTCAAAATGAATCAGAATCAACAAAGATGGCTTCATGGCGGCGCTTTTTTTAACGGCGTGGGCTGAGGTAACGTGCGACAAGCGAGTGTAGCAAGGCTGGAAAAGACTTGCTGGCCAAGCGTCGAGCCGGGCACACCGCTCCGCCGCCCGGCGTGAAGCGCATCCAAAGTCCGCCGTGGCGCAACCGTCGTATTGCCGGCTCCAACCGCGCAAAAATGATTCATGATCCAGCTTCCTTTTTAGCCGACGCCGCACCCGCCTTAAAATAGCTACAATTCCGCCCCCGAGAACCTCATGCTGGATACCCTCCCGCGCGACCCCGCGTCTGCCAACGACG
>WNGR01009065.1_pt1 | contig 10471 bp, 9 predicted proteins | sample 5407581 | NCBI WGS metagenome assembly WNGR01 (sample SAMN13153383, study PRJNA577476) | soil metagenome | isolation source: 80 cm soil or saprolite under Garry oak tree replicate 2 | place: USA:California | collected 2016-06-15
GCGGCTGCGGCGCCGGCGGGTTGAGCACGCCGAACAGGTTACGCGGATCCTCCGGCGCCGTCAGGAGATCGATCTCGTCATAGTAGTCCGTACCCTCGACCAGATCGCGCAAATAGCGTAGCGCCGAAAAATCCTCGATCGCAAAGCCGACGGAATCGAAGATCGTGATCCGGTCCTGCGAGCGACGGCCTGTCGCTTCGCCGACGATCACCTGCCACAGCTCGGTCACGGGGAAATCGGGCGCCATCTGCTGGATCTCGCCCTCGATCCGGGTCTGCTCCGGCAACTCGACGAAGACATCGGCGCGCAGGAGTATCTCACGCTGCAATTCGGTCTTGCCGGGGCAGTCGCCACCGACGGCATTGATATGGACGCCGGCTCCGACCATGTTGTCGGAGAGGATCGTCGCCCTCAGCTTGTCGGCTGTCACGGTGGTGATGATGTCGGCGCCGAGAACGGCCGTCTCGGCGCTCGCAGCCACTTCGATCTCGAAACCGTGCGGCGCCATATTGCCCCGGAACTTCTCGGTCGCGGCAAGGTCAATGTCGAAGACACGAAGGCGCCGGATGCCGTTGACCGCCTTGAACGCGAGCGCCTGGAATTCCGATTGTGAGCCAAGCCCGATGATCGCCATCACCTGCGCGTCCTTGCGGGCGAGATATTTCGCCGCAACAGCGGAGGTCGCAGCGGTGCGCATTGCGGTCGTTATCGTCATCTCGGAGAGCAGGTGCGGATAGCCGGTCTCGACATCGGACAACACACCGAAGGCCGTTACCGTCTGCAGCCCGGTGCGCGTATTCTTCGGATGGCCGTTGACGTATTTGAAGCCGTAGAACTCGCCATCGCTGGTAGGCATCAGCTCGATCACGCCATCGCGCGAATGGCTGGCGACCCGCGGGGCCTTCTCAAAGGCGTTCCAGCGACGGAAATCCTCCTCGATATAGCCGGCGAGACCGATCAGGTAGGGCTCGATCCCGACCGCATCGATCAGCCGAACCATGTTCTCAACACCTACATAGCGAACCATTTGCAAGGCCTCCTGCACGATTTTCGTCTCGTTCAGGCACCAAATAGATCAGTTTGAATAGGCAAATTGCTCATGCATGTGTTCGACGAACTTGATCACGGGCTGATTTCCATCCTGCGCGAGGACGGACGTGCGCCCATTTCAAAGCTCGGAAAAATACTCGGCGTCTCGCGCGCGACGGTCCAGAGCCGGCTCGACCGGCTAATCGAGACCGGAGCCGTGCTCGGCTTCACGGTTCGCTTCCGGCAAGACCATGACGTCGATGCCATCCGAGCGATCATGATGATCGAGGTCAGTGGCAAATCAACCACCGCAGTGATTCGCAAATTGCGTGGTCTGCCCGAGTTGCACTCCCTGCACACGACCAATGGCACCTGGGATCTGATCGCCGAAATTCGCGCCGGCAGCCTCACCGACTTCGACCGCGTGCTGCGCGAAGTTCGCACCATCGACGGCGTTCTCAACAGCGAGACCAGCATCCTGCTGAGTTCGGTCTAGATCCGGCGCGCGGCGCAACGTCAGCCCTGAGTGAGCGATGCGACTGCCACCACGCTCAACTACCAAAGCGATAGTCGCTACAATCTTGCACCATTCAAACGGAGGAAGACATCGCCCGCGGCGCCGCTAAGGTTCGCGGCCCTCCTTGAGGGCTTCTCCATGCCCAACGCAGACACATCTCCCTGCCACGACTATCGCGTGAGCCATCAGGCGGCGGAGGCTGGTACCGACTACGCCAAAACGTTTGAAACGGGCTACTGCGCCGCTCTCTGGCAGAAAATCGAGAAACCGCGGCTCGAAAGCAAGTTGTATCCGTTCGCTGGACACGAGCGGACCAGCATGGATTTTGCGTGTGGTACCGGGCGCATCACCAGGGTCGCAGCCATGCCGTTCGGCGCAGTCGTCGGCATAGACGTGTCAGAGGCCATGCTCATGCATGCTTCGGTTCCCGAAAACGTCAAGGTCCCCGGATGGCTTGCGGAGAATTTCATCATCGTGTCCCGAAAGCGCTAGAAGCTAGGGAGGCACCCGCTATAGCGCCGCTCCCAGCGCGATCCAGATCGCAAGAGCAATGCACCAGACGATCGCCGTGTATGGCAGAGCGATGCGCATTTGCCCCTTTTGCTCGGAAGAGAGTGCGAAAATCAGAACGGATAAACAATCTTAAAATAACGCACGTTCGCGTCTACCTGATTCAGGTCCGCGCGCGAATACCCCAAAAGAGGTACTCCCTGCGTCGCACTCAGCTAACCATGGTGGCGTGCTAGATTAACTTTTCACGGAATCGATTGCAGCCTGGACTAACCCAATGAAGTCCGATCTGTCGGTTGGCGTTCGCGTTCGCGTCAGCGCACTCGGTGCGTCGCGTTGCGCACGCCTCGCCAACAAGACCGGCACAATTGTCGGAGGGAGCGTCTACATCAACAGCGTCAGCGTATTATTCGATGGCAACAGATCACGGACCACAATTCATCGAGAATACGTTGAAGTGATGCTACCGGGTCTGGACACAACGCGAGACAGCACCACCCCCACAAGGCCGGCGCCGATCATCGCGATGCGCAAGTGAATGCCTGTCCACTGCCGCGCACGTCCCGGCTGGCCATATTATTCGACAGTCCCTGACTTGACCGAAATTGCGCGGTTGATGGGCCTGACTGCCCCGCGTTGCACTCAGTCCGACCAGATCGGCAACGCCGGCTTGTCCTCGGGAGGGCTCGCGCGATCGTTCTGCGCAATCGCGAGCGCTGCGAGTACGGTCCGGTTGCTGATTTCGAGCTTCTGAAACATGTGATGGAGATGCACCTTGATGGTGCCGTCGGCAATATTCAGCCGTCGCCCGATCTCCTTGTTCGACAACCCCTCGGAAACCAAACGCATGATCTGGCGTTCGCGGTCCGTCAACGTCGCCAGCGCGCTCTCCGCAACCGCGCTTTGCTCCCGAGATACGGCCCGCTCGGATGGTGGCAGCGGCAACAGCCGCTGACCTTCCGCGATCCGGCGTAAGGACTGCACCAGAATTTCCGGCGCCACGTCCTTCGGAATGATGCTGTAGCCGTCGGCCGCAGCCAATGTAACCAGTTCGGAGTCCGCTTCAGATCCAGTGAAAAAGACCAGTCGCGTCGAAAGATTTTCGGAATCGATGATCGAGAGGATTTCCAACCAGGTCGCGCCCGGCATTGAGGCGTCGACAATAACGATATCCGGCGCCAAATTCCGAAGCGCCTCGATGCAACTCGTACCATCGTTGCAACAGGCAACAATGTTGAATTCGCGGTCAGCCCCGAGCAGTTTACTCAAACCATGCAGAACGACAGGATGCCGGTCTGCAATCACAACGCTAGTACAACGCATTGGGCCGTCCTCAGCCTGTCCCCCCAACAAGTTAAACCCCACGCGCCCTCACTTGTTTCATTCTAAACGAGGTCACAACAATTTTCCAAGAATCCCGTATTTGTTGGTGAATCCCATACTTGCTGGTGCCCCGGCACAAAACGAGGGTTAACGAGAATTTGGCCTGTCCGCTTGCAGACATTCGCCCGAACGAACGTATTGGCATGCGTCCGAACGTCCATCCGTAGAGCTCCGGATAGGCAACCTGATGCGACAGAGTGAAGCTGCGTTTGCATCAAGCTCCTTTGCAATTTGGTCGCCGAAAGGGCAAATTTTACAACGCTTGATAAGCATTCCAATCTTAACTCGCTCAGAGAATGTCGCCCGCACGCACAAAATGCGACCCTGTTTCGAAACACCCCTCCTTCTCAGATGCCGGCAGCCGTTTTGCTATTATGAACGACATGCATTCCCGTACACGAAAGTAGCTATAACCAAAGGTATATAGGGATATCGCAAATTTGCATTTAACATTCATCAAAGGTTCACAAATGCGGAGCCCTCGATCTCTGCCAACGGAAAATATCCTGTGAACGAAGGAGAGCACGCTGAGCGAACGAACCAAATTGTAAAAACCAACTGCGTAAAGGCTGGGAGAGTAAAATGCGGAGGCAACAATCTTTTGTAACGGTTCTCATTGGAAGAAGTGTCTTAATCAGAGAGGGTATTGCCAGAATACTACGCGCAGCAAATTGCCGCACCTTCGCCTCGGTATCATGTGCTGACGATTTGCCGCCGGGCAAACTCCAACCGCACCAACTGCTATTTCTCATTGTCCACACCGGAGACGATTTCGACGTCACCCTTGAGCAAATCGAACTCTTGCGGGAAAAGCATCCGACAGGACGCTTTGCAATCGTAGCCGATCACTACCGGCTAACCGACCTCGCTTCAGCATTTCGGGCAGGCGCCAACGGCTATTTCGTCAACGCCATGACGTGTGACCTATTCACCAAATCCATAGAACTTGTGGCGATGGGGGAAACAATCTTTCCACCGGCATTTCTCTCGTTCGCCCTCGATTCCGAGAGCAATCAGGTCGATAGAGCGAAGCTGCACGTCGAAAATTCACAGGCAATCCTCGTCACGACAAAGGACACCATCACGCCGCATCTTTCGCCGCGGGAGAAATCAATTTTGCAATGCCTGATCGAAGGCGACTCCAATAAGTGCATAGCGCGAAAAATCGACATCGCCGAGGCGACGGTGAAGGTTCACGTCAAGGCGATACTGCGCAAGGTCCGGGTCCAAAACCGGACTCAGGCGGCGATTTGGGGAATGAACCATGGCTCCCTGGCAAACCCAGGAAATGGCTGCGCCCTGCCTTCAACTGTCGATACGAGCGCACGACTTGCAAAATCGCTCGAGGCGATCTCCGAGATCAAGCCGATAGAGGCATCCAATCCGCTAAGGATGATTCCTCCCCAGGCTAATCACGTTGGGGTACCGCCCATTGACGGCATGATCCGCAAGAGCATCAACCGAACAAGCAGTGGCGCCGTACGGCTGGAAAAGTAGACAAAAGTCCCGGCGTTTCGACGACTTCATTCGCGGACGGCAGCAGACGTTCTGACCGTGACCACTAGTGGTCACGGGAACGCTGAGAGTTATGCCCGCGCTCTGCGCCGCGCACGGCCAGCACAAAACCTAGAGTGTCGGTAACGTCGCGCGCCGTCACGACGCAACCTAATCCGCTCTTCAACCATGACCGCTCCCGTATTTTGGAAGCCCTTCGCGCGTGATGTATTCAAGCAGCTAGTTGCCGGCACTATTTTCTTGGAAGCCGCCTTATCAAAGATGCTGCAATTTTAATATCCTCATTTGCCTCGGCCGGGCCGACGTACGGCCCACACCAAAACATGCGGATCATACACGCAGGAGGTGGAGCCGCTCGGAACGAACGGACCTCCTGCGCGAACAGCTTGACGAACCATTCCTGATTCTCAACAGCGACGTACTTACCGATCTCAACCTCAACCAGTTCATAAGCGATCATCGCCGCAACCACGCGGCTCTTACAATCGCCACCGCGACTCGCCCGACGAAAATGGACTTCGGCGTAATCGACGAGACCAATGGACAGGTGATCGGATTTCGCGAGAAGCCGGAACTATCGCATCGGGTCAGCATGGGCATTTACTGCATGGGCCCGGCAATACTCGATCGAATTCCGTCGGGCATTCCATTCGGCTTCGATGATTTGATGTTCCAGATGCTGCAAGAGCAAGCGCCTGTGAACGTGTTCAAACATGATGGCCGGTGGCTCGACATCGGACGGGTGGAGGACTTCCTCAAGGCCCAGGACGTCGCTTGGGAGGAGCAGTCACCCGCGTTCGCAGCAACGGTCGCCGCTTGAGGCACTCCCGATGTTGCAGTTCATCTTTTCGTTCAACCTCGGGATTGGAGACTAACACATGCTATTGGTATCAGAGCCGGTCCTGGGGGCAGCGCGATTGCTTCGCTGCATCAGTGCAAGGAATCTATCTTCAACATCTCGAATCGCGCGCCCGTACTGGCGCCTACCGCGGCAGAGGCGCGCGCACCGTTTGAATTGGTCGGATCCCCATCGTGGCAACTCGAGTTGGCCGTGGTCGTTGACATGACACTGCCTTCGTTGACTGCTTGTCGATATCGCAATGGAGGTAGTCACGATGGGGTAGACGCGGCGATAGCGGCAATTAAGTAGATCGCGCCCGTATTGTACGAACCATTCTTGACCCGGATATTCACGCATGACTACCCTGTGACGCACACTTGAGCCGGCATCTAGCACACTCAAGGAAACATCATGAATAGATCATTCATCGCCTTCACCGGCGTGGCCGCCATTGGGCTCATCTCGGTGCTGAGCACCCAAACCAGCGATTCTGCACCACTCGGCACTTCGGCTAAAGCCAACGCTCACGCCGGGGTGACCGCGTCTGTTAACCGATCGCAGCTCCATCGGCTCGCCATACAGGTTGACGTCAACGACCCCGCAATCATGAATCTCGCGCTCAACAACGTGAGCAATACTGTTCAGCATTACAACGAGATCGGCCAAAAGGTTGAGATCGAACTGGTCGCCTTTGGACCCGGCTTGCACATGCTGCGCGAAGACACCTCGCCGGTCAAAGCACGCATCAAGTCCATGAGCGAGACCATGCCGGAGGTCAGCTTTTCGGCATGTGGGAACACTCGCGAGAATATGACGAAAGTCGAGGCAAAGGAGATCCCTCTCATCTCGCAGGCGAAGGTCACCAAATCCGGCGTGGTCCGGCTGATGGAGTTGCAGGAGCGAGGTTGGAGCTACCTGCGACCTTGATCCATCGGCGCATGGCTGGGTGAGATGTACTGTTAGGCGCGGGAGCGGAACCGACAATGGCCTCGATGTTCGGAGCGAGGTCCGCGAGAGCGGTCCGAACACGTTGTATCAACGTGGGAGAAACGCCTATCGTCCATGGGATTTGGTCGCATCGTCGCATCATTCACCTGCCTGAGACGTCCGTTAAGGCACACCGCTTGGGTGGGACGGGGCTCCGATGCCGACATTCGCTGATGGTGGCCGACTGAACCCTTCAGATCAGCGGTTCTCCATCACGCGCAGGAATTTGTTGCGATAGGTATCCAGAATGACGGCCAGCACGATCACGGTGCCGATCACGATCGGCTTCACGTTGTCTTCCGCTCCGAGAAGCTGGAGGCCGGTCGAAAGCACCTGGAGAATGCAGGCGCCGACGAGAGTCCCGATGATCACCGCGGCGATGGCGTTGAGTTCATAGCCAATGCCTGCGATCGGGCTGCCGACATTGAGCCTGAGCAGATAGACCATGGCGGCGATGCCGGCCGTCAGGCCCGAGATCGTAAAGGTGGCGATCTTGATGGTTCGGGGATTGTGGCCGGAGAGGCGCACGGCCTCTTCATTGGTACCGATCGCAAAGATGAATCGCCCGAACACCGTGAAGCGCAGGATGAACCAGCCGATGAGGACCACGCCAACCGCAATCACGAAGATCGATGGAAACACGCCCCAGAAGATCATATTGCCGAATTCGACGAAGGGCTGCGGCAGGCCGGTGATGGTCGAATTGTTGGACACGACGCGGGCAAGGCCGCTGGCGATGTTCAGCATGCCAAGCGTCACGATGAAGGACGGCAGCTTCCACTTCTCGCAAACCCATCCATTGATGGCGCCGCAGATGGCGCCGGTACCGAGGCAGGCGAAGAAGGCCAGCGTGATCGAGGTTTCGGCGGCCAACCGCTCGTCGGTCATGATCGTCGCGCCGACGACGGTGCACAGCGCCAGCACCGAGCCGACCGACAGGTCGATACCTCCGGCGAGGATCACGAAGGTCATGCCTGCCGCGAGCACGGTGTTGATCGCGATCTGGACAAAGATCTTCAGGAAGTTTCCTGACGTCGCGAAATAGGGTGCGGTGGCGGAAAAGAACACGACAATCAGCACCAGCGCGACCGCGACGCCCGCCTCGCGCATCGATATGCGCAGGAGATTTTCCCATATCGCGCTCGACTTGCGCGACCCAGCCCGGTCAATTCCCTCGGTCACGACCATACTCCTGATAGGCAAGAGAAAGGATGCGGTGCTCATCAAATTCGGCGCGCGGCACCTCGCCGGCAATCCGCCCGTTCGAGAACACCAGGATCCGGTGGCAGATCGCTATCAATTCGGGAAGATCGGACGAGACCACCAGGATGCCCTTGCTAGTCGCCGCGAGATTGCCGAGCAGTTCATAGATTTCGGCCTTGGCACCGACATCGATGCCGCGCGTTGGCTCGTCGAAGATCAATGCCTTGGGGCCCCGGAACAACCATTTCGCGATCACGACTTTCTGCTGGTTGCCGCCCGAGAAAGTCCGGACGGACTGATGGACCGATGGCGTCTTGACCCGCAACTCCTTCACGAGGCGCGTGGAGGCATCAAATTCACTCTTGCGCCGGAGGAGGCCTCGCCGCGAGACCTGGGCGAGATCGGTGATGGTCATGTTCTCAGCGCAGCTCATCTCGAGCAGCAAGCCCTGCCCTTTTCGATCTTCGGTGGCGAGGCAAAGCCCATGCGACACCGCGTCCTTGGGCGAAGCAATCTCTACCTCCTTCCCCTCGATGCGGATCGTGCCGGCGACCCTTGGGTCGGCGCCGAAGAGTGCACGAACCACCTCCGTGCGGCCCGATCCGACCAACCCTGCGATGCCGACGATCTCGCCCTTGCCGACCGAGAAGGAAATCTCAGGGCTGTCACCCATCAGCTTCAAGCCCGTCACGCCCAGCGCCTCACTGGTAATGGGCACGTCGGCGCGGAACACGCCCTGATCGGTAAGGGTTCTCCCAACCATGAGCTCTACGACCTTCGGAATACCAAGGTCGGCAAGAGGGCGGGTCGTCACGTGCTGGCCATCGCGCAGCACCGTCACCTGGTCACCGACCTCAAAGATTTCCTCGAGCCGGTGAGAAATGTAGAGCGTGGTCACACCTTTGGCCTTCAGGCGGCGCAGGATCTCGAAGAGGCGATCAACCTCGCGCGAGGTCAGTGTTGCGGTCGGCTCGTCGAGAACAAGCAGCTTGCTTTCATGGCAGAGTGCCTTGGCGATTTCGACCAATTGCATCTGCGCGACGCCGAGCCGGCTCACCTCGGTTGTCGGGGCAATGTCGAGGCCGACCTCGCTCAGGAGTTCCGCGGCTCGCCGGTTCATTTCCCGGAAGTTGACCAGCCCCCATCGGCTTGGCAGATGCTCGAACAGCAAATTCTCCGCGACCGACAGGTTCGAAAGCTGATTCAGTTCCTGGTGCACGACCCGAATGCCGGCCTTGAAGGCTTCCAGCGGCGAGGCCGGGCGATAGGGCGCACCGTCGAACCAGATCGAACCGTCGTCCGGTTGCAAGACGCCGCCGAGCAGGTTGATCAGCGTGGACTTGCCGGCCCCGTTCTCGCCAAGCAGTACATGCCCCGAGCCTCGTGCAATGTCGAAGGACACGTCTCGAAGGGCGACCACGCCGGGAAACCGCTTGCCGACCGACTGCAACCTGAGAATCGGGTTTTCTTCGCTCGGCAACGTCGCGCCCCGAGAACGGCTCAACTCATTGACATGCATGAGAGGCCGCTCCCCGGCGACGGCAAGACAAGGAAATGGAATTTGACGAGAATGATCTTTGCCAAAATCGGGACGCTGACAAGATGCCAGGCGTCCCGATCAAGCTATACCCGGAAAGACCGGATCACGCGTCCTTGGCCGTAACCAGCTTGATGTCGGTCTTGACCCAGCCGGAGAACTTCTCGCCGGCCATCTGGCGCATGCCGTAGTCGATGCCCATCACGGCCATCTTCGCGCCATACTGCTCGACCGTTGCCAGCATCTTGCCGCTCTTGATCAACGGCTGGACCGGCGGAATATTGTCGAAGCCGACAACCTTGATCTTGCCGCTCTTGCCCGTGGCATCCAGCGCCTTGACGACGCCAAGCGCCATGGAGTCGTTAGCCGCCATCACACCCTGGATATCCTGATATTTGGTCAGGAAGTTGGTCATCAGCGTGTTGGCTTCCTCGGTCTCCCAGTGCGCCGTCTTGCTGTCGAGCAATTGCAGCTTGCCTTCAGCGATCGCATCCATGAAGCCCTGCTTGCGTTCCTTGCCGTTGTCGGCTTCCGGGTTGCCTTCAAGCATGACGACTTTGCCACCCGCACCAAGTTCCTTGGCGAGCGCATCACCCGCCAACTTGGCGCCGCCGCGGTTGTCCGGACCGAAGAAGGCCAGATCGATGCCTGCGGCCTTCTTGGCGCCGGCATCGAGCGGCACGTCGATATTGACGATAGTGATGCCGGCCTTGACGGCCTTGGCGAGCGGAGTGGCCATGGCCTTGGAATCGGCCGGAGCCACAACGATGATGTCGTACTTCTGGGTAACGAAGTTCTCGACCGCGTCGACCTGGGCGGCGAAGTCGCGTTCATCCTTCATGCCGACGGCCTTGAAGTCGAACTTGTCCTTGTTCTCGGCCGCGTACTTGTCCGCGCCGGCCTGCATCTGCTTGAAGAACTCGTTTGAAAGCGATTTCATCACGAGACC
>WNGR01009066.1_pt1 | contig 10471 bp, 6 predicted proteins | sample 5407581 | NCBI WGS metagenome assembly WNGR01 (sample SAMN13153383, study PRJNA577476) | soil metagenome | isolation source: 80 cm soil or saprolite under Garry oak tree replicate 2 | place: USA:California | collected 2016-06-15
GCCGGCGTGCCTCACCAGCACGAACGCGACGCGCGGCAGCTCGGCCGCGAGCGCCATACCCAGTTGCGGTGGAATCCAGCGATCCTCGTCCCCCCACAGGGCGAGCGTGGGCCGGTCGACCCCCGCGAGGCGCCCCCCCAGGGCGTCGAAGCGAAACTCCCGTAAGACCCCACGCAGTGCCCGGCCGAAATCGGGCTCGGCGACCGGGGCGTAGTACTGATCCACGTCCTCCGGCTGCACCTTCCGGGGGTCGGCGTACGTGGACCGGAGGACGCGCCCCGTGATCCACCGGCTGCGCAACCCCGAGACCACGGGCTCGACGATCGGCCACGTCGCGATCCGCAGCAGCAAAGGCGATCGGATGCCGCGGCCGGCTGCGTCGATCAAGACCAATCCCCGCACGCGCGCGGGGTAGGCGATCGCCACTTCGGCGGCAATCGCCCCTCCCATGGAATGTCCCACGAGGATGGCGTCGGCGAGACCCAGCGAATCCATGAAGGTGACGGTGAGGCGGGCGTAGTCTGCGTTGCTGTAGCCACGAGCGGGCTTGTCGGAGGAGCCGAAGCCCCGGTTGTCGAGCGCGATCACGCGAAACCCCGCCGCCTCCACGGGCGCGAGGTTGTGGCGCCAAGCGTACATCGATGCGCCGAGACCGTGGATGAAGAGGACCGCTGGCCCGCGCCCCGCGTCGATGTAGCGGATGTTCGTCCCGTCCACCCGCACGAAATGCGGCGCGAAGCGCGTGCCGGCGGGGTAGCGGGCGGCCACGGGGATGGGCGCCGGGCCGCAGGCCGCGAGCAGAATGCCAAGGAGCGCGAGCCTCATTCCCGGACGAGTGCCGCTCGGGCGATCGCGGCGACGGCAGGGTGCGAGCTCCAGATCCCGGTTCGCTCCGCTGCGGGGCCCGTGATCGCCACCGTCTGACGATCGTCGATGAGGAGCAGGGTGGGGTGGGTCTCCGGGGCGGGTTCGAGAGCGAAGGCGGCTGCCTCCGGTGGGGGCTCGCCTGCGACGCGCACCGCGAGCGTGGCTCGCTCGGCTGCCCGGCGCCAGGCAGGGAGCGTGGCCCTGAGCAAATCCGCAGCCACGACGCCCATGACTCGTTGCTCCGCGCGGGCGACGACTTGCAGGATGAGGTTGGCCAGCGCCCGCGACCCCTCCACCGCGCGCGTGTCGGGCTCACCTGGCCGGGTCGCGTCGTGGAGGGCGCGGCTCAGCCGCTCGAGGGCTTCCCCTTGTTGTGCGGCCAGTCGCGCCAGCAGCGCCTGCGGATCAGTGGGTCGATAGCGGGCCGGGCGGCCAGGGGCGCGGCTCGCCGCGCTCCGCGTGACGAGCCCGTCCAGTGCGCCGTATGCGTTGGCGCGGGCGAGCCGCGCCGCGCGCGCCACCGCGTACCCGGTGGCGGGCCCCAGCTGCAGCAGGGTCGCGTACACGCGGGACTCGGTGGCGGTGAAGCCGAAGGGAGTGAGGTCGGGATTGACCATGCGTAGTAGCTACTACTACTACGTAATTGCTACCGCCATCGCAAGAGCCATCGCCCTAGACCACCTCGACCGGAATCCCCATGAGGCGCGCGATCAGCGCCAGGCGAAAGGTGGCGTCCGTCTGCCGCTGGGCCGGGCTCTTGCCTGGCCCCTCCAGCGGGAAGTAATAAGCGGTCACCGGGCTCGAGGACTTGGGCAGGGCGCGCAGGTTCTTGGGAGACCAGATGCCCTGCTCGTCGCACTCGCTGAAGAGCCGCGCCAGGGTGCGGCTGGCACTGACGACTTGCCGGGCGAGGCCAAGGCGCGCCATGAGCTCGAGCCAGTAGAGTGCGAAGGGGATGTCCCGGACGTGGCCGGTCGCATCGGCTCGGAGCGGGTCGCCCAGCAGCTCGAACATCGGCTTCAGGAGCTTCTTCCCGGCCAGGATGCTGAACGCCCGCCGTGGCGCGGGGGAGGAGAAGTACTGGCCCAGCCGCTCGATGAAGCCGGCTCGCTCGCGCTGCACGGCCGGCAAGAACGCCAGCATCTCGATCGCGAACGTGGTGGGTGGATACGCCGTCGGCTCCAAGACGGTCTTCCCGTGCGCCTTCTTGAACGGCTTCTGCACGACCTCGCTCCGCAGGTACTGGGAGATGTCGCTCGCAATGCGGTGGGCCGCGCCCCGCAGCCGGGGATCCTCTGCATGCACCCCGGCGCGGGCCAGCGCGGCGCTCGCGGCCTGCCGTCCCATCGAGCGCGCCCAGGCTCCGAGGGCGGGTTCAGTCTTCGCGGGTCGCTGAAACTCGACGAGCAGCGCCGGGTCCTCGTCGCGCGACAGGAGACGAAACAAGAAGCGGTCAGCCACGCGAAACGGACGTTGGTCCGGCGGCCAGCCGAGCTCGAGCAGGCGGCGGTACTGCGCCACGGTCCCCGGCTCGCTGGCTCCCAGCGCCTTGGACGGCGCCGGCGCGAGCAGGTTGCCACCCCACAGCCCCGTGTCCTTCTGCCTGCGCGCGATCGCTTGGGCCGGCTTGTAGTCGAGCGCCGCTCGCCGCAGCGCCGCGAGCTGCTCGGGGTCCTGGGCGCCTTCGGGCACGACCTCGGCGTAGGCGCGGTACTGGATCGGGGGGCTCGCTGCCTGAAGCAGCCACGACAGCGGCAGCCGATGCGATGTGGGGAGTTCCAGTAGCGTGCTCCGGGGGTCGGTGACCGCACCAACGGCTGCCGCAAAGCGGGCGCAAAGTTACGCGGGACCTTGTAACTAGGCAATCGCGCCGCGCCGTGCCGCCCATCTGTCATGATGCCAACACCTTATGGCAGTCGCCGCGAGTGCAAGAAGGTGCGCACCACCGCGCTACCCGGGGTTTGAGGCCCCTGCTGCGAATTGCTCCGGGTTCAGCCCTTGGTGATCTTTGGAAGATGCTCGCCGCTTTGCGCTCCCGGCCCGCGCACAAGCTTGCGGACCGTGTGCGCCTCGCAGGTCGCGTCTTGTTCCTGACGCAGGACGCCCAGTTGCTGCGTCGGCAGCTGGATGGCGACGACCTCCAGTGGAGTCCGGCCCTCGAGCTGCGCGACGACATCTCCACCGACGAAATCACTCCAGCCTACATCTGCTACTACTACGACGAGACCCTCGGGGAATTCCCCTACCTGGGGCTCAAGTGCGGAGACGAATTTCCCGTCACCCGCGGCGCGGTGAAGCGCGCCGGCTTCATCGCGTCGGTGAGCGGCAAGCGACGGGGGAAGGGATCGTCCCGGGAGCAGTCCCCCTACGCCGAGCTGTGCGCCGGGATCAAGCTCGTGGTGGCGGAGAACGTCGAGCGCATCTACCGCGAAAACTGCCAGAACCTGGGGCTCCTCGTCACCACTGACTTCTCGATTCTCGAGCGCGTCCGCCGAGGCGAGGAGATCCCCCTCGCCGTCTTCTCCCAGGGTGAGGGCGAGATTACCCGCGGCATCATCGAGTACGGGGGCCTCTTCAACTACAACGTGGCCCGGCTCCAGGGCACGGTGACGGTGCGGCCCCCGCCGGCGACCGCGGCGCGGCCCATGACGCTCGGTGAGAAGATCCTCGCGCGCCACTGGGTGACCGACCCGGCGACGGGTCGGGTGGGGGTGCCGGCGGTGCGCCCCGGCGACGAGGGGTTCGTTCGCACCGACATTCGCTTCAGTCACGAGTACGTGACGCCGATGGCCGCGATCTTCTTCGAGCAGCTGCTGGGCCAGGAGGCGAAGGTCAGCGACCCCGCCTCGATTCTCATGTTCCGGGACCACCTCACCTTCCTCGCCGACGCCATGACGCCCGAGCGGATCAAGGAAGGCCTGCTGGATGTGGCCCTCGAGCTCGAGAAGAAGCAGCGCAGCTTCGCCGAGCGGCAGGGGATCAAGCTGTACGGCGAGCTGCGGCTCGGCCACCATGGCTCGGAAGCGATCTGCCACTCCAAGATCCTCGAGGGGCACGCGGAGCCAGGCCAGGTGATCATCGGGAGCGACTCGCACACGCCGCACGCCGGCGCGGTGGGGTGCGTGGCGTTCGGCGTCGGCACGACCGCGATTTTCAACTCCTGGATCACGAAGGACGTGCGCGTGACGGTGCCGGAGACCGTGAGGGTGGTGGTGCACGGCCGCAAGCCCGACAACGTGACGGCGAAGGACTTCATGCTCGAGATCCTGCGGCACCCGTACGTGAAGAGTGGCCGGGCGATCGGCAAGCTGGTCGAGTACTGTGGCGATGCTGTCGCGGCGCTGTCGGTGGACGAGCGCGCCACGATGACGAACATGACAGCGGAAGTGGGCGGGTTCACGGGCTATGTGGCTCCGGACGCGCGCACCGTCGAGTACCTGATGGAGTACCGTGGCTTGCCCCGGGCGCGGGCAGAGGCGTTGTGCACCGGCCTCGCGAGCGACGCTGCGGCGGAGTACTGCGAGGTTCTCGAGCTCGACGCGGCGGCCGTGCGACCGATGCTGGCGCTCCCGGGTGATCCCGGTAACGGCATCCCGATCGACGCCGCCGGCGCCCGCATCCGCGTGGACATCGCCTACGCCGGCTCGTGCACGGCGGGGAAGAAGGACGATATGGACATGTACGCCCGGGTGCTGCGCGAGGCGGCGCAGCGGGGCGAGCACGTCGCCCCGTGGGTGCGGTTCTACATTCAGTGCGGCTCGCAAGACGTGAAGCGCTACTGTGAGGAGCGGGGGTACCTCGAGCTGTTCCGCGACGTGGGCGCCACGTTCCTCGAGCCATCCTGCGGGGCCTGCATCAACGCCGGACCGGGGGTGTCGCAAACGCGGGACGAGGTGACGATCAGCGCGATCAACCGCAACTTTCCGGGCCGCTCCGGGCCGGGCCGGCTCTACCTCGCCAATCCCTACACGGTGGCCGCCTCCGCGCTCGCGGGCTACGTCACCGCGTGGGAGGCGGGGCGCTCGCTCGCCTTACTCCCCACCGGCTGAGACGGCCCCCGCCTGGGAGACGCGGCTGGGGTAGGGGCGCAGCGCGGCGCGCTGGTATACACTCCGTGGATTCCACAACACCCACGATGTCAGCCCCAGCTCCTCGGCGGCGCGGATCTCCTCGCGGATCTCGACGGGCGTGTAGCGTGGCAGCCGCCGGCCGAGGGTGAAGGCCTGGAGGTAGGGGCGGATAGCGGCTGCATCCGGGGCGCGCGAACGGCCGAGGGCCTCCTCCAGCGCGCGCCGCACGATCCTGTACGGCTGGCCGTTGGGCCACGCGAATCCGTACGCCCCCGCGCGATAATGACTGGGATAGACCATGGGGAGCACCACGTCCGCGACCGAGCTGAAGTCTTCCCACACCTGCCCGATCCCCATGTCGTCGGTCGCCGACGCCGTCAGGCCGAAGATGTCGAAGGTGACCGGCGCGCCGAGGGGGGCGATCAGGGACTTGAGAACCCGGATGTTGCGATGTACCGCGAGGCGCGGGCTGTCCCCCCGGCGGCGGGCGGGGAACACGGCCGTGGCCAGCCGCTCGCGGGGCTCGTCGGGGAAGCGCACGTAGTCGAACTGGACTTCGGCGAAGCCCATACGTAGCGCCTCCCGCGCGAGCTCCGCCGCGTAGACCCACACCGAGTCGTTGTACGCGTCGACCCAGGCGCCGCCGATGCGGTCGCGCCATAGCTCGCCGTCCGCCAAGTGAACGGACCATTGCGGCTTGTGTTCGGCCAGCAGCGGATCCTTCGCGACGACGATGCGGGCGATCGGGTAGATCCCGTGCGCGAGCAGCGTGTCGAGCCGCGCGCGCGCGTCGCGCGCGCGAGCACACAGATTCGCGCCGACCCGCTGCGCCGTCGGCACCGACGAGGGATATAGCAGGCACCCCGTGTCGTCCTTCACGTCCACCACGAAGGCGTTGATTTCCGTCTCGTCGGCGAGGCGGAGCAGCTGCCACAGGCGGGACGAGGCGAAGGCCCACGCGTTCAAGTAGAGCGCCTTGACGCTGGCGGGTGACGGCAACAGGGACGGCAGGGCGGGCTGGACGTAGCGCAGGTCGATCGGCCGCAGCGCGACGCGCGCCTGGTCGGCCACGACAGCTTGCGCAAAAAGGCCGCGACTCGTGACGAGCGCGGCCCAGAGCAAGAGGACGCTTGCCTGCCGGACCAACCTCATAAGGGGCTACACCATAGGAAGCGGCCGCCAAACAGACAAGAGAGCGCCGTCACACCCTCTCAGGGCAGCTGTAAGCTGTTGAACAGCAAGGGGTAAGTCGCAAGGCTCTGGCCCCGGTACTGCGGCCGAAAGCCGAACAGGATCACCCGACCCTGCCCCAGGTGCACCTCCAGCAGGGCGGCCCGCCCGGCCACCCGCTCGGGATGCAGCACCCACCCCGAGCGCAGCACCTTGTCGGGGTCGCTCGGGTAGCGGCCCACGATGCGCACCACGCTCGTGTCGAGGACGTCGAACGCCGGGCCGTCCTGGAACCATGCAATGCTCTGCTGCGGCATCCCCCGGGCGATGGCACTGGTCGTGTCGAGATCGAGCCGGAAGATGGAGCCCGGTGCGTAGAACTCGTCGTCCGGAACGCCTTCGAGCACGTTGCGCACCGGCAGCAACAGCTGCTCGATCGCGAAGCGGCTCGCGTCGTTGAGCGTGACGAGCGTGCCCCCGCCCTCGACGAAAGCGCGCAGCTCGGCCACGCCTTCCCGCCCGACGCCGCCGGCGTAGGGCGCCGGGTAGGTGTGCGTGGGCAGTCCCTGTAGCAGGTCGATCGGCGACTGGTCGGGCAGCACGATGACGTCGAACCTCTCCTTGAGCTTGCCGCTGCGGATCGCCGAGTCGACGAGCGTCGCGTAAGGAACCTTCCACTCGTCGAACACCCAGCGGGTCCACCCTTCGTCGATCGGCGCCGCGTAGGACCGGTACACGCCGACGCGCGGCGCCTCGGCCGAGCCGAAGCCCGGATAGCGGGGCGTCGCGCGCGGCGCCTCGACGGGCCCGGACAAGGGCGCGCGCAGCGACTCCGGTGCCACGACCGCCGGAACGCCCAAGAGCAGGGGCAGCGTGTGTGCCGTGACGTCGTACGGCGGCTGCGGCGGCCCGCCGGGATAGACCCTGCGGTCGGGATAGCGCTGGGGCTCGAGCAGCGCTTTGGCGAAGGCGGCGTACGGCTGCCGCAGCACGACCACGTAACTCCCCGCACCGAAGCGTTGGCCGCCGACGGTGAGGGGCTGGAGGGCCGAGCGGATCTCTACCTGGCCGCGGCGCAAGATCCCGAGCAGCGTGGCGAGGGCCACCGAATCCTGGCGCTGGCGCGGAATCACGTACGCGTAGGGCCATCCTTTCCACCCGCGCACCGCGCGCGAGCCGATGGCGAGAAAGTCGGCGAGCCAGTGATCGCGGTAGCGGGCGGCATGCTGGAGCAGGGCCCACGCCGCGTCGGTCTGGTACGTCACGATGTCGCGCAGCGTCCACCGCCCCCCCGGCCAGGGGGCGGTGAAGTTCCACGAGCGCTCGCGGGGCTCGTAGCCGCGCGCGTGCGCCCCGAGCTCGTCGAAGCGGACGTCGATCGGCGTCGCGAGCCGCGCGCTCGCCACCTCGGCGAGGATGCGCACGGCGCCGTGGTAGTGCTCGTACGACCGTGCCGGGGTCCAGGCGTCGTAGCTCGAGTGGATGGAAATCCCGGTCTTCCCCACGCCGGCCAGCTCCCACGCGATCGCCGATCCCAGCGCATTCGCGCCGTCCACCAGCAGGGGATCGACGTTCGGCTCGATCGGATCCAGATAGGGCGGCACGAAGAGCCGCGAGGCGTCGCTCTGCTGCTGGTGGAGGTCGAGGACGATCTGCGGGTGCCACACGCCGTACAGCGAATCCACGATCAGCTGCGTCTCGACCTGGGTGAAGGCGTACCAATCGCGATTGTCGTCGTGCCCGACGTAGTGGTGGTACAGCTCCGGCGGCTGGGTCCCTTCGGCGGGCGTGCCGAGAGTGCGGTCGTACCAACGGGTGACGAGGGTGACGCCGTCGGGGTTGAGCGACGGCACGAGGAGCACGATCAGGTTGTCGAGAATCGCCCGTGTGGCCGCGCTCGTGTCGGTGGCGAGGCGTTGCGCCAGCAGCACTGGAGTCAGGCTGCCGCCGACTTCCGTCGAGTGGGCTCCCGACGTGATGAGCACGACGCCCCTGCCGTTCCGCAGCGCGTCGGCGGCCTCGGAGGTCGAGCGCAGCGTGCGTGGATCCGCCAGTGTGGCGTTGAGGCGGCGGTACGCGTCGAGGCGCCGCAAATTCGGCGGGCTCGAGAACACGAGGGCGATGAGCGGCGCGCCGAGCGTCGTCTTCCCAAGGTCGCGGTAGCGCACGCGATCGCTGCCCTTGGCGAGCCCCTGATAGTAGCGCAGCAGCGTCGGCCAATCGGCCAACTTGCGGTCGTCCCCGGGCTCGAATCCCAGTACGGCGCGTGGGCTGGGCGTGGCGGCCGGGGCGGCCGCACGCCCCCGGGCGGGGGACGACGGAGGGCGCCGGCGGGTGGCGGGGGGACGCTGCCCGCGGAGCGGCGAGCCACACAGGCCCGTCGCCAGGAGCAGAAGGAGGAGGGCTCGATCGATCGTCATGAAGGATCCGGCGTTTCCGAGCAGGGGAAACATAACGGGGTCCGAGGGTGCTGGGTGCACTCGCGGACCCCGCGGTCTCGGCGCGTCGCGCGCCGAACGCTACGGCAGCTTGTGCAGCTCCACGCGGCGGTTCTGCGCCCGCCCTTCGGCCGTGGTATTGGGGACGACCGGGTTTCTCGCGCCGTAGCCGCGCGCCAGCATGCGCATCGGGCTCACGCCTTTGCGCGCGAGGTACGCGCGCACCGCCGCGGCCCGCGCCTGCGACAGCCGTATGTTGAGCGCCACCGAGCCCGTGTTGTCGGTGTAGCCGGCGATCTCGATGCGGATCTCCGGATTGGCCAGCAGCGAGGCCGCGACCTGATCGAGCACCTCGTGGGAGTCGGGCGTCAGGACGGAGCGGCCGGTCTGGAAATTGACGCCCCGCAGCACCAGGGTGGGCCGGGGAGGTGGCGCGCCGGGGCGGGCGGTCACTGTGGTCTCGGGCCGGAACAGGATCATGCAACCGTTCGCGTCCACCGGCACGCCTTTCGGCGTGTTAGGACACTTGTCGACGGCGTCGGGCACGCCGTCGCCGTCCGCGTCCTGCGCCAGCGGGCACCCTACCGCGTCCACGGGGGTGCCGGCGGGCGTGTCGGGGCACTTGTCGATGCCATCCAGCACCCCGTCGTGGTCCGAATCCATGGGACAGCCGGTGGCGTCCACCGTGGCGCCCGCGGGGGTGTCGGGGCACTTGTCGATGCCATCCGCTACGCCGTCGTGGTCCGAATCGATGGGACACCCGACAGCGTCGACCGCCGCGCCGGCGGGGGTATCGGGGCACTGGTCGATGCCGTCCGATACGCCGTCGTGATCACTGTCGATGGGGCAACCCCGCACGTCCACCTTCGTGCCGATGGGTGTGTTGGGGCAGGCGTCGTCCTTGTCGGGCACGCCGTCCTGGTCCGCGTCCTGCACGAGCAGCGGCGGCGTGGGCAGCGCCGGGGGCGGGGGCGGAGGCAGGGTTGGAGCCTCTGCCACCGGCGGGGGCGCCGCGGCGGGTGGTGGCGCAGGAGGGGGTGGTGGCGCGCGCTTGGAGCCGGGCGCGAAGATCGCGAGCCCCGCCGACCCGACCAGGTGCGTGACCGCTTTCGTGCTGAATGACGACTTGGTATCGGTGGTGTAGATGGCGCGCGCCTCGAGCCGCAGCGCCAGATGGTTCGTGAGGGTGATGCGATCGCCCACGGCCCCGTGGAATCCGCCGTCGGTGAACCGGTACGGTGCCGTCGCGCCGAAGTCGAGTCGAGAGTAGCCGGCCAGGATGTACAGACTATTGGCCGCGCCGTGCAGCAGGTTGAACGTCAAACTGCCGCCGCCGATGAGGGGCTCGATCGTGGTGTTCGTGCCCGTGAGGGTGAACTCGGGTTGGAACAGCACATCCGCTTCCAAACCGAGACGGTCGCCGAAGTGATAGCCTAGGCGAACCCCTCCCCCGATCTTGTTGGCGAGGTTGAAGGACGGGTCGTACTTGGTGTACGAGCCGAATGCGCCGAACTCGTATTCGTGGGCGTGCTGCGCCGCGAGGCCCGCGGCCCCGCCCAGCAGTGCCAACCCGACCAACGCGAGCGAGCGCATCTATCCTCCTGGAGGAAGCCGCCATCCTACGGTAATGATTTGCCCCCAGCCGGGAAAGGATGATCCGGCGCGAGGGTGGCCGCTCGCGGTGTCGCTCGTCACCAGGGAGGCGGCCAGGCCCCCCGCCTAGCGGTGCCCGTTCTCACCCCGCACCAGGCGCACCGCTCGCGCCAGTTGCTGGGCGAGGGTCGCGAGCTCGCCCGCCCCGTGGCGCAGGCTGTCGATGGCCTTCACCTGCTGTGCCGCGGCGGCCACGACGGCCTCCGTCTCGCGGGTGGAGGCCTCTGCCGCTTGAGTGCCTTCCGTGAGCGACTGGGCGATCCGGCCCGACAG
>WNGR01009069.1_pt1 | contig 10470 bp, 18 predicted proteins | sample 5407581 | NCBI WGS metagenome assembly WNGR01 (sample SAMN13153383, study PRJNA577476) | soil metagenome | isolation source: 80 cm soil or saprolite under Garry oak tree replicate 2 | place: USA:California | collected 2016-06-15
TCGATACTAGGATCGGTGTAGTAGGGTTCGGGATTCATGAGGCGCTTCAAAGCCCTCTTCTTGTAATACTTAAACTGTAGTCGCTCAAGACCAAGCACCCCAGCTTGGTCTTCTTGAATCGCCACTTGTCTCTTCCTCTCCTCTGTGAGATCTAAGGGCTCTCTCCCTTTCTCCGCATACACAACAAGAAGCGACCATTGTCTCGTGTCCAAGTGTCGTCGGACCTTGTGACTATCGTATCACGTGACTAACAAGAGTCCATGTATACTCTTTGCTAAGTCTATCGCGCGTCGAAGCCTACATCCAGGCTAACGTTCAGTGGCAACGTAACAATTCAAGTTGTTGATGGGAAGCGACCCAAGGACAACATGGGAAGAAAGAGAGATGAAGGCACAAACAGTAGACAAATGCCTCCAGGATATAATCCAAGCCCACAGCAAGGCACAAGAGTGTATCAAACATGCGCAACGCCTCATGGTGGAAAGAGGCAAGACCAAATTTACGCCCTATGCCCAAGGAACCCTAGTCTGGCTAGAAGGGGTAAATCTTTGCACCCATTACCCCACTTCCAAACTAGCGCCAAAAAGATATGGCCCCTTTCCCATCAAGAAAGTTCTATCAGATGTTTCATACGAACTAGAACTTCCGGTGCAATGGAAAATACACCCAGTGATCCATGCCAACCTCCTGACACCCTACAAGGAGACGGCGTTACATGGCCCGAACTTTACCCAACCTCCACCTGACCTTATCAATGGAGAAGAAGAGTATGAAGCCGAAGAAGTACAACAAGTCCACCAACAAGGCCAAGGGCGCAAGCTCCACTACCTAGTCAAGTGGAAAGGCTTTCCCACAAGTGACAGTACCTGGGAACCTGTGGAGCACTTGAAACACGCCCCAGAACTAATTGCTGACTTCTATTGCCAATACCCTGACAAAGAAGGAGCGCCCAAAAGCACATAAAAAGGGGACCTTGAAGCAACGAAACGACATCCCTCTCTTATTCCCCCTTTCCCACTCACACTTCATTCCACATCATGAACTTCTCTGTCGATGAATACAAGTCAGTAGGAGAGCATGGTGCTTACTGCAACGCTGTCCTGGCTAATGAAGCCCAAAGAGATACGATATCATCCCCCCAAGTTACGACCATCATTCCATCATCCCCCGTGCACATCGCTACACCACCCCCACTCATGATCCCATCTGCCAAGACCATTAGAGAAGCACCCCAGGCCACATTCGTCGACATGCTTGAAAGCCTAGCAAGCACCGCCACGAGAATCGAAATGGTAGAAGAACCTATCAACTACCATCGAGAGGTGGAAGTCGAGGAAGAAGACAAGCCGGGTCTCCCCTATTTCCCCAACAATCCTGCATCACTACATTTCTATCCCTTATACATCCCACGTGACGAACACTCAGACGACAAGGTGCTTGCACCTTACATTTACTATCGCAACAAGGGACAAGAAGTAGTGGGTTGCATGAAAAGAGACACACCCCTGTATGCAGGGCCAGTCTATCTTCACACGCCAAACCCCAGATTTGTCAATTTGCAGCTGACGACCCTTGCACTTACACTATCGACGAAGTGCTGAGGCGACTGGAAGACCCACGAATCGACATGGAGGTATCCAGGCTGCGCAACAAGCTGGATCTACAAACAAAGATCCAGAAGCAACTTGACGACGTACAACAACAGGAGTGGAGACTGGTGGGAGCCCAGTTTGACGTTGAGCAAGCCATCAGTGGCGTTCAAGACAATATGGAGAGGGCATGTCTATATCAGACATTGGCAGACGTGTATGCACAAATGGTCATAAGACCGACGCATTCCCCATCTGACTGACCTCTGAACTTACATCCACAGGGTCCTCTTGAAATGCCGCAATTGCATGATGAACCCCGACGTCGAGGGTGTTGGGAGTGCAGGAGTAGGACACACTGATGAAAACAGTGTCCGTTCCAAAATTGTCCAAACCGCCAGTGCACCTATTGCCAAAGCCATAGTCACCAATCCCCACAGTGTCTTTTCAAAAGACTCAACATGACACCACCCCCCACACGTCCCATGGAAGAAGCACTCAACCACCAAGACCACATCCCAACATGGTGTGGTAAGTGCCTCCGCAATAACCCGGGTCATGAAGAGGTAGACTGCCCCACGCGGGAACTGTGCTGGAACTGCAGAAGAAGGGGCAACCTCTATTTCCTATGGGCCCACAAGTGCGCTGATGTCAAAGACCAGCTCATGCATGGAGAGGAGTACAACGAAGTGGACCCCAGCCTCTATGGAGATGGGGAGAGTTGAAGTCGAGCTGACTTCAATCCAAAAGGGGGGGTAATGTTACGATCTTGGACATGTTCATTTCTTTCTTACTCATCTCACTTACTACCTTACATGTGCCGAAACCCCCATGACTCATTCTGACTCAGACCCCTGACTCATTGCTTACTGATCGTTCCATATGACATCATTACTGACGTCACTATGACACACGCTGACTCACACTTACTCATCTACCTACGTCATGACTCATACTGACTAGGATCGCATCATATGTTTGTTCAACACAAACATCCTGTACTAGTATATAAACCCTAGTCTACCTAGCTTGTACGGTAGACTTGACTTCTTCCCCAATCACAACATAGTCTCCAGAACCATATAGGGAACTCTTGGGTTGTTCCAAAGGAGGACTTTCACTTCGAAGTCTCTCACTAGTCACAGGCCTTCATCTTTTGCCTCACATACCCAATCAGAAGTGGACCTTTATCTCTTGTCTCGCACCTGCTAGTCGTGTTGACGACTTGGCATTTCCTCTCACACCAGTCTTGAGCAAAGCTCGACTTGGTACTTGTGCATCACCGAACTGAAGCCCTGATACAGCTTCACTCTACAAAGAATCAGAACCCCGAACGCATGTCGCATGATAACGCCAGTCGTGGCATTACAGTAGGCACTTACCGCACCACGTCAGTATGTTCTCCTTCTGCTCCAACGCCTCCTCTACCATACGACTTCCCCATGGCACCTTGATCTTCAGCCTCTTGAAGAGGCACTTGTTGGACCAGTGCATATAGCTTCCGCACCAGTTGCACTTCTTTGGTCCCTTTCACTGAGGGCAACGCCTCCACTTGTGGTTGGGGCTGTTGCACTGCCAGCATAGGCTGGAGTGTGGGGTGTCGTTGAGTCACGGCATCTCAAGAGGTCCCCTCAGCCTAAGCCCTAGGGGCACGTCCAATGGTGAACACGTTGGCCTTGTGATCATGCTGGCGTAGGCGTCAGCGAGGGTCTGATAGAGACCCGCCCTCTCCATCTGGTCTTAGATGGCCCCAATTGTCTGCTCTACATCAAATCGTGCCCCCTGCAGCTGGGTTTCTTGCCGCTCGAGATCGTCGAGCTGCTTTTCAATTTTGGTCTGCAGCTTGAGTTTCTCGCAAAGACACGACACCTCTGCGTCGATATGCAGATCTTCTAGGCATTGTAGCATCTCGTCAATGGTGTAGGTGCGCGGGTTCTCCCTTGAGAACTGGAGGACCTGCGAATTGGTGAGTGGGGTAGGCAGGTGTGTTGGGTTTGGAGTGGAGAGATAGACAGGGGCGGTGTAGATGGGCTGGTTGCGCCCCATCGTCCCGACGACTTCCTGACCCTGGTTGCAGTAGTAGATGAAGGGCGCCACTACTTGTGTGGCGTGGTAGGAGTTGTTGGTTCAGATAAGGAGGGGATAGTAGCGGAAGGAGGAGGGGAGGTTCATGAAGAAGGGGAGCCCTGGGTCGTCGTCTCTGGGCTGTTCTGCTACCCTGGAGTAGTCGATGGGTTCTTCGACTTCTTCTATGATGGTGGCGACTTGGTTGGTGAATTCAAGGAAGCGGTCTTCCGCCATCTCCCTTATCATATCGGCAGATGGGATCATAACTGGTGGCGGTGTGGTGGTTGTTTCTTCAACGGCTGTTCTGGTGCTCGTCGGGGAGGAGATATGAGCTGTGTGGGCTTCGTCGGCGAGGATGGCATTACGGTATGCCCCCCGTTTGCCCACACTCTCGTATTCGTCGATGGAGTAAGAGGTCATTGTGATGAGGGGGATGTGAAAATGGGAGGAAGGAAGATGGGGCTTTTTCGTCTTTCGAGGCCTTCTTTTATGTGTTTTGAGGTGCCCCTTCTGCATTAGGATATCGGCGATAGAAGTCGGCAATAAGTTCTGGGGTGTGTTTCAGGTGCTCCATGGGTTCCCAGGTGCTGTCACTTGTGGGAAATCCCTTCCACTTGATTAGGTAGTGGAGTTTGCGCCCTCATCCCTGTCGGTGTACTTGTTGGACTTCTTCAACTTCGTACTCTTCTTCCCCATTGATAAGGTCCGGTGTCGGTTGGGTATAGTTCGGTCTGTGCAGTGCCGTCTCCTTATAGGGTGTCAGGAGGTTGGCATGGATCACTGGGTGTATCTTCCATTGGGGTGGCAGTTCTAGTTCGTACAAGACGTCTGATAGGACCTTCTTGATGGGAAATGGTCCGTATTGTTTTGGGGCTAGTTTTGATGTGGGGTAGTGTGTGCATAGATTAACCCCTTCGAGCCAGACCAGTGCCCCTGTCTTGTAGGGCGTAAACTTGGTCCTGCCTCTTTCAGCCATTAGGTGTTGTGCATGTTTGATGCATTCCTGTGCCTTATTCCTAGCTTCTTTTATTTCAAGTAGTCTTTGGTCTACAGATGGTGCCTTCATCGTTCTTTCTTCCCATGTCGTCCTTGGCTCGTTTCCCATAAGCAATTTGAATGGTGAGCTCTTTGTGGTTGCATTGGGCCAGGAGTTATGTGCAAATTGGGCTATGGGCATAAGGTCTGCCCAATTGTCCTGTTACGTGTTGCTCCAGTGCCGTAGGTACTGTTCGAGCCATTGGTTATTCCTCTCGGACTGCCCATCCGTTTGGGGATGATATGCTGATGATATGTTTTGTTTGATCCCCAGTGTTTCGCAGAGGGTTCTTGTGAACATCGATATGAACTGCATTCCTCTGTCAGTAATGAGTCGTTTAGGGATGCTGTAGTGGGGGTATATGTGTTGAAGGTATAGTTTGGCAAGTCCTTCTGACGTAATGGTTTTGTTACAGGGGATGAATATTGCAGCTTTGGTGCAGTCATGGTCCATGATCGTAAGTATGGAGTCATAGCCATTGGACGGGGGTAGTTTCGTGATGAAGTCCATTGTGACCACCTCGAATGGTTGCACTTTGGGATTGGTGGTTATGGGAAAAAGGTGTGGTTTCTGGTGGTGCATGTTGATTTTGTTTGCTTGACATATGGTGCATCCTCTAATGTATTCTTTGGTGTCATGTCTAGCTGTTGGCCACCAGTATTCCTGCTTCAATAGGTGGTAGGTGTTGGCAATTCCTGGGTGGCCATGGTAGGGAGGATCGTGAAAACTGGAAATTACCCCCCGCTTAAGGTTGTTGCCGCCGGTGACAACTAATGCTGTGTCCTTCCACCACGTGTCGTGTTTGTGTCGTAACTGATGCGAGTTGGCCCATTGCTGGATTGTTCGTTCATGGGCCATGTTGCTTGCATTGACTCTTGAATGTATGTCAACTTCTTCTATTGGTTCTTTGCCAGCGATTCTGACGAAGACATTGTGGGGGAGGATGATGACATTGTCATTGTCTCCTTCCCCTGTATTGTAGTCGCTTCTTCGTGAAAGGGCATCTGCTCTAGCGTTCTTTGTTCCAGCTATGTGTTTTAGCACGAAGTTGTACTCAGATAGTTCCTGGAATTCTCTTGCCACTCTTCGGCTGATTTTCCGTGGCTCTTTCCAGTATAGCAGATTTGCATGGTCGGTGTGAATGACGACTTGGTGGGATGCTCCTGCAAGGTATGTCCGCCAATGTCGTAAGGATTTGACTATGGCGAGGAGTTCCCGGTTGTATATGTTGTAGTTCCATTCTGCTTCTGATAACATTTCCAAGAAATATGCCACTGGATGCCATCGTTGTAGCTCATCTTGTTGGCTGAGGGTTGCTCCAATTGCGAAGCTGGATGCGTCAACCTCCATTTCGAATGGGTTTTCCAGTATTGGCATGAGGAGTACCAGTTTGCTGCATATAAGCCCTTTCAGCATTTTGAATGCCTGCTGTCTTTTGGGAGTCCATTCCCAGGGCACGTCCTTCTTCATCAGCTCATTGAGGGGTTTGGCTATTTTTGAGAATCCCTCGGTGAAGTGTCAGTAAAAATTGATGAAGCCCATGAATCCTTGAAGTTCGGTGAGGTTCTTCGGTGGTTTCCATCCGTCAACTCCCACCACTTTGATTGGGTCCATTCGTATTCTTCCATGTCCAATAATAAGCCCCAGGTATTCGACCTCTAGTGCTTCGAAGGTACACTTCTCTGGCTTGAGATAGAGGTTGTGTTCCTCTAGTCTGGTGAGCACTTGGTGTACTAGTCGTTGGTGATGTTCTGGGTTATTAGGGGTTGCGATTAAGATGTCGTCCATGTAGATAATGACTTCTCCCGCTGTCATGAGATCACGAAAAATAGTGTCCATCATGGTTTGGAAGGTGCTTGGGGAGTTTGTTAGTCCGAAGAACATGACGCATGGTTCATAGAGGCCTAAGTTGGTTTTGAAGGCCCCCTTCCACTTGTCACCTTCTTTTATTCAAACGTTGTTATATCCCCAGCGAATGTTAAGTTTGGTGAACAGTCGCGCGTTCTGTACTTGGTCGATAAGTTCGGAAATTAGTGGTAGCGGGTATTGGTTTTTGACCGTTAGACTGTTAAGTCTTCTGTAATCTTGGACTGGACGTAGATCTCCATTCTTTTTCTTGATGAAGAAAAATGGCAAGGAGTACGGGGATTTTGAAGGACGGATGTATCCCTTGGCAAGTTGTTCTTCGATGAACTTGGCGAGTGACTCTTTTTCTCCCTGGGCCATGGGGTAGATTTTACAGTCGATGGTTTTTGGTGCCTCTGGGAGCAGTTCAATTGCATGGTCCCATGTTCTTGGAGGTGGGAATCGATGCGACATTTCTTCGCTGAATACCCTCCGATATTTTCAGTATTCTTCTGGAACCATTTCTTCGTAGGTTCGTTTCGTGTTATCTGCGGCCAACTGGGCTAATTCGGATGCCACAGTGGTCTTTTGGAGAGTCACTTTTTCAGACTCCATCTCCGAACTCACCTCCCAGCCTCCTTTCCAAGGTTCTAGGGCTTGGGCGTGGACGTTCTGGATTGCCACATATGGCACCAAATCTGGGTCTTCGTTTTCAATCTCCCATTCTTCTTCTGTGATCGCACTTGATACTTGTATTCCTTTCAGGTTTATGGAGGATATAATGACAGGTAGGAAGGTTTTGTCAAGAGTGGCGTCTTTCCAGTGTATTGTTGGCTCAAATGTGGTAAGCCATGGATATCCTAGAATGACTTCGTCTCTTCCTAGGTTGGTTAAAAGGAACCTTAGGAATTTGGTATTGGTGCCTGTGCAAACTTGTAGATCTGTGAAATGGGTGATTTCTCCATCCTGATTGTGTGTTCCGTCTATGTTCCAGATCCTTAGCAGAGTTTTTAAAGGAAGATAGGAAATCTGGAGTTGTTGGAGCAATTGTTTGCATATGAAATTGTTGGTTGCTCCTGAATCGATGAGGACTTCTCGTTCAGCCATCGCATGTGTAGATTCAAATAAGACTGATATTCGCATAGATTTGTATCTGCTGTTTTACACGCTAATTCGAAGTGCTTTTGCCCAGGCTGATGGGTTCAAGCATTGAGAAAATCCTGTTTATTCGCGAACAATTCGTCCATGAATGCGTTGCGCACTTCTTCAGGTTCGTTGTGGAGGGTGGCTAAGTAAGCCTGCGCTCGTTGTTGGTTGGAGAGTGGACTGGGGGAATTGACGGTTATGGTGGCGGTGATGGTGGATGCGGAACCTTCATTCCGTTGGGGACAGTATCTTGAGATGTGCCCTTGTTTGTTGCATCAATAGCATCGTCCCTCCGATCGTTGTTTTTCTTTTTCTCCGGTGGCCCCCGTTGTGGTAGCTTGTGCCTGAGTTCTCCCTATGTCCATTGCGTTTGGGTTCCTATTGAGCGCGTTTCTCCACTGCGTCTGCATATGTCCTTGTGTCCTTCCTCCTTTAAGCCTGTCACGGAGCTGGATGTACTCTTCTTGATGGAGTCATGCCAAGGTGGTTCAGTCATTCCAATCCACGGGATGGTTGAACTTAACACAGTTGACCATAAGCTTTGGTGGTAGTCCATTGGCGAACATTCCCAGTGTTATGTTTTCGTCAAGAGTGTAACCTGCTTTTCTTGCTAGGTTTTGGAATTGGGAGATGTAGGTGTCAATGTCGTCTCCCTTCATTCTGAAGTCTCAAAGTTGGTGCTGGGCGTTGGCTTTTTTGGCCGTGTTTGTGAAGGCTTGTTGGAACCTGATTTCAACTATCCTCCACAGATTTTCTTCAGCATAAGCGACTCCTGTTTGTACTTGGTCCATCAACCATTGTGCTTGTTCGCTGACCCAATCGTCGACTAGAGGTCCTCTGATATAGGATAGAAAGGTCATTGTTCGTTGGAATGGGACCGCCAACTGTTCTACTGTGGGGTTCATTCCTCTGTATAGGGCGAACGCGAGTAAAAAGGCTTGGCTTTTTTCTCAGTTTCCATTGAATTCGGCTGGTGGGTTTCCTCCCAGCTTCCCATGGAGAGGTGCAGCTCTGCCTGCTGGTGGTGCTCCTGCAGGTAGCCCTCTGCTGCCTCCTCCTCCTCCTCCTCCTCCTCCACCTCCGCCTCTGCCTCCGCCTCCACCTCCACCTCCACCTCTGCCTCCCATAGGGACAGTGGCAGTGCCGCTTGGAATTATGCCAGTGGGTTGCGTGATGGTAGTTGTTGCGGTGGACATGGTGGTATTGGGTGGTTGGGTAATGGTTATGGTAGTTGTGGGATCAGCGGGTGGTATTGTTGCAAGGGAGGTAGTTCCTGTGTTCTGTGATCCTTCTGCGGGAGGGTCCTCTGGTTGGTCTACATTGATTGGGGTTGCGGGTGTCCTTGTAGGTCCTACCCCTAGTCCCAGTGGAACCGGTTTGATGGTGTACCACTTGTTTGCTTCATCGACTGCAATGTATACCCAGAGGCGATCTTCTTCGATGTAATGGATAGGCTGATATTCGCTGAGCCTATGCAAGAAGATGTAGTACCCTTCTGTTTCCCTTCCTGGATCTCATCTCCAAACTGCGACTCCTTTAATGTTTTGTGATAAGGTGTCGTTTTCAATCCTATCAATGTATGATGGTTGAAACTTGGTTCTGGCTCTACTGGTTAGCGCCACATTGGAGGAGACTTGATATAATGTAACACCACAGCCAGCGTTATCGTGTGACGTGTGCAGTACTTCGTTCGAGAGTGAAGTCTTGTCAGGACTTCAGTGTGATGATGAATAAGATCGTGGGAGCAGGGCTCAACCAGATATAGTGGGGAGTCTCTACCAGGGACGCAGAATGTATGTTGTCTGCAAGCAAGAGGCAAAACGAAGGCCCTCTATCGCACCTTTAGGGAGGGCAAAAGGTGACTGTCCTAGAGACTACGAATTGGATGCTGTGATTGAAAGAGATATCGAGTCTACTGTACAAGCTAAGTAGACTATGGTTTATATAGTACAAGCTGGTGTTTGTCCAAGACAAACACATGATGCAATCCTACTATCGGGATCCTAGGAATGAGTCATACTATCGTACATGAGTAAGCGTGCATCATAGTGACGTTGTAATGGCATCATATGGAGCGATCAGTCAGCGCATACATCATTGCTCAGTAAGCAGTTCGTAAGTAGTATGAGTCAGGGGTTCGGCACGTCATAGAATGTGATGGAAAGAAGAAGAAGGAAAGAAACGTGTCCAGATTCGTAACATCAAGCTGGAGAACTACCAGCAACTCTACTATGGCTTATATGGACTTCCACTAGCATATTGTAAGCATAGTGAGTCATGCTCAGTAAGCGATCAGTAAGCAAGAGTAAGCAACAATGAGTAAGGATGAGTAAGGTCCACATATCCTCAAAGGGAAGTGAAACAACAATGAGGTGAGATAAGAGACATAAGGCATACAGTAGCTCAGTCATCCATTAATATCCAGGCACAAACACTGATAACACAAGTCCAGAACATTCCAGTACCTTCTAGTACCTTCCATGACATTCCATGCCTTTCCATGGGTAGCGCACCCCTTCAACAGTCTTCCATCTGTCAGCATTCTCCACGATGGCCCATTGCTTATGTAGTTAGCCCGATACGTTAATACGACTGATGCATGGCTGGCCAGGTAAAACACTATTTTGGTTACTTTCCCGCACCACTCTGGCGGCCCGCACTGTCCCGCGCTTCGGCCGACTCAAGCCTTTACTGTACCACATTCCCTTCGGCTTTGTGACCTCACTTAGTTGCCCCTGATCCCCCTTAGTACTTTCATATATATATCCTGTATCTACTATCTTTAGC
>WNGR01015192.1_pt1 | contig 10470 bp, 7 predicted proteins | sample 5407581 | NCBI WGS metagenome assembly WNGR01 (sample SAMN13153383, study PRJNA577476) | soil metagenome | isolation source: 80 cm soil or saprolite under Garry oak tree replicate 2 | place: USA:California | collected 2016-06-15
AGGCAGGAGAGGAAAATTTCTTCCTGTTTGGACTGACGGCGGAACAGGTGGCGGACAGCCGGGGCTGGTACAGTCCGCAGTGGCACTACGATAACGAACCGGAGACCCGCGCTGCATTGGATCTGATGTTTTCCGATTACCTCAGTGGCGACGAACCGGCCGTCTTTGGTCCACTGCGTGACGCGCTCTTGACGCACGGTGACTACTACATGCATCTGGCAGATCTGAGGTCCTATCTAGAAGCAGATCAGGGGCTGCGTGACTTATATGCCAAACCCAACGCGTGGGCGCGCACGGCAATTTTAAATGTGGCTGGCTCCGGGAAATTCTCCAGCGACCGCACGATCGCCGAATATGCAGCCGGAATCTGGAACGTCAAGCCGTGTCCGGTGGAGTGAACTGTAGCGACGGTCTATGACCGCCGCTACAGTGGGAAATCGGCGTTTCGTGGAATTATCGAAAGGAACAGACCATGGCAATTTCTTCGCTCGCAGGAAAACCTGCTGAGCCGTCGATACTGATCGACGTACCGCGACTGGTGACCGCGTATTACACGAGGCAACCGGATCCATCAATACCCGCACAACGAGTCGTGTTTGGAACTTCCGGGCATCGCGGCTCCGCTCTCGACAACGCTTTCAATGAAGCACACATTCTCGCAATCACGCAGGCGATTTGCCTCTATCGCAAGAAGCAAGGCATCGACGGGCCGCTGTACATCGGCATTGATACGCACGCGCTTTCGGAGCCCGCTTTCGCCACCGCTTTGGAGGTGCTGGTCGCGAATGGCGTCGACGTGATGGTCGATGCGAACAATGGCTACACTCCTACCCCGGTAATCTCGCACGCCATTCTCACGTACAATCGCAGCCGCACGCGCGGTCTCGCGGACGGCATTGTCATTACGCCATCGCACAATCCGCCGCGATTCGGCGGCTTCAAATACGATCCACCCACTGGTGGACCAGCGGACACTCACATCACAGAATGGATCGAACAACAGGCGAACGCCATGATTGCCGACGGCCTGCATGGGGTGGCAAGAGTACCGTTTGAACGCGCTCGGATCGCTCCGAACGTGCACTCATACGACTATCTCGATTCTTATGTGCGCGATCTTCCCTCGGTCGTCGATCTCGAGGCAATCCGTGGGAGTAAGGTCCGCATCGGTGTCGATCCGTTGGGCGGCGCCAGTGTGGCTTACTGGGATGCCATCGGCGACCGCTACGGACTCAATCTGGAGGTCGTGAACCACACTGTGGATCCGACCTTCCGCTTCATGACGGTCGATTGGGACGGCCAAATCCGGATGGACCCTTCGTCGGTTTATGCGATGGCAAGCATGGTCAGTCTTAAGGACCGATTCGACGTCGCTTTTGCCAGCGACACGGATGCCGACCGGCACGGCATCGTAAGTCGCAGCCATGGGCTTCTCGATCCGAACCACTATCTCTCCGTCGCCATCTCATACCTGTTCGCCAATCGTCCACAATGGTCGGCGGCGGTAGCCGTCGGCAAGACCGTCGTCAGCAGCAGCATGATCGATCGCGTGGTGAAAAAGCTCGGCCGGCGGTTGGTTGAAGTCCCCGTCGGTTTCAAATGGTTCGTGGAGGGACTCATCGACGGCTCACTCGGGTTCGGTGGCGAGGAGAGCTCGGGCGCAACATTCTTGCGTCGTGATGGCTCGGTGTGGACCACAGATAAAGACGGACTCGTTCCAAACCTGTTGGCAGCCGAGATCACTGCGCGAACGGGCAAAGACCCGGGGGAGCACTATCAGGAACTGACAGCCGAGTTCGGCACGCCATACTACACACGAATCGATGCGCCGGCGACACCGGAGCAGAAAGCGAGGCTGGCAAAACTATCGCCTGAAGCGGTTGCGACGGACAGGCTTGCCGGCGAACCGATTAAATGCAAGTTGACTCATGCCCCCGGTGACGGCGCAGCAATCGGTGGCCTGAAGGTTGTGACCGACAACGGCTGGTTCGCGGCCCGGCCCTCCGGCACGGAGAACATCTACAAAATCTATGCGGAGAGCTTCAGGGATCATGGCCACCTCGACGCGATCGTGAGCGAAGCTCAAGAGATGGTGAACGATGCGCTGACGTCCTTTGATCACGTCACCACCGGTGGGACACGCGCTCATGAGTGACGACAATCGAGCGCGGGGTTTGCCTCCATTTCCCCCGCATTACCGCGCCTCCGGTTTGCTCATGCATATTACGTCGTTGCCCTCGCCGTATGGCATCGGCGATGTGGGGCCGGCTGCGTTGTCATGGATCGATCGACTGCATGAAGCAGGACAAACCTGGTGGCAGGCGTTGCCGTTGGGCCCGACGGGATACGGCAACTCTCCGTATCAACCCATGTCGTCTTTCGTCGGCAACGTACTCCTGATCAGCCCAGACTGGCTAATCGAGGATGGACTGTTACGCGCAAAAGACTGCACAGCGCCCTCATCCTCGGAAACCAAGGTCGATTACGGCGCGGTTATCCCATTCAAACACCGGTTACTCCAGAGAGCCTGGAGTAACTTCAGCAGCGGCACGTTTCCGGAGTTGCGCGCCGTCTTTGAACAGTTCTGTCACGACCAGGCACACTGGCTGGACGAGTACGCACTGTTTCGCGCTTTGAAAGCCAGATATGACGATGCCTACTACCTCGAGTGGCCCGTGGAGTTAGTCAAGCGAGTGCCGGCGGCTCTGGACCGGGCCCGGCGTGATCTGGCGAGTGACATCGATCAAGTCCGCTTTGCTCAATTCCTCTTGTTTCGCCAGGGTGACCGGCTTCGAAGATATGCCAGAACTAAGGGCGTGCGCCTGATTGGCGATCTGCCCTTTTTCGTTTCTCCTGACTCGAGCGACGTTTGGGCCAACCCGGGCCTGTTCCTGCTGGACGAACAGAGGCGGCCACAGTTCGTCGCCGGCGTGCCCCCCGATTACTTCAGCGCCCAGGGACAGCTCTGGGGCAACCCCGTCTACAACTGGGAGGCGTTGCGACAGACCGGCTATCGCTGGTGCATCGATCGACTCCGTGCGCTGCTCGCCCACGTAGATGTGATCCGTCTGGATCATTTTCGTGCGTTCGCGGCCGCGTGGCATATACCGGCCGGGGCAACTACAGCGCAATCGGGTCAGTGGGTGCCGGGTCCGGGCGCGGATTTTTTCAACGCGGTGAAGAGAGAGTTAGGCGTATTACCGTTCATCGCTGAGGATCTCGGCTTGATCACGCCGGACGTTTCTGCACTCCGCGACGAGTTCCACGTGCCTGGAACGCGTGTCCTGCAATTTGCTTTTGACGGACATGGAGACAACCCCTACCTTCCCGACAACTACGTCTCGAACACCGTCGTTTATACCGGCACTCACGACAATCCCACGACCCGCGAATGGTACGAAGACCTGCCGCCGTACCAGCGGCAAAACTTATCGCGATATCTGAAATCGCCCGAAGGTGAAAATGGCCAGGCCGCCTGGGACTTGATGCGCCTTGCGTGGTCATCAGTGGCTGCCCTCGCCGTTGCTCCTTTGCAAGACCTGCTCAATCTCGGACCGGAGGCTCGAATGAATGTCCCCGGTCATCCGGAAGGCAACTGGACCTGGCGCTGTACCGAAGAAATGTTATCGGCTGCGGCCTTCCATTCGCTGCGGGAGTTGACACGAAGCTCAAATCGCTGTAGCGGCGGTCTATGACTGCCGGCAATTCAGCAACTCGTTATATCGGTGGCGGTCATAGAACCTGTGAATGAATTGGCAACAACGGTGGAAAAGGCAATTCCCCCCTTTGCAAGGAGGGGAATTGCCTCTTTTCATAGAGGGACTATGGTTTTATCGGAACGAGAACTTGAGCGGACATCCGAACTCGCTCAAGAAAATAAAGAAGGAAGAAGTTCTCCTCTTGGAGCGACGCTTTCTCGTGAAGGAGCAAACTTCAGCGTGTACTCCAAGCATGCTACGGGAATGGAGCTGCTCCTCTTTGATAACGTCGATGACGCCCGGCCCGCGCGTGTAATTCGCATCGATCCCTCAACCAACCGCACGTATCACTACTGGCACGTCTTCGTGCCCGGCGTGAAAGCGGGGCAAATCTACGGCTATCGAGTTGAAGGGCCCTTCGACCCTGCAAATGGAATGCGCTTCGATCCTGCCAAAATCCTGATCGACCCGTATGCACGCGGTACCGTTGTTCCGAAAAACTACAGTCGGGAAGATGCGCGAAGGGAAGGTGACAACGCCGCCACGGCCATGAAGAGCGTCGTCGTCGATTCGCGTGCATACGATTGGGAAGGAGACGCGCCCCTCCATCGGCCTTCCTTTCGGACGATCGTATATGAAATGCACGTCCGCGGTTTTACCCGCCATCCCAGTTCCGGCGTCGCGGAAGAAAAACGCGGCACGTTTGCAGGTGTGATCGAGAAAATTCCGTATCTGCGCGAGCTCGGCGTAACCGCAGTAGAACTGATGCCGGTGTTCCAGTTCGATGCTCAGGATTCCCCTCCAGGGAAGGTTAACTACTGGGGGTACGCGCCTGTCTCATTCTTTGCGCCGCACCAGGCATACAGTTCACGCCAGGATCCGCTCGGCCCGTTGGACGAGTTTCGCGACATGGTTAAGGAGCTACACCGCGCAGGTATCGAGGTGATTCTCGACGTGGTGTTCAACCACACTACAGAAGGTGATCAAAACGGCCCGACATTGAGTTTCCGTGGCTTGGACAACAGCACGTACTACATCCTCGACAAAGGCCTCGCTCGCTATGCCAATTACAGCGGCACCGGAAATACCCTCAATAGTAATCATCCCATCGTCCGACGGATGATCGTGGACAGCCTCCGTTATTGGGTCGAAGAGATGCATGTGGATGGCTTCCGTTTCGATCTGGCGGCGATCCTTGAGCGCGACGAATCAGGCCAACCGATGCCGAATCCGCCTGTCCTATGGGACATTGAATCGGACCCGCTGCTCGCCGGGACCAAGCTCATCGCCGAAGCCTGGGATGCGACGGGCCTGTACGAAGTGGGCAACTTCATCGGCGACAGTTGGAAGGAGTGGAACGGACGGTTCCGCGACGATGTTCGGAGCTTTTTTCGTGGCGAAGCGGGTTCTGTCGGACGCGTTGCGGATCGCCTGCTCGGTAGCCCTGCAATTTACGGCCATAAAGAACGTGAGGCGGAGCAAAGTGTGAATTTTGTGACTTGTCATGACGGCTTCACGCTGAACGACCTCGTCTCTTACGACCGAAAGCACAACGAATCAAATGGCGAAGACAACCGCGACGGCGCAAACGATAACCGAAGCTGGAATTGCGGCGTTGAAGGTCCCACCGATGATCCCGCTGTGGAGAAGCTCAGAAACCGGCAGGTGAAAAACTTTTTGGCGGTAACGATGCTGTCCGCGGGTATGCCCATGATTCTGATGGGTGACGAAGTGCGGCGCACTCAACTGGGAAACAATAATGCCTACTGTCAGGATAATGAAACCAGCTGGTTCGACTGGACGCTACTCGCAAAGCACGCCGATCTGCATCGGTTCGTAACCGAACTCAACGCGCGACGGCTCTTGCGAGACCTGGAGCCCGATGACCGCCATATGAGCCTCAACCAGCTCCTCCGCGGTGCGAACTTAGAGTGGCATGGCGTGAAACTCGGCCAGCCCGACTGGGGTGAGTCTTCGCACAGCATCGCCGTCAGCGTGGAAATCCGCAAGGAAAGGCTGCTATTTCATCTGATCTTCAATGCCTATTGGGAGCCCCTCGATTTCGAGTTGCCGCGGGTGGATAAGGCAGGTGAAAACCCATGGCGCCGCTGGATCGACACAGCCCTCGATTCACCCAACGACATCCTCCATTGGAACGAAGCCGAGTCCGTTCCCGGCTACACCTACCGGGCCGAGGCACGCTCTGTGGTCGTGCTTTTTGCGGGAGTTTAACTGTCGGAACTCGCCGACACCTTCGACTCCCGCCGACAGGTACCCTCCGGCGAGCTCATTCATGCCTTAGATCAGCGATTTAGCTTTCGACACAGCACAGCTTTATTTGGTAGGAGCATTGCACCATCGAAGCACAGCATGTTTATACGAACTAGATGGGTTTCGTTTGTAATCGCCGTCGTGCTAGTGGTCCCGAGTATAGCGCGGGCCCAGGAGTCTTCCTCAACGGCGGTGGAAGAACTGACATTGGCTCACGCAGTCGAGCTGGCGTTGAAGGATAACAGGCAAATCCAGGTTGCGAGACTGGAAGTCGAAAAGTTCAATGATCGCCTCGCCGTTGCGAAGACTCACCGGTTGCCCAAGTTCGAGTTTTCAGTGCTCGCAGCCGAGTTAGTCAACAAGGTTCACTTCGACTTCAAGAAAGGCGACCTCGGAACGCTGACCGGAATCGGCCCGGTACCTGGACAAGATGTTTCGGTCACTGCTCCGCGAAAGCCCACGTTTTTCTTGAACGGCAGTGTATTCCAACCGATCACGCAGCAATATCGATTGAGCCTGGTCGATCGCAAGATCGAGGTCGGCCGTCAGATCGCCGACCAGCAGCTGCGCGGCAAACAACTCGAGATTGCCAACAATGTGAAGAAAGCCTACTACTCGCTGCTGCAGTTTCAGAGCGCGCTGCAATCCGTCGAGGAGGAACTGAGACTTTACCAGGAGCTTGATCGCGTCACAGACCAACATCTGCTTCAACAGGTCGTATTGAAAACGGACAGCTTGCAGGTCAAGACACGCGTGCAGCACATCGTCTATGAGGCGATGACTTTGCGGGATCAGTTAACGGATCAGAAGGAAAAGCTGAATATATTGCTTGGCCGTGACATCAGTAATGAGTTTCGTGTGTCGCTCATGCCAGAGCCGAGTCGATTCGAGTTTGACCTGACCGCCGCCCGTAGCGAAGCAATGGCGCAGCGGCCCGAGCTCAGAGAAGGACAGTTAAAAGTCGAAGCGGCCGAGTACGATCGCCGCATCAAGAAGTCTGAATATATTCCCGACCTGAGCGCCGGCGTGCGTTACGCTTCCATTCAAAACGTCAAGATACTGCCTGACAACATTGTCCAGGCCGGTTTTCTGTTGACCTGGGAGCCTTTCGATTGGGGGCGCAAGAAGCGCGAGATGGATGAAAACGTCAGGACAGCGGAGCAGGCACGGGCTGGACTGCGCGAAACGCAAGACAAGGTGCTCGTCGAGGTCGGTGATCAATTCCGGAAACTGCGCCAGTCACGCCAGCTGCTCGTGACCGCACAACTGGGACAAGAGACCGCACGAGAGAATGTAAACGTTCTGAATGCACGGTATGCGGCTCAAGAAAGTCTTTTCAAAGACGTACTGCAAGCCCAGTCATCACTGGCCGAAGCCGATCACCAATATCAACAAGCGTTGCTTTCGTTTTGGACGGCCAAAGCGGATTTTGAAAGAGCGATTGGCTCGAATCCTTGAACATCGAACTGTAGCGGCTGTCCATGACCGCCGACTCTATGCAGGAGTAATGAAAAATGGCAGCAGAATCGCCCACATCCACGACGATAAATCCATCACCGGCCCAACCCGTTGCGCCAATCAGCAAAACCAAAGAGAAAGGCAAATCGCGCTATGTCGAAATCGTGCCTGTCGTGGTTCTACTGCTGGCAGGCGCGATGCTCTTCAGCATTACGGGCAATTGGAATTCATGGATAAGCAGTCGAGAGATTCAGGAGACGGATGACGCATATGTGCGAGCCGATTTGACGCCGCTCAGCACACGCGTGTCAGGCACGGTCGTTGAGGTTGCTGTGAATGACTATCAGAAAGTGAAAGTGGGCGACCTGCTGGTTCACCTCAAGGATGAAGACTATCGAGCACAAGTGGATCAGGCTGCCGCGGTCGTCTGGACGGCAGAGGCCGCGATCGAAAACACTCAACGGCAGAAATTGCTTCAGACAGCGCCTGGAACAGGTCGTCGCGGATGCCGACCGGTTCCGGGCCGCTCTCGCCGGCCGGGAAGCGACGATGGCACAGGCGCGTGCCGGTTTGAGTGCCCGGCGCGCAGATCTGGCGCAGGCTGAAGCCGCTTTGCTGGGACGCCGGGCCGACCTCGAAGCACAGCATCGGCAACGAGACGTCATTGATTCACAGGAAGCTCAGGCTCGCGCGGATTTGAGTGCGAAGCGGGCGGCATTGAAAGTGGCGCAGACGAATCTGGAGTACACGCGCATCCTTGCGCCGGCGGATGGTGTCGTCGGCGAACGCAAAGTAAGGCTTGGGCAGTTGGTAAGCCCGGGGACGCAAGTACTTTCGCTGGTGGAGAGCAACCCATGGGTGATGGCAAATTACAAGGAAACTCAGCTTGCTCACGTCCGCGAAGGGGATGCCGTCGAGATCACGGTTGATGCTTTGCCGGATGCCGTATTCCGAGGTCATGTCGCGGAAATCGCTCCGGCTAGCGGATCACAATTCACGCTTCTTCCACCCGATAATGCAACCGGCAACTTCACAAAAATTGTGCAACGCATTCCCGTCAAGATCGTATTGGAACGGGGTGATCAGACGCTCGAGCAGTTGCGGCCAGGCATGTCCGTTATCTCCAAAATCAAAACCACTCGAACTTCGGATGACAATGCTCCGAAGGGAGCAGGAAATTGAGCGCTGTTGCCGCGGACGCCTACGCTTCGTCGCACCATCTCTCCGCCTTGAAGGTGAAACCTAATCCATACATCGGCACGCTGGGAGTCATGCTTGGTGCAGGAATCGTCACGCTGACTGGAAAACTTCTCAGTGTGGGTCTGCCGGATTTGCGCGGTGCGTTTGGATTATCGGTGGATGAGGCCTCATGGATTACGACCGCCTTCAACATGGCGTTGATGTTCATGGGGCCGTTCTCTGTTTATTTGGGAGGTCTTTTCGGCGCGCGGCGCGTGCTCCTTTTTTCCGGTGCGGTTTTCACGCTCACTTCGATCCTGCTGCCGTTTTCTCCTAACTTGAGCGTGTTGCTTCTTCTACTGGTGATTACTGGGCTGTCGTCTGGGACGTTCTATCCACTAACCTTAAGCTACGCGTTGCGCAGCCTGCCGCTGAGCCTTGTGATCTATGCCATCGCCGTTTACTCCGTCGATATCCTTGGCGGGTTAACGCTGGCGACACCGCTAGTCGCCTGGTACACGGAACACTTATCCTGGCGATGGATCCTCTGGACTGGCGCGCTGCTCACGCCTTTGATGATGCTGTGCATCTATCGCGCCATACCAAATCCTCAACCTGCATCCGGCGGGCGGCCCAACGCGAGTTGGCGCGGCTTTCTCTACGCGAGCGTGGGATTCAGTCTGCTTTTCGGCGCGCTCGATCAAGGCCAGCGGCTGGATTGGTTTCATTCCGGGGTCATTGTGGCGATGACAGTCACTGCCGCTTTCCTGCTCGTTGCTGCAGGAATTCGACGATGGGCGTCGCCAAACCCATTCTTTAATATCCCATTCCTGATCAAACGCAATACGCTCATCATGGCTCTGGCCCTGTTTTCCTTCCGATTCGTGCTGCTTGCGATCGCATTTCTAATCCCGTCTTATTTGGGTACGATTCAAAATTACCGCCCGCTCGAAACCGGTCCTGTGATGTTGTGGATCATTCTGCCGCAGTTCGTGATGGGATGGATGTCCCTCCAACTCATGCGGCGGCTGGATGGAAGGTTGCCCCTGGCGCTGGGATTTACCACGGTTGCGGTGGCTTGTTTGCTGGATGCGCGGCTTACGAGCGCGTGGGCAGGCGACAACTTCTGGTGGCCTCAACTCGTGATGGCTGCGGGCCTCTCCATCACCTTCGTGGCATTGATAGGTGGACTGGTCCAACAGGCACTGGAGTCGGGAGCCCTGGCGAGCCCGCTTAATACGCTGACCTACAGCGCCTTCTTGCACGGCATTCGCTTGTTCGGCGGCGAAATCGGCGCAGCGTTCATGCAGAGAGTGGTCGCCGTGCGCGAGCAGTTCCACTCGAACATGATCGGGTTGCACGTGAACGTCGGAAGCTGGTTGACAGACGAGCGGCTCCGTCAGTTTGCTGGCGGATTGTTTTCAGGCTCATCCGGCATAGAAGAGGCGCAAAGCCGTGCTCTGGTAGCGCTGAATGGTCAGATCCGGCAGCAAGCCTATACGCTCGCCTTTGCGGATGGTTTTGTCACCATCGCCGCTGGCTGTATTGGCATCGTCCTGATGATTGCGCTGATGAGACGAACCAGGATTTACTTCGATGCACCGCCAGGAACCTGAGATCCATGCCTCACGCGTTTCGATACCTCGATGGACGTAGAACGCTATCCACGCGGAGTGGTAGCGATAAAACCCTCAGTTGGGTGATGTGTGCGGGGCGCTACTTTCAGAACATTGAGAGCACAGACTCAGCTAAGGGGGTAAAGAGTTTTATGGACAGAATCAAGACAACGGTCAGGTCAATGCCGGCCTGCTGGCGTTCCTGAAACTGCAATCGGTCAGGACTTCTTTGGAGGCGTCATGTTCTT
>WNGR01009985.1_pt1 | contig 10468 bp, 7 predicted proteins | sample 5407581 | NCBI WGS metagenome assembly WNGR01 (sample SAMN13153383, study PRJNA577476) | soil metagenome | isolation source: 80 cm soil or saprolite under Garry oak tree replicate 2 | place: USA:California | collected 2016-06-15
GTACGGTAGCGTTCCTTGGATTGCCAAAAACCCAGAAGCCACTCGGGCATTAGCGGGGCAGCGCCGGTAAGGTCGCGGTAGTTGCGGAGAGAGGCTTCGCCGCTGGGACCGTAAATGAAGTAGTAATTGATGGCCTTGCCAACTTCGGAAGACCAGCGGAGGACGTTCTCACCGGCACCGACAGTTGCCACCTCTCGCGCTGCGGCGGGCTGTGTGGTCAGGGGAATCCCCGGCACGCCGACATCAATGTCGGTGACCGCCGGATTATCCCAGAGCAAGCTATATCCCTTGCTCGACAGAATCACAGGAATCCCGACTTCTCTATTTTCCTGCAACAGGCGAACGGTGTGGCCGCGGTAATTCCAGATTCCCTGCTGGTGCTGACCCAGTCCATAGATGCCTTCGTCCGGCGCAAGCACGAACGACTGGCGGACGAGGGTGCCTTGTACGCCGGGCTGCGTTGAAGGTGAGATTTCCCTGCCGGCAGCACTCTCGAGGAGGACGGGATGATCCATCAAATCAAAGAAGCCCACCGCGCCGGTTTTGCGATCAATTCTAGCTCTTAGCGATTGCGTCTCAACGATGACCGCCTCGGGCGTTTCACGCATCTCCCACTTCGTGTCGGCCGCCGGCTTGGCCACCACCGTGTAGCTTTTGAGTTCTGGCAGCGCGTTACCCACGGCATACGTCACGTGGATCACGGCGCCCGACATTACTTGTAACTGCAGCACCCCCGGCTGCAATGTAACCAGCACGCCGTCGGCCCTTGATAACGTTATCCATACAGTGTCGACCTTAGCAAAGCAAATTCACCATTGTCAAAGCGGCAAGCCATACATTATTCCGCCGCTGTGGCTCCCTTTCTCTCAGCCTTGACACAAAGGCCGGGGCGCAACCGCCTTCGTTGAAGAATTTCGAAGATAGGTCCAATTTCTCATCCGTGGTGACAAGGGTCGATCAATTCGGCGCCCATGAGTTTGCTTGATGCGAGCCATCATGCCGTTGAAGAGCGTTCCATCGCGGGTCAGGGTTCCGTCTGCGGCACGGATGAGAGACGAGTTGCGACGAGGAGAAGGCTCAGGGTCTTCATACGTTCCATCAGGGAGTTGCGTCCTCGCATTCTAAGAAGATACAGCGGACCATCGGAGTTGGCGGGTGATTGGTTCGTGGGAGCGGACGATGCACTGGTTATTCCGACAGATAGTATTATTGCTGTTGCACTAAGGGCCCCGGTAAAGGCGTAGCAGTCAGGTACGGGAGGATAGTGCGATGAAGAACATCATATTTTGCGCTGACGGAACGTGGAACCATCCGAAAGAGGCCGACAAGGTTTCGCTGACCGATACGAATATCTACAAGCTATACAAGGCGTTGCCGACTACGGCGACGCAATGCCCGCGATATGACGATGGCGTGGGCGCGGGCGACTCATTCCTACAGCACCTCTTTGCCGGCGCGTTCGGAACCGGGCTGTTCGACAAGGTGAAGGAGGGCTATACCAAGATCGCGCATGACTATTCGGATGGCGACCAGATCTTTCTGTTTGGGTTCAGCCGCGGTGCCTACACGGCGAGAAGCGTCGCGGGTATGCTGGCAGCCTGCGGACTGCCAACGAATCTGACGGATGATGCGATCAAAGATAGCTTTGACACCTATCGCATGCAGCCGGGGTCACCGGAGCGCGCTGCAGCCAAAGCGAATCTGACGGCGAACTACGGGAACCGTCCGGTGAAGATCGCCATGATCGGAGTGTGGGACACGGTAGGGGCTCTTGGCGTGCCAAGCGTGTTCGGAGGCGTGGATCCCGTGAAGTACGGGTTTCTGGACACTCGACTGAGCGCATCGGTAGGAGCTGCCTATCAGGCGATCTCCATCGATGAGCGGCGGAAGGCATTTCCGCCAACGCTGTGGGTAAGCGATGAAGTGCCCGGCCAGATCCTGGAGCAGGTGTGGTTCAGTGGCTGCCATAGTGGCGTCGGCGGCGGATGTCCGAACTGTGGGCTCTCCGACATCACACTGAAGTGGATGCTCGAGAAGTGCGTTCAACATGGACTGACCATCGATCCGGTGGTGCTTAAGACTTATATGGATCTTGATGCGGCAGCGCATGGCCTGGATGAGATTCAGGAGTCATGGAATGTGTTGTGGGGACTGCCCCACGTCAGGCAGATTTCGCCTGATGCTACGGTTGCGAACAGTGTGGTGAGCCGGCTGGAACATCTTGCTGTTTATATGCCGTCGAATCTCACACTCACGCCGACACGAGGACTGGCTCCTGGTTACAAGACTGTGATGATCTAGTGTCCGCGCCTTTAAGCTTCTCTCAAACAACATAAGCAGTGTTCGCAAACGGACACTGCGGTCCGGTTACGGACATTCCTGAGGGCTCATCCATTGCAAGTGATTGATAAATCGTCGGCTACGTTGGCAGAAGACGTGCAACTACAGTCAACGCGATGGATATTTCAAGACCAGATATTAAGCGGAAGAAGATTCGCCAACAGTGGATTGTGACCGGGGTTGGGGTCCTGGTGCTGACCGGTATGGCGTTGTTCGTTATGCGGCTGAAGCCGGCTTCGCCAACGGTGGACCGGGCGACGGTATGGACCGATGCGGTGAAGCGGGGACCACTGCTACGACAGGTGCGCGGGCCGGGGACGCTGGTGCCACGTGAGGACAAGATCCGGCTGATCCCCGCAGAGACCGAGGCGACCGTGGTTCGGATTCGGGTGCTACCTGGCGCAAAAGTGGAGCCGAATACGCTGCTGATGGATCTCGTGGACCCGCAGGTACAGCAGGAGCTTCTGGACGCGCAGTTGCAATTGAAGGCCGCGCAGGCGGACCTGACCAATGTTCGCGCGAAGCTGCAGAGCGACCTGATGACACAGCGGGCCGCAGCAGCAACGGTCGGGGCAGACCACAGTCAGGCGCAGTTGCAGTCGCAGACCGACAAATCGCTTTATGACCTTGGCGTGATCAGCGGGCTGACGTACAGCGCATCGAAGGGCAAGGCGGACGAGCTGACGACGCGGAACGATCTGGAGAAGCAGCGGCTGACCCTGAATGAGAAGGCGATTGAGACGCAGCTCGCGGTGCAGCAGACGAAGGTGCAGCAGGCCCAGGCGCTGCTGGCGTTGAAGCAGAAGCAGTTGGACGCACTGAGCGTGAGGGCCGGCATCAGCGGGGTGCTGGTGGACCTTCCTCATCAGGTGGGCGAGCACGTTGCGCCCGGTACCACCCTGGCGAAGGTCGTCCAGCCTGACCAGTTGAAGGCCAGCCTGAAGATTGCTGAGACTCAGGCGCGGGATATCCAGATCGACCAACCATCGGAGGTAGACACGCATAACGGTGTGATTTCGGGCAAGGTTATGCGGATTGATCCAGCGGTAGTGAACGGAACGGTGACGGTCGACGTAGAGCTAGCAGGTGCCCTGCCGCAGGGAGCACGTCCGGACTTGAGTGTGGACGGAACAATCGACCTGGACCGGATGGCAAACGTGATCTATGTTGGCCGGCCGGCGTTTGGGAATGAGAACAGCACGATCAGCCTGTTCAAGCTGAGTGCGGACGGCAAGACGGCAGTTCGGGTTCCAGTAAAGGTAGGACGGGCCTCGGTGAACAGCATTCAGGTAATCGAAGGATTGCAGGATGGCGATACTGTCATCCTGTCGGACATGAGCAGATGGGACAACACAGACAAGATTCGCCTGGAATAGGCAAAGGAGAACGTGAGCATGGCAGAGACAATTATCGAGATTGAGCACCTGACGAAGGTCTTCTACACGGACGAAATCGAGACGCACGCGCTCTCCGGCGTTCATCTGAATATTGAGCGGGGCGAGTATGTGGCGATGTCTGGGCCTTCGGGCTGCGGGAAATCGACTCTCCTGTCGATCATCGGCTTGCTGGATACACCGACAGATGGACGCTACACGCTGAACGGAAAAGGGGTGGCGAATCTCAACTTCGCCGACCGCTCACGGATACGCAATCAGGAGATCGGATTCATCTTTCAGAGCTTCAACCTGATCGGCGATCTTACCGTCGCTGAAAATGTAGAGCTGCCGCTGACCTATCGCGCAGGGATGCCGGCGTCGGAGCGGAAGAAGCGGGTGCAGGAGTCACTGGAGCGCGTGAATATGGCGCACCGGATGCGGCACTATCCGGCGCAACTGTCGGGCGGCCAGCAGCAGAGGGTCGCCGTGGCGAGAGCGCTGGCGGGTTCGCCATCCATTCTGCTGGCGGACGAACCGACCGGGAATCTCGACTCGAAGAACGGCGAGGCGGTGATGAAGCTGCTACAGGAGTTGCATAACGAAGGCGCGACGATCTGCATGGTGACGCACGATCCGCGGTTTGCGGCCCACGCGGAGCGGCAGGTGCATCTGTTCGACGGCAAAGTTGTGGCGGAGGGAGAGTTGAGCCAGTTGCTGGCGGAGGTAGAGGGATGATCGCTGAGTTGGTGCAGGATGTGAAGACAGAGCTTCGCGAGTTGCCATGGTTTGCTGCAACGGTCGTGTTGGCGGTGGCCGTGGGTATCGGGTTCAACGTAGCGATCTTTTACGAGGCGGATGGAGATGAGTTGCGAGTGACCGCGAGCCGGGCTCAGTCGATCGAGGAGCAAGTAAGCAGATTGCGCGCGCATAACTGCCCGACGGAGTTGACGCCGGGGTTCACAGTGCTGGTGGGGCTTCGACAGTACAGTGTGGAGTTGAGCGTGCCTATGGCCGGAGTGCGCTCGCTCTTTGATGATGTGCGGGCTAACGTAGCCGATGCGGTGCGCAGAAATGCCATGGAACGAACTGCTTAAGTAATTGTGTTCGGCGTGCAGCAACGGAGACCTGCTTGCGAGATTTTCGGCGGGATGAGGGTAGAGCTATGAGCAGATTGATGCAGGATGTGCAGTATGCGCTACGGCAGCTGCGGAAGGCACCAGGATTTACGTTGACGGCAGTGTTAACGCTCGCGCTTGGCATTGGGGCGAACGCAGCCATATTTACGCTGGTGCATGCGGTGCTGCTGCGAAATCTGCCGGTCGTCGACCCTAAGACGCTGGTACGCGTTGGCGACCGGGACGATTGCTGCGTCAACGGAGGCACCCCAGACGAGAACGACTATTCGCTGTTTGCCTATGACTTGTATAAGCATCTTCAACACTACACGCCGGAGTTCGAGCAGTTGGCGGCGATGCAGGCGGGGTTCGGCTATGGGTCCATTACAGCGCGGAGCAACCAGAGCGATGCGCTGCCAAAGTCGTTGCGGGGAGAGTTTGTCTCCGGCAACTACTTTGAGACCTTTGGATTGCAGCCATACGCGGGACGATTACTGGCGCCTACCGATGATGTAGAAGGCGCTCCGATGGCAGTGGTGATGAGCTACCAGACGTGGCAGCGGGACTACGCGCTGGATCGCTCGGTGATCGGAAGCACGTTTGTGCTGAATACGCACCCGGTAACGATCATCGGCATCACTCCGCCTGGATTCTATGGTGACCGTATGACGGACGCTCCGCCGGACTTCTTCATCCCTATGTCAATGGAACCGGTGATGGGGCCCACGAGCCTTCTACATCGCCAGGGCGCCAACTGGGTTTATGTGTTGGGAAGGGTGAAGCCGGGAACCACGCTGGCGACACTGCAGGCGAAGATGAGTGGGGAGCTTCGCGACTGGCTGGCACAGCTTCCGCTCTATCGGAGGGAAGACCAGAAGAAGAACCTGGCCATGTCGCATGTCGTGCTGACGCCTGGCGGGGGCGGAATCGCAAACATGCAGCAGGAGTATGGAAAGGGGCTGCGGCTTTTGCTGTCGATCTCCGCACTGGTTCTGCTGATTGCATGCGCGAACATTGCGAACCTGGTGCTGGTGCGAGGCATGGCGCGACGCGCAGAGACCTCGATACGAATGGCGCTGGGCGCACAGCGAAGGAGGCTCATCCGGCAGATGCTCACCGAGAGCGTGGTGCTCTCATGCATGGGTGGCCTGGCTGGGTTAACAGTAGCGTATGCGGGAACCAAATTACTCCTTGCCATGGCGTTTCCGGACGCGACGAATCTGCCCATCCATGCTAGCCCGTCTCCCGCCGTGCTGGCGTTTGCGTTCGGGCTGTCGCTGGTGACGGGCCTGATCTTCGGCATTGCGCCAGCATGGGTGACATCGCACTCTCAGCCAGCCGACGCGTTGCGCGGATCGAACCGGTCGACCAGCGACCATTCGGGATGGCTGCAGCGATCGCTCGTAATTCTGCAGGCGGCGCTTTCGCTGGTGCTGCTGGTCGGTGCAGGATTGATGGCCAAGAGCCTGAATAACCTGGAGCATCAGGACTTCGGGGTCGAGACGGAGAACCGGGTCGTCGCACACTTCAGCCCCGATAATGCTGGGTACAAACAGGAGCAGTTACAGGCACTCTACGAGCGGATCGATCGGGGACTTCGGTCGCTGCCGGGTGTCGAGCGAGTTGCCCTGTCTCTGTACACACCGCTGGAGGGAAACAACTGGGGTGAGGGAGTCTTTATTCAAGGACGGCCCGAACCGGGACCGAATGACGCGATGGGCGCTTCGTGGGTCCGGGTAGGACCGGAGTTCTTCGACATTATCGGGCAGCACGTTCTTCGCGGGCGCGGAGTCACGCTGCAGGATACCGCGACATCGCCTCCTATCGCAGTTGTCAATCAGGCATTCGTCAAGAAGTTCTTCCCCAAGGGAGAAAATCCAATCGGAGTCCACTTCGGAGTATCGGGAGTGAAGAGCTCGAGCGACTTCGAGATTGTGGGAGTAGTCTCGGATGTGAAGTACAACGACGTACGGCGACCGGTGCGTGCGATGTACTTCCGCCCATTGCTGCAAGTTGCCCACACGAAGCCGGAGGATGACATTCGCTCGCTGTACGCAGGAGCGATCATGCTGCAGACCAAAGGGCCGGTGTCAGGCCTGGAGTCGCAGGTGAGGCGAACTCTGGCAGGCATCGATCCTAACCTGACACTATCCCGCTACGATACCTTCGCGGGACAGATTAGCGGACAGTTCAATCAGGAGCGTCTGATTGCGCGATTGACGCTGCTGTTCGGCGTGCTGGCTCTCACACTTGCTTCAATTGGACTCTACGGAGTGACTGCATACACCGTTGCGCGGCGTACTCCGGAGATAGGTATACGGATGGCGATGGGTGCGGGCCGAGGTAGCGTCGTCGGCATGGTGCTTCGCGAGGCCATGATGCAGGCCGGCGTTGGACTTGCCATAGGAATTCCGGTGGCTCTGATGTGCGTCCGCTTTGTCAAGACGCAGTTGTATGGGGTGGCCGGACACGATACGGCAGTGCTCGCAGGAGCGATTATGGCTCTGGCAGCATCGGCTTGTGCCGCAGGCTTGATTCCAGCGCAGCGAGCGGCTTCAACTGATCCAGTGAAAGCGTTACGGACGGAGTAAGGAAAAATGGTCGAACTGAAGAATCTGGAACGCAGCTATAGGGCTGGTCATACGGAGACGTGGGTACTGCGCCGCGTCAATCTGACGATCCGCGAGGGTGAATTTGTAACCGTCATGGGTCCTTCGGGTGCGGGCAAGTCATCACTGATGAATGTGCTAGCCATGTTGGACGATCAGTGGCGGGGCGAGTTCTACTTCGATGGCACAGCGGTGCAGACGATGAACCGCAAGCAAAGGGCCGACCTGGCACGGCGACGGATCGGTATGGTCTTCCAGAGCTATCACCTGCTGGACGATCTGACGGTTGCAGAGAACATCGATCTGCCGTTGTCGTACAAGGACATTCCCAAGTCGGAGCGGCAGTCGCTGGTGGCCGATACGCTGGACCGCTTCAACATAGTGGGCAAAAAAGATCTGTACCCGGGCCAGCTCTCGGGTGGTCAACAGCAGCTTGTAGGAATTGCGCGCGCGGTGATTCACCGGCCGGCGTTGCTTCTGGCAGACGAGCCGACGGGAAATCTGCAGTCGGTGCAGGCAAAGGAGATTATGGAGATGTTCCGTCAGTTGAACGAGCAGGGCACGACAATTGTGCAGGTGACCCACTCCGAGGCGAATGCGGAGTACGGAACACGGACAATTGAGCTGCGAGACGGATGGATGTACTCCGACACGGCTGGGATTGCCGCTGGTGCGCAAGGGGTGCGGTCGTGAGAAGGTCTGCTTCCCTGTTCGGTCGTAGTTTGCTGGCGCTAGCGAGTGCATCAGCGCTGGCCCAGAATACTGCAACACCGGCGTTGCGGTTGGACATACCGCATTCGAACAATCCGCTAAGGCCATATCGCGCAACACGAGTGCCAAGCCCTAATCTGGCGAACTCGGCGAGGATCGATACCCTGGTGCGCGATGGCGTGCTGGAGTTGTCGCTGAAGGATGCGATCTCGCTTGCGCTTGAGAACAACCTCGATCTTGCGATCGCACGCTACAACATTCCGATCGCAGAGGCGGATATTTTGCGGACGCAGGCAGGCGGATTGTTTCGCGGCGTAAACACTGGCGTGGTCCAAAATACGCCGGGAGGTGGAGTAGGTGGCTTCGGTCCAGCCTCGAGCGGGGCTGGTGCCGGTGGAACGTCAGGCGGTGCAGGCGGTGCGGGCTCTGGCGCCTCGGGTTTGGTGCAGTCCACGCTGGGCGCTGGAACGAATGTTCCCTTGTTCGACCCTATGATTACGGGCGTACTGACCAACGAACACTACACACAACCACTGTCGAACACCTCCATCTACGGAACTCAGACACTGCAGCAGAATACAACGGCCGGCAACATCGGCTACTCGCAGGCGTTCCCGACCGGAACAACACTGTCGGCGATCTTCGACAATAGCCGCGGAACAACAAACAGTCCGAACAGCATTCTGAATCCGACTCTGAACTCGTACTACCACATTGCCTTCCAGCAACAGCTGCTGGCAGGTTTCGGCTTCGTACCAAACCTGCGCTATTTGAGGATTGCAAAGAATAATCAGAAGATCTCGGACGAGGCGTTCAAGCTGCAGGTGGTGACGACAATCACGCAGATTGCAAATATGTATTGGGATATGGTGGCTGCCTATGAGGACGAACAGGTAAAGAGCCGGTCGCTCGACTTTGCGAGTCAGACGTTGGAGAACAGTCGCAAACAGTTGGCGCTGCAGGCTATTCCGGCCATGGATGTAATGAAGGCCGAGGCCGAGGTCGCCAATCGCGAACAGGATTTGACGATTGCGAAGACCACACTACAGTTTCAGGAGCTCCTGATTAAGAATGCGCTGACAAAGAATCTGGATGATCCGATTCTGGAGGCGATGCCGGTACACCCGGTCGATCAGAGCACAATGCAGAGCGCGACAGCGAAGGGACCTACCGAGGACATCATCGCGCAGGCATTGCGCGACCGGCTCGAGCTTGGCGAGTCGGATCTCGACCTTGATAGCCGCCGCATCAGCCGGGACGCCGCTCGCAACGCACTGCTCCCAACAGTAGCGCTTACGGCGTTCTATGGTGGCACGGGACTCGCAGGCCCGCAAAATCGTGCGGCGGGAGTAGTCTCCACCGCACCGAAAGACTGGGGCGGCTCGGTAAAGAATGCACTCAACAATTCGGCCCCCGACTATTATGTGGGATTATCAGTGAATATCCCTCTGCGAAACCGCATTGCGAAATCAGATCAGTATCGGTCGGAGCTTGAGACGAGGCAGTCTGAGCTACGGCTACAGCAGCTGAAGAAACAGATCCGGATTGAGGTACGTAATGCCCAATACGCTCTGGAGCAGAGCGAGGCGCGCGTGGTGTCGGCGCGGAAGGCGCGTGATCTGGCGCAGAGGACCTTCGAGATTACGAGCAAGGAACAGGAGCTCGGTGCAGGGTCGAACTACCAGACGCTGACCGCTCGCCGCGACCTGGCTGCGGCGGAGTCTACACTTGTTGCGGCGATGACCGCCTATCAGAAAGCTAAGATTGAGTTGGATCGTTCGATTGGTTCTACGCTGGAAGCTAACGCTATTTCGATAGAATCTGCAAAGACGGGCGTTGCCCCGGGCGGACAGTAGAAAGAGCGAGGCAGGTCGCATGGTGGTGGAGCATATGGGCACAGAGGATAGGGCAGCGGCAGTGACGGAGGCGCCTTGCAGGCTTCTGATTGCCGATGATCAGCCACACATCCTGGAGGCGCTGCGTCTGCTGTTGAAGCCCGAAGGCTATCAGCTGGAGATGGTGCGAACACCGGCACTAGCGCTGGAAGCGTTAGCGCACGAGAGCTTCGACGGCGTTCTGATCGACCTGAACTACTCGCGGGACACAACCTCCGGGCAAGAGGGGCTTGACCTGGTCGCGCGCGTGAAGGAGATGGATGCACAGCTGCCAGTGGTGGTAATGACGGCATGGGGCAACATTGATCTGGCAGTGGAGGCCATGCGCCGTGGCGCTGGAGACTTCATCCAGAAGCCGTGGGAGAATGCGCGTCTCTTGAGCATTCTGCGAACGCAAATGGAGTTGCATCGCAGCCAGAAAC
>WNGR01016591.1_pt1 | contig 10468 bp, 7 predicted proteins | sample 5407581 | NCBI WGS metagenome assembly WNGR01 (sample SAMN13153383, study PRJNA577476) | soil metagenome | isolation source: 80 cm soil or saprolite under Garry oak tree replicate 2 | place: USA:California | collected 2016-06-15
GAAACCATTATCGCGACCGTGCGCATGGACGAGCCCGCCAAGCTCTCCGACATCATCGCCGCCAATCTGCAACTCGGTATCGAAGAGAAGCAGGAGCTGCTCGGCATCTTCGACCCTGCCTCGCGCCTCGCCCGCATCGCCGATGTGCTCGATATTGAAATCGAAAAGCTCGACCTCGATCGCAACATCCAATCGCGCGTAAAGCGCCAGATGGAGCGCGCGCAAAAAGAGTACTACCTCAACGAAAAGATCAAGGCCATCCAGAAGGAACTGGGCCGCGGCGAGAAGAGCGAGTACGACGAGCTGCGCAAGAAGATCGAAACCGCCGGTATGCCCAAGGATGTGCTCGACAAGGCCATCCAGGAGCTCAAGAAGCTCGAGGCCATGCCGCCCATGTCGGCTGAGTCCACCGTGAGCCGCAACTACATCGACTGGCTCCTCGCCGTGCCGTGGAAGAAGCGCTCCAAGGAAACCCGGTCCATCGACTACGCCGAAAAGGTTCTCAACGAAGACCACTACGGGCTCGAGAAGATCAAGGACCGCATCCTCGAGTTTCTCGCCGTCCGACAGTTGGTGAAGAACCCCCGCGGCTCAATCCTCTGCTTTGCCGGACCTCCCGGAGTGGGCAAGACCTCACTCGGAATGTCCATCGCCAAGGCCACCGGCCGCAAGTTCGTGCGCCTTTCTTTAGGCGGCATTCGCGATGAGGCGGAGATTCGCGGCCATCGGCGCACCTACATCGGCGCGCTGCCCGGTCAGATCATTCAGCACATGAAGAAGGCCGGCACCAAGAACCCCGTCTTCCTGCTCGACGAAGTCGACAAAATGGCTTCTGACTTCCGTGGCGATCCCGCGTCGGCGCTGCTTGAAGTGCTCGACCCCGAACAGAACACCAGCTTCCAGGACCACTACCTTGACGTTGACTACGACCTCTCGCAGGTGCTCTTCGTCGCCACGGCCAACGTCCTCCACACCATCCCACCGGCTCTGCAAGACCGCATGGAGATCCTTCGCCTGCAGGGCTACACCGAGCAGGAAAAGCTCGAGATCGCCCGTCAGTATCTCGTCAAGAAGCAGCGCGAGCAAACCGGCCTGAGCGAGAAAAACATCGTCTTCCAGGACAGCGCGATCCTCGAGATCATCCGCTACTACACGCGCGAAGCCGGCGTCCGCAACTTGGAGCGCGAAATCGGCAACGTGTGCCGCAAAGTCGCCCGCAAGGTCGTCAAGGCCGGCGCAAAGCACAAGGAAGAATTGACCTCCGAAAATATCCACGAATTTCTCGGCGTCGCCCGTTTCCGCGACTCCGAAGTGCACGAGAAGAGCGAAGTGGGTCTCGTCACCGGCCTTGCATGGACCGAAGTGGGCGGCAGCATCCTCACCACCGAAGTGCAGGTGCTCGACGGTAAGGGCAAGCTCACCATCACCGGCCAGCTCGGCGACGTCATGCAGGAGTCGGCGCAGGCCGCCCTCAGCTACATTCGCGGCAAGGCACAGGTGCTGGGGCTTACGCGCGAGTTCTATCGCAATGTCGACCTGCACCTGCACGTTCCTGAAGGCGCCATTCCCAAAGACGGCCCATCGGCCGGCATCACCATGGCCACGGCCCTCGCAAGCGCGTTGGCCAAGATCCCCGTGCGTCGCGATATTGCCATGACCGGCGAAATCACACTGCGCGGCAAGGTGCTTGCCATCGGCGGATTGAAAGAGAAGCTGCTCGCGGCCCTTCGCGCCGGCATCTTCGAAGCCATCCTGCCCCGGGCCAACGAAAAAGATGTCGCCGAACTTCCCGACAACATCAAGAACTCCATGAAGCTTCACTTCGTCGATCAGATGGACGAGGTGCTGGCGCTGGCACTCGAAAGCCCGCTGCCGACAGCCCTTCCAGCCGAAACCGAAGTGCTGGCCGCAGTCCCGCCCACCGATGTGACAACGGGGCAAACAGCCCGCCAGTAATCCGGCCTACCAGTTGGGTGCCCCATCCTCGACACAGCTTCATCGTGTCAAGGATGGGAAACTACAACCCCAAATTAGCCAGGACCCGAAGCTTTGTGTTGCCAACTTCCCTGGCATCGCATTCATGGGTTCGCCAGCCAGTCTTGTATCCTCGGGATTAACCTGAGGTTCCATGAAGTATCTCTCCTTTCTTCTGTCCGCCTGCCTTGCCTTTTGGTTACCACTCTCCGCCAGCGCCGCCGCCCGGGAATCGCAAACCGTGGATCTGCTGGTCTATGGGGGTACGGCCTCAGGAGTGATCACCGCCTACTCAGCCGCTCGCGAAGGTCTGCACGTCATCCTTCTCGAACCCGGCAGTCATCTCGGCGGAATTGTTACTGGCGGCCTCTCGGCTACCGATCTCGGCCACTACTCGATCATTGGCGGCTATGCGCGGGACTTCTACGGGAAGGCCGCGGCCCACTACGGCAAAGACAATCTCAATCAGCCCGCGAACTGGTATTCAGAACCTCACGTGGACGAGCAGATCTTTCGCGAAATGCTCTCCAACGCCGGCGTGGTGGTTCACTTCAACGAGCGCGTTCGAGAACACAACGGCGTCGAATTATCCGGCACGGCTCTCCGCTCCATCATCACTGAAGATGGCAAAGCCTGGCCTGCAAAAATCTTCGCCGACTGCAGCTACGAGGGCGACCTCATGGCGCAATCCAAGGTCAGCTACACCTGGGGACGCGAAGCCATCGCGGACTACGACGAAAGTCTCGCGGGAGTGCAAGCCCACAGCCCCGGGCACCAGTTTCAATGGCCCCTCTCTGCCTATGACGACAACCATCGTCTCCTCCCGGAGATCAATCCCGGGCCCCTCGCCCCGCCGGGCTCAGGAGACAAGCTGGTCCAGGCCTACAATTTCCGCGTCATCCTCACCCGCGATCCAAACAAGCGCCTTCCTTTTCCACTTCCGGAGAATTACGACCCGTCGCAGTTCGCCCTTCTACGACGCTATTTGGATGAGTTCCAAACGCACATGGGCCACCCTCCCCGCCTGACCGACATCACCAATCCCGTTCACATCCCCAACAACAAAGCCGACTTCAACAACAATGGACCGGTCTCCACCGACTACATTGGCCGCAGTTGGAACTATCCCGACGGCACCTACCCTCAAAAGGCCGGGATCTGGCGCGAGCACCTCGAGTACACCAAGTCTTTCTTCTACTTCATCTCCCACGATCCCGGGGTTCCGGAGAGCCTGCGGAATGAAGCCAATGAGTGGGGCCTGCCCAAAGACGAGTTCCTCGACACGGACCACTGGCCAAATCAGCTCTACATCAGGGAAGCTCGCCGGCTCGTGGGATCCTACGTGATGCGCCAGTCTGACCTTCAAGTGGACCGCACCAAGCCCGACTCGATCGGCATGGGCTCATACAACAGCGATTCACACAACGTGCAGCGAGTCGCCATGCCCGACGGCAACGTGCAAAATGAAGGCAACGTCGAGGTTCCAGTCGAGCCTTATGAAATCCCTTATCGCATCATCGTTCCTAAAGCGTCTGAAGCCACCAACCTGCTCGTCCCCGTCTGCGTCTCCGCCACCCACGTCGCGTATTCGTCGGTTCGCATGGAGCCGCAATACATGATCATGGCCCATGCCGCCGGGGTCGCAGCGTCACTCGCCATTCGCAAGCACAAAGCAGTTCAGGCGATCGATATCCGAGCCCTGCAGAAGATTCTGCGGAAACATCACGCAATTCTCAGCTTGAAAGATGAGTTCCACGCTCCAGAACTGCGCCCAGGCGGCCATTAAGATCGACCCGACACTCCCAACCCGCCGCTATTCGGTCCGGCATCTCGCCCGGTCATCTCCAGCCTGTATCCTCAGGGTTGGTCCTCTATGCGCTATACCACTCAATTTCTCCTCTCGGCCCTGGCGGCGGAGCAGTTCCCCGCCCCTTCAGTCCCTGAGATTGCCTTCCTCGGACGCTCCAACGTAGGCAAGTCAAGCTTGCTCAACGCACTGGCGGGCGAAAAGGCCGCCAAAGTCTCCTCCACCCCCGGCCGCACACGCGCTATCAACTTTTTCGCCCTGCTCGATCCGAGCCAGCGGCCAAAACTGGCCTTTGCCGATCTGCCCGGCTACGGCTACGCGAAGATCTCCAAGTCGATCTCGGCAGGCTGGCCCGCCTTCATAGAACCTTATCTCGCCGAACGTGAAACCCTCCGGCTTTGTGTTTGCCTCGTGGACTCCAACGTTCCGGCGCAGGAGAGCGACCGCCAGCTCATCGACTGGCTGCGGCATGCCCGGCGCGATTTCGCCGTGGTGGCTACCAAGATTGACCGCCTCAGCGGCAACGAACGCACCCGCAACCTGGCCGCTTTGAAGAAGGGCCTGGAGCTCGACGAGATCCTGCCCATCTCGGCCAAGACCGGAACCGGTATCAAGGACCTGTGGGCGCGAATCGAAGGCGTAGAACAGTGATGCCGATGTTCGGTTCCACTGAAAGTTGAATCTCAGCGAACTCTTGTAGAGTTCAAGCCTGATCCGCCCTCGTTGCATCTTTCGGGGCGAAATGAAGCTCGGCAATTCCACCTTTGAAGGTCGCGCGAATCTCCACAGGCACTGCGATTTCGCCGGCCTCGACCGCTGCTCTGACCCGCCCAATGAACTTCGCGCAGAATTCGCGGTCCGATACCAGCAAACGTACACCCTGCGCCATCCGGCCCAGGTATCGCGGTCCCAGGCGAAGCCAACGGCGAGCCGGTCCCGCGTCGGCTTCGAGGCAGTCGAGAGCGATCGCGTCCAGCCTGGGCAGCCACTGCGTTGGCGCTGAGTCCACTCGCCACACCACCAGGGCCGTTTCGGCCATCGGATTCGTTTCCGTGAGGCTCGCGAAGTGACGTCGATGCGCGTCATCGTGTGCCTTCGAGTCTGCGCTCGGCCGCAGCAAATCCGGCAGCACTCCGCGCTCCAGCATCTCGCACTCCAGCGTCTCGGGCGCAAGCGCCACACATACCGAGACCGCCTCCCGCTTGCGAATTTCATTCTTCAGAATGCGCAGCGCCTCATCGAGCGAGTTCACAAGAAAATCGATGACGCCATCGCGCAGCGCCCGCTTCTGTGCGACCGGGTCCGCAGCGGCACACAATGAGGCGGCTCCGGCGATATTCGAAGCGACCACAAGAGCCCGGCCGTCTCCGTCGAGTTCCCCAACATACAGCAGGCTGCCACCCAGATCCGGCTCGGGCGCAGAAAACAATTCGGCATTGGTCTTGGAAACCAGCCCGGCATAAAAGCCGTGCACGGTCATTGTGAAGGCGTATTCGGCGTTCCCTTTGGATTCAATTGCCATGAGAGCTCGCTCGATCTTACTGGCGATTCCCGCATCTCAGAATCGGAATGGTCAGCGCTGGCATGTTAATGGCTCTACCACGACGAATACGGCTGCCCATCCGAGCCTTGATCCTGGGCCCCCGAGTGGACATCGTCGATGCCGGGTTCGGTCTGGTCGAGTGAGTGCAGGGCATCGCTGCTTTGCGTCACCCACGTGGTGTTGCTGCGCGTCATCGGGTCCACGGGAATGCTCTTCAGGTAACCATCCTGAATGAGGTCTTCGAGCGATTGGGGAGCTTTTTGCTTGTCTGCGGTGAAGGAGTCGATGGCGTTACGCAGCACGTGCAAATCTTCTTTGAGCACGGCTTCACGGGCCTGCCGAACGGCGCCGATGTAGCTGGGAATCGCTACCACGGCCAGCACGCCAATGATCGCCATCACGATCATCAGTTCCACCAGCGTAAAGCCGGCACCTTGTTTCCGTTTGCTGCTCATGGCCACCTTACCAGTCAGAGTATTTGGTACCGTCCAGGGCCGTTCCCTGGGATTTTGAATGCACGTCGAACACGCTGTCGCCGCTGAAAGAATCCGATGTTGGATCGTCTTTCATTGAGCGCAGGCCCCACTCCGCGTTGCCCGTCATCGGATCGACCGGAATGTGGCGCAAAAACCTGACCTTTTTGCCCTGTACATCGACCCCGTCGACCAGCGTTTGCAGGTCGGGCGGGTAGTTCTGGCTGTCGAGCTTGGTTTGGAAAGCGCCTTTATCCGCGGCGTCCTTGTATTTGTCGATCGCGTCGCGCATCGTCCAAAGGTCATAGCGCAGTTCGCGCTCTTTTTCGCGCTTGACCTTGAACATCGCGATGGGCACCGCAGCCGATGCAAGAATCGCAAGAATTGCCACGGTGACGATCAGCTCGATGAGCGTCAGTCCCCGTTCGCCTTCCTTCCGGATTGGCAGCCCTTGCTTCATTCTTCCTTACTTTACCTGCACATTGATCTGTGATCCTTGCGCTGGGACAGCCTTTTGGTCGACAGTCACGGCACTCGAACGCGTGATCGCGATGGTGCTGTCTCCAGCCGCCTTGGCCTGGAAACTGAGCACACACACCACTCCGGCCCCACTGATTCCCGCCACCCCAGGTGGACGGCTCGCGTTGATCGTGATATTACCCGGACCATCGTCGCGATGGACCAGGGCAGCTGCCTGTCCATCACGGCTCAGGAAGTCCCCCGCACCCACGTTCACCAGCGAGAGCTTTGTCGGATCGTATTGGACCTGCAAAGGAATAGACGCAATGTCCGTGCCACCGCTCACCACAATTGGAACCTGGAATTCGCTGTTCACCGGGACCGGCCCCGGTGAGTTCAACATGAAGTTCACCCCGCTGCCCGGCGCTGCCCCTGGCGTCGGCGCCGGCGCACCGGTGGGGGGAGGCACGGGTGGCGGGCCGCTCTCCGCCTGAGTTGGCGGCTTCACTCCGAGGTTTGGTTGAGGAACAGGCTGCGTGGCGCCGTTGGCGGCCGCATCAGCCCTCAGTTGCGCCATCGCGTTCGGGGCGGCGGCCAGGGCACTCTGCCCCGGAACCGTACCCACACTGGAATTCTGCGTAACCGGATGCACCTGGGGCGCGGCGTTAGCTCCCGGGCCGTTGGCCGAAATGTGGCGCAACTCGATCGCCTGGCCTGATCCGGTGTCGATCGTGCGCAGGTTTGTGGGCGTTAACTCCTGTGCGCGAACAACATGCGGCACCATCAGGAACACCACTTCATCGTTAGTGATCGTGTGGTCCTTTGAGCCGAAGAGGTACTTGAGAATCGGGATGGCGCTCAAGCCGGGAATACCGCTCCAGCTTACCTGGTCCTGCTGGTTCAAAATGCCGCTCAGAATGTTAGCTTCTCCCTCGCGAAGCCGGACTACCTCTTCTGTATTCTTCTGCGCGATGATCGGCTCAGTCACGCCGCTGATGGTAACCGAGCTACTCTGCGCCGTGACCTCAATCTTCATCTTCAGCGTCACGTCGCGGTCATAATGAACGGTCGGCGTAATCTCGATGTTCACGCCCACGTCAATGTACTGAAACTGCGTTTCAGCCAGGGGGCTCACGCCCGCTGCGACGCCAACGCCGGACTGGAACGATCCGGTGGCAATCGGGATGCGTTCGCCGATCTTCATCGTCGCTTTTTGGGAGTCGGTGGCGCGGATACGCGGATTCTGCAGGATCTTGGTATTGGAGTAATTGTCACAGCAAAGTTAGAGGACTTGAGGTTAGCAAGATCGTAGAGCGTCGGTGTGGTGGTGGTCGTAGTGCCGGTTGTGGTTCCGGTGCTCGAACTGGTACTCGTGGTCGGTTGTATCGCCACGCCGACGCTGCTGGGCCATGCAATGCCCAGGGTCCTCTGCCAGTTCTTGCTCACTTCCATCACTGCGATATCGACCACGACCTCAGGCCGCGCCTTGTCCAGATCGTTGATCAGCTTCTGCGCCAGCATAAGTTCATCGGGCGTACCGCGAACAACCAGAGCATTCTGGCTGGCCACGCCATACACCTTGATATTGGTAAGCACGTTGCGCAATGCCGTCTGCACATCGTTGAGGTCGTTCTGCTGCCACGCATTGGTCAGGTAAAACGTCTGTACGGCCTGCTCGTCCAGTTCGGTGCGCTTGGCGCGGGTGTTCTGCGCGACGAAGACCGTGTTCGACGTCACCGGCCGCCAAAAAGTGTTGGACATCGTGCCCACGATGCGCAGCGCATCGAGCAGCGAAACATTGGTCAAATCAACCTGGATCCGTTTCGAAGTGTACTCCGGGTCGAACAGCACATTGATGCCGGCCGCCCGGCCGATGGCCTGGTAGATCACCTTGGTGTCTTCCGCCATGTGCAGCGTAAGCGGCTCGTTTGAAACCGGCTTGAGTTCGATGGGAGCGCCCATTGACTCCATCTGCTCAAGCTTGCTTGCCTGTTCCGGCGACATTGTCGCGGCGCGTTCGGGCATCGTGCCCTGCAAAGCGCGAACGTGGGCGATCTCCTGCTGCGCCGATTCATTTCCCGGGTCGATCTGCGCCGCATGCAAAAACTCCGCCAGCGCTCCCGTCTGGTCGCCCCCCTCCAGCAGCTTGCGGCCCTTGGTCAGGTGACCCGCGGAGCACCATAGCCGCACTCGCGCAAGGGCTGTTCTTACGCGCAGGTCCTGGGGGGCCTTGGCGTACGCCTGTTCGTACGTGTCATACGCGAGATCGTAGTCCTGCCGGGCTTCAGCCGCCTGGCCGCGCTTGTAAAGCGTGTTGGCCGACTGCGCGTAAAGCGATGTGCCGCAAAGACTAAAAATAGTCAGAATCGTGCAGAGCGCGATCCAGAAGTTGGCTCTGGAAGCAGCCGGAACACCAGCGCGTTTCATCGAACTCCCTGGCGTCCTTGCCGCCGATAGCCATACCGCACCGAGCCGGGAGGGGCCGCAGGGGTAAGAGCTGCTTTGGTACGGGCTGCCTTGGCTGCCCGGGACGCATTTGTTTTGGTGGGATTCTCCCATCCAATGTTGAGTCATTTTAGCAAAGCTCCAGTACAGGGCGTCGAATTGCCACGCCGGTGCTAGGATGAAGATTCGAGGATGCTTCCCCATGGCCCGCCAAACCAGCCACGTGATTGTCCAGCCCGATCGCACCGCACCGCAAAAAGCGGCGAAGCCGCGCGATCCGGTTGCCTCCGGAGAACGTGATGCTGCCTACAATCGAGCCGCCAGCCACAATTACTTCCTCCTCGAGAAATTTGAGGCCGGCGTGGCCCTCCGCGGCACCGAAGTTAAGTCTATTCGCGAGGGCAAAGCCAATCTCAAAGACGCCTATGGCCTGATCAAAGACGGCGAGGCGTTTCTGCTTAACGTACATATAGGACCTTACTCTCACGGAAACATCGCCAACCACGACGAAACCCGCACGCGCAAGTTGCTGCTGCATCGCGAAGAGGTTCGCAAGCTACTGTCGAAGACGCAGGTCAAGGGTCACACGCTCATTCCCACCCGCCTTTACTTCAGGCACGGGCGGGTTAAGTGCGAATTGGCCGTGGCCAAGGGCAAACAGGATTGGGACAAGCGCGAGACCGAAAAACGCCGCGAGGCCGATCGCGAAGCCCGCGCCGCCGTCAACGCCAGCAAACACCGCATGGGGCGATGACCGCCAACTCCCCGCGCTCCATCCAAAACAGTTCTCTTGGCATTTGCCATCAGGCGCGTCTGCAATGAAACAATGGAACCATGCGCACTGAACTATCATTTGCCAATCTTTCTGGAATTGAAACCGAGTTGCTGGCCGTGCTGGCGGCCGATACCCAAACCGCCAAGGGACCTGACGCCAAACCCGAGCCGGTGTTGCTGACCGCTGACGAAGCAGTCAAGGCGGCCGTGGCGGCCGTGCTTGCCAGCGGAGAATACAAGGCCGGCTCCAACGAGACCCTGTTGCTCCATGCTCCGGCTGGCCTTCGAGCCAAACGGCTGCTCATCATCGGGCTGGGCAAGCAGGCCAAGGCCACCGTCCACAACGTGCGCAACGCCGCTGGAACCGCCGTCCGCTTCACCAAGCCGCGCGGCATCCGCGAACTCGTCTTTGCGCTGCCCGTATCCGAATCGCTACCCTCCGCGGCCAGCGTTCGCGCCGCCGTCGAAGGCGCCTTCGTCGGCGACTTCGATGCGGATACCTATCGCAGCGACCGCAAAGACCTGAGCGTGCAATCGTTCACATTGGCCGCTCCCGGCACCGATCAGGCCGCTGCCAAGGCTGCCTTCGCTGAGGGCTTGATCATTGGCGAAAGCCAGAACTTCACCCGTACGCTGGTCAACGAGCCCGGCAACGTGCTCACCCCTACTGTCTTCGGCCAGCGCGCCGCGGCCATGGCAAAAGAAGTGGGACTCGCGTGCGAAGTGCACTCCACCGAGAAGCTGCACGAGCTCAAGATGGGTGCGTTCTGGAGCGTCTCTCAAGGCTCCGAAGAGCCCCCCGCGCTGATCGTGATGCGCTATGAGCCCACTGGCGTGGCCGACGGCCCGGTCCTCGGCCTGGTTGGCAAAGGCATCACGTTTGACACCGGCGGCATCTCCATCAAGCCCGCCGACAACATGGAAAAGATGAAGTACGACATGGCCGGCGGCGCGGCAATGGTTGGAGCCATGCGCGCCATCGCACTGCTCAAG
>WNGR01042043.1_pt1 | contig 10468 bp, 13 predicted proteins | sample 5407581 | NCBI WGS metagenome assembly WNGR01 (sample SAMN13153383, study PRJNA577476) | soil metagenome | isolation source: 80 cm soil or saprolite under Garry oak tree replicate 2 | place: USA:California | collected 2016-06-15
ACATGCTGCCGTTTTTGGTCCCACGCCCGCAATGCCGCGCAGGTAGTGCCATGCCTCCTCTGGCGTGCGTCTCGTCAGTTCCTCGTAGAGATAGTCTGAAAGTGGCTTCGAGCCTCCTTGCGCTTGCTGCTGCTCTGTTAAGGTGAGGAGAGCGTCCTGGATGCGAGGAGCCTTGATATTGGCGAGTCCACCAGAACGGATAGCATTGGCTACCTTGTTAGTGGGCGCATCGCGCACCTCTTCCCATGTTGGGAACGTTGCAATCAGCTGTTGGTAGGCCCGCTCCGAATTGATATCGGAGGTGTGTTGCGAAAGGATGGTGCCGACGAGACCTCCGAGCGGGTCATCTGAAACGCCGCTCCTCCTTTCCTGTACTCGTAGCCATCACAGCGATGCAGCACGCTACAGAACCGATAGCTAATGCCCTGCACCTTCGCGTTGGCGGTCGTGACATCGAACGAGCCGCTGATACGTACTGCCACCCGCCCGATATGCCTGCCTGTATACTTGCCTGTCGGCACGACCGCCCGCACGATGTCTCCCGTTTGGAAGCCCTTGACGCGCTTGGCGGCTTTCGGCCCAGTGCGAGGGAAGCCCCACTTGTTCATGCGGCACATCTGCCGCGAGCCGTGTCCTTTGGCCATGATGGGCAAGGGTGTGATCCCTTTGGCACAGAGCCTCTCAGGCGTGCTCTTGCCCACACACGCTGCATCTATCCAGTGCGCCTTAGAAAGGCCTCGCTGGATACGGTTGTACTTGGTCAGCCCTCCACTGCCGCACTCGATCGGCAGCCCCAACGTCTTGAGCCTCTCGAAGAGAACCCAGCGCGTTGTGTTCACGGCGGCAGCGTCCCGAAGCGGGGCTTTCGCCTGGGCCAGAATGTGGGCAAGACGTGCCGGATCATGCTGGAGGAACGTCCCGATATCCTGCGTCCCTTTCTTCCTGTTGCAAGGCTCACAAGCCAGACAGAAGTTGCTGAGGCGATTGGTGCCGCCCCTGGCACGACACACAATGTGTTCGACTTGCAAGGGCACGTCTTTCGCATCACAGTAGGCACACATGCGCCCCCACTTTTCGAGGAGGTACTCGCGTACCTCATATCCTGTCAATGCGCCTTGCTGATATTCGATGCCTGCTATCTCGGGATGGTCCATCAGCTGCGTATCGAACTTGACTACCTCCATGCTGATCTGGGTGATTGGGCACACGCGCATCAACCGCCGTGCCCAGGTGAGCACATTGGCCACCCTGCTCTCAAGCGACGGCGCCAGCTTGCCCTTGCGCCGTCGGCGGTTGTCGAACCGCGGGGCACGGTACCGTGTTTTGCGCTGCCGTCGGGAGCGGCGCACCGCCCGACGAGCATCCAGGGCTTGCTTGATCTGCTGCCCACGATGCGTGAGTTCGGCCGCGAAGACCACCTCGCCACGCTGATCGTTGACAAGAGCCAGGCCTGTCGTCTTGGAACCAGGGTCGAGTTTCAAGTGGAGTGGCTGCGCGACTTTCTGGGGCACCTCCTTCTTGAGGATGAGCGTGAAGGGGTAGTGACGCAACACGGCTGCCTGCCCGCTGCTGAGCAACTTACGCGCCCACCCAGGATGCACTGGGTCCAATGGCTGTTTGTTCGTATCCAGGACAAAGACGTTCCTCAACAACTTCTCCCTTGCTCTTGAAAGAGCCTCCGGCAAGCGCCGGGTGATGGTGGCCTCGCCAATGTTTCAAGCGGTTTCCTTGCGTTGGTAACAGCACCGACGATGCCCGACCGTCTCTTAACTGTCACCCGTAGAGCGTGGAGCTGGCCGCGCACCCCACGGTACCTATCCATTCGCTTGCAACGGAGTCTCTCGCGAGACTGAGGCTGGTCAGTGTCGGGCCTGCGCCTTTACGCAAGCCCATCCCGTTGAACGGGATGGGTCACTGACATCGTGTGTCCCTCCTTTCTCCAAGGGAAGCAGGGGAGCTCTTCGCGAGTTCCCCCGTGCCCTCTTGCCTTAAGCAGCCGTCGTGCGTTTGTGCTCCTCGAGGCTGCCATTGAGTCTGGCGATCTGAGCAGCCGTGAGCTGCGCATCAGGCACATCCTGCCCCAGCATGCTCTTCTTCCACGCCTGCCACTGCTGTGGGTTGCGCACCAGCCCGAGCGCCTTCACTTCCTCCTTGACGGCGGCCAGAACCGCCGTGTGGTCAGAGCCAGACGCGCCTTGCGATGGGGATGATGGCGAGGCTCTCGTGTGCAGAGATGTGGCTGGAGCAGGAGAGGCGGCCTGGAAGTCGTCCAGTCCTTCGTACTCCAGTTCATCGTCGCAGGCCACCAGGGCATATTCGGTGCCGATGCCCATGTCGGCCACGGCCCGCGATTTGGCCAGCTTCTCGACCTTATCGAGCAGCGAGAGCCGGCCTTGCTTGAAACCGGTGCCTTTGCCCTGGCCCAACGCGCTTTCCAGGGCGATGGCCTTGACGGTGACAACATCGCGCTCCACATCCAGGTGGATGATCTCCGCGTCGAGGATGCCACCCGGAGAGCGGAGCAGGAACTCGTAGATGCGCCAATTGGCAGGGTAGTAGTCTTTGAGGCCCTCCTTGGTTTTGACTTTGACGAGATGCTCATGCGGGTTAAAGGTTTTCTGGTTTGGGGTGAGGCCGCTGTGTTCGCTCATACACGCTTTTCTCACTTTCTGCTGAGCAAGCAAAAAACCTTCGATCAACGTTCGAGGATCGCTCCGGTCAGAGACGGGGCAGTGTGTTGATGCACTTTCCCGGTGAACGGCTGCAACTGGTTCCGACTGAGAGGTACTGGTTTCGATACGATGGGATAGATGCAAAGGCACTTGGCATCCAGGAGAGGACGCAGGAGACGCTGCGCCAGGGGTGCGGTGCCTTCCAGGTCATGAACAGACCCGTTGCCAGTGCTGATCTGCCTCTTGCTGCCTTGTCGCAAGAGGGCAGAGCGCAGCGGGAGAATCCTTGTTCGTGAGGCGTCTCCTCGGGGGAAGAACCACGGAGGCGGGTCAGGTGATCTCCCGCAGTTCATAGGGCATGACGAGCCACGCCTGGCCAGTCTCGTGTGAAAGGATGACGTCTCCCACCGAGGTCGAGCGCACAGGGGCGTCGCTGGTATACCAAACGATTTCCTGGTGGCTCGTCCAACCATGTTCGTCATGGTGGTTGGTGAGCGCGAAGACCCGCTCAAGGGGCGCTTGGACGAGGGCGACGTGCCGGTAGTGGAAGGCATGCTTGAGAAGCCAACCCTCCTCACTAGGCTTGACCATCGCCCAAGGGTCGTTGGCATGGTAGACCGCATAGCGTTGCGCTTTTCCAAGGCCTGTCATCATTGTGCTCCTTTCCTGAAAAAGAGTCTCTCCTGCGAGTACCTTCTCTCACCATGCTGGAGAGTTCAAAAACACGAGCCAGTGAGGATCCTCACTGGCTCAGCATCTTTGCAGCTGCTTAGACCGAGGCTCTGAGCATGCTGACAAACTGTTCTCTAGTGATGGCCTGACCGAACGGGAGATCGTGGAGGCGAGCCATGACTCCTCGCGTCCAGGAGGGCAAGGGGAAGTAGGCGGTAAAGGTCACACCCGTCAACTGGACGTGAAAGTACTCGAAGATGGTGATGGCTCTGGTGTGAGGCGCGTTGGCAAAGCGCTTGAGGGCCTCGCAGGCCGACGGATAGACATCCCAGCGCGCGTGTCCAGTGGTCGTCGGGTCGACATCGTTGAGATAGCGCCTCATGGGGTGTTCCTCCTTGCGCTGAGCATAGCCGACGATGAGACGGGGCGTGGTTCGCGCCCAAGCGAGCACCTGGTCGTAATCCAATACACAACGGAAGTGGGTGATCTGATCACGCTGGTAGGCGGCGATGAGCGCTGCCTGCTCCTTCCCACAAGTGGGGCAGCTCATCGTTATGGATCGTGTGAGGGGTGCTGTCATCGCGTTCTGCCTTTCGTTGAAAACAAGAACTCCTGAAACCGCTCAGAGGCTCATCACTACCCACCCCGAGAGCCTCGTGAGGGGCAGTGTCAACCTGGAACGGTTGATGATGTGCAACAGGTGAGGAGCGTTCCTATGCAGACATGGCATGTCCCTTGCTCCCGCCGGAACCCTGGTCTATGCCAGGGCAGGGATTGGCCTGGGGAACGCTCGCGTGCTCACCGGGGCATCCGCAGTGGTCCTGCTCGGCGCGGGTCTGCCCGCTTCCCATCTGCCTGGCCCAAAAGCTGTCGTCCTTTCTCGCGTCCTTGCCGGCCACTTCCCACAATTCATGTTCAGCAGAGGAAGCATCTTTCCCGTGCCTCATCAACGTGTCACTCACCACCAGGGCTGAACAGAGGGTTCCTCTTCCACCATTTCCAGCAAAGACGTGTGTCAGGATTACGCTGCTCGGAAACAAGGCCTGTGCCGACGTTCCACGCGCTGCCATGCTTCCAAGCGAACGATTTCTTCTGCAATTGTTCAGGTGCTCGTCAACTCGTAACGTCCAGCCGAGCTGATCGTATGAGAAAGCAAGGGACAGGTGTTGGCGTGGAGGGCATTGTCCGGGACTCGCCACCGCGTATGACGTCAAGCGAGCAATCAGAGAAATGTCCATCACGTCTCTAGCACCTTGCTTTCATTACCGGGCCTACTGCGATAGAATGCACACAGACTCGGGCTCAAACCAGTGCACTGGAGCAGTTGCCAGGCAGTACACTGGTGGATCGGGCCATCGAAACGCTCATAGGTGCGATGTGCAAGCGTTTCTTGATGAAGATCATACCTGACTTCTTTGCAAAGCAGAAGGTCAAAAAATCGCTGTGCATTCGTCAAAAAATCGTCATGAACTCGTCAAAAATCCGTTGCGAACAGGTGCAAGACAGAAATACTCTGGTCTCATCTAAAAATATCACAAGAGAGAATAATTCCATTCAATGGAATTATTCTCCAGTCTCATCTACATGTGATATACTTCTCTGGATACTCTTTCATCGAAAGGACCTGACATGACTGAGGGACAGCAGATTGATCTCAACCGGTCCCATATTACGACACCGGATGCTGCGAAACGATCTGGATTCACCAAGGGATATGTTACTCTCCTACTCAGAAATGGTGGCCTGGAGGGGTTTCGCTACGGCGGTGCTAAGGAATGGTTTGTGTACGTGGATTCGCTCGAACAGTTTTTAGCCAAACCGCGCAAACCTGGACCGAAAGGCCCTCGTAAAAACACTCCGGCCGACTCCCGAGATACCGTATCCGTGGGCACGAAGAAGAATGAGAGAGAAGACGAACGTTGAAGATTGACGCTTGATCTGGTAGACTCTGTAGTGCGAACTGATGTGGTAGGTGTTATTCCCTCACCAGCCAGGGAGGATGGACGAGCCATGGACCATAGAAAGCAGCACAGGAATCCCCCCAACGACCGATTGCGCTATCAGAGAGAAAAGCGCGGTTGGTCACAAAACCGCGTGGCGGACACTTTGTTTGCTCTCTGTCAGAAGGCAGGACAGCAGGGAGTACGAAAGCGTGGCGATATCAATGCTCAAATGGTGAGTAAATGGGAACTTGGACAGCGGCCAAGTCCTTTCTGGCAAGAAAAACTTTCGGAGCTCTATGGCGTGTCTGCTGAAGACCTTGGGTTTGTGAAGCAGCCAGATGCGCTTGACGCTTCTCTGAACACTTCTCCACCCCTCTCTTCCATGCAGACCATTCTCTCAAGTTCTTCTCTGCGTCCACATGATGGACTGACATCTGCGTTGCCAGAAGTATTGCCTGTTGATGAACAGAGCGAAAGAAGTGGTTATTCTCCACAAGTGGCACCATTGCAAAGACCGGGAGGAGGATTTAGAGCAGGAGCTTCTTCAGATATCCTAGGAGGCGTGCCAGGAGTGTTCATTCCCCATTATCAGGCAGTTGACATTTGGTTTCAAAAGTCGGATGCTAGACCTGAACAGCAGGTAGAAGCGTGGCAGGCACTGCTAGCGGGAGATCTCGCGGCGCTGTTTGACCTGAGATGGTCAGTAGAAGAGATGCTCGATGCGCAACGTATCATTTTAGAGGGGGTTCAGGTGATGCCAGAGAGGATACGGAAAATGATTTCACGACGAACCGTGCTCGATCGATTCCTCAAGCTTACCGTCGCCACCATGATTGGCAACATACCTTTGCCATCATCAGAGAAACATGTTTCGTACGAGGACCGGGCGGTCAGGCACAACTCTACCTGGTGCAACAGTGCCACGCACTCCTCCCTTCCCGTGATCGTTCCAGGTTCTATTCATCAGTATATAATCTTATTGGAATGGCATTACAGCACCAAGGGCATAGCGAGGAGGCTCTTGAAGCACATACGAATGCACATGTTGCGGCACTTGGGACGGGTGATCCTTGGTATGTCACTCAGAGCCTGATTTGTCAGGCCAACGGACATCAGGCACTGGGTCAGCATGCCGAGGCAATCGAGACACTGGAGGAAGCTCTGCGCACGATTGGTCAAACGGAAGAAGAACATCTGCGCTCACGAGCCCATCTCTTGGGTTGCTGGGCTGATAATGCTCTGCTCATTGGGGAGCATACGACAGCACAGAAGAAACTCGAAGCCTCAGCAGTTTACCTCAATCACATCGGCCCCAATGAGGAATTTGACCGAGCAAACTGGCATCAGCTTTTTGGGAAATACGCTTTCATGACGGGAGATTATTCCACAGCTATTGAGCATTTCAAAAAGGCTCTCGTTGAACTACCACCCCATTGGATTGTTCGCCAGGTTCTCATTTTACTCCCAATGATGGCCACATACGCTCATCAGCACAATCGGGAAGCGAGCTTTAGCACAGCTGACAAAGCACGCTTTGCTATTCATGCACTTAATGCTCCGAGCATGAATAAGACCTTTGCGGTTTCTCTCTGCGGTTTGCTTGAAGCATTCCCAAATGATGCAGAGGTGCGAGACTTTGTTGCTGACAGGCTACACGCCTGATCATCGTTGCATGACGAACAGATGAGACTTTTTGTCGTGAGTGATAAGCTTATTCTCTCGTCAAACAAATGGCCTTAGCTTTTCCCTGTTCATTTGAGGCATCGCTCGATGAGCAGAAGACCTCCTTCGCACTCTTCGCTCCACATCCGTCCCTCGCCTCCAAGGTGTTGGATGCACCATTGTCCCACTGCTTTGAGCTTCTCACGTGTAAAGAGTTGCTTATGTTCATAGATGACCTCTGGTTCTTCCTCATAGGGTACCGTGAGGATCAGCCGCTGTGATGTCACCCTGAGCAGGTTGGAGAGCACATGGTACATTTCGTCTTCTGTAAAGTGTTCAATCACTCCCAGGGCTGTCACCGTATCAAAGTGTCCGAGGGTATGAAGGTCGTTCGCAAGAAGATCAGCCTGAACAAATTTCACTTGGTGAAGTTGGCGTTCCTCAGCAAGTTCCCTCGCGACCTGAAACATATCCGGCCTGATGTCCAAACCGACCACTCGCTCCATAAATGGAATACGCTCTGAAATAACAAGCGAGAGGAAACCAGATTCACAGCCAGCGTCGAGAAATGATGTTCCGACACACAGTTCGCAAATACGCTGGTACCAGTTGGCGAACACGCCGATCGTTGCATAATAATTGAAGACTGGTGGAGTGCGAGCCGTTGACAGAAACAAAAGAAAGCGCTGGAGCGTCTTTGCTCCAAACTCACGCCAAGCAAAATGGGCATCTTTGGGAAAAAATGAGCCGACCACACCACTTAAGATTTTTCCGAAGTCGCTTGATTGTCTGATGAGCCCCAATGGTTGGAGTTCGTATACCACGTAATGCTTGATATCGGCATTCATTTCTTCGGGCGCGAACCAATGCACAAGGACAGTAGATGGAGCTTCTTCCCGGGTAAAGACCAGGAAGTGCGGAGTTTCGTGCACCTCATACCTTCCCTCGGTAAAGCGCTGTTTCAACAGGGTGCGGTTGACCCGATAACCATTGACCACAACGATGTCTCCAACGAGGACGGAACGTTCCTGGCTCGAAACCTTCTTGATTTTAGGGTTAACACATTCGAGAGAGGTGTGGCTCTCGGTCATGCTGTGCTCCTTATGCTTGGTTGATGATTGCTTGGCTCTGTCCCATTGTATCATGTGAAAGGGAACTGGTTCGCTCGATCAGAAGCAGCCCTCCAGCACACTCCTCACATGACATCCTCCCAGACCCTCCCAGGCGTTGCAAGCACCAATGCCCTACGGCTTCAAGTTTGGTGCGAGTAAAAAGCTGCTCGTGTCCGTAAACGGTTTCCGGTTCACCTTCCTCATAGGGCACGGCCAGGATGAGTCTGCGTGCAGTGACCTGGAGCAGGTTCGCCAGAGCTCGATACATGTCGCGTTCAGAAAAGTGCTCAAGGACATGCAGCGCGGTGACAGTATCAAAGGTGCCAAGGAAAGGAAAGCGCTCATCGAGCACATCTCCCTGTACAAAGCGGACGTGCTCCAGGTGGCGTTCTTCAGCGAGAGCACGTACGACAGGAAAAGGACTGGTCAGAAGATCCACTCCCAGAACCTGCGAGAGAGACGGAACACGCTCAGCCACCAGCAAGGGCAAAAAACCAAAGGAGCATCCAACGTCAAGCAAGCTCTCGCCAACCTGCAAGGCCAGCACACGACAGTAGATCTGAGCAAAGGCGTCCATGGTCGCATGAGACAGGGAAATGTGGTTCGGGTTCAGAAGGAGGCGATGATACGTTCGTAACGTATTGGTGCCGTAGATGTGCCAGGCGCGCTGGACGTCATCAGGAGAGAGCGAACCAACTATGGCTCCAAAGACATCGCTAAAATGCTCCGGTTGTGTCAGAAGACCGAGGGGTTTCAATTCCCGCATCATATAATCGCCCAGGTCGGCATCGATTTCCTCAGGAGCAAACCAATGCACAATCACCGTCCGAGGCACTTCTCTACGAGTGAAGAGCAAGAAGTGAGGCGTCTCCTTTACCTGATAACCGCCCTCGGCGAAGCGCTGTTTCAGGGCCTCGCGGTACACCCGATAGCCGTTCACCGCGATGATATCTCCTACAAGAAGGGATCGTTCCTGGATAGATACTCTCTTGGGTGTGGGGTGGGCAGTGGTGATCGTGGTCTGGCTCTCGCTCATGCTTGCTCCTCGAAATCTTCATAGTGCTTCGTTCGGTTTGACTGCACAACGATATTGTATCATGTCACTATATAGTAGCGTGAACGTACTCTGAAACTGAGAATATACCTCGCTGAAAGGAGTAGTGCCTATGTCACAGCAGCCGCAGGATAGACGGCTTCTCTCCCCCGGCATTGTTTCTGACCCCCAAATCAATGGGGGGAAGGCGATTCTGGAGGGAACGCGCGTTCCCGTGAAGATAATCCTCGTCGATCTCTCTCAAGGAATGTCGGTACAGGAGATCTGTGAGGAATATGACCTGACAGAGGAGCAGGTCAAGAATGCACTCAACTATGCAGCAGCGTTAGTGCCATAGGGGGAGGAAGTATATTGATGCCGTCTCCTCCCTGGGCATTTCTCCTTGATGAGAATATGCCTAAACGTGCGGCGACAGCATTGCCAAGGGCTGGTTATTCAGTTGCATGTGTTGTAGAGGTGGGGTTGCGAGCACAGAAGGATCCCGTCATCTTCGCCTATGCCTGCAGGCATGGGCTCATCATCGTCACACGGGACGCTGATTTCCTTGCATTCCAATATCAGCCGCCCACGCAGGTATCATCCTCCTCGCTCTCCCTGGAGTACCGGGACGTGCTGTGGTTGATCCCCTCCTGGGAACCCTCACTTCGCTCCAAGGACAAGACCTCACAAACACGGTCTATCTCGTTGACCCCGGTGGGCTCCAACGTATGGTCTGACAGAGAGAAGAGCATAAGGCCCTGGGTGAAATACTTAGTTGAGAGTTCTCCAGACCCCTATTAACTAGTGCAGGTTCAAGAGACAACTTGTGCAAAGAGGAGGAAAGATGATACAATGAGGGCATGAAAGCCCCCATGTATGTACGAGCCATAAGCCCAGTGGAACAAGCAGGGTTAGAAGCTGGACTGCGCTCCCCGAATGCCTTTACCCTGCGCCGAAGCCAAATTCTGTTGGCTTCTCATCGAGGGCAACGTCCCTCCGAAATTGCCCGCAACCTGGGCTGTGCGACGCAGACGGTGCGCAATACGCTGCACGCCTTTGAAGAAGACGGGCTCAGGTGTTTGAAACAGCAGTCAACGCGACCGAAAACGCTGCACGTCGAATTTGATCAACCCAAGTGCGAAGCCTTACGAGCTATGTTGCACCAGAGTCCGCGCACCTATGGCAAGAAGACGAGTGTGTGGACGCTGGCTTTGGCGGCTCAGGTGTGCCAGGAACTGGGCTTGACGGAGCGCCAGGTGAGCATCGAGACCATCCGCTTAGCGCTCAAACGGCTGGGAGTGGGCTGGCGACGAGCGAAAGACTGGATCACCAGTCCCGATCCCGACTACGCCAGGAAAAAAACCGTCAGGGCAA